>Ga0209755_10000260_pt1 | contig 103317 bp, 98 predicted proteins | sample TergutCo191P1_FD_187301 | JGI IMG/M metagenome (GOLD analysis project Ga0209755, IMG submission 187301) | Cornitermes sp. P1 segment gut microbial communities from Petit-Saut dam, French Guiana - Co191P1 (SPAdes) (version 2) | ecosystem: Host-associated > Arthropoda: Insects > Digestive system... | reverse complement strand
GGCGTAGCGCAGTCGTGCCACTAATGCAAGCGGGAATGTTCCCGCGTCACTGGTGTTCGCTTCGCTCACAATCGCTCCGCGGGAAATTCCCGCGCATTCGTGGCGCACTGCGCCGCCGCTGGGCCCATTCGGGCGAATTTCGTGTACAAGCGAGGACGGAAGCTTCCCACGGTTCATTTCATACACAGTACTTGTCGGGCAGACGGTTTCCAATTTAATCGGCTATAGCATGTTATCCGGCTAAAATAAATGCTACCGCCGCTTCCATTATCTCATCGCGGCCTTCGGCTATGCCTTGGATGGTGTAATTTGCGCGGATGTCGGGGGTTAAGCCCACGCGGTGGGTTTGGCCGCCCTCCGGGGTGTAGAATCCCAAGGCAGTGAATCGCATGTTAATGCCGCCGGGCAAGGGCAACCCTGTAATATTTCCGTTGGAGCCCATGGAAGGCTGGCCGATAACGGTTACGTTCGGGTTGGTACGCAGGTACATAATTACCGTTTCCGGGTAACTGATGGTACGCTCGTCCATAAGCAATACCACGGGGCGGTCATAGGAGAAAGCGTAGGCACTTTGTACGGCAAGACGGTAATAGGGTTCATCCATGCGCCAACCGGGGCGCGCAGGCACAGCCGAGGAAAAACGGGCAAAAAGTGTTGGGGCTTCCGGCAGGTATAGCATCAGCTCCGAAAAAAAGCCAAAGGAATAAACGGGGCGTTGGCGCAGGTCTATAATCATGCCACGGGTATCGGCAAATTCATCCATGATGCGCCGGATGCCGCCCTCTGGATATAAAGACGGGTTTATCAGGCCGATATTATTTTCTAAAATTAAATGGGATTGAAGCTCCGCCACGGGGAAGGGCGAATGGCTTACCATACCGGTTACAGCCAGCGTGAGGGCTACACCGTCACGCAGTACCCGGAGTGCTATATCCCGGGTGTGTGAGCGCAGGGGTGTGTGTTGCCAGCCTTGGGTCAAGGCCCCGCCCGCCCACGGTGAAGCGAGGAAGGCCAAGGCTTTTTCCTCATCAGGATACGGGATATATCGCAAAACCTCGGCGGCGATTTCGTGCATATCCCTTCCGTTTATGGTTAAAATCACGTCGCCCCGTTGTAAGGGGTTATCCCTGCCTACTGTGTTGTTTACCACCAACTGCCCCTCGGCGGCGATAAGCTGTACGGGTACCAGGTACCGCCCGAAATGCTCCCGCAGGAAAGTCGTCCCCATCAAGACGGTATGGGCCGAATCCCGGTTGTGATGGCTTAACATAAGCAAAATTTGTTCATAGCTTAGTCTGTCCGTACCCGCAAGCATTTTCGGTATGTATTCCACAAGCAAATCATTCCAAACTACATCCAAGATACCCAAATGCGGATAAAAATATTTCATCGCATTCCACAGGCGGAACAACCCAAGCAGGCGGTACCCCTTGTCGCCGTAGTCCATGTCAAAATAGGCTTGCTGGTTGGAAAATTGGGGTACGCCCATGGCATCGAAATAAACCGGGCCTGCCGAGCGATTAAATGCCGCCACCCCATTAAACCGTTGCAAACGCGCCGCCAGCGCGCCCAGATATTCCTCGTTAATCCAAGACAAATCCGCAACAGGCCGCATGTCCATAGCCATCATCGCCGGGTTAAAGCGAGGTATTATCCCGGCAAATTGGGGGAAGCGTTCCATGGCCAATGCCCAATCCGGGTCACGCCCCTGCGCCTGTGCATCGGCAAAAAGGGCATATAACTCACGGAACGCTTCAATAATTTCCCTTAGTTCCGGGTCATCCACGATTTCATCGGCGTAGACTTCCCATTGGGCCATACTCTCCCGCCACTGGGCCAAAAAATCCGTCAGCGAAAAATCATACCAAAATGCAAACTCCCAGCCATCCTCGCCCAGCCCGGCAAACCAAGTATATAAAATCCCGTTCACATCCGCCGCGCTGGCATGGTAAATAACCGGAATAAGTTCCAGTAGCTCCGTATCCCAGCACCGCCCACCGGAAATAAACGCATGGTGGGTATACTTCGCAAACCCCCACACCTTGCCCAGCCTGGCCAAATTTTCATCCCGTTCCATGGCCACATCCTGCACCCCGCAGGCAGAAAATACCCCAATCAAAATGAAAAACAAAATAAAAACAATTGCTTTTCGCATCTCCATCCGCCCCTGTCTTTCATGATTCTCTTGGTTTTTTTGCTTTTAGCTATTTTATTTCCACGCACAAGAGCCGGAACGCGCTCGGACGCGGGTGCGGGTGAATGGGTAAGCGAAGCCTCAAAAAAACGGGGGCTGGCGGTGCCGTCAGCCCCCGTTTTTTTGCCAGCGAGCGTCCCATTCACCCGCACCCGCGTCCGAGCGCGTTCCGGCGGGGCTACACTTCAAGCAGTATAGGAAAAATCATGGGGTTGCGTTTTGTACGTTGCCAGATAAATTCCTTCAAGTCGTCGCGGATACGGTTTTTAATGTATTGCATGTCGGAGGTATTTTTTTGCTCCACTTCGAAAAGGGTTTCGCTGACGATGGAGCGCGCGCCCTGCATCAGGTCGTCGTTTTCCCGCACATAGACGAAGCCCCGGGAGATGATTTCCGGGCCGGAGATAATTTGGCACGCACCATCGTGGAGGCTCACCCCCACAGCGGCGATGATTAGGCCGTCCTCCGAGAGGTGCTTGCGGTCACGCAGAACCACGTTGCCCACATCGCCCACACCCAGGCCGTCCACCAGCAACTGCCCCGAGGGGACAATGCCGTTGATTTTCGCTTCCTTGCCGGTAATTTCCAGCACCTGGCCAATGTCCATCAGGAACACGTCTTCCTTGGGCATCCCCATGGAAACGGCCAAATCCTTGTGGTGCTTGAGGTGGCGAAATTCCCCGTGGACGGGCATCAGGTACTGGGGCCGGATGAGGGCGTGCATAAGCTTGAGCTCCTCCTCCTTGGCGTGGCCGGAGACGTGAACCTCCATCATGCCCTCGTAAATTACTTCCGCCCCCAGCTTGAGCAAATCATTTATGACCCGGGAAATCATTTTTTCGTTGCCGGGGATGGGGGAGGCAGAAATCACGATTTTGTCCGAGGGGGTGACGACGATTTGCCGGTGGTCACTGGAGGCCATGCGGGAAAGGGCGGCCATCTGCTCGCCCTGGGAGCCGGTGGTGACGATGCAGAGTTGCTGGGGGGTATAATTGCGCGCCTCGTTCACGTCGATAACCTGGCCCTTGGGAATGTCCAAGTAGCCCAGCTCCGTGGCGGTGCGCACCGCGTTCACCATGCTTCGCCCCATGAAAAGGGTCTTTCGCTTATGCCGGACGGCGGAGTTCAGCACCTGCTGGATGCGGTCGATATTCGACGAGAACATGGCCACCATAATGCGCTGGTTGGTAGATTCTTCGAAAATCTGCTCGAATACCCGGCCCACATTGCGCTCGCTCATGGTATAGCCCTTGAAAAGCACGTTGGTGCTCTCGCACAAAAACAGCCGCACCCCCCGGTCCCCCAGCACGGCGAAGCGTTGCAAATCCATGGGCTCGCCCTGGATGGGGGTGAAGTCCACCTTAAAGTCGCCGGAATGGATGACCGTCCCCACGGGGGTCTCCACGGCAATGGCCACAGAATCCGCCACGCTGTGGGTCACACGGATAAATTCCACCCCGAAGCAACCCACATTCACCGCCTCGCCGGGGTTAATGCAGGTCATTTCGGCCTGGGAGGAAAGCCCGTGCTCCTTCAATTTGTTCGCCACCAGCCCCAAGGTGAGCCGGGTGCCAAAAATACGCACGCTCAGCTCCCGCAACAGATAGGGCACACTGCCGATGTGGTCCTCGTGGGCGTGGGTGAGAAACAGCCCGCGGATTTTGTGGTGGTTTTGTATCAGATAGGAAAAGTCAGGGATGACCAAATCCACCCCCAGCATTTCATCCTGGGGGAAGGCTACCCCGCAGTCAATTACAATCAAATCGTTGCCGTATTCCAGTACGGTCATGTTTTTCCCGATTTCGCCCAGTCCACCCAAGGCAAAAACCCGGAGTTTATTTTTTTTAGCTGCCAAGCAGAAAAAACCTCCTATTCAAGTGTTACTCTTCTATTTCAATTTCCAACGCCTCATAATCGGCCTTGAACAGCTCCATAACCAAGGGGAAATCCCCGTGGTCTTGCTCCACCAGCTCGAAAATCATATCGTCGCCTTCTGTGGCGATACATTTGAAATGCAGGATTTCAGCCACCTCGGCGGTGTCGTTCACCGCCTCCGCCGCCAGCAGATATATGGTTTCGTTCTTTTCCTTCGTGGCCAATATGTTAAAGGGTTGCTCTGTGCCGTCCTCGCTCATCATGATGATTTGGTCGTCCATGGTTGCCTCCAATGCCCGTACGTTATTTTTTCGGTCCAAATAGCCTTGCAAAATGTACACCGCCGCCATTTCGTCTATGTGGCGGGGGGTGCCGATGACCCGGGCCACCGCCCGGGTGGAGAGCCGCTCGTCCCAAAATTCCACCGTGAGCCGCTTGAAATTGCGCCGTAGCCGCCGGGCGAAATCCTCGGTTTTTTCACAGCGGGGGGAAAGGGTGCCGTCCATGTGCTTGGGATAACCCAGCACCGCGTGGGTGATGCCATACTCCGTGATGAGGGCGCGCAAACGGTGCATGGCGGGCTTCATGGCCGCCGGGTCGCTACGGCGCAGGGTTTCCACCCCCGTGGCGACTTTGCCCCTGGGACAGCTCACCGCTACGCCGATGGTGGCGTCACCATAATCCAAGCCCAGGTAGCGCACCTGCGCTACACAACGCCCCGCAGATAGTCACGCACCAGCTCTTCCAGCAATTCGTCCCGCTCCAGCTTGCCAATGAGGGCACGGGCATTTTTGTGGCTGGTGATGTATGTAGGGTCGCCCGAAAGGATGTACCCAATGATTTGCGTAAGGGGGTTGTAGCCCTTCTCGTCCAGGGCAACGTAGACCGCCTCCAGAATGCGCTTGGTCTCGTGGGGGTTGTTGCGTTCGAGTACGAATTTTTGGGTGTCGCTGTTAATCATGGCATTTTTCTCCCTTTAGCATATGGTTGTCCTGGCCGGTGATATGTACGGTAGCCAGCGTATTTACAGGCGCGGCCTGGGGGGTGCGCACCAGGCAATAATTGCGGGTGTGGCCCTGGTGGGGGGTCTCGTAGAGGATTTCCGCCGGGCGGCCCACCTGAGCGGCCAGAAACTGGGCCTTGCTTTGGGCGGCTAGGGCCAGCATTTGCGCGTTGCGGGCCTTTTTTAGCGGGGCGGGGACGGGGTGGGGCATCTTCGCGGCGGCGGTCCCTTCCCGGAGGGAGTAGGGGAACACGTGGATACGGGCGAAGCGCGTTTCCCGGGCGAAGGCCAGGCTTTGGGCGTGGTCAGCGTCCGTTTCACCGGGGAAGCCCACGATGATATCCGTGGTTATGGCCGCGTTGGGGCGGATGGCGCGTAGTCCTTCAACGGCCCGGGCGTAGTCAAGGGTGGTGTAGCGGCGGTTCATGCGCATCAGCGTGGCGTCACAGCCGCTTTGCAAGGACAGGTGAAAATGGTCGCAGAGGGCTTGTGTTTCCCCCACGGCTTGTAAAAAATCCGCGTTTACCGCCCAGGGGTCCAGGCTGGAGAGGCGCAACCGCCCCAGGCTCGGTATCCCCGCCACCCGGCGTATCAGCCCCGGCAAGGTCTCCTGTGTATCTTTGCCGTAGGCGGCCAGTTGTATACCCGTCAGGACGATTTCCTTGGTGCCACCCCGGACTAAAGCGGCGGCCTTGCCCAGGATTTCCTCCGTGGGGGTGCTCACAACGCCGCCCCGGGCATAGGGCACGATGCAGTACGCGCAAAAGCGGTCACAGCCGTCCTGTACCTTTAAGAAGGCGCGGGTTTTACCCGGCTGGGGCGAAGCCGTACCCGAAGGTAGCGCATTCCACGCGCCCAACGCCCCAAGCAAATCCTCGGGCTTGCGGGCGTCGAACACAAAGTCCACCTCGCCAAGGGTCTGCATCTCCCCGGAAAGGCGCGCACCACAGCCGCACACCGCCACGAAAGCCTTGGGGTTCATGCGGCGCGCACGCCGTATCATTTGCAGGGATTTCCTATCCACGGTCTTCGTCACGGTGCAGGTATTCACAATGTATATATCCGCTGTATGGGAAGGGCCAAAGGCCACCGGGACATACCCCGCCTCCCCCAACCGGGCGCACAGGGCGTCGGCGTCGCATTGGTTTACTTTACAGCCCAAAGTGCGTACCGCGAAGGTAGCCGCCATAGGCTAGTCCGCCGCCTCCATTATCGTGCGCAATTGCTCCACCAGCAAATCCTGCTCGGGCAGTTCGCCGGTGGTGGCGATGAGATAAATGTTGCCGGGCTGGCATCCCGCCTGGGTCAATACCTTCACCGCCCGCTCCCGGTTTTGCTCCGAGGGCTGCCTTCCGGTAAGCAACAGATGCACCTTCGTACCCGACACATCCACGTTGCGTATAAAATACTTCAAGGGCCCCGCCATCTCCCCCGCCCAAATGGGCCCGCAAAGGTAAATCTCGCCGGGCACCGCCTTGGGCATATTCCCCACGGGGCACCCCTTCGCGGAAATTACCGACTTAATCGCCCTAAAGGCAAAACGAAGGCCCGTATCATTATTAATATCCGCGTCAAGGCCATACAAATCCAAGCCCGTGATTTCATGGAGGGCTTGGGCCGCGACTTGGGTTTTCCGGGTGCGGGTATAGTAGAAAATCATACACGGATTCGTCCTTCACAGACAAAGTAAATGACAGCCTGACGCCAGTGTAGCACAAGCCCCCAATAATGGCAAATATTTCTATCCCCGCGAAAGGGGGTGGGAAAATACGTGCCCGCCATTCAAAGCCCGTAGATATTTGCCTTTCTCAAGCGTTTAAAGACTTCCATACCCTGCGCTGACAGCATACGCTCCTGCACTTTAATCCTGAGTGCATCACCTATGAGCAAATCTACGGTTGTCATAAAGCGCGCCGGACTGTTGGGGAATAAATTGGGCACCCAGTCTTTTATACCCAAGTGCATGGCTTCGATTGTCTGATAATGGGAACACCATGAGGAATTGACAATAATCATCACATCGCTGTTTACAGCCTGTATTTCTTTGATTGCTTTTATAACGTCAAATTCCTCCGGGTGAAAATCCAACACGACAAAATCGGGATTTATTTCCTTGAATTTTTCTATGGCTTTTTCAACCGTGTCCGCTTCTCCCGCCACTGTATATCCGCACAAGGCAAGCACCTCTCTTTGCGTGTGGCGCAGAAGGTTATCATGGCTGGCCAATAAAATTTTCAACTCAGCAGTCATTATTAAAATATCTGCCGCGACCACTCCCGGTAATGCTCCGCCATGGCCATATCGCTACCCATGACGTGGTTGGTGAGCCAGTTAATGAGCACCTCGTGGATGAATTTGCTCAGGTGCTGGGTTTCCGGGTGGTCCTCCAGCTCGCCCAGGGCGTAGCCGCCATTGTCGAAGTCCTCTTTCCACTGTACGGCCACACCCAGGAAGTCTTTATGCTCTTTCTTATGCTTTTCTATATCGGGATACTGGGATTCCTCCATCAGGGCCTCTTCCCGGGCAAAGTGATTTACCACATATTCCGACAGGAAGATGATGGCGGTTTCGTTTTTCTCTTTATTTTTTACCCTAGACGAAACAAGCATATTTTCTACCAGGTTAAATATCTCCCTATGGTCGTTGTCCACAGCCTCATTGCCTGTTTCGTAATCCGGCTTCCAAAGTCTCACAATCGTTTCTCCTCCACTATTAAGTTGTTGGTCCAGCATATGCATAAATTCCTTTATATCCACCGGCTTGCCCAGGTGGGCATTCATACCGGCCATCAGGCATCTGTTTATGTCCTCGTTGAAGACATGGGCCGTCATGGCCACGATGGGAATTGTCCTTGCCTTGGGCACATTCAGCTTTCGGATAAGCCTTGTGGCTTGGAGTCCGTCCATTTCGGGCATTTGCACATCCATGAGAATCATGTCGCATTCCCTGTGGGTGGCTTCAAACAGCGCGATTGCCTCTTTTCCGCTGCTTGCCTGAAGCACCCGGATATTTACCGACTCCAGTATAGAGGTGGTGATTTCCAGATTGAGCTTTATATCATCCACCACCATGACGGTCCTGCCCCCATAGTCCCGGGTGCCGTCATCGTCATCGGTGGTGCTGATATGCCCGCTCCCGTCGGAGACGAGCAAGCTCACGATAAATATGAAGGTGGTGCCTATATCCTTTTCGCTTATCACGGTGATTTCGCCGTCCATCAAATCCAGTATGCGCTTGGTGATGGACAGACCCAGGCCGCTTCCGCCGTATTTGCGGGATATGCCCGCCTCCGCCTGCCGGAAGGTGTCGAAGATATGGGTCTGCTCCTCCGGCGTCATGCCGATGCCGTTATCCTTTACCGTGGTTTTCAAAGTACAGCGCGCGCTGTCCTGGTACAAAACCTCCGTAGCCATGGAAATTTCGCCCTCGTCGGGGGAAAACTTGGAGGCATTGGAGAGTAAATTTATCATCACCTGGGCAAGGCAATGGTCGTCGCCGTGCAAGGTGGTGGGTACATCGGGGCTGATGTCCACATCAAATTTCTGGTTTTTCTTCTGCATACCCACCGCGACCACGCTTACCACCCGGTCGATGAGCTGGGAAAAGCTGAAATGGATGGGCGAGAGCACCGCCATCCCCGATTCTATCCTGGAGATGTCCAGCACATCGTTGATAATGGAAAGCAAAAAGGACGACGCACTGGAAATCTTTTCGAAGGCGTCGTCCTTGCCGGTCATACGCCTGTCGTTGCGCCCGATGTGGGCCATGCCGATAATGGCGTTGAGCGGGGTGCGGATTTCGTGGCTCATATTCGACAAAAAAGCACTTTTGGCCAAATTGGCCGCAAGCGCGTATTCTCTGGAGCGTTTCAAATCGGTAATATCGTAGAAGAGGAGCATCGTCCCGTCCGGCTCGCCCACCTTGCCGGTCATGGGTACGATTAGACCCGCGTAGTAGAAGGTCTCCCGCCCGAAGGAGAAGGCGACTTCCACCTCGGCGGCTTCTTTTTTTTGGCGCACGTCCTTCATGGCCACCAATAACGCTTCGTGGCTTTCCGCGTCGATGAAGGTCCGTATCACTTCGGTAATCTTGCGCCCTTGCAGGAACTCACTGCTGACGATACCCGCCTTTTTCACAAAAAACTCCGTGCAAAATTCAATCCGCCCGGTTTGACCCAGGAAAAAAATGATATTGGGTGAGTTCTCCAGCAACAACAGCAGGTAACGCCCCCGCTCGCGATGCAAAAACGCCCGCGTCTTCTCCTGGTTCAATACAGAGGCATAGGCCGACCGCTCCCGGCTGGCGATGGTTTTGAGCTGGGTCACTTCCCGGGCCAGCTTGCGGTTTTCCTTTTCCAGGGCGGCGATTTGTTTATCCTTGGACATTACAGCACACACGCGCAGAAGGTATAATTATGGAACCGGTTGTGCATTTTCCCTTCCGCGTCCTTCATGGGGCAGGCTTCCCCGCCGGAATAGCCCATGGCGTAGGGCAGACCGCTTTCTTTTAGCGTTTCGTATATCAGGCGCATTTCGCCTTCCTGGTCGGGTATCATCATCACACCCCGGGATACGCAGGGTAATATCACGGTGGCGTTACGGTTTTCCATGGCCAGCAATTCCGCCAGCCCTTCCCGGCAGGACTCGATAATGGTGGTGGCGTCGATACCGCCCACGGATACCGCCGCGCCCTGGGGTATCTCGCCCCCCATCAGAAACGCGCCGTCCTCCGTCACCTCGAAAATGGCAAGGGCCACGGGCTTTTGCGTACCCTCCCGGTATATCAGCAAGGGCGTTGCCCGCAGGTTCTCCGTAGTTACCTCTACATTCAGGTGCTTGAAGTATTCCATGGCCGACATATCGTTGACTTCCATAAGAACCGCCCCGTCGCTTTTGGTTATGATGCCCCGGGTGTTGGAAATTATGTTCTCGGGCAAATTGGCAACGACGTACCGGGGGGTTACGGGCCCGCACAGGCTCAGCATGGCCATGGAGGACTCGTGGGCGACTCCGTTGCACATCACGCCCAGCCGGCTTTGAATCACATCTATACTGGTGGGAAGGGCACCCCAAAGCTCCGCGCCGTTGCAAGCCTTGTCCGCCGCGTCAAGCAATTCGTACCCCGCCACATCCTTGACAAAGGGCATAAACACAAAGATGAGGGAGGGCTCCCCATCCGCGCTTATGCCCTTATACAATTCTTCTATTTTATCCCTGTGGTTACTGCTGTTGATATCATGCACCATGCCCGCCTTAAAGCGCACTTCGTCGCTGGTGAGCACGGTCAGCGTCAAGTCAAAGAATCCGTAGCCCTGCAAATCCGCGGTTCCCATGGAGGTCATGCCGATTACGTCAAAGGGCAACGTCTCACACAATGCCTGTACCATGCCACTTTCAAGAAACTCCATACAACAGAAGATAATGCCCCCGGAATACTTCTTCAACGATGAAAAATCAATCTGACTTTCTATCTCGGCTATGGCTTCGTCAAAAGTATCCACCTCTGATGTCCGCGCCGTGAACATTTCCACCATGAAACCCGCTCCCCCAATACCAAAAAAGTCGGATGCCACACTAACATAACACACAAAAAAGGGGTTTACAAGGGTTATCCACGAAATGAGGCGAAAAATAAATTTTTATTCGGCTATAAAGGCCATAAATACCTGGTTGGCCAAGTCCGTACCCAGGGGCGTGAGGAAGAGGCGGTTCTTTTCCCGGGCAAGCAAGCCGCCGGCGATGTGCTTTTGCACCTGCGCGCCGTAGCAGTCACGGATATTTTTGCCGAAGGCGGCGCGAAATTCTTCTTCGTCCACGCCCCGGGTCAGGCGTAGCCCCAGTATGAGGGTCTCGGCCATGGCCTCGGCGGGGGTGAGGGGGGTAATATCCTCGCGGCACCCGCCCTCCAGTTTATGCTTCCACGCGTGCAAATATTTCCCCATATCCTCCGTATTGTGCCAGCGGGTACCGCCGCCTTCCGCGCTCCCCTCAAAGGAATGCGCCCCCAGGCCGAAGCCGCGATAGGGGCGGCGTTTCCAGGTATTCACATTGTGGCGGCTCTCCCGACCGGGCAGGGCATAGTTCGAGATTTCGTACCGCCTGTAGCCCGCCCGCTCCAGTAGCGCGTTGGCGTCCCGGTACATAGCGCGGTCGGCCTCATCATCGGGCAATGTGACCGCCCCCGCCTCCAACCAATCCCACAGGGGCGTACCCTGGGCGGGGGTCAGGCTATAGGCCGAAATATGCTCCGGCCGCAACGCGATGAGCCCTTCGAGGCTCTCCCGCCACATATCCATGGTCTGCCCCGGCAAAGAGAACATCAAATCCACGTTGATATTGTCAAACCCCGCGTCCCGCGCCGCCCGAAAGGTCTGCATAAAATCCCCGGCGGTGTGGGCCCTTTGTATGCGGGCAAGCAAAAAGTCCTGCCATGCCTGTAATCCGATGGAGAGCCGGTTCACTCCGACGGCCTTCAGCGCGGCAACCGGCAACGGATTGCTACCGGTTGAAATATTACCGGGGTTCATTTCCACGGTGATTTCCGCGCCGGGGGCAAGGCGAAACCGCCTCGCTCCGGCAATAATTTCGCACAAAAAAGAGGCGGGCAACGCCGTGGGCGTACCCCCTCCTATATATACCGTGTCAATGACGCAACCGCCCATGTCCCCCCTCCGGGCGGCCTCCAGCTCGGCCAGGAGGGCTTGGGTGTAGTCGGCCATTAAAACTTCTCTGGTCGCATTGTCTGCTTTATCCGCGAAGGACAAAAAATCACAATAGGCACACTTGCTCCGGCAGAAGGGAATGTGGATGTAAATCATAACAAGCTAGGCAATTTTCATCCCATCCCCTTCGGCATACTTGTAAATCAGGTGCGCGTTGCTTGCTACACCTGCTTAAACTCTTCCGCTACGCTTAGGAATAAATCAACAATATCGGGGTCAAATTGCTTGCCTTTTTCTTCCGTAATAATTTCCACCGCTTTTTCGTGGGGCAGGGCTTCCTTGTAAGGACGGGTGGAAACCAGCGCATCGTACACGTCGGCGATAGCCATTACGCGCCCATGGAAGGGGATTTCCTTTTCCTTTAAATTGCGTGGGTAGCCTTTGCCGTCCCACCGCTCGTGGTGGCTGCCCGCAAATAATTTTGCGTTATCAAAGATGGCTTCCTTGCCCGAGTTTGCGATAACGTCGTCTATAATGCTTTCGCCCTGTATGGAATGTTTTTTCATTTCTTCGTATTCCTCGGGGGTAAATTTGCCGGGTTTATTTAAAATTAAGTCGGAAACGGAAATTTTGCCAATGTCATGCAAGCGGGATGCCGTTACCACGGTTTCAATGTCCCAATCCTTTACCTCGTCTTTAAATCGGGGGCTTGCTTTCATGGCGTTGATAAGAATTTCCATATATTTTGAGGTTTGGTCTATATGCAAGCCCGTGATTTTGTCCCGTTTTTCCACAAGGCTGGATAGCACATGCGCCGCACTATGCTGTACACGAATCAGATGGTCGGTACGCTCTTGTAGCGTATTTGCCTGTGTCTGTAAGGAACGCGCCGCGTTAAGCAAGCGCAGTTGCATTTCTACCCGCAATTTTACAATGGTGGGGTTAAAGGGCTTCGAGATAAAGTCCGATGCGCCCATGGACAAACCGCGCTCTTCGGCTTCCACATTGTCTAAGCCTGTGATAAATACGACGATAATTTCTTTTGTTTTGTCGGTGCTTTTTAATTTTTGTAATACATCAAAGCCATCCATTTCCGGCATGATGATGTCCAACAAAATAATGTCGGGGACAAATTCCTCGGCGGTTTCCAGCGCATCCTCCCCGTCACAGGATGCATACACCGTGTACAACGGCCCCAATATGTTGCGCAATACCGTAATGTTTGACCGTTCGTCATCCACAATTAACACACTATTTTTTTTCTCCATCTTGCGCCTCCATGATTAGGGATTGAAAACTATATTTATTGCGCCCGCTTTGTTTGGACTGGTATAACATTTCGTCGGCTTTTTGTACATAATTTTCCAGCGTTAGGGTGTGCAAGGCAATCGCTGTGGTAAATCCAATGGAAAAGGTTACGTATTTTGCCACATCGCTAGACGCATGGGGAATATTACTTTCGCGGATGCGCGACATAATGCGGTCGGCAACAATACACGCGCCATTTTCATTGGTGTTGGGCAATACCACCACAAATTCTTCCCCGCCGTAACGCGCCACAAAGTCGTCTGCACGGGGTACGGCTTTGCTTAGCACCTCGGCAACCACTTTCAAGCATTTGTCCCCGCTAATATGCCCGTAGGTATCGTTAAACTTTTTAAAGAAGTCGATATCAATCATCATAATAGTGAGGGGGCTGTTGGTGCGCGACAGGGAAGCAATGATACGGGGTACAGATTCATCAAAATAACGGCGGTTGTAAATACCTGTAAGCCCGTCATAGAATATTTTTTCATTCTCCTCTTCCAATTCGCGCACGCGTGTCATGTCGCGCAAAATCATACCAAGGCTATTTACATCCCGTTGGAAAATAGATACAAACAAAATGCGTTTAATGCCGTCCTTGCATATGAAGTTCATTTCAAATTGCACCGACTCGCCCTGCATGGCCTTGGGAATATATTTTTCCGTAAGCTTTTCCAAGCGTTCGTCTTGGAAAAGGATGCCCAAGCCGTTGGTAATTAGCTCGCTTTTGGTATAACCCGTTACGGTTTCCAGCGCGGGGTTGGTGTATTCTACTACCCCTGTTTCGGAAATGGACATAATTAAATCGGGGGTTTTTTCTACGATAGAGAATTGCCGTTCCATGGCATCGCGTTCAAAAACCCCTGCAAAAATGTCGGCAATCAAAACAGAAAGGTTGTGTTCATTTTCGCTCCATTCCTTAACGCCGTCCTCTTTAGAAATGTCCAGCAATGCGTGTAGCTTGCCCTTTACAAAAATGGGCTTGGTAATATGCCGTTTATCGTCCTCTGGGTCTGCCGTTTCGCTCCGCAGGTTGCTCCTGTCGCCGTCTAATAGGTTTTTAACGATAGAAAAGATAGGCCCTTCCAGCCTTAATGTAGTCCCGATTTTCGATTTTTTTTCCAGCTCGGGTTTCAGCCATTCGCTTTGGCATATGAGCGCATCCTCATCGCTGTCGTATTTGTACAAGAGAATTTGCGCAACGTCCATAAACATACCCACACCGCGCAAGGTTTTGGCGAAAACGGTGTCTATATACGCGTCCGATAAAAAGTCGTGGGAAATTTTTGTCATTAAAACCTGCTGGCGGAACTGTATAATCAGTTTAATTTGGTTATGCACCCGCAGCTTAACAATGGCAGAAACAAAGGGCTTGGCAATATAATCCGCCGCGCCTAGTGTTAAGCCCTTTTCTTCGGCTTCCGCTTTATCTAATCCCGTAATAAAAATAACGGGGATGTTCTTTGTTTTTTCTGATTTTTTGAGGGTCTTAATTACGTCGTACCCGTCCATGCCCGGCATAATAATGTCCAGCAAAATAACATCGGGCAGGAATTTGTTTGCCGTTTCTATCGCATCCTCTCCGTCGCCTGCGGCGTAAACGGTATAATCCGCGCTTAGTATACTGCGCAGTACGCTAATATTAAGTCGCTCGTCGTCTACAATTAAGATACTATGCTTTTTTTTACTCACCTGTAGCCATCTCCCATGTCTTTTTTACGTTCTCTAATTCTTCCAATGCTTGGTTAAATTTAAAGCGTTCTATCAACGAAACCAGCATTTCCACATTAGGAATGGTCCTTACCTCGTCCAGCATTTCCTCGCAGTCGGGGTTGCGGTTAAGCAGGAGTGGCTCCAGCTTGGCTATAATGGCTTGTATTTCCGTTTTGTCGGTGCGTTTAATGGTATCCCTTGCATTAAATTCATCCAGCAACGGCAATAATTTGTTAATCGTGTTATCCAGTGCCTCTTTAAAGGCCGCCAGCTCCGTCTCATCCATGCGGTATTGATTGTTTTTCAATTTTGCTTCTACGGCTAACGAAGCGGCTTGCAATTCCTTTTCCCCAATTTGCCCCGACAAGCCCTTTAGCGTATGCGCCAAACGGTGGGCGGATTTAATATCGCCCTTGCCAATGGATGACATAAGGCTATTATACGCGTCTTGGTAGTCTTTAACAAAATTGATTTTTAATTGGCTCAGCAATTTTTCCTCGTCGGCCTTTTGTTTTTCTTTGTCCAAGGCGGAGTAGCTGTCCACTTGCAGGTGCTGGATTAAACAATTCCATAATTCCTGCGTGGTGTAGGGCTTGCCCAATGCATCTGACATACCGCTAATCTTATATAAATCCAAATCGCTGGGCATTACGTTGGCGGTAAGGGCAACAATGGGCGTTTTTATATCAAATTCCAGAATTTTTGCCACGGCCTTTAACCCGTCCATTACAGGCATTTGAATGTCCATAAAGATAAGGTCAAACAATTTTTTACCGCTCTTTACGCGGTCGGAAACGATGTCTACCCCTTCCTTGCCGTTGTTTGCGATAACGGTCTTTAACCCAACCCGCGCTAGGTGGTCGCAGATTACTTGCTGGTTTAAATGATTATCCTCGCAAATCAATACCTCGCCATGGAAGTTGGGTTTTTCCAAATCGCCGGTAACAAAGTGCTTGCTCTCGCCAATGGCTAAATCAAGGGTTATTTCAAAGCCGAAGGAACTACCTACATCCAGCGTACTTTCTACCTCTAGCCTGCCACCCATCAATTCCACAATGGTTTTGGTAATGGAAAGTCCAAGCCCCGTACCGCCAAACTTGCGGGTAGAGCTGTTGTCTTCTTGGTTAAAGGGTTCGTATATATGGGAAATTTGGGTGGGGCTAATGCCTATACCACTGTCCTGCACCTTAAATGCAATGGTAACGGATTTGTCCGTTTCTTTCTTTGTAATGGCAGAAAAGCGAATACTGCCGCTGTCGGTAAACTTGGCGGCATTGGAAAGTAAATTCATTAAGGCTTGGCGCAAACGGGCGGGGTCGCCCAGCACCTTTTTGCCTACGACGGTGGTCGTCTCCCATGAAAGGGTAATGTTTTTATTTTCGATACTGCCTACGGTTTTTGTACGGCAAAAATCCAATATTTCGGTGAAATAGAAGGGGGATTGCACCAAAACAATCTTGCCCAACTCGATAACGGAAATGTCCAGTATATCGTTGATAATATTTAATAACCAGCCCGCGCTTTCGGAAATGTTTGACAAATACCCCTTTACCTTGTCGGGCAAGTCCTCTAATTGGGACAGCTCCGAAAAGCCGATAATGCTGTTTAGCGGGGTGCGTGTTTCGTGGCTCATGTTGGCAATAAATACGGACTTTGTACGGTTGGCGGCTTCCGCCACTTCTAACGCGGTGCGTAGCTTGTCGTTAGATTGTGCCAGCTCTTGGGTGCGCTCGTCTACCAGCCCGGTTAAATTTTCGTTGAGCTTTTTTAGCTCCCGTTTTTGCATAATCAGCGATAAGTGTAGCTCCAGCCGTTTTAATAACAAGGGGGGTGAAAAGGGAACGGTAATATAGTCTATCGCGCCCAGCGACAAGCCGTATAATTCCGCCGCCGCATCGGTACGTGCGGTAAGGAATACCACGGGGACATCTATCAAGGACTCGGTCATTTGAATGTGCTGCAAGGTTTCGTAGCCGTCCATTTCGGGCATTTCTACGTCTAGGATGATAATGTCGGGGGTTTCGGTCGCCAGCATTTCCAACGCCTCCTTGCCCGAAGAAGCGGTGGTTACATCGTAGGCTCCCGCAATGGCGCGTTTTACCATTTCCCGCTTCATCATACTGTCGTCGATGATAAATATTTTTTGCTTACTCATGAATGCCCCACCTTTTTTTAATGTTTGATAACTCTTGCGCTGCCTGCCTAAACTTAAAGTTTTCTATCATTTTTACCAGAATTTCAGAATCGGGGATGGTGCGTATCTCGGGTATCATGTCTTCACAGTCGGGGTTTTTGTTGGCGATGAGGGGTTCTAACTTATCAAGTATAGCTTTAATTGCTTGCGGGTCGTCAAGTAAGGTGAATACATCTTCGTTTGCCTCGTCCAGCAATGGGGCAAGCTTATCCAATACATGCGATAAGTCCAAACGGAAGCGGGTGAGCATACCTTTTTGCAATAAATTATTACCGCCTTCCAATTTTTCTTCCAGTGCGGCGGCGGTTTCCTGTAGCTTGGTTTCATGTATTTGCCCCGCGTTGCTTTTAATGGTATGCGCCATGCGGTGGGCGAGCTTAATATCGTTGCTGTTTAAGGCGTCTTCGATTGTCTTGAAGGTATTTTGGTTATCTTTAACGAAATTTAAACGCAAATGCTTGAGCATTTTTTGCTCTTCGGCGGAGTGCTGGTCCTTTGCAATGGTGGAATAGCTGAGTACGGGCAAATATTTGACCAAGCAACTCCATAATTCCTGCGTGGTAAAGGGCTTGCATACAAAGCTGCGCATACCGCTTTGGGTATATTCCTCGGGCATTTTGCGTATTGCGCTTGCCGTAAGTGCTACAATGGGGGTGGTTACGCCTAAATTGGTAATGTATTTGGCGGCTTCCATCCCGTCCATGATGGGCAGGTAAATGTCCATAAAAATTAAATCGAAGGGCTTGTCGCCGTCCTTGATGCGGTCTTCTATAATTTGTACCCCTTCTTTGCCGTTGCTGGCGACTACGGTGGTGAGCCCTACCTTTGCAAGGTTTTCGCAGATGACGATTTGGTTTAGCTCATTGTCCTCGCATACCAATATTTCGCCGTTAAAATTGGGCTTTTCGATAATATCGTTTTGGGTAAGCATGGCAATTGCCGTGGCTTCGTCAATTAAATCGAAGGTAAGGGTAAAGCTGAAGGTTGTACCTACGCCAATTTTACTTTTTACAACCAAATCGCCGCCCATTACATTGACAATATTTTTGGTAATGGTAAGCCCTAACCCCGTACCGCCAAACTTGCGGGAAATGCTATTGTCGGCTTGCATAAAGGGTTCAAAAATCCGCTCCATTTGCTCGTCGGTCATGCCCATGCCTGTGTCCTTTACTTCAAAGTAAAAGGTGGCGCGGTTATTTTCAATCCCCTTTAAGGTTGCCAGCATACTTACACTGCCCGTTGCGGTAAATTTAACGGCGTTGGAAAGCAAATTGGTAAAAATTTGGCGCAAACGGGCAGAATCCCCCAGCATAAACTTGCTGGGTATTTTTTCCGCATTGCAAACCAGCGATACGCCCTTATCATTGGCGCGGTGGATTAGCCCTGCCTGACAATGGAAAAATAAATCGGACAAATTAAAGGGAACACTTTCCAACTCCACAGAGCCCGACTCTATTTTAGATATGTCCAGTAAATCGTTTATTATGTTAAGCAACCAATTTGCGCTTTCGCGTATATTATGTATATATTCCCTCGCCTTGGCTTGAATATTATAATCCAGCGCAAGCTCAGAAAAGCCCAGTATACTGTTCATGGGCGTGCGTATTTCGTGGCTCATGTTTGCCAAAAAAATAGTCTTGGCTTTGTTTGCCGCTTCCGCCGCATCACAATCGGCTTGCAATGCTTCCAGCCGTTGCTCCAGCAGGTTGATGTGTTGGTTCGCTTTATGTACGTCGGTGTATGCATTTTTCATATTTTTACCGCCACTGGGTATAGACATAATGTAATAATGTAAAAATAACCGCGTGAATATAACACAGGTCGCTTGTTGTGTAAATGCACAAATATTCCCGGTTGTACAATGACCCTGAATGCATGTTTCGCCTTAGCATTCTTTGCATCGCCGGATATGACGACTACGCGGAAGCGGACAGCACCTGGGAGGCCATTGCCTCAAAAAAGGAAGGCGGCATGACCATAGCCTTTTGGGATGATATTGACAAAAACCGTGCCGTCGCCGCACGGTTTTTAACCAGATTGGGGTAAAGCCTAAATAATAATCAGGTTAAATTTCTCGTCATGCTTCTTAATATTACTCCTCATCCAGCTTCAGCACATTCATGAACGCCTGTTGGGGCACCTCGACGGAGCCGATTTGGCGCATTCTTTTTTTGCCCTCTTTCTGTTTTTCCAGCAATTTTTTCTTCCGGGTGATGTCGCCGCCATAGCACTTGGCGAGGACGTCCTTGCGCATGGCGCGGATGGTCTCCCGGGCGATGACTCGGCTGCCGATGCTGGCCTGGATGGGGATTTCGAACTGGTGGCGGGGGATTTCCTTTTTGAGCTTCTCGGCCATTTTGCGGCCCCGCTCGGCGGCGGTTTTGGCGTAGACGATGAAGGACAGGGCGTCCACAGGCTCGTGGTGGACCAAAATATCCAGCTTTACCAGGTCGGATTGCTTGTAGCCCGTTAATTCGTAGTCGAAGGACGCGTAGCCCCGGGAGCGGGATTTCAGCGTATCGAAGAAGTCGTAAATGATTTCATTGAGGGGCATTTCGTAGCGCAGGATGGCGCGGTTCGCGCTGGGGTATTCCATGCCCTCGTAGTTGCCCCGCCGCTCCTGACACAGCTCCATTACAGGGCCGATGTATTCCGGGGGAAGCATGATTTCCGCCCGGACGACGGGCTCCTCCATGAAGCTGATGCGGGAGGGGTCGGGCATGTCGTTGGGGTTTGAGAGGCTGATGATTTCGCCGTCGGTCATATGCACCCGGTAGATGACGCTGGGCGCGGTGGTTACTAAGTCGAGGTTATATTCGCGCTCCAGCCGCTCCTGGATAATTTCCAGGTGCAAAAGGCCCAAAAAGCCGCAACGGAAGCCGAAGCCCAAGGCCACGCTGGTTTCCGGCTCGAAGTGCAGTGCCGCGTCGTTGAGCTGGAGCTTTTCCAGGGCGTCGCGCAGGTCGGTGTATTTCGCGCCGTCGGCGGGGAACACACCGCAATACACCATGGGGTTGGCGGTCTTGTAGCCGGGGAAGGGCGCGTCTGTGGGGCGTGCGGCCTCGGTTACGGTGTCGCCGATTTGGGTGTCGCGCACATTTTTGATGCTGGCGGTGATATAGCCCACCTCGCCGGCGGCGAGACCCTCGCCGGGCAGAAATTTCCCCGGCCCGAAGTACCCCGTTTCCACGATTTCGAATTGCTTCCCCGTGGCCATGAACAACGCCTTCGTCCCCTTTGAAATACGCCCGTTGAATACCCGGATAAACACGATGACGCCCTTATAGGCATCGTACTTCGAGTCGAAAATCAACGCCTTCAAGGGCGCGGCGGGGTCTCCCTGGGGCGGGGGAATCTGCGCCACAATGCTTTTGAAAACCTGCTCGATGTTCAGCTTCGTCTTGGCGGAAATAAGGGGCGCGTTTTCCGTGTCCAGCCCGATGACTTCCTCTATGTCGGCCTTGGTGCGCTCCGGGTCGGCGGCCACCAAGTCAATTTTATTGATAACCGGCACAATTTCCAGGTTATTGTCCATGGCCAGATACACATTGGCCAAAGTCTGGGCCTCGATGCCCTGGGCCGCGTCCACAATGAGCAAGGCCCCCTCGCAGGCCGCCAGGGAACGGCTCACCTCATAGGTGAAATCCACATGGCCGGGGGTGTCAATTAAATTCAGGATATATTCCCCGCCCTCGGGGGCGCGGTACACCAGGCGCACACTCTGCGCCTTAATCGTAATGCCCCGCTCCCTTTCGAGGTCCATATTGTCCAGCACCTGCTCGGTCATTTCCCGCTGGGTCAGCACCCCGGCCAGTTCAATCAAACGGTCGGCCAAGGTGGACTTGCCGTGGTCGATATGGGCGATGATGCAGAAATTGCGTATATGAATCATAGCGTTCTCCTTCAAAACTGCGTAATTATTTCCATAGCCAGAAAAAACAGCAACAAAAACAGCCCGAAGCTGGCGAGCATAATAAGAAATTTTAGTATTTTTAATATGATGTGCAGTCGCTTGTTCCGCGCTTTTTCCTTGGCTACGTTGTTCAAGCCCTTTTTGGCCTTTTCCAGGTCAAAGCCATCCTCAAAGAAGCGGGTGGGCTTTGCGTCTTTCTTTGGCATGGTATCACTCCCGGCAATTACTACGGCGATTACTATACCATATTATTCCCAAACTTGCGCAAAATAAGGGTTCGCAGTAAAATCGGCGGCAAATGAAAACCTACGCCCTTTTGCACCACCCCATGCACCAGCGCATCTACAAGAACGCGGCGGCGCGGATGGCCCTGGCCGAGCTGGCGGCCCTGTTCCCCTGTGCCGCGCCGCGCCCGGAGGTCATCGGCGGCGTGGACTACATGGCCTTTGACCGGGCCGGGCCCCTCACAACGGAGGAAATCCGCGTCCTCTCCCGGGCGTCCTTCACCTGTGCCATGTTCGAATACCAGAAAGCGGAGGCCCCCGCCCCGCCGTACCTTATCCCCCTGGAGAAAAGCCCCGGCTACTTCATGGACGAGAGCCTGTCCGCCTTGCTCAAATACACCGGAAAAACCAACGAGCTTTTCACCCGCCTTATGCTACACCTCGCCACGGAGGCGGCCCAGCCCCCCCTCCGCATCCTGGACCCCCTGGCCGGAAAGGGCACCACCTTGTTCGAAGCCCTCATCCACGGCCACCACGCCCATGGGGTGGAAATCGACCCCAGATACCCCGCCGAAGCCCACCAGTATCTGAAAAAATTCCTGGAGCTGGCCCGCTACAAGCATACCGCCCACAAGGATAAAGTCCATTCCGCCACCCGCCACAAGCTTACCCTGGCCCGCCACAAGGACGCCGCCCGCACCGGCGATACCCGCCACTTTGAAATCATCCAGGGCGATACCCGCCAGGCACCCCTTTTCTACAAGAAGCATTTTTTCGATGCCATTGTGGCGGATTTGCCCTATGGCGTACAGCACGCCAGCAAGGACAAAAAGCAACCCCATGGCGGCGGCTTTACCCGGAACGCGCTGGGGCTACTGAAAGAAGCTCTACCCGGCTGGCTTGGGGTGCTCAAACCGGGGGGCACCATGGTGCTGGCGTGGAATCTCTTCCTCATCCCACGGGAGGAAATGGAGGGCCTGCTCACCGCCCACGGCCTCTCCCTCCCCGAAACACCGGACTTCTCCCACCGGGTGGACCAAGCCATCCAGCGGGACGTAATTAAAGCGTGTCTTACGTCGGCTTTATCGCCGCTACCCGGTCTGTCAAGGGGGGGTGGGAATGCTCCATCATAACCACGAAGGGATGGGGGGTAAGGTTCCCGAAGCTCTCCCGGTAGAGGGTCTTCAGGGCGGAAACCGCCACCCCTTCCCCGGCCAGCTCCTTGCTGAAGCCGTCGGCCTCGTATTCGAACCGGCGGGACACGATGTTAGCGGGGATACTCAGCACCAGCATCAGGGGCGAAACCAGTATAAACAATACATATAAGCCAAAGGCCGTATTCGCCCCGGCGAAGCCGAAGGCCATGGATATCTCGGGCATCGTCACCACGAAAAACGCCGCCAGCAATACCAGCCCCATGGCCAGCAAGCTCAGGGGGGCGCGCTTGAGGATGTGCTGGCGTTTCGCGTGGCCGATTTCGTGGGCCAGCACGGAGATAACTTCGTCCTCGGTCATCTTTTCGATGAGGGTATCGAACAGGCCGATGGTCTTGGTCTTGCCGAAGCCCGAGGCAAAGGCGTTGAGCTTGGTGGAACGCTTCGACGCGTCCACCTTGTATATCCCCTTGAAGGTGAAGCCCGTGCGCTGGGCCAGGGCGTTCACCTTATCCCGCAGCGGCCCCTCCTCCAGGGGGGTCAGCTTATAAAATATCCGTAGCATGAAGGGCGAAATAAACATCATGAACAATTGGAACGCCAACAGCACAAAGAAAAACGCCAGAAATACCCAGTTCCCCATGGCGTTGTGCAACAGCAAAAATAAGGCCAGCAATCCGCCGCCAATCACCCCGCCAATGAGCAGATTCTTAAAGAAATCCACAATATAGGTCAAAGGCGTAGTCTTGTTAAAGCCATACCTTTCCTCGATAACAAAGGTCTCATAGATGCCCACCAGCTGGTCGATAACCGCCCCGGCCAGCATGGGCGCGCCCAAAATGAAAAACGCGCTAAGATACACATTGCCCGTATAGCCCGTAATAAATTCAAAGAGCCGGAAATGCACGTTGAACACCAATACCAGCAACGAAAACACCATGCCGATAATCCCGTCCACCACAGAGAACCCTATCCGCGCCATACTATACGCCTGATTCTTCCTGTAGCTCTCCTCATCGAAAACATCCCGCACATTGGCGGGCAAAGACGCGTTGCGGCGGGAATATGTCAAATACTTCAGAAAAAAACCGAACGCCGTAGTGGCAAGAAAAACAGCGATGATTGCAATGCGCATGGGAATGCCTCCTTATAAATAAGTTGTTTTGCACATGCGGTGGGGGAGCCCGCCGGGTGGGGCGGGAGGGTGCATTATAGCACACTTCCCAATCTTAGGTACGAATGTTATAATCAGGAAATACAGGATGGTTGTGGAGATTGGGGGCATACATGTACGCCAAAGGAGACAAAATTGTTTACCCGCCATATGGCGCAGGGGTCATCGACGACATTGAGGAAAAAGAGGTTGACGGGCAGTGGCTGACCTATTATGTGCTGTATATACCCGTGGGCAATTTGAAGATTATGATTTCGGCGGCCAAAGCCGGGAGCCTGGGCGTGCGTGAGATTTATCCCAAGGGCGAGATGCTGGGCGTGATACAGGGCGTATTGGACGAGCCCATCGTCATGTCGGACAACTGGAACCAGCGGTACAAGGATAATATGGAGCGCATCAAGTCGGGGAATTTGGCCGAAGTGGCTCTGGTGTACCGCAACCTCATGCTACGGGAGCGGGAGCGGGGGCTTTCCACGGCAGAGAAGAAAATGATGACCACCGCCAAGCAGATTATTTTGTCGGAGCTGATACTTTCCCAAGAGGTGGACAAGCCCGAGGCTGAAAAAATACTGGACACCACCTTCGGGTAAGGCCATGCATTTTGACGCCCATGTACACAGTGTGGTTTCACCCGATTCTGACATGGACCCCCGGGAAGCCATAGCCACTTTGGCGCGGATGGGGCTGGGCGTGATTTTTACCGAGCATTGCGACTTTGTGACGCAAACCGAGGGGCGGGATTTTTCCGCTACCGACGCGCCCCGGGTCGCGGGGGATTTTATTGTGGATTTTGACCGTTATCATGCCGAATACCCGCCTCTGCGGTCCAACAAGGTGCTGATGGGCTTGGAATTTTCCTTGAACGCCGCTTTTCTAGCGTTGAATATACACACCGCCCAAGGCGGCTATGATTTTATTTTGGGTGCGGTGCATACCGTTGACGGACTGGATTTATATTCCGAAGGCCACACCCAGGACGCGCAGACCCTCTGCCGCCGCTACTTGACCTATGCACGGGAAATGGTTGAGCTAAGCGGTTTTTTTGATTCTCTGGCCCATATCGACTATATCTGCCGGTACGCACCGGAGACGGCGGCCTGGCTCCGGTACGAACACTTCCCCCGGGAATTTGATTCCCTTTTGTCGGCGTTGGCACGCGGGGGCAAGGCCCTGGAGATTAATACCCACCGCTTCGGCGACAATATAATAGAGCGGGCGTTGTTTCCCATTTACGCACGCTTCGCCCAGCTGGGGGGGCGGCATGTCACCATCGGCTCCGACGCCCACCACCCGGCCAAACTGGGGCGGCATTACCGGCGGGCCTTGCGCTTCGCCCAGGAGGCAGGGCTCGCCCCCGTGTATTTCAAAGGACGCGAACGATATCTGTGCGAGAGGACGGGATAGGATGCTACGCAACATAACGCTACACATCACAGAGGATTATGCCGCCATGGGCCGCAAAGCGGCGGAGATTTTTGCCGGGGCGGTAAAGGAAAGCCCCGCCGGGGTCTTCGGCTTTGCCACGGGCTCCACCCCCGAGGGCCTGTACAAGGAGCTGGCGAAAATGCACGCAACCGGTACACGCTTCGACGGCATCACTACCTTTAACCTGGACGAATACCATCCGATACAACCCGGCAACACGCAAAGCTACCATTATTATATGAAGGAACGGGTCTTCGGCCCCCTGGGGATAAAGAACACCCATGTGCCCGACGGCGAGGCAACGGACCCCCTGGCCGAATGCGCCCGCTACGAGGCAAGGCTGACCGCCGCCGGGGAAATGGCTATGCAGATTTTGGGCATCGGCCACAACGGCCACATCGGCTTCAACGAGCCGGGGGAGGCGTTTGCCCGGCTGGCCAGCTATGTACCCTTGACACCCTCCACCATTGAAGCCAATGCGCGGCTTTTCGAAGACCCCGCCATGGTGCCCCGCCACGCCCTGACCATAGGCATCCACGCCATTATGATGGCGAAGCGGATTTTGCTCCTGGCCAGCGGCGCGGGGAAGGCGGATATCCTGGCCCGGGCCTTGCAGGGGCCCATTACACCCCAGGTGCCCGCGTCTATTTTGCAATTGCATCCCTGTGTCACCGTCGTGGCCGACCAGGCCGCCGCCGCCGGACTGTAGCCCATGCCCGCCCGCCCCGCCCCGCTCCCCGGTAAGCCCCAAGGCACGCCCTTTGTGAGACAGGCCGCCATCATCGCCATGTCCATGTTCATCGGGCGGTTGCTTGGCTTTGTGTACCGCCTGCCCCTCACGGGGCTCATTGGCGACGAGGGCAACGCCTGGTATACCACCAGCTACGCGGTGTATACCGTGGTGCTGATTATCGCGGCGGGGGCCTTGCCCACCTCCGTGTCAAAGTTGGTGGCGGAGCGTGTCGCTTTGGGGCAGTACCGCAACGCCCACGGCATCTTCCGTACCGCCATGACCTTCGCCACCCTTATCGGTGTGGCCGCGGGACTGGGGATGTGGTTCGGCGCGGGGTTCATTACCCGTGTACTCCATTCGCCCCAGTCCTTTTACGCCCTGCGTGCCTTGGCACCCACCATGCTCATACTGGGTGCCATCGGAGCCTTCCGGGGCTATTTCCTGGGTATGAAGAGCTCCTTGCCCGTGGCCATGTCCCAAACGGCGGAACAGCTATTCAACGTGGGCTTTTCCCTTTGGCTGGCCTTCCTTTTCTTCGACGCGGAACGTCTGCACCGCTCCGTGGCCGGGGCGGCGGCGGGTACGGGCATCGGCGCGCTGGTGGGCTTGCTGGTGCTCATTGGCCTGTATACGTTGGTGCAACGGGATTTCAACAAGCGCATGGTGAAGGATTTGAGTAAGCCCTTTGAAAGTGAACGCACCCATTTGAAAGTCCTTTTCGCAACCACCTGGCCCATTTTGCTGGGGCTGGGGCTGATACAGCTCAGCACGCCGCTGGATATCGGCATGGCCAACGCCCGGCTGGCCGCCACCGGGGCCTTTTCCACGGAGCAAATTGATATCCTGGTGGGGCAGTTTGGTATGAAATTTTTGGTGCTGACGGGGTTGCCCGTGGCCTTGGCCGCCGCCTTCAGCGTGGCGGTCATCCCCGAGATTTCGGCCTCCCATTCCTTGAAGGACAGGAAAAGCATCCGGGACAATATAAATACCGCCCTGCGGTTGGCCATGGTCATCGCCGTGCCCGCCGCCGTGGGGCTGGCGGTGATGGCCGACCCAATTTTGGCCCTATTATTCCCCTCCTTCCCCCAGGGGGGCATTTTGTTGCAATGGGGCGCGGCCAGCGTGGTCTTCATCGCCATTAACCAAATCCTTACCGGCTCTTTGCAAGGCATCGGCAAGGTGGGTATGCCGCTGGTGGCGGCCTTCTTCGGCTTGCTGGTGAAAATCCCCGTCAACTGGTTCCTGATGGGCGTACCCGGCATAAACGTGCTGGGTGCCGTAATCAGTACCAGCGTGTGCTTCATCGTGGCCGGTACCCTCAACGCCTTTTTCCTCTACCGTACCACGGGGATTGTCCCCCGCTTTTTCCAAGCCTTGGGCAAGCCCGTGGCGGCGGCAGCCATCATGGGCGTGGCCTGTATCGGCTTGCACCGGGGGCTGTCCGTGGTCATGCCCCAGGCGGCGGCGACGATACTCACCTTGGTGCTGGGCGTTTCTACCTATGTAGCGGCAATGATGCTCATACGCGGCTTCCGGGAAGGGGATATCGCGCTGTTGCCCTTGCCTAAAAAAATGCTCGCTTGGCTTACGGGGTAAGGGGCACCCTGCACGCCGCGCACATGCCAAAGAACGAAGTCATGCTCCGCTCCACGGCGAAGCCGTATTTTTTCTGGATGCGGGCGTAGGAATCCGCCGGGGCCTCCCCGCGCTCCGCGTCTATGTCATAGACCCCGCCGCAGACATCGCAAATAAAATGATGGTGGAAATCCGTGCCCCCATCGTAACGGGCCACATCGTTGGCCACGGCGATTTGCATAACAACCCCCTTTTCGGCAAGCTGTTTCAGATTACGGTACACCGTGGCCTTGCTGATGGCCGGGTGGCTTTTTTTTATTTCGGCGTGTAGCTCATCTACGGAGGGGTGGGCGTCAAATCGCTTCAAGGTATCCAAAATGATTTGCTTTTGTACGGTGTTGCGCTCACCCAAGGATATTCACCAATTCTTCCAGCCCCTTCTTGCCGAACAGGACGTCCCTGTCGTCGATAATCACCGCCGGCACGCTCATAATATCATATTGTTCCCGCAATGCCGGGAAATATTGCAAATCCACCATGGCGGCGGCAATGCCCCCATTGCGCAACGCGATGCGCTGGCAAGCCTGCACCAACTCGGGGCACATCGTACAGGACAAAGACACGCCGATTTTTAGGGTATGGGCGGGCAGATTTTTAATCCGCTGTGCCAGGGCGTCTTCCATGGCTTGCCCCGGCCCGGCCGCGTTATAAATGGCCAAAATAAAGGATTCCAGCTCATGTCCCCCCGGCACCCCGTGGAAGCTGACCCCGGTGAACGCCTCGTCCTTGTCCAGCAGAGCGATGACGGGATACAAAGACGTGGCCAGTTGCGCCTCCAGGGCGGGGTTCTCCCCTTTTTCGTATAGCCGCACCGGCATCCGCTCCGTGGCGGCGGCAAATTCGGCCAGGAATTTTCTCATTTCGGCGGACAGGCCGCAGTCGGGCTGTAGCACCGCGCATATATGCACCGTTTCCGCGCACCGCGCCATGACATGCTTTATCTGTGCCACCACCTGGGCATCCAGCAGAGGCTCCCCGGCGGAGGACGGCTCCGGCTCATAAGCCACGACAATGCCCGCCCGTGCCTTGGTGTCGGCGATGTATTTTTCTGCCGCTGTGGCGGCGATGGCCCCGTCTGCCGTGGCCGTCACCAGCTGCCTCAGCCGCTTGGGGCGGATGTCCCCGGCGGCATATACCCCCGGAATATCCGTCTGCATATCCTCGTCCGTGGGGATATAGCCCCATTTGTCCATGGCCACCTGCCCCTTGAAGGCTTCGCTTTCCGGCTCATAGCCCACGAAAATAAACACCCCGAAGGTACCCTCGTCTACGCTGTGCTCCCAGCTTTCCTGGGTCTGATTGTTCACGAAGCCCGCGCTTTTTACCACCCTTTCTCCCCGGACATAAACAATTTCGGTGTTGAATTTTACCTCGATTTTCTCATGGGCCAGCACCTTGTCCGCTATGGTTTGGGAGCAGGTGAAGGCCGGCTCCCGGGCGATAATAATTACCTTTCGGGCGAAGCGGGTCAGAAAGAGGGCCTCCTCGGCGGCGGCGAACCCCGCACCAATGACAAAAATATCCTTCCCCGCGAAAAATGCCCCGTCGCAGGTGGCGCAGTAGGCAATCCCCCGCCCGGCGAAGGCCGCCTCCCCTTCAAAGCCCAGCTTCCGGGGCTTGGCACCCGTGGCGATAACCACAGACACGGCGGTATAGATTTCCCCGTTTTCCATTTCTACGGTTTTTACGTCCCCGGCAAAATCCACCCGGCGCACCGCCCCGGTGGCGAAGGATACCGCTCCGGTGGTGAAGGTCACGCCAAAGCGCAGGGCTTGCTTTTTCATTGTTTCCGCCAGCTCCGCGCCGCTGGTGGATAACACCCCCGGATAGTTCACCACCTCTGCGGTAATCTTAATCTGCCCGCCGACGCCGGACTTCTCCAGCACCAAGGTCTTCAGCTTGGCGCGCCCGGCATAAATAGCGGTGCTGAGGCCCGCAGCCCCAGCACCGATAACGATTACATCATACATTGCCATTAAATTTTACCGATTAAGTCCAGGCCGGGCTTCAATGTCTCCGCGCCGGGGGTCCATTTGGCGGGGCAAACCTGGTCGCCGTGCTTGGCCACGAACTGTGCCGCCTGTACCTTGCGCAACAGCTCCGCCGAGTTGCGCCCGATGCCCAGGCTGTTTACCTCGTAGGCCACAATTTCGGCCTCGGGATTGACGATGAATGTCCCGCGCAGGGCCAGCCCCTCCTCGGGAATCAGCACTTCAAAGTCTTGGGAAATCTTGTGGGTGGGGTCCGCCAGCATGGGGTACCTGATTTTCTTAATCGTGTCGGACACATCATGCCACGCCTTGTGGGTGAAATGGGTGTCCGTGGAAACCGCATAAATTTCACAGCCAATCTTTTCGAACTCGGGATAAGTATCGGCCAAGTCGCCCAGCTCCGTGGGGCACACAAAGGTGAAATCCGCCGGATAAAATACAAACACCGACCACTTGCCCTTCAAATCCTCACTGCTCACTTCCTTGAAACCGCCGCCTACATAGGCTTGCGCCTTGAAATAGCCCACTTTTTTGCCAATTAATGACATGCACGTTCCTCCTTTGGATTTAATTGATATTCATTATCAATTGCAAACTAATCCTATCAGAGGAAATTTCCGTTGTCAAGGGGTGGGGTAGGAAATGTAAATTTATTTTACACGTATTGTTGGAGAACCCGCGGGGTGGGGAAAAGGGGGGTTGAATGGGCCGCGCTGGCACGGGAACGCTCATGAACGGCTCTGTGCGGCAAGTACTTGCGTTAGTCTCGCTCCGCGAGCCGAACGCCAAATACATAAGCCGCCCATTCGCCGCTCATTTCGCATTTCCGCGAGACGCGCTTGCCCATTCAACCCCCTTTACCCCACCCCGCTCCTTCCCCGCAGATATCTGGTGGGTGATTTATCCTTCACACTTCCCGCCCCTATAGTTCACGGGCATTCACGGGTAATGAAGGTTCCGTTATTGCTCTTGTTTGCGCTATGCCGCCCTGCACTCGCTACTGGTTTTTTGACAGTATTCTGCTTGCCAACAGGTAAATATTGCATGGGTTTATTATAACAGTTATTCGGCAAAGTATTGGGTGCAAGAAATGACCACCGAGGGATTTAGAATGGAACGGTGCATACAAGGCGCAAAAACTTTATCGTTACCCATGCAGATGTTAGGGGTAGACTTGCAAGCAAAGCGGGTAAATTACAATAACAATCAGATATTAAAATGGTGCTTGACGAATACAGGCATACAGACAGACCGCAACGGAAACATAGTACCAGTTAAGAACCAGCCACCCAAACAGCGCATAGACAGTACAGCTAGTTTGTTAAATGCCTATGTTGGACTGTATGAGCATTACGCAGAATACACGGCGGCATTATGATTATATTTCTTTTTTGGCGGGAAAGGGCGGGAACATATGCGGAACTTGAAAGATAAAAAAATAGTGCTATGCAGAAAAACAACGGTAAAAGATAGCGCGGGTTTTGCAGGCGAGATTTACAAGGCGATACATCCAGGTAAGTTATGGGCGTATGTACGGCAATTATCGGCGGGGGAGTTTTACGCTTCACAGGCATTACAGCAAAAAGAAGAAATGTTTTTTACCATAAATTGGCGTGATGATATAGACCCGCCGACAGCTTTTTTTGTATGCTACAAAGAAAAATTTTACAGTATTACGAGGGTTGACACGTTCGAGGGGTATAAAGAAGATTTGAAGCTATACGCGCTTTTTCTTGCTTCACAGTCAAAACCGGGGGAAATTATAGAGTGGCAGGGATGAAAACCCTGTCATTTTTTGTCTTGCATTTTGGGACAAGATTCCATATAGTAGTACAATGGTGAGGTTGTAAGCAAAATATGTTTACGCTTGATTGGGGGATAGTTCCAATGTTGACATTATTAGCAAGTGAAGTAGTGCCTACTCAAACACCACCCTCAAATATTGATGAATTAGTTGTTTTTGAAATAATAATTATACCTTTGATTATAAGTTTTATCGCAGTAATTACTTCTGTTATTACTGCGTATTTGTCATATAGATTTTCTAAAAAGAGTGGACATGATAAATTAATCTATGACGCTATTAAACGTCAACATGATTCGGTTGTTGTTCCTATTTATCAGAATTTGAAAAGCGATGATTCTTTTGAATCAATAATAATCAAAAATAATAGCATTGTAGATGATAATATCGCTATTCTATCCCCAGATTTTTTGCGAACATACAACAATGCGCGTGAAAAAACACAAATTATTTATACAAAAGCAGTCGAATTTATATATGACTATACCGCTGATATGCTTAAATATAATTCGCTCGATAAAGCTATAAATAAGGCGAATAAGTTTTTGAAAAAGGAAGAAAAATTAAAGATAAAAAGGATGCGAAAAGAAAGCAAAAACAGTAACAATTCTATTTTTGAATTGTTGTTTATTTTTGCTGACTTTATCACTAAGCCAGTTATCATTTTTATAGATTTTATATCAAAACCAATTTTTGGTTTTATAGATTTTATTGTCAAACCGTTAAATATTTATATTAGTGAAAAAGAAGCATACCAATTATCTTTACAAAAATTAATAATCAATAAATTAAATGATTCACTTGAATCTATTCCGGTTGAAGAGCCAACTATTAATGACATTATTAACACATACAATGATGAAAAGATTGAAAACAAAAAAACAATTAACAATATAAATCCCGAAAAGAAAAAAGAACTGTTTAATACAATCACTAAGACATCACTTGCGATTACAGATTTTTTACCTTTATTTCCACCTCTAGCTACATCATTGTCTTTAATAAATACCATGTCAAACATAGTGAACGAAAACAAAAAAAAGAACGAATGGATAAATGCCAAATATAGGATAGAGAATGAGGAACTTCAAAGCATATGGGGTAATTTGGTATCATCGGCAACAACTGACGAAAATTTAATACATCCAAGAATGATTGAAACTCTAAAAATAATGTCTAAGGATGACGCAATAATTTTTTTTGAAATTGTAGCACAGGGCGATAGTGTTACATATAAAGATAACATTGATAATAAAATTCTATTTTCATTGGAAAATCTTGAATATTTTGGTTTGATAAAGAAGTCTACAAACGAAAAATCAACAACGTATAAATTAACTCTTTTTGGAAAAAAATTGGCTGATACTATTTGTCCTGAAACCGCAACAGAAAAGCCATAAAATGATATGTTGTTATTCATATTCATTGAAGAGGGTAATATTGTCCGTTGAATTTGAGCGCGTTTTTGATGTGTTGTAGAATTAACCAGATGGACGTGCTTTTATCTTTATGTTTTTCTTATGCATTATCAGTGTCATACCGAGATTAAACAAAGTGTTTAAGAACAAGTAAAGATGAATAATTGGTGCAATTTCTCCCCACGAAGTACACATTTACCATTGAATAGCGACATAGTTTCCAGTAAAATAGCAGTACAGGCGGGGAGAGCATAGCTTATTTCCTTGGTTAATATCGTGTTTTTTCTAACCTTTACATAGTCAATGAATGGTACATGCACATTGGGTGCCCAAACATTCCATTCCCCCAAATGTACGGTTATGGTGTTGGGGATTTAATGGTGCATATAGAGCAATACGAAGATGCGTTGAAGCGTGGCGGCCTTGCTCAGAACAAACGAGGTATTAAGGGGGCTTGGAATAGAGCAAATTAAAATAACTGCTGAGAAAAGCTGAAGGTAAACAGAAGGAAGCCCCCCACCGTCAGAATGGTGATGGAAAGGATGGACCATTTTAGTTTGTCGGTTTTTCTGCGCATACGTAGGATATTGAAGACAAAGGCCGCCACACAGGCGAAGACCGATAGTACGAGCATGATATAGGCCAGTAGGATTAAAGCCGTGTTCCACACGGCGCGTTCCTCGCCGCCAAGGAGATGGGTGAGCAGATTGGCCTGGTCGGGGGCGGCAATGTCAATGACCAGCACGGCGGAAATGGAGAGTAGCCAGGAAATTACGCACAAAATCGTGGAGCCCTTCACCATCCAGTCCGGTTGCTTCCTGCGTTCGTGGGGATGGTCTCCTTTTTCATTCATTCCAATCCCTCCGGTTTCTTTTTCAACGTGACCGCCAGCGTCATCCAGGTTACTTCCTTCGCGCCGTGGGCCGTAAGGGTGCGGGCGCATTCGTTCAGGCTGGCTCCCGTGGTATAGATGTCGTCCACCAGTATAAACGATTTTCCCGCCACCGTACATTGCGGTGCTACGCGAAAGGCGTTTGCCACGTTTTCGATTCGCATGGCGGGGTGCAGTCCCGCTTGGGGCGGGGTGTCCACGATGCGCCGGAGGGCGTTTTCCATGGGGAGACCCAAGCCCCGGGACAATTCCCGGGCCAGTATTTCCGCCTGGTTAAAGCCGCGCTCGCGTTTTTTACTGGGATGCAGGGGAACGGGGGCGAAAATGGCTCCCCGCCGGGGGAGCCCGCTTTCCCCCGCCCACAAACGGCCCAAGGCCCGGGCGTGGTTCCGCTTGCTACGGAATTTTATGTCACGGATAATGTCGCGCAACAGTCCCTCGTATACAAAGGCCCCTTGGGGTACGCGCTCCAGCAGGGATTCGCATTCCCCGCACAGCCATATGGCACATCTGCGCTTGTCGTTGAGGGGCAGTAGGATTTTACAGCCCATGCATGTAGGCGGGTACAGCCAGTCGAGTATCACGGGGACATGCTCCGCATTTCATGAAGCTCCCCCAGGCGGCGTGCCAAGGCGGTGTGGCGGCGGGTTACGTGGTTGGTGTCCACCATGCGGTGGAGGGTTTCGGGTAGGCCCACCAGCACCGCCAGCTCCCGGGCGCGGGTAATGGCGGTGTAGAGCAAATTGCGCGAAAGGAGCAACGGAGGCCCGCCAAAGACAGGAATGACCACCGCCTTGTATTCACTGCCCTGGGATTTGTGGACGGTTACGGCGTAGGCCAGTTCAAGGTCGTCAAGCTGGGAGAAATCGTAGGACACGCGCCGGTTGTCGTCGAAAAGGACGCTCATGGTGCCGCCGTCTTCGTCAATCCCGGTGATAATTCCCATATCCCCGTTATATATACCCGTCCCCCGGTCTTCCGGCGTCGCCCAAGCCGCGTCGTAGTTGTTGCGGATTTGCATGACCCTGTCCCCCTCTCGAAAAAGGGTCGCGCCCATTTCCCGTTCCTTTTTGTGGGGGGCCGGAGGGTTAATGCGCCCTTGGAGGAGCGTGTTCAGCCGGACGGAGCCCAGGGGCGTTTTGCGCATGGGTGTCAGCACCTGGATATCCTGCCGCACATCCAGGGGCATGAAGGCGGGGAGGCGTTTAGTCACCAGCTCAACCAAGGTTTCGGCCACGCCCTCTGCCTGGGCGCGCTTTACGAAGAAGAAATCCTTCCCCTTCTGGTTCAGCTCCGGGTATTGCCCCTGATTGATGCGGTGGGCGTTCATGATGATGGCACTTTCCTGGGCTTGCCGGAAAATCTCCGTAAGCCGGACAACGGCTACCGCGCCGCTGGAAATCACGTCCTTGAGCACATTCCCCGGCCCCACGCTGGGCAGCTGGTCCACATCCCCCACCAAAATCAGCCGCGTCCCCACCGCCACGGCCTTTAGCAAGCTGTGCATGAGCAAAATATCTATCATGGAAGCCTCGTCCACTATCAGCACATTGCATTCCAGCGGATTTTCCTCGTTCCGGTTAAACACCGTCCGGCGGGAGTCCTCGGATATAAACGCCACCTCCAGCAACCGGTGGATGGTCTTGGCCTCGCGCCCGGTGGCTTCGGTGATACGCTTCGCCGCCCGCCCTGTGGGCGCGGCCAGGACGATGCTTTGCCCCTTTTTTTCCAGCAGGTCAATCAATGTATTGATAACCGTGGTCTTCCCCGTGCCCGGCCCCCCGGTGATAACCAGCACCCCTTTGGTCATGGCCGCGGTGATGGCTTCCCCCTGGCCGGGAGAAAGCACCAGTCCTTCCGCGCCGCCTTGCGGAGCAGACGCACCGGCGACGTGGGGCACCGCCACCCCCGCCAAGGCCGAAAGCTGTCGCGCCACCCCGCCCTCGGCGTAGTATAACGCGCTCACAAAGACCAAGGGCTCCTCCTCCCCGGCCACGATTTCGCGCACCACCAGCCGCTCCATTTGCATACGAATCAACTCGTTGTCCACCAAAGAAGGCTCCACCCCCAGCAAGGCCCGCGCCTGCCGGAGCAATTCCCCCTGGGGTAAATACACATGCCCCTCGTGGGAGGCTTCCCACAAAAGGAAGCGCACCCCGGCGCAAATCCGCTCGGGGGCGTTCACATCCATGCCCAGCCGCTGAGCGATGGCGTCGGCACTCTTGAAGCCGATGCCGTCGATGTCATCCGCCAGCCGGTAGGGGTTCTCCCGCACCAGCTCCACGGTCTCGTTTTTATATTTTTTATAAATCCGCATAGCCATCCCGGGGGAAATGCCATACTCCTGCAAAAAAAGAATGGCCTGCCGCTGGTCCGACTGGGCGTGAAAGGATTCGGAAAACTTCCGCGCCATCTTCACCGAAATCCCACGCAAATCCGCAATCCGCTCCGGCTCATTGGCCAGCACATCGAAGGTATCCGCCCCAAAGCGCGCTACAATCCGCTTGGCCGTGCGCTCCCCAATCCCCTTAACCACCCCGCTGGCCAAGTATTTTTCTATCCCCGCCAAGGTGCTGGGTGCCAGCCGGCGCGAATACGCCACCTGTATCTGCCACCCATAACGCGGATGGTTCACAAACCGCCCGCCAATATGTAACCGCTCCCCTTCATATATATCCGGGAAATACCCCGTGCAGGTGAGGCAATTCTCCTCCTCGCCCATATACTGCGCCAAGGTAAGCTGTAACTCCTCCCCCTCCAAGCGCAACACAAACACCGCGAACCCACTGTCCCCCGAATGGTAAATCACATTTTCCACCATGCCCTCCACCTGATGCGACTGCATCTGATGGGCATCCTGCGGGTTGTGCATAAAATCTGTCTCCTTCACGGACAATCACTTGGGGGATTTTAACACAAATTCAAAACGAGCCAAATCCTCACAATACGCTATGCACGGAACCGCCCCTTGACACCCCACCCCCACCCCTCTAGAATAAACTCGTGAGTTGCAAACTTATGAGTTTATTTATTTGGAGTGGATAGCATGTTTATCGGGCGCGAGGCGGAGTTGGGAAAGCTGGAGGAAATGTACGACAGCGGTAATTTTGAATTTGCTGTGATTTACGGCAGGCGGCGCGTGGGCAAAACGACGTTGATACGTGAATTTATAAAGGGGAAGAAGTCCCTGTTCTTCGCGGCCAGCGAGAGTACCGCCACGGATAATTTGCTTTCGTTGAGCCGGTGCGTTGGGGGTTCGCGTGCCGCGCCGGTGTATGGTGATTATGAAAGCACAGTGGAGGCGATTTTCGCCGCCGGGGAGGGGGAGCGGTTGGTTTTTGTGATAGACGAGTTTCCTTATTTAGCCGAGGCATTCCGGGGAATTTCGTCGTTGTTGCAAATTGCGATTGACCGGCACAGGGCAGACAGCAAGCTGATGTTGATTTTATGCGGGTCAAGTATGAGCTTTATGGAGCATCAGGTGTTGGGGTATAAGAGTCCGTTGTATGGGCGGCGTACGGCGCAGTTTAAGGTGCTGCCCTTTTCATTTTTTGAGGCGTTGCCGTTTTTTACGGAGTACGATGCGGCGGACAAGGCAACCTTGTATGGCATGACCGGGGGCGTTCCTGAATATTTGACGAAGATTAACGTACAAAAATCGGTGCGGGAAAATATGGTCGATTTATTTTTTTCCACATCGGGGCATTTTTTTGAAGAGCCAGCTAATTTGCTTAAGCAGGAGTTGCGGGAGCCGGCAACCTACAATGTAATCATTGAAGCCATTGCCTCCGGCGCGTCGCGGCTTAATGAGATTTCTACCAAATGCAAATTGGAAGCCAATAAATGCGCGAAGTACCTGAGTACGCTAATTACCCTCGGGCTGGTGAACAAGGAATATCCGTATGGCGAAAAGCCGGGGAAACGGAGCATCTATAAAATAGCGGACAATATGTTTCGGTTCTGGTACCGCTTTGTTTTTCCCAATTTATCGGCCATCACGGCGGGGCGGGGAGATGCCGTATACACCCATGAGGTAGCCGCACAGCTTAATGCATATATGGGGCTGGTTTTTGAGGATATTTGCAGGCAATGGCTCTTGCGGCGGGAAGATATGCCGTTTTTTGTCGGCAGTGCCGGGCGTTGGTGGGGGACAAACGCGAAAACCCGTAGCCAAGAGGAAGTTGATTTGATGGCGGTTTATCGCAACCAAGCCTTATTCGCGGAATGCAAGTGGAAAAACACGGCGGTTGATATGGATGTGTACGCCGGCTTAAAACGAAAGAGCGCGCTGTTTTCATACGAACAGGTGTATTTGTATATTTTTGTAAAGGGATTATGTTCCTCCCGTTTACGCGCACTACACGAAAGCGGGCAAGTACAAATATACACATTGGAAGGAATGATATTGAACGAAAACCCATAGCATATTCCCCCCACTTGTGGTAGCATAATGAATACAATAGGCTACATACAAAGGGTGGGGTTCTCATATGGATGAGCATAAGATAACCAACAACGCGCAGGCCGTGCGCACCATGCAAGCGATTATCAGCAATGTGGAAAAGGTTATTGTGGGTAAGCGGTATGCGGTGTCGTTGGTTATGGCGACACTGGCTTGCCGGGGGCATGTGTTGATTGAGGACGTACCGGGGGTGGGCAAGACCAGCCTGGTGGCGGCACTGGCCCGGTCGGTGAGCGGGAGTTTCAAGCGCATTCAGTTTACGCCGGACATTATGCCGTCGGATATTACGGGCTATTCGGCGTTTTCGCCCAAGACGGGGGAATTTGAGTATAGGGCCGGGGCGGTGATGAGCCAGTTTGTGCTGGCGGATGAAATTAACCGTACCTCCCCCAAGACCCAGTCCAGCTTGCTGGAGGTCATGGAGGAAAATACCGTTACCGTGGACGGCCAGACTTACGATGTGCCCAAGCCCTTTATTGTGCTGGCCACGCAGAATCCGGTGGAGTATCTGGGCACCTATGCCTTGCCCGAGGCCCAGCTCGACCGTTTTTTTATGAAGATAACCTTGGGCTACCCCGACGACAAGGAAGAAAGCAAGATGCTCGATAGGTTCAAGGGGCGCAACCCCCTGGCAGCGCTTCAGGCCGTGGCCGAAGGGGAGGACATCATCCGCATACAGGAGCTGGTGGAGGAAATCCACGTGGACGAGTCCATTAACAATTTCATCGTAAATATTGCCCGCTACACCCGCGCCCAGGAGGACGTACAGCTGGGTGCCAGCCCCCGCGCCAGCCTTTGCCTGTACAAGGCGGCCCAGGCGTGGGCCTTATACAACGGGCGGGAGTATGTCATACCCGACGACGTTATCCAGATGGCCCCCCATGTGCTGGAGCACCGCATTCTCATGAAGCAGGAGGCGGCCATCAAGAAAATACGGGTGCCTGATATCATCGCCGGCGCGTTGAAAGAGGCCACCGGGGCCGTACTGTAATGAAGTTTTTTAAGCGGCCCCGGGTCAGCAATTGGTGCTTGTATATTGCCATCATCGCCGTTTTCCTTTCTTCTGCGTGGATATACGGCGAGCGTTTGTTATACCTTGGGCTGTTGGTCTTCGCGGCCATGCCTGTGGCGTCCTTTGTGCTTACCTTTATTTTGCTCCGGCTGTTAAAGGTGACACAACTGGCACCCCGCACCGTGGTCAAAAGCACCCCGGCTTACATCTCCCTTCGCCTACATAATCCCACGCCCCTGTTTTTATCCCATATCCAATGCGCCTTTCATACCGACGATTTTGCCGTGGCGGTGGAGGAAGAGGAAGCCTTCGCCCTCAAGGGGCTGGCAACCGGGGAGCAACGCATTTCCTTTCAGATAAAATACCGGGGCACCTACCCCATCGGCCTGAAGGCCCTATACGCTACGGATTTTATGGGGCTTTTCCGGCTGAGGCGGGGGATGAACCGGAAAACCGACGTCGTCGCCCTCCCGCGCATTGTGGACATGACCCACTTCCCCCTGTCCATGAATCTGCTGACCCAGGCCCATTCCCGCTTTGACATCAAGGACGAGGATTATGCCACTTTGTCCGACATCCGGCCCTATCTGCCCACGGACTCGATTAAACGCGTGCACTGGAAGCTCACCGCCAAGCGCAATGAATGGCTGGTGAAGAATTTCCAGTCCAACGCGCTGAACAAAGTCACGATACTGCTGGACGCCACCCGAATGCCCCTGCGCTACACCGAGCAGATTGTCATGGAGGACCGTATTATCGAGACGGCCATGGGGCTTGGGCGGTTTTGCCTGCGCAAGGGAATGCCCGTGGATTTCATGGTGGGGGCCGGCTCCGCTGTGTCCTGCCAGAACGCGGCGTCCTTTGAAATCATCTATCAAATTGGGGCCCAGCTGGTTTTCCTGGAAAAGCCGCCCTACACCCCCCATTCCATGCTCACCCAATGCCTCAACGACGCCACCGGCTACCTCAACACCATTATCATGACCTCCCGCCTGGACAGCGCGCTTTACGAGCGTATCGCCAACGGCATGAACAATGGGCACTTCATCGCCGTGCTGTATTTTCCCTCGGCCTTCAAGGACGAGGACTCGGAGCGGATTTTCACGTTGCTCTCCGAAGGCGGCGCGCCCTGTTTCAAAATAACGGAGAATACCTTAACAGAGGAAAGCGAGGAGGCGGCCTGATGTTCAAAAAATCCCAGTTCAAAACAAAACATGAATACCTTTTCCTCTTCGGCGTGGGGGGACTGTACCTCTTCGCCATCAACCGGGCCATCCTTTCGGCTACGGTTATCGAGATTACGGCCCTGGGCATGTTCGCCATAGGGATGCTGTGTATGCTGGCCTTTACGGCGATGCTGTTTAACCGCTTTACCCGGATAGCCACGGTTGCCGTCCTTGTGCTGGCGGCGTTGTTTTTGCTGTGGCGGCGGGAGGCTTACGAGGGCTTGTTCCACCATTTCAGGGATGTTTTCCTGATGACTACGGGCTACCTGCCCTATGCCCCCGAGTTGGGGCAGACCCTGATGTGGCTCATTATTATCGCGTTGAGCTTTACCACCGTGGTTTTTATGCTGTACCGCTTCAGCTTCTATGTGCTGGCTCTGGGCGGCGGCTTGATTTTCACCTTGAGCTGGACCTCCAGCTTCATCCGGGACACGGGCTCCTTTCTGGTGTTCCTGTTCGCCTTCGTCCTGCTTTTTATCCGCAAGATGAACAAGAACATCTCCGCCGTGGCTACGGTGGCACCCCTGTGCCTTGGGGTGATTTTGCTCGCACAGATACAAATGCCCGCCTACAGCGAGCACTTTACCCGCCGCACTTTGCGCGACGCCTTCGAAGGGCGGCTTACCGCCGTCGAGGATTTTTTCTTTGAGCTGTTCAACCCCACCTATTTTTCCTTTGCCGCTACGGGCTTTGGCGGCGGCGGCGGGCGGCTGGGCGGGCCCGTCACCCCCAACAACCGCCATGTCATGGAGGTTTCCGCCCCCGGCGCGCTGTACCTGCGCGGAGTGGCCAGCAACCACTACACCGGCTTCTCCTGGCTCAATACCTTGCAGGACGGCGACATCTACACCCAGGGCATGGACCCCGGCCACTTTGAAATGATGGAGAACGCCCAGGCACTGATGCGCGGCGCGGGACTGACCCGTGGCGTGAGCGCGCTGAGCGGCGCGGTGCTTCGCTCCGAATTTACCCGGGACAATGCCCGGTATCTGCATGTAAACAATTTCGCCGTGGTGGGCATGTACGCCCAGGAGACCTTTAACCTGGAATTTTGCCCCACGGCACTGGAGCTACAGGAGCGGATATTCACACAAATGGAAGAAAGACTGATGAGCACCCAAACCCGCGCCCACATTACTTTGGACTTCGACGTACCCATCGTCTGCCCCTATTATCTGGAATGGCAAGCCGCGTGGCTTGAAACCGCGCCCAACTATGGCACCATGCCCGTGCCCAATGCCTTTGGCCGGGTGCGCTACTACTGGCACGCCTACCTGCCTGTGTATACGGTGTCCATTGCCATGGGGCGCAACCGCACGGGCACGGTTTTCCGCCCGCCGGGAGTGAAGCAGGTTTGGTTCGACGGGGACAGCAACAATTATCTGCCCGTATTGCAGACCGCGCCCTCGGGGGATTTGCGCACGCCGGGCTTCATGGGGCGCAACACGGTGTACCACCAGCAATTTTTGCACATAAACCCGAGCCTGTCCTTCATTGAGGATATTTTACATGCCTCACAACAGGGGCTGTACGCGGCGCGGGGCGAGGCGGTCGCCGCCTTCATAGAAGCGTGGATGGAGCCCCTCCGGGACAGAGGCGTGATTATTACCCAGGAGCAATTTTGGCGTTATTTCCACTTCCTTGGGATAGGCGATGTGTTCAACGCCTTTGCCCACCACGGCATAGACACCACAGATGTAGGCCACTATTTTTCCCACCGGGGCGACATGGAATCCCTGCTGGACATCTTCACATGGAATGCCCTGGCCGCCTACGCCGAAAGTGTGCGCGCCCATTTCCTCTACGTCCCCGATAGCGTGCCCCAGCGGGTACATGATTTGACCGCCCAGCTCATACGCTATGAACAAACGGACTTCGGCCGCGTCACCGCCATACGGGATTTCCTGTTGACCAGCTTCCCCTATACCTTGGACCCCGTACCCGTCCCCCGGGGCGTGTGCTTCGTGGATTTCTTCCTGTTTGAAGGGCAGGAGGGCTATTGCACCTACTTCGCGTCGGCCATGGCCATCATGTCGCGGATTGCGGGGGTACCCTCCCGCTACATCGAGGGCTTCTTCGTGCCCGGCACCGGCCGCAACGAATACGCCCTCTCCGTTGTCACCAACCGCATGGCCCACGCCTGGGTGGAAGTGTACCTGGAGGGCTTCGGCTGGCTCATTATGGAGGCCACCCCGCCCCACGCCCAAACCGTGGACGCACTGGCCCAGGGGCGTTTCGGCTTCGGCGGGCCCGTTGCCTATTGGGATGAGTTTATATATGAGTACGACTGGTGGATGTATTACTACATGCGCCAGCACGGCGGCACGGGCCCCGGAGGCGGGGTGGGCTTTGCCGGCCAACAGGCCGGAGGCGAGGACGAAGGCGATGGCATATGGGAGCTAGTGCTCTTTGTGGCATTTTTGACCGGCGGCCTTGGGGGCATCCTGTTTCTGTACCTGCTGTTTTGCCGTCTGCGCTTCAACCATGCCTTAAAGCGCGTGGCGCGGCTGGGGAATAACCGTCAGGCCCAAGCCTACTTCAAGGGCATACTCAACATCAGCGAATACTATCATCTGCCCCTGAACGCGGGGGAAACCACTTTAGGCTACGCCCGGCGCGCCGGGAAACGCTTCGCCTTCCAAAGCGACGCCGTGTTCCTCAGAGATTTGATTGCTTTGTACAACCGGGCAAAATACGGCAAGGCACAGATTTCCGACGAGGACCTGGCACTCATGAAAGACAGCTACTTCACCATGCTGGCCCTGTTGGAATCCATGCGGATGCGGCCCCATTTCGTGTACCTGAAATATGTACGGCGCGTGGGCGCGCTGGCATAGAAATAATCCGTGCATAAAACAGAACTTTCTACAAAAACTTACGTTTATATATAAAGCAAGGGGGGATTCTCGCTGGAAACCGTATTCGACCTTAGAAACGTGCGCAAGGTGTACCGCATGGGCGAGGAGCGCATCGTGGCTCTGGAGGATGTGAGCCTCACCTTTGAAAAAGGAAAAATCTATTGCCTGCTCGGTACCTCCGGGTCGGGCAAATCTACGTTGTTGAATATGCTGGCCGGGCTGGAGAAGCCCACCAAGGGCAGCATTATTTTTATGGGCAAGCAACTGGAGAAATTGAACGAGACCCAGCTGGCCTTGTACCGCCAGCGGTACGTGGGCTTTGTTTTCCAGTCCTACAATTTGCTCCCCACCCTCACCGCGCTGGAAAATGTAACTTTGCCCCTCACCTTCCGCAAGGTGAAGAAGCGGGAGCGGATAAAAAAAGCGAAGGTGATGCTCAAGGCCGTGGGGCTGGCCCACCGCTGGCGGCACAAACCCAGCGAGCTCTCCGGCGGCCAGCAACAGCGGGTGAGTATCGCCCGGGCCTTTATCAACGACCCCCAGGTGGTGTTCGCCGACGAGCCCACAGGCAACCTGGACACGCGCACCACCTTTGAAATGATGGACTTAATCATCGGCATCGCCCGGGAACGACAGCAAACCCTGGTCATCGTCACCCACGATACAGAAATCGCCCAATACGCCGACCAGGTGATACGCATAAAGGACGGCTCCGTAGAGAGCATCCTGGAGCAACGGGCCACCATGCCGGGGGAAGCCGTAATAGACGAACCGGAACCAACAAATATGAACCATGAAACAGGAACGGGAGGTACGGAAAATGAAACGATTGTTTATGGGTAAATGGGTGAGAAAGGCTTTGGTAATGCTACTGACTGTGGTGCTGGTGTTCGCGCTGGTGCCGCCGGTAGCGGTGAACGCCCTCAGCCGGGAAGAGCTGCTGGGCATGATATCCGTCCAGCTGACTATGGGGAATATCGCTGAAGCCGAACGGCTGACGGATATATTAAATTCCTTGTTCCCGGTGGTGCCGCCCCCCCCGCCGCCGCCTTCTGCACCCCAAGTCTTCGCCCCCAATATTCGCTTGATTTCCCCCCAGACCGTAACCCTGGAGCCGGGGGAAACCCGTGACGTGCCTTTGACCATACGCAATACCGGCGTGGGCACAGCCTCCGAGGTAGTGACCTCCGTAAGCTCCACCGGGCCCTTTATCATCGACATCATAAGCAATGCCCGCATCGCCTCCATGGCACAAAATAACGAACGCACCCTTACCCTGCGCATTACCGCCAGCGCGGACGCGGAGCCGGGCAACGCACCGGGGATTGCACTGCGGCATGATTTCCGCACCGGCGCGCCGGGTACGGGCTCCACGGAGAATACCTTGGCGGTACACATCGGCGGCGTGGGTGCCGCGCCCAATATTCAGCTCACCAATTTCCGTGGGCTGGACGCCCCCGTGGAGCCGGGGCAAAGCTTCACCGTGACGGCGGATATCACCAACACAGGCCAGGGCACGGCACAAAATTTGCAAGTTACCTTCCCCGGCCTCAACGCCAACCACGCCGTTTTAATCAGCGATTTGAACCAAGCCCTTGTCCCCACGCTGAGCCAGGGGCAGACCCACACCCTTTCCTTTACCTTCCAGGCCGCCAGCGGAGTGCCCCGGGGTACCTTGCCCCTGGAGTTCGAGGTGGCTTTCTCCACCGAAGGCGGCCAGCGGCGCGATACCCGCTTCACCCGCTTTATCAACGTGGTGCCCTACGGCGCGGATGCCCCCTTGGTTATACGGGACATCACCGGCCCTACCGGACGCTTCGAGCCGGGACAGAATGCCCGCTTCGCCTTGGAGCTGTACAACGCCGGGGATGTAACCGTTACCGGCATCATCGCCACGGCGGTGCCTCCGGCGGCCATCGCGCCCATGTCCCAGACCACCGTGGTGCTTAATTCCCTGGCTCCCGGCACCAGCACCTGGGTGGAGTTCAGCTTCACCCCCAGGGATACGGCCTTCACCGAGGTGTATACCATCGAGTTTAGTGTGGATTTCAACGTCAACGGCGCGTCGGCGGAGCCTGTGCCCCAATTCGCCGCCCTCCATGTATATAACCCCAGCGCGGCCAGGGACGACTACGACATGACCGACCGCCCTTGGCTTATCGTGGAAAACTTTACGGTAAACCCCACCATCGCCCAGGCGGGGCAGGAATTTACCATGAATATTACCTTCCGCAACACCAGCCCCATCCATTCGGTGCACAGCACCCGGATTATCTTCACCCCCCAAGGGGTGGGCCCCCAGGGCGATATCGTGTTCATCCCCGTGGGGGGCAGTAGCAATACATTGTTTGTGGACTATATCCCGCCGGGGGGCACGGTGGATAAAGTCATGACCTTCTTCACCGTGGGCGACGCCATGCCCCGCTCCTACACCATGCGCATTACCATGGACTATCAGTCCCCGGGGTTCCGGGCCAACGCCCTGGGCGAATATGTGGACTTGGCCATCCGGGTGGCGCAATTCGTGCGGCTGGACATCGTGCAGGACTTTATGATGCCCAGCGTGGTAAACGTAGGCGACCCGATACGGATGGACTTTCAGGTAATCAACAGCGGCCGCGTGACATTGCACAATGTGCATCTGCGGGTGGAGGAGCACAACCGGGACCCGAACTTCCCCCTGCTGGACACCACCCAGGCGAATCTGCCCATCGGCGATATGGGGCCCAGCCGCTGGCTCATGTACAACGGCATGTTCGTGCCCCTGGTACCGGGCTTTATCACCGGGGATATTATCATCTACGGGGATGACCCCGCCTTCGAGCTGGTGGAGCACCGCATCCCCTTTGAAATCTATGTCATGGACCCCTGGGGCGGCGGCGGTGACTGGAGCGGCTTTGGGGATGACCCCTGGGAGGGCGGCTATTTCGGCGACCCCTTCTGGCCGGAGGACCCCTTCTGGCCCGGCGACCCCGGCTTCCACGGCGGCCCCTGGGAGGAAGAAGAGCCAGGCTTCTGGCGCAGGGTTTGGCGTTGGCTGACCACCCCCTTGGGCGGCTATGCCGGGCACCGGCGCGATAATGGCCAGCAAGAGCAGGATATGTTTTTCCACGGGGAATTTTGGGGGGACGCCGGCTATGAAAACGGCGGCTTTGAACTGACGCGGCAGGTTATCATCACCCCCGGCGGCGGCGGTATGGTGGTTAGCCCTGGCGGCGGCAGTGTGGTAGTCAGCCCCGGCGGCGGGCGGCCCATGTCCCCGGGCATGGGCATGGGCGGCGATATGTTTGGCTGGGAAGAGCCCGAGCCCCTTAGCGACCCGTTTTTCATTAATTTGTGGAACTTTGTGCGTATGCCTATATTCCTGTTCCCCTTCGGCCTTATGCTGGGCGCGGGGATTACCCTCCTTGTAATCAGAATGAAAAGGCGTACCGCGGAAATGATGGATATGGATGAGTAACTTATGCGAACATATTCGCAAAGCGAATGTGTGAGAGGGGGGACGGGCTGTGAGTAACTGGGACGTACTGGTAATGTGCCTGCGCAATATGTTCAAGCGCAAGCTACGGACATTTCTGACCATTTTGGGTGTAATGGTGGGCACGGCGGCCATTGTGCTGATGATTTCCCTGGGTCTTGCCACGGAGGCACAGCACCGCGCCCAAATGGAAGAAGCCGAAATGGACATGACCATGATAGACGTGCGTATGCCCTGGGACGCAGGGGATTGGGACCCAAACCTGCAACAGATGGTTTTCCCCGAGGGCACGCCGGTGCTCAACGACGCTATGGTGGATACTTTCGACGCCATGGCCAACGTACAGCTGGCCAGCCCGCGCATACGGGGGCAGTTGTTTTTCCGCGCCGACCCCTATTATATGCAGTCCTGGGATATTACGGGCATCCGTGCCGAGGTGATGCAATACATGGGTCTGCCCGTAGCGGAAGGGCGCGTACTGCAAGCGGGGGATGAATTTGCCGTGGTCTTTGGTGCCAACGCCGAGCGGGGCTTCGAGCTTTTGGGCTCCACCTGGCCCGACCGGGGCGACCGCATGTGGATGTGGGTGCCCGAGGGCACCGAGATACCCACCTTCGTGGATGTGATGCGCGCACCCATGCGCATGTCCTTTGACCGCCGCTTCATTCAGGTGGGCCTGGACGAGCCCCAACCCCTGACCGGAGGCATTCGCCCCATCCGCTCCTACAACGTGGAGGTGGTGGGCTTGCTGGAACCCAGCGACTGGCGTTCCGACCGTACGATTTTCATGGATATCGAAGTCCTTTTATATTTGAATAACGAGCGTATCCGCACCGAAAACGAGGTGCAGGACGAATGGCAGATATGGTTTTCCGCCATCCAGCAACGGCCACCGGAAAATTTCGAGGAGGTCATGGTGCGGGTGACGGACATGCGCTTCACCTCCCAGGTGGCGGAACAAATCCGGGAGATGGGCTTTGACGCCCATTATCCGGGTATGCATTTGAACATGCTGGTGGCCGGCCAGCGTCAGCAACAGCAGCTCCTGGCCGCCATCGGCGCGATTTCATTGGTTATCGCCGCCATCGGCATCGCCAATACCATGATTATGGCGGTCTATGAGCGCACCCGGGAAATCGGCATCATGAAAGTAATCGGCGCGGCCATTATGGACATACGGCGGCTGTTTTTGCTGGAGTCGGCCATGATTGGCTTCTTCGGGGGGCTATTCGGCGTGGTGCTGAGCCTAGTCGGTTCCTTTGTGTTAAACAATTTTGACGTGCCCTTCATGCGGCCCGACCCCATGCTGGCCATGATGGGCATAGAGGTGGGGGACCCCTCGCTGGTGACGCCCTGGCTCTGTGGGCTTGCCTTACTGTTTGCGGGCCTGATTGGACTGCTTAGCGGATACTTCCCCGCCCGCCGCGCCACGAAGCTGAGTGCCCTTGCGGCCATTAGGAGTGAATAGATTTTGCGCATTATTTTAGCTTCCGGCTCCCCCCGGAGAAAGGATTTGCTGACCCAGGCCGGGCTACGCTTCGAAGTGCTGGTAAGCGACGCCGACGAGAGCGTTGAAGGCGAACCCTACGAGCAGGTGGCCGCGCTGGCCAAGCGTAAGGCCAACGCCGTGGTGGAGCGGGTGGCCGGCCCGGCCCTTATTATCGCCGCCGATACACTGGTGTACACGGAAAGCCGCAACGGCACGGGCAGAATCCTGGGCAAGCCCAAGGACGCCGCCCAAGCCTATGACATGCTTCAAGCCCTGCAAGGGCGCAAGCATACGGTATATACCGGCGTGGCTATACTCAAGGTAAATGACAGCACCGATATGCCACCGGAAATGAACGTCTTCGTAGACGCGGCCTATGTCCATTTCCGTCCCCTCACCCCCCGGGAAATTAACGCCTACATCGCCACCGGCGAGCCCTTCGACAAGGCGGGAGCCTACGGCATACAGGAAAAAGGAGCCCTCCTCATCGAACGGGTGGAGGGAGATTTCTACACCGTGATGGGCCTTCCCGTCAGCAAGCTGTGCGTCCAGCTAGAGGATATGGGGGTACAGGTGTGGGGATGACCCGCGCCATCGGTACGGACATAATCAAAATTGCCCGCTTCACCGAGATGACCCCCCATTTTATGGCGCGGGTCTTCACCGAAGGGGAGCGGGCTTATTTATTGAAGAAAAGCAATCCCGCCACCGCCGCCGGGCTCTTCGCGGCCAAGGAGGCCGTGGCCAAGGCGTTGGGGACGGGCTTCCGGGGCTTTTGGCCCCAGGATATTGAAATCTGGCACGACGCCCTGGGCAAGCCCCGCGTAAGGCTTCACCACCAGGCGGACAAAAGGGCGCGCAAAATCACGGGAAGGGCGCGGCGGGGGTACCGGGTGCAGGTGAGCATTTCCCATACGGACACGGACGCCCTGGCCTTTGCACTCATCGCGCCCGCCCGGTCATGCCGTTGAGACCCATACATACCAAAAAACCCATAGCCAGTAGTTTAATGATTCTCACGGCCACCTTGATTTGGGGAGCGGGGTACGCGGCCCAATCTGCCGGGATGGAGCATGTGGCTCCGCTGACATTCAACGCGGCGCGGTTTTTTATTGGGGGGACGGTGGCCTTGGGCCCCGCCTTGGTTTTTTTGCTCCGCCAGAAAAATGCCCCTGAAAAGGGTACGCTTCCCGCCGCCATCAGTAAGCGCACCCTCACCGCCGGTTTTATTTGCGGGGCGGTGCTTTGTCTGGCCATCAATTTACAGCAGTTTGGCCTGATGTTTACCACCGTGGCCAATACCAGCTTTATCACCTCCCTGTATGTGATTATGGTGCCCCTCATCTCCTTGGTCGCCTTCGGGAAAAAGGCGGCCCTGCCCGTTTGGCTCGCTGTGGCCACGGCCATGGCGGGGGTGTATTTTTTGAGCCTGTCCGGCGGATTGTACCTGAACCGGGGGGATGTCCTGGTGTTTTTCTGCGCGGTCGCCTTTTCCGTGCAAATTATTATTATCAGCCATTTTTCCCCCAGGCATAATGTTTTTGCCTTGGCCTGCGTCCAGTTTTATACGGTTTTTGCTATCTCCCTGGTGCTGGCTTTTGTTTTCGAAACCCCCTCTTTGGTCGCCTTGCTCCCCGCCGCGCCCTATGTGCTGTACACGGGGGTTTTGTCCAGCGGCGTGGCCTACATATTGCAAATGAAGGCGCAAAAAACCACAGACCCCACCGTGGCGGCGGTGCTCTTCAGCTTCGAGGGGGTGGTGGCCACCTTTACCGCCTGGTTTGTGCTGAACCAATTCCTGTCCCCCCGGGAGATTTTAGGCTGTGTGCTGATTTTCGCCGCTATTTTGGTGGCGCAGGTGCCCGGTCGAACAAAAAAAGATTCTATAATTGAATGAGCTGGATTATAATCACCGGGCGGGGCAAGGCGTGTTCCTACGCCCTGGTATGAGGAGGACGCATGAAGGAATATTGGAACGGAATATGGGCTAGCCCCGACATAGAAAAGTACATGGGATATGTCAACGGCTACGTGACCTGGAAGCCGAAATTTTTGGACGTATTTGCGCAATACGAGGTTGAATCGGTATGTGACGCGGCTTGTGGGTTCGGGGCATACAGCGTTATGCTGGCGAAGAACGGTTATGCCGTCAGCGGGTTCGATATTTCTGATGAGTCGGTCCGGCTGACACAAACAATGATGGAAAAATTTAGTTGCGCCTATGGGGCGTACAAGGTGTGCGGCATAACAGAAATTGAATATGGCGATGCATCGTTTAACGCGGTTGTGGCCCATGCTGTCATTGACCATGTTTCTTTGGCGGATGCCCGCGCCGCCCTCGGGGAGCTGTTCAGAATTTTAACGCCCGGCGGACTCCTCTTTATCACATTTGACCCATTGGGTGAGGAGGATATAAACAAAAAGCACGAGGTATTGGAAGACGGCAGCCGTTTATACGAGGATGGGCTGCGCTTCCGCCATTACACGGATGAAGATATTAAAACGCTGATAGGCGATAATAAAATCATCCATTCAAACACCAATTCGCACGGTGAAAGGGAATATATCTTGCAAAAATAACGCAAATGGGTAGGATATAACCGAAAGGAGCAATTCACATGAAAATGACATTCCGTTGGTTCGGCCCGGGGGCGGACCCGGTGCAGTTGCAACACATCAAGCAGATTCCCGGCATGACCGGGGTGGTCACGTCCTTGCTGGATATGCCCGCCGGGGAGGCGTGGCCCATGACCCGCATCATGGCCATGAAAAACGAGATTGCCGCCGCCGGGCTGGAGGTGGAGGTCATCGAGAGCGTGAACATCCACGAGGACATCAAGCTGGGGGCACCCGGCCGGGAGGAGAAAATCGAAAATTATATCATTACCATGCAACGGCTGGCCCAGGTGGGCATCAAGTGCATTTGCTATAATATGATGCCCGTGCTGGACTGGGCGCGCTCCCATTTGTATTATGACTTGCCCGACGGGAGCAACACCATGCGCTATCAGGCGAAATTTATCGAAGCCATTTCGCCGGAGGCCCTGGCCACCCGTTATGCGGAGGAATCCGAAGCCTACGAAATGCCGGGCTGGGAGCCGGAGCGCATGAAGCATATCCGCGCATCGCTGGAAGCTTATGCGAACCTCACCGAGGACGATTTCTACGCCAACATGAAGTATTTTCTGGACGCCATCATCCCCCACGCCGAGGAGCTGGGCATTCTGATGGGGGTTCACCCCGACGACCCGCCCCAGCCCATTTTCGGCCTGCCTAAGCTCATTATCAGCCGGGAGAACCTGCGCCGTTACTTAGACCTGCACCCCTCCAAGCACAACGGCCTCACCCTCTGCACCGGCTCCTTGGGTGCCAGCCGCGCCAACGATGTCCCCGCCCTCATACGGGAGTTCGGCGCGGAGGGGCGCATCCACTTCGCCCATGTGCGCAACCTGAAATTTGAGACCGAAACGGACTTCTACGAGTCCGCCCATTATTCCCCCTGCGGCTCTTTGGATATGTACGGCATCATGAAGGCCCTCCACGACGTAGGCTTCGACAAATGGGTGCGCCCCGACCACGGCCGCATGATTTGGGACGAAACCACGAAGAAGGGCCGCCCCGGCTACGGCCTGTATGACCGCGCTTTGGGGGCGAATTACCTGCTGGGCCTGTGGGAAGCCATTGGCCGCGGAGGCGCGCTGTGAGCGGGACAAAATGGCTCCACCTGGGCGCGGGGAATATTTTCCGGGTCTTCATCGCCGCCCTGGCCCAGGATTTACTGGACGCGGGGCTTGGGGATTCCGGCCTGGTGGCCTGTGAATGCTTCGACGAGGAGCTCATCCCCACGGTTTTCGCGCCCTATAATAACGAAACTTTGGGCGTCACCCTCCACACCGACGGCCGCATCGAAAAACGCCGCATTGCCAGCATCACCGACGCCTTTGGCCGGGACAAGGAGAAACTCTGCCGCGTCGCCGCCGCCCCCGGGTTGCAAATCATCTCCCTCACCATCACCGAGAAGGGCTACGCCGTACACCCCGCCGCCCTTTCCCCCGGCCCGGAGGAGGCCGCCACCACACTGGAATGCCTCACCGCCGCTTTGCTGGCCCGCTTCGAAGCCGGTGCCCCGCCCCTGGCTCTGGTCACTATGGACAATTTTGCCGCCAATGGCGACGTCTTGAAGGCCGCGCTGGCCACCATCGCCGGGGCATGGACTGACGCCGGGAACGTTCCCGAGGCGTTTTGCGCCTATCTATCCGCCCAAGCCTACCCCTGGACCATGATTGATAAAATCACCCCCCACCCCTCCCCGGAAGTGGCCCAGCTACTGGCCGTAGAGGGCGTCCCCCACACCCACATCACCAAGACCGCCAAGGGCACCGTCACCGCTCCCTTCGTCAATGCCGAAGCCGCCCAGTACCTGGTCATGGAGGACACCTTCCCCAACGGACGCCCCCCCTTCGAAAAACTGCCCCGCCGCGCCGGCGTCTACCTCACCCACCGGGAAACCGTGCGCCGGGTGGACCATATGAAGGTCTGCGCCTGTCTGAACCCCCTCCATACCATTCTGGGTATCGCGGGGATGTTACTGGGCTACCCCACCATATCCGCCTGTATGGCAGACGCCCGGCTCGTCGCCTTGGTGCGCAAGGCCGCCGCCGAGGCCCTCCCCGTGGTGGCCCACCCCGGCATCATCGACCCGGAAGCCTTCCTGGAGGAAGTCCTCACCCAACGCTTCCCCAATCCCTTCATCCCCGACACCCCCCAGCGTATCGCCACCGACTCCTCCCAGAAAATCCCCGTCCGCTTCGGCCAGACCCTGAAGGCACGCGAAAAGGCAGGACTCCCCATGGAAGACTTGGAGGCCATCCCCCTCCTTGTCGCCCTCTGGCTACGCTACCGCATGGGCATGGACGACAGCGGCGCGCCCCTCACCTTAGCCCCCGACCCCCTGGTTCCCCCGGAAATCGCCGCCCTCCACGGCCTCCCCTTGGGCTCCACACCCGGGCTGGGCTCCATCCTTTCCAACGAGAAGCAATTCGGCATCGACTTGGTCAAGGCCGGGCTGGGGGAAAAGATACAAAAATTATTCGAGGCCCTGTCAAAGGAACCGGGCGCGGTGGCCCAGGGCCTATCATAGAAGCATGAAAGGAATGACGCATATGAGCACGCACTGGAAAATAGGTTCCGCCGAAGAACAACGCGGCGGCAAGCTGCGCCAGCTCTTCGAAGCCCACAACGCGGCGCAGAAAAACGCGCAAAACCAACGCCGCCCAAGGCCCAAAACCGGAACGGTGCGCCTTTCCAACACCGATTCCCTGCGTACGGCCATGGCCATGCGCCGCCGCGTCCTGGCAAAGCTGGGCGAGGTTGCCGCCGCCGTGGACGTGGAAAAAAGAATCCGGGACGCCATGGTGGCCACGGTAAAGATGCAGCTGGATAAAATCGACAGGCAAATCGCCAATATCAAACGCCGGGAGCGCGCCCTACGGGAGGAACAACAGGCCCGGCGGGACGAATGCCCCAACCGACGCCGACGACGCCGCGCCGATATGCAGGAGCAATCCGTGCGCATCCGCCGCGACATGCTCTACCCCGCGAAGGAGGGCGGCTTCGACCCGCGCAAGCCCTTTGGCTTCCCCTCAACCCACCACGCCCCCGCCCCGGCGGTAGCCTTCGATGTGGGCGGCACGGCGGGTATCGCCATGGACGCGCCCGCGCCCGAGGCTTCCATGGAAGTGGTGCTGTGAGGCAGGCGGGCGGGGGAGGGCGCGGCACGCTCTATGTGGTGGCTACCCCCATCGGCAACCTGGGGGACATGACCCCCCGTGGGGTGCGGGTGCTTTCCGAGGCCGATATGGCCGCCGCCGAGGACACCCGCCACAGCCGCGCACTCTTCGCCCACTTTGGGATTAAAACCCCCCTGTTCTCCTGCCACGGGCACAACGAGGAGAAGCGGGGGGATTTTTTTATCCGGGCACTGCAGGAGGGCAAAAGCGTGGCCTTGCTAAGTGACGCGGGCACGCCCTGCATCTCCGACCCCGGGCACCGGCTCATTGGCCAGGCCGCCGCCGCCGGCATTGAAATCGTTCCCATCTGCGGCCCCAGCGCGGTAATTGCCGCCCTTTCCATTTCGGGCCTGGACGCCTCCCGCTTCGCCTTCCTGGGCTTTTGGCCGCGCAAAAAAGCGGAGCAGGCCGCCGCCCTGGAAGCCATTGCCGCCTGGGGGAGCCCCGTGGCCTTCTACGAATCCCCACGGCGCATCGCCAAGACACTATTGTTCCTGTCGGAATCCGACCCGGACATGGAAATTTGCCTGTGCAATGACCTTACGAAAAAATTTGAGCGCGTCTACCGGGGCACCCCGGCGGAAGTGGCCGCCCAGCTCGCCCAAAACCCCGCCGCCGAAAAGGGCGAATACACCTGCGTGGCCCTCCCTTCCCGGCAAGCCCAAAAAAAAGAACCCCCCGCAAGCACGCGAGGGGCATTATCCCTTGAGGCACAACTGGTTGACATTATGGCCACGGAGGGCTGTGACCTAAAAACCGCTGCCGCACGCCTCCACGCCCTTGCGCCCAAGCAACGCAAGAAGGAAATCTACGCGGCCACACTGCGGGTGAAGGCTATAACAGCGCGTTAATCTTCGACAGTACCTCGCTCTTCTCAATGGGCTTGACGATGACTGCCTTCGCGCCGATTTTCATGGCTTCCGCCACCAGAGAATCCTTGCCCACGGAAGTCACCATGATTACATTGGCCGCGTCGTTGGCGTTGAGTATCATCTTCAGGCATTCGATGCCGTTGAGGATGGGCATGGTCACGTCCAGGGTAATGAAGTCGGGCTTGAGTGCGCGGTATTTATCATAGCCGTCCAAACCGTTGGAGGCTTCCGCGATAACCTCGTGGCCGGCGTCCTCCACAATGGTTTTCAGCAGGTGGCGGGCAATCTTGGAGTCGTCCACCATGATAAACCGCTTTTTGTTCACGGGGTTGGCCTTGGTGGGGTCGATGACGGTCAGATAAAAATCGCCAAAGGACAGGGTAATGGGGATGATGGTCAGGGATTGGCTCAGCACATGGTCCTTTTGGTATTCCGGCACGTCAATCATCAGAGACTTGACCTGTTTGTTCTCCAAGTCTGCGGTGAGCAAGCCCCCCACACAATTCAAAAATTCCTTGACGGCGTCCTGTCCGTCCTCGTCCATGGCGTCGATGGGCACCTTGCCGTAGGCACTGCCGAAGTTGCACGCCGCCGAAGTGTCGTTGGTGGCCAGCACGAAGGTGAACTCCCCGTCGGTTTCGCCGCTACTCCTTTGCCATACGGTGTGCTTGAATTTAATATTGCTGGCGGTGTAGGCTTTGCCGATGCGTATTTCCCGGTCCACAAAGCGTATGGTCGTGTTCACAAAAAGCTTTATATACTCCCAAAGTACGGTATCGGTGCTGTCCATGTCGGCGATGATGTGCATGAAGGCTTCCACGTCCCGGTCCTGCAACAGCACGAAATCATCATAGGAGACCCCCAGGGCCGTCTTGAGCGTGCCCAGAGCCAAATCGAATTTGTCCCCCGTGATATAGCCCTTATCGGTAATGAGCTGTTTAAGTACGATATGCTCACGGGCCTGCTTGGAGAGTAAAATATCCACCTGGTCCGCAGTCAGGTACCCCCGGGCCACGGCGATATCGCCAAAACGGGCGTTGTGCAACGCCTGTAAACGGTTGACATGGTCCGCGTTTTCCTTGGTCATCATCTTTTCTTCCACAGCCAAAACGCCCATGCGAATGCGCGCGTGCTTTTGTTGCTCCAAAATTTCCTTTCCCTGCTCTTTGGTCAACAGACCTTCCTCCACCAAAAACGGAACAAAAATTTGATTGAACATGGGACTCCTCCTGCTTGGATATATTCCTCCCTGTAATTTACACTATTTTTTACGGGTTATCAATATCTGGAGGTGCGAAAATTTAATCTACGATGATACGTATTTCATGGCGCAGGGTTTTGCCGCCGCCTGTGATGGTTACGCGTTGCGTTCCCGCGCCGGTTCTTCCGCCCACAAGCCACGTCCAGTACACAACGCCGTCCGCGTTGGATGTGGCGGTGCCCAGCCCTGCGGCGGTGAGTTTATTTCCCGCGGCGGAAATAATTTCCAGATAATATTGCGTATTCGGCTCGCCTTGGAGGGTGAGGGTAAGGGTTTCGTTGCGCCGCGCTTGGGTGGGTGCGAAGATGATATGCGCGGCGGCGGTGGCCGCTGGGGGAGGAGAGGGGGCAGGGGATGGCTGTGGCGTGGGCGCGGGTGCCAAGCGAGTGAAGAGGGCTTCGTGCCGTACCGCGCCGACAATCAGGAGCGTGGCGTAGCCGTTTTCCAGTAGCATCGCGTTAAGCTGATGTGCGCGGATTTCGCTTTCGCTGTCCACATCAGTGGGAACGCGCAACCAAATATAACGGCGTAGGCGGCCGTGGACGTCGGTGTTGTTTCCGTCGGATTCCAGCCAAACGCTTTGCCCTTCCACACGCTCCCGCACAAAGGCGGTGGCCTCAGCCGCGCCGGGCTGGCCTCTCTCCGGCGCATTGATGCCGATAAAACGGACGCGCTCGCCAGTGGAGAGCTCTATGGTATCGCCGTCAATCACGCGGTAGACTACGACTTCGGTCATCCCCTGCGCCACCACCGGTGCAGGGGATGGGGTGGGCGCGGGGGTGGGGTGCGGCGTGGGGGTAGGGGTGGCTTCCACCACAGGGGCGGGTTGTGGCGTGGGGGCGGGGGTGGCCTCCACTACAGGAGCGGGTTGCGGTGTGGGGGTGGGGGTGGCCTCCATCACAGGGGCGGGTTGCGGCGTGGGGGCGGGGGTGGCTTCCACCACAGGGGCGGGTTGCGGCGTGGGGGTAGGGGTGGGTGCGGGCTCCGGTGCAGGTGTAGCCATCGCCGTAACTGCCGGTGTTGGCATGGGCGGCGTAGTTTGTGTTACCTCCGCTACGGCTCCACAACCCGCCAATAGCGCGAGGACGAGGACGAGGAAAAAATGAATTTTGCTTTTCATACTTCAATTCCTTTCTTTGCTTTATTTTGCAAGCTTATTTACATATTTATGTACAAACACATTAACACAACTCCCAATGCACTGCAATGTTTCCAAATGCGTTGCATCCCCATCCGCTTGGACATGCCTTACTTTTAATTGGGGGTGAGCCAATGAAAATCACGTATTTTGAAATCGGTGCGCGCATAGCCGCAAGACGCAAAGAGCTACACATGACCCAGGAAAAACTGACCGAAAAAATAGACATGAGCATCAACCAGCTGTCCAACCTGGAAAACAGCCATTCCCTGCCCACCATCGAAACCCTGATGAAGCTGTGCGAAGCCTTGCGGGTAACCCCGGATTATTTCCTGCTGGGGGTGAGCCACGGGAAAAATACCGAGAACCAGCACATATCCGCCATAACGCAAAAAGCCCTGCTGTGTACGGAGAAACAACAGGGCTTGATTAACGCCTTCATTTCATTACTCATCGCGGAAAATTATTAACCCCCGCCACGCGGGTTCATCCGCTGCACTTAACTTTTCAGAGCTCCTTAATTATTTTTGTGGGTAACAGCACGTCTACTGCGCCTTGGATAATATCATTACCACGAGTGCGGGACGGTAGCCCGATTGCTCATGACCCTTAACTGGGTCAAAGCGGGTCAGGATAATTTCACCCTGCCTGAGCTTAGTCATATTGCACCGCCTCTGCGCCAATAGAAGGGCTGTCCAGCCATTCTCTGTCCTCCGTTGTAATTTCAGCGGGTGCGCCATCCCACGCTCCGCTTTCGCTTATGGTTGAAAGAATTTGTTCCAGCGGCTTACGTTTGCGGCGTTCGACGATAGGCACTATTTGCAGTACACCGTTTTTTATTTCCAGTTGGACTTTTGACCTGTCCTCAACATCGAGAACTGTTGCAAACTCTTTTGGAATCCTTATCCCAAGACTTGTTCCCCATGTTGCCACTCTGGCTTCTCTTGGTTGAACCATGCCAACACACCCTTTAATAAGGTGGTATGGACTGGAGATATAGGGAGGGCATTTTGGTCGATTCTCCGCCACTTTTCGTCGGTTCCTCCTAGCGTATGTTCCCCATACGCTTCGTCGAAACCTCCTTAATTGGCGAAAAATCGCCTCAAAATCCCTACCCTATATCCCCAGCCCACACCACCAAATATATAATTAGCTATATCATATATTTTATCGCGCAAATAAAAATATGCAACTACCTCACATTTCCCACGCTCCCTTAACTTCCCGCTTGTCGAATGCACGGGGAAAAGTGTACTATTGCCCTGCGCATTTTGACTTTTTCAAATACATACATATATCCGGGGGGATGTACATTGGGTTCATATACCATGGGAATTGATATCGGCTCCACCACGATAAAGCTGGTGGTGGCGGATGCATATGGGGCGAGTGTTTTTTCCGCGTACCGGCGGCACCATTCGGATATCCGGGGCACCTTGCTGGACATGGCCGGGGAGGCGCGGGGGGTGCTGGGCGCGATGGCCTTCCGGGCCATGATAACCGGGTCGGGGGGGCTGAGCCTTGCGGACTGGGTGGGGGTGCCCTTCGTGCAGGAGGTAGTTGCCGTCTCCGACGCGCTGGAGGACTATGCCCGGGAGGGCGGCACCCGGGCCGACGTAGCCATCGAAATCGGCGGCGAGGACGCGAAGATAATTTATTTCGGCAATAGCATTGAGCAACGGATGAACGGCATCTGCGCCGGGGGGACGGGCTCCTTTATCGACCAGATGGCCACCTTGCTGGACACGGACGCAGCAGGGCTGAACGAGCTGGCCAAGGAATACCAAGTGATTTACCCCATCGCGGCGCGGTGCGGGGTCTTTGCCAAGAGCGATTTACAGCCCCTTATAAATGAAGGGACGGCGCGGGGCGACTTGGCGGTTTCTATTTTCCAGGCCATTGTGAGCCAGACCATCGGCGGGCTGGCCTGTGGGAAGCCCATCCGAGGGAACATTGCCTTTCTGGGCGGGCCGCTGTATTTCCTTTCGGAATTGCGCGCCCGCTTTATCGACGTGCTGAAGCTGACGCCGGAACAGGTCATCTCCCCGGCGGATTCCCATTTGTTCGCCGCCTTGGGCGCGGCGTACCGGGCCCGGGACGAAGGCGCGGAAATGGACATGGACGCACTGGCGCGAAATCTGCTGGCCCAACAGGAACTGCCCTTTGAAATCGACCGGCTGGCACCGTTGTTTACCGCCCGGGAGGAATATGACGCCTTTGCCCAACGCCACAGCAGACATAAAGTACCCAAGGCGGATTTGGCCACCTATGAAGGGGATTGCTTCCTGGGCATCGACGCGGGCTCCACCACCACCAAGGCCGCGCTGATAGACGCCAAGGGCGCGCTGTTGCATACCTTTTACGCCGCCAACGAGGGGAACCCCCTGGCCGTGGCCCGGGCCGCCCTGACGGAAATCTACGCCCACATGCCCCCGGGGGCACTGCTGAAAAGCTCCTGCGTCACGGGCTACGGCGAGGGCTTGCTCAAGGCCGCCCTCAACGCGGACTACGGCGAAATCGAAACCGTGGCCCATTACCGCGCCGCGGCTTTCTTCGACCCCGAGGTGGACTTTATCCTGGACATCGGCGGGCAGGACATGAAATGCCTACGCATTAAAAACGGCGTCATCGACACCGTTTTGCTTAACGAGGCGTGCTCGGCGGGGTGCGGCTCCTTTTTGGAAACCTTCGCCCGGTCTCTGGATTTGCCCGTGAGCGATTTCGCTTCCCGGAGCCTATTTGCGGAAAACCCCGTGGATTTGGGTAGCCGTTGCACCGTTTTCATGAACTCCCGGGTGAAGCAAGCGCAAAAGGAGGGGGCGGCGGTGGCGGATATCTCTGCCGGGCTGGCCTATTCCGTGATTAAAAACGCCCTGCAAAAGGTAATCAAAATCACCGACCCCGCGCAGATGGGGCGGCGCATTGTGGTGCAGGGGGGAACCTTTACCAACGACGCGGTACTGCGGGCCTTTGAAATGGTGAGCGAACGGGAGGCGGTGCGGCCGGATATCGCCGGGCTCATGGGAGCCTACGGCGCGGCACTGCTGGCCCGGGAGAGAGGGAGCGGGGAAGAAGGGGCCGCACGCTGTACGGAATCGGGCGATAATCCGCACGCGTGCGGGAAGTGCAACCGTTCGTCTTTCTGCGAAAGCCAAACGGTTTTACTAACCCGCCCACGCACCGCTCATCACCCGATTCCGCAAGGCGCGCTTACCCCTTCTTCCCCGCTCCCCCCCACCCCAACCTGTGCCGCTCCTAGAGGAGAAAAAAGCAAGCTACTTTCCCTTGCGGAGCTGGAGGGGTTGCGGGTGGACACCACCCATACCCGGTGCAAGGCATGTGAAAACAATTGCTTGCTGACAGTAAATCGGTTTTCCGTGGAGGCGCACATCCCCCCCGAGGGGGCGGGAGTGGGGGAGGATGGGGTTGCTTCTTCCGATGCGGGTGGCGTAGCTGTGGCGGGAGGGGAAGCTTGCGATGAGCGATTGCGTGCGCCCCGTAGCGCATTGTCGCGGCGGTTTTCCGCGACACCAGCCGTTGCCGCGAAGCGGGAGGATGGGCGTAGCACAGCGAATGCAACTTCCCCTCCCGGTGCGGCTACATCGCACACTCCGGCAGAAGTGTCCCACTTACCCCCACCCCCGCCCCCCCGGGGGGGTGGCACCCGTTTTGTTTCGGGTAATCGCTGTGAGCGGGGGCTGGGTGGGACGTCTGAGGCACAGGCGTTGCCGAATTTGTATGAGGCCAAGTACCGCCGGGTATTTGATTATGTGCCCTTGCCCGCCGACGATGCCCCACGGGGGCTGGTGGGTCTGCCCAGGGTGATGAATATGTATGAGAATTATCCCCTGTGGGCCACGTTTTTCACCGCGCTGGGGTACCGGGTGGTGCTTTCGCCGCGCTCCAGCCGGGACTTGTACGAGCTGGGAATTGATTCCATTCCCAGCGAGAGCGAGTGCTACCCCGCCAAGCTGGCCCACGGCCATGTGATGGCGTTGATTCGCGCCGGGGTGAAGTATATTTTCTACCCCAGCATCCCTCATGAACAGCACACCACGGCGGGCGCGGACGAATGCTTCAACTGCCCCATCGTCACCTCTTACCCGGAGAATATCAAGAACAATATGGAAGAGCTGGCACCGGGCGGAGGGATTCGCTTTCACAATCCCTTTTTCCATCTGGGGCGCACCCAGAGCCTGATAGCGCGGCTGGTGGAGGAATTTCCCCACATCCCGGCGGAAGAAGTCCGGGCGGCGGCCCGCGAAGGGCTGGCGGAGCTGGAACGCTACAAGGCCGATGTGCGCAAGCTGGGCGAGGACGCGCTGGAATACGTGCGGGAAAAGGGGGTGCGGGCCGTGGTGCTGGCCGGGCGGCCCTATCACATCGACCCGGAAATCCATCACGGCATCCCGGAGATGCTCACCTCCTACGGCGTGGCGGTGCTGAGCGAAGACGCGGTGGCCCACCTGGCCGAAATCCCGCGCCCCCTGGGCGTGCGCGACCAATGGGCCTACCATTCGCGGCTGTACGCGGCGGCTTATTTCGTCCGGGAGGGCGTGGAGCTCGTTCAGCTTACTTCCTTTGGTTGCGGGCTGGACGCCGTCACCGCCGACGAGGTGCAGGACATTCTCGAAGCCAGCGGCAAAATCTTCACCTTGCTCAAAATCGACGAGGTAAGCAACCTGGGCAGTGTGCGCATTCGCATTCGTTCCCTGTTGGCGGCCTTGGCCGGGCGGGAACAGCGCGGAGCGGGGGAGGTTGCCCCCGTGAAGGCGCAACCCCTTGCGCGCCCCCCGCGCCCTATTTTCACACGGGAAATGCGGGACGCGCATACATTGATTTGCCCCCAGATGGCCCCCCTGCATTTTGATATTATCCAGGAAGCCTTCCGGGCCGAGGGCTATAACATGGTGGTGATGCCCGCCATGGACCGGGCCGCCATCGACACCGGGCTGAAATATGTAAACAACGACGCCTGCTACCCCGCCCTCATCGTGGTGGGGCAGGTGATGAACGCCCTCACCAGCGGCGAATACGACTTGGACAATGTATCTGTGATTATGTCCCAGACCGGGGGGGGATGCCGCGCTTCCAATTATATCGCCTTCATCCGCAAGGCTCTGGCCCGGGCGGGGATGGCCCATGTGCCGGTTGTGTCCCTCAGTGCCGCCGGGCTGGAGAAGAATCCGGGGTTGCGCTTTACCCCCGGCTTGATAAACAAAGCCTTTCAAGCCCTCGTGTATGGCGATTTGCTCATGAACGTGCTCTACCGCACCCGCCCCTATGAAACCGTTCCCGGCGCGGCCAACGCGTTGTACGACCATTGGAACGAAATCTGCAAGGAATCCGTCCGCACAGGGGCATTGGGGGCCTTCAAGAAAAATTGCTACGGCATCGTGGCGGATTTTGACGCGCTACCCCTGCACGACACGGTAAAGCCCCGGGTGGGGGTGGTGGGGGAAATTCTGGTGAAATACCATCCCACCGCCAACAATGACATCGTGGCCCTACTGGAAAATGAGGGCGCGGAGGCCGTGGTGCCCGGCCTTATCGACTTTCTGCTCTACAATGCCTACAACACGAATTTCAAGGCCCGCTACCTGGGGGCGAGCAAGAAACTCCGCTTCCTGGGCAAGCTGGGCATCGCCGCCATTGAGCTCTACCGCCGCCACGCCCGCCGCGCCCTGGAGGACAGCCGCCGCTTCCACGCCCCCCTGCCCATACAAAAAATGGGCGAGCTGGCCGCGCCCATCGTTTCCCTGGGCAATATGACCGGGGAGGGCTGGTTCCTCACCGCCGAAATGGTGGAGCTTATCCAGTCCGGCGTAAACAACATCGTCTGCACCCAGCCCTTCGCCTGTTTGCCCAACCATGTGGTGGGCAAGGGCACGATAAAGCCCCTCCACCACCAATTCCCCCTGGCCAACATCGTAGCCGTGGACTACGACCCCGGTGCCAGTGAGGTGAACCAGCTGAACCGGATTAAACTCATGCTGAGCGCGGCACGGCGGAATATTGCCCCTGAGAAAATACACGCAACGGGCAATGCGATGAATTAATGGCTCTCATCGTGGAATATCTTGCATTTTCTCTATGAAGCCGTTAAAATGCGTGTCCCATACTAAGTGGGAGCGTTTGCGCGTTGTGGTTGGAACCCGTGATATTTACCCTGGCACAGGCATATGCATTGAAATATATGCCTGGGGGAGTTGTATGATGGAACGGGGTAGTGACCTACGCACGAATAACACAGTACAAAAGGAGGCGGCAAACATGGAAGCTATTTTTAAGAATGTACAATTGAGCGATAGCCTATGGTCTGAAGCCACGAAAACCGAGCGGGTGGTTACGGCAGAAGAGTTTGAGACCCTTATGAAATTCCGCAACAGCGATTCCATGTTTAGCGATGTATTAGCCGGAACAACTGCTGAAAATGTGAATACTGCCTGACCTTGCATGGCGACAGCATAAAATCCTACGGGGCGCATTACACAAAATGCGCCCACTATTATGACTAAGGGGATACATAATGAACGCCGTAGATTTTTCTGTATTTAACAAACACATACTGGAGCCCCGCGTCAAGGAAATGCTCAACACAAATAGCACCATTGTCCTTAATAACAGACGGTACAAGAACACGCTCACATACTACAACCAATACGAAAATACTTTTAATAATTGCATGAATAGCCCCCGCTTGGACAGGCACAAAATGGCCGCCTGTATGTGCTTGGCGGTGTGCAAGGCGCGCCCCTTCGGCACGCTGAATGACACTAGGACAAGCCTAAATCAACTGGCTAATGAATACCTGGCCCTTCAAGTCAGCATTGACATCCTAGAAAGTTTCATTAGAGACGATATGGTAAAAACGAACCCGGGTTATTCAGCCACCCCTAAGATTAGCTTCCCTGCGCCTATCCAGGATGAAAAATCCTATGAAAGTATCCTTGTAAGTTGCTTGCACTATTCCCACATGGCGGATAATCTGCCCCATCCCTGGTGGCTTTCGCAGGTATTTTACTTCCTCGAAGTCTACACCCGCGAAAAAATGACACAAGCAGGGTAAGTCCTATAACAAACCGCACCCTACAATCCCGCCGCGGCTACACTCTGGCCCACACGGCGGGTTTTTTCGTCCGGGGTATGGATGGTGAAAGAGTGGGTTGGGTATGCTTCCGCCAGCACCTGCTGTGCTGTGTCGAGGATGATGTCTCCCCCTTGGCCGGACATGACGCGCCCCAGCAGTAGCACATGCTCGAAGCCGTACAGGGCGTGGTAGTAGGGGAGCGTATGCCCCAGGTACACGCCCATGTCGCGAAAAATATCCCGCGCCGTCTGCGCGAAGGCGGGGTTGGGGGAGGCGAAGAGGGACTGGATGATTTTCAAATTTTCTCCCGGCGGGCGGGTGATGTCCAGCTCGATGCCGGCATTTCGCGCCAGCTTGATGACCGCGTCCTGGGAGAAATATTTTACACCACAGCCGATGTCCCCGGACCATTCGTCCGCCATAGCGGCGGGGGAGGCGTCCACGGGGCAGAAGGCCAGCTCGTTGAGCCAGCCCTTGATGTGGCCCTTGGCGTCGATGTAGCCGCCGGCCTGGCTGGTGCCCATGGCGATGCCCAGTACATTGTGGGCGTTGCATTCCATGGCTCCGGCCAGAGCGGTCACGTCGCCGTCGTTGACCACGGTCAGGGGGATGTGGGGGCCGATTTGGGCGGCGGCGCGGATATAGATGTCTTTCACCTTTTCCTCGAAGTCCCCGGGGGAAACCCGGAGGAACAGCGACGCCACCCGGGTCCGGTTGCCGACATAAATCCCCGCCGAGCTGACCCCGATGGAATCTACGCGAGGCATCACATCGGCGGCGGCTTTCAACGCCTCCACGATGCCGTTGAAATGATACTCCGGGTCGGCGTTGGTTTTGGGGTGCCACACCACCTCTTCGCTGAACACGGCCTTCCCGTCGATGACCGCCGACACCTTGCGGTCGCTTCCCCCCGCGTCGAAGCCGATGCGGCAACCGTCAAGTTTGCCGCCCACGGCCTTTGAAGCCTCGTTTTCGGCGGGGGCTTGCGCCAGCGGGAGCGATACCACTTCGAAGGGCCGTTCATACACCCGGGCCATCATGGCCACATCGAAGGCGTATTTCCCCGCCGGGGAATAGGCCCTTTTTATATAAGAAGCCATGGCCTCATCGCCGCAGAGTGTCACCCGGAAGCCGCCCTTCGCCCACAGCAACAGCTTCACCATCCGCTCCGTGAAATAGCAATCGGCCTCGGCGTTCGTCCCCGTGATGAAGGTATTGTGCACGGCGCGGAGCCCGGCATCGCGCTCGATGCAAATGGCGATGGGCTTTTTGGCCTGGGCCAGGAAGGCCGCGTTGAAGCCGGCCATGGGGAGGAAGCCGGGGTCATATTTCGGAATGTGCCGCAGGTTTATCTCAATACCCTTGCATTGCATAAAGCTCTCCTTACTATCCTGCAACCGGTTTCATAGCCGAATAAAGCGAGAACCGTCCGCCGGGGGATTCCCCAAGACGTGCCCACATTGGGCGGAAAGCTTCCCGCGTCGCTTGTACGCGAACCCTTCCCCGTTTTGGGGGCTTGGCGGCACAGTGCGCCACCCGTGCGCGGGAAATTCTCGCACAACGATTGTGAGCGAAGCGAATCACAGTGACGCGAGAAGTTTCCCGCTTGCCCGGGTGGCACGACTGCGCTGTGCCGCCAAGCCCCCAAAACGGGGAGGTTCGCGCAATCGCTCCGCCGGAACTTTCCGCCCGTGTGGGTGCATTCATTCAATCCCCCGGCGGACGGCTCTCACTTTATTCAGCTATTTATAAATGCCCGCACGCAGTTTTCCACCTCGGCGCGGAACCTTTCGATATGCCCCGCGATAAACGCCGCCGGGTCAAGGTTTTCATCGTGCACCAGCGGGGTCATGTCCAGCCCGAAGGCCGCGCTTTCGCAGGCGTCTACGGCATGGCTGGCGAAAAAGGTGGCGTTGGCCAGCCTGCGCCCCTGGGTGGCCAGGTCATAGCGTTTGCCGCCGGAAATCTGGCTGTCGTACACCCCCAGCAAGGCCGCCGAAATGTTGGGGCGCGCCGAGGTGTCCTCCACGATTTTGTCCCCATCGCAGAGCCAGTCCATGCCGCGCCACACCTCCATGCCTATCAGGCGGGGACGGCTCCCGGCGGGGAGCTCCCGCACGGCGCGGATGACATGCATGGCCACGGCTACGTGGGTCATGTGCTTGTCGGCCAGGTTGTGGGTGTAAATCGTTTCCGGGGCGGCGGCCAGGAAAAGGGCCTTCAGCTCCCCGGTGAGCACCCGGTTGGCCGGGTCCTTCACGCCGCCGGAGGGCCACGCCAGATTCACCTGGGCGGCATATCCCCCAAGCCGTGCGGCGGTGTTTTGCTCTGTGGCACGGATTTTTTTCATCTGTGCGTCACTAACCTGGCTGTAGAGCCCGGTACGCGGGGAACCGCCCCCGTCCGTCACCGTCACACCGGTGAAACGCCCGGTGCCGAAGCACCGGGAAATGGGGCCATAGGCCATAATTTCGATGTCGTCGGGATGGGCCCCCACGCACAGATAGGTGGTGGCGGCGAGGGCCCCCATGGCATCGCCGCCGGCAGGGACGTAAATCCCCGCCTCTGGGTTGGAAAAAGTCACGGAACCACAGCCCTTTCTGGAGAACAGCGTGTTGCGGGCATGATAGTACAAATGTAACAAAATTGCAAAGAAACGGACACAAATTTGTTATATTTCCTTGCTAAAGTGCCCTCGCGGCTTTATTATAGTAGCTATCACGTTAATATAATTTATATTTTCTGCACGAGGGGTGAGTCATGAAAATAGTCCTTTCTCTTTTTATATTAGCGGGTATATTTTTAATTACGTCGTGTGCCGCAAATCCGTATGTTTTTCGCGTTAATAATGACGAACTCCGTGTGTACCGGAATGAACGGGAAATCCATCATGGCGGACAGGTATTCACTTATGTGCGGCAGGTGAGCGGCAATACGGAAAACATTGACATCACTTTCCCGGACGGCACGATAATATGGCAATCCCGCCAGATGATTACATCTGGTGTCAGTGGCGCACACGGCGGAGGGGACGGCCCATCTTGGGGGTATAATTTTTTGTTGCAAGTGAATTTATTCCGCGCAGTAGAACGAGCATATGAAGGCGGTGTCGAAGTTGGGTTGCTCCTGTTGAGCCTCGTCATCATCGCCGCAGGTGTTTTGGACGTGTTCAAACCGGAAATCGGCTGGTGGCTGACCACCGGATGGCGTTTCAAAAATGCCGAGCCCTCAGATTTGGCGTTGGGCGTAGCACGTTTTTTTGGCGTACTTGTCGCCATCATCGGTGTGGTTTTGTTCTTCACTGCGCTGTGAATTTAATTTTTATGAGGAACCATTTTGACGAGTCAATGAAAGAAATTGCATGGGCGCATATCAATATATGTGACAAATGCGGTCAGTCTTGTGCGCCGGGGAGCAACAAAACCCTTTTCGGAAAAGAGTTCGAGGGCGTTTGCGGTTCTGTTATGGTGTTCACCGACCCCAGCGGAGATGACCTGATATGTCTGCAAAAATTATTATTGATGAAGGTGTAGCTTATGCCAAAAGATTCTCTTTTTAAGAAACAAAATACTGTGAACAAGGACTATAAAAATATTTGCGCCTGCACCTGTATAAACTTAAATAATCCAAATGAAAACCTGTGCGATTTTGCAAAGAAGCTGGTTATGCTGAGGCGTGATGCAATTTTTACTGGTAGAGTGCCAAAGTGTAGCTATATTAAACCAGCAGATAGAACTTGACCCATACGCCACGCGGGTTATCCATACATATTACATTTGATGGGAGGGAAAGCGAATGAAATCCGTCCATGTGAACCAGCTGGGGTATCGCCCCGGTGATGTGAAGAAGGCCATCATCCCGGCAAAATCCGAGGGTTTTTGCGTCTTGCGGATGCTGGACGAGGAATCGGTTTTCGAGGGCACAGCGGGAGGGGTCGTCGAATATACCCCCGGCGGGGAGCGCGTCCGCGTGGCTGATTTCTCCTCGGTTGCGGAAAAGGGGCGGTATGTCCTCTGTGCCGGGGGGAAGCGTTCCTTTCCCTTCACCATCCAGGAGCATCCCTACCATGCGCTGCGCGCCGCCTTGCTGGAATTTTTCCATTACCAAAAGTGCGGCACCGACCTGGAGTGCGGCCTTTGGTCCCATCCGGCCTGTCATACTACCTTGGCCACGGTGCACGGCACCGATGAAAAGCGCGACGTAAGCGGCGGCTGGCACGACGCGGGGGACTATGGCCGCTACATCGTCCCGGCGGCGAAGGCCGTCGCGGATTTACTGCTGGCCCACGAGCTTTCCCCCAACCCCGACGCCCATTTGCCCGGGGTGGTGTGGTTCGAGCTGGAATGGATGCTCAAAATGCAAGACCCCTCCGGCGGCGTGCATCACAAGGTAAGCTGCCACCGCTTCAACGCGCTGGAAGCCATGCCCCACGAGGAGCAGGAGGAGCTGGTGATTGCCCCGGTTTCCGCTGTGGCTACGGCGGTTTTCGCCGCGGTGACGGCCATGGCCTCCCGTTTCTACCCGGACAAAGCGCGGGAGTTGCTCTCCGCCGCCGGAAGGGCCTGGGACTGGTGCGCGGCCAACCCCGACGCGCGCCCCTTCAAGAACCCGGAGGACATTTCCACCGGGGGCTACGGCAGTACCGGCGACAAGGACGCGCGTTTCTGGGCGGCCTGCGAGCTCTACGTGGCCACAGGGGAAAAGTGCTTCCACGATTTCCTCAAGGCCGGTGAGATTTACACCGGGCTGGGCTGGTCCAATGTGGGTACCTATGGCATCGCCGCCTACCTCTACCGCGCAAGGGACGCCTCTGACCTCCAGCTCACCGCCCGGATGAAGGACGCCCTCCTCACCGTATGCAAGAAAATCCTGCACGCCTACACCACCGACCCCTATGGCGTCTCCCTGGGGGACGATTACCGCTGGGGGAGCAATATGATTGTAGCCAACAACGCCGCCACTTTCCTGCTGGCCCGCCCCTTCACCAAGCAAGCCATCGACTTGAATCAGGCCGCCCTGGAGCACCTCCACTATCTGCTGGGGCGCAACCCCCTGTCCCAAATCTATGTCACGGGCTTCGGGGAAAACCCGCCGAAACAGCCCCATCACCGCCCCTCTGCGGCGAAGGGCCAGCCCGTGCCGGGCATGGTAGTAGGCGGGCCCAACAAGCTCACCCACCAGGACCCCGCCCTGAAGGCGCATTGCACCGGAAACCCGCCCGCCAAATCCTACGTGGACCACAAGCACAGCTTTTCAAGCAACGAAGTGACAATCTACTGGAACTCGGCCCTGTACTTCCTCATAGCCGTACTGGGATTATAACCGGCGAAGCGGGGGGCGCGGTTCATCCCCCGTGGCCTCGCCCCCGCCCCCCGCTTCGCCTACTCCCCCGTAAAGGAGCATAAATGGACATTAATATTGTATTTAATACCACCGACTGGCGGGAAGTCGTTGATTTCATTATCCGTTTGCTACCCATTCTCATACCGTTGCTGGTTCTGCATCTTATTCTTTTGGTGACGGCAATAGTGAGCCTGGTGCGCAAGCCCAACCCCTGGGGGGAGAAGATTCTTTGGCTCCTTCTGGTGTTGCTGGTGGATATCATCGGCCCGGTGATATATTTCGCCGTGGGCACGAATCATCTGGACAATAAATACGCCGCGCAGGACGGTGAACAATGAGCACACAACTGCTTGCCGTGGAGGCGCGGGGCTTGACCAAGCGGTATAAAACCGCCCTGGCGGTGGATAATATCGACATCGCCGTGCCCGCGGGCTGTTGTTGCGGCTTCCTGGGGAAGAACGGCGCGGGGAAGACCACCACCCTTAAAATGCTGGTGGGCCTGAAAAAGCCCACGGTGGGGAGCATTTCCATTATGGAGCGGCCACAGCTCTTTGGCCGGGGGGGTTCCTTCGGCTACCTGCCCGACGTGCCCAATTTCTACGGCTACATGAACGGCGCGGAATTTCTCACCTTCTGCGCCAAGCTGTGCGGCATCCCGGCGGCGGCGCGTGGGGCGAAGGTCAAGGCCCTCTTGGAAAAGGTGGGCCTGAGCAAAGCACGGGCGGCGATTTCCGGCTATTCCCGGGGGATGAAGCAACGGCTGGGCATCGCCCAGGCCCTGATTAACGACCCCCAGGTTATCTTCATGGACGAGCCCGTCTCCGCGCTGGACCCCATCGGCCGCCGGGACGTAATCGACATCATCCACAGCCTGAAGGCCGGCGGCGACAAAACCGTCATCTTCTCCACCCATATTTTGAACGACGTGGAAGAAGTCTGCGATTATGTGCTCATCATCGAAAAGGGCCGCATCATGGCCCAGGACTACCTGGCGGATTTGAAGGCAAGGCATAAACGGGACGAAGGAGAAGTGCGCTTCCATGACGCGGAAACGGCGGCCCAGTTCGCCGCCGCTGTGGGGAACGCTCCCGCAGAGGGGGGACTTCTTGCCCAGCCCATCAGCCCGGTGGCCTTCACCCTGCGGTTGCCGGGGGCCGATAGCCGCCAGCTTAGCCGCCATGTAAACGCGTTACTCCACGCCCACGCCCTCCCCATGGAAAGCTACGCCGCCCACAACCCCAGCCTGGAGGATATCTTCTACGCCACCATCAACAACGAAGGAGGCGCGCTATGAATCATTTCCTCGTATTGCTGGAAAAGGAAGCCCGCGAAATCCTGCGCACGAAGAAGCTCCTCGTGCTGGTGTGCGTGTTCTTATTTTTCGCCTTTATCAGCCCACTGCTGGCGCGTTTCATGGGGGAATTTTTTGAATTTTTATTGCCCGCCGCGGAGGCCGAGCAGTTTATGGCCCTTTTCCCCGCGCCCACCTGGATTGACAGCTACGTCCAATTCTATAGCAACGCCACGCAAATGGGCACCATCGTGATTATCCTCCTGTTTATGGGGCTAATCCTGCGGGAAAAACGCAGCGGCACCGCCGACCTGGTGTTCTGCAAGGGGGTGTCCCCCGCGTCCTTTGTGCTGGCCAAGTTTACCGTGGCGGGGATAGCCGCCCTGCTGTGCCTACTCGTGGCTATTCTGATTAACTACGGCTATACGGTTTTCCTCTTCGGGGAGGGGGGCGCGCTGGGCCACGTTATGGCCGGGGCGGGGGCCTATGGCTTGTTCGTACTATTGATACTCGCCTGGGTGATACTGGCCTCCACCTTGGCCAAAAGCACGGGCATCAGCGCGGTGCTGGGCTTCATGGGCTTTATGGGGCTCCTCGCGCTAAGTGCCATACCCCGGCTGGGGCGGTTCGTCCCCGGCGGCCTGATGACCCAAAATATCCCCCTCACTTTGGGAAATTTCTATCCCGATTTCGCCGCCCATCTTGGGGTGGCGGCAGGACTGACGGCTATGTTCCTGGTGCTGGCGGTCTGGATACTAAAGCGGCAGGAGTTGTAAATATGCCTGACCGGTGGGCCCAAGGGGGGCTAAGCGCGGGGCGAATGGGTAAGCGCGTCTCACTCAATCGCGCAGATTAGTGGCGCGAGCCGGGGTTACGTGGTTGGCGTTGGGTTCGCGGAGCGAAACGAACGCAACCACTTCCCCGGCTAAGCCAATCATCCAGCGATGAGTGCAAGCGCGTCCCATTCGCCCCGCGCTTAGCCCCCCTTGGGCCCACCGGCCAGGCATATTAAAGAAGGGAGCGGTACCATGACCCACGCCTATTTGTTGCCCCATCCCCCCCTTGCCTTGCCCGGCATCGGGCGCGGCGAGGAGCAAAAAATCGCCAAAACCCTGGCGGCTTTGGACGAGGTGGCCACGGAAATCGCCGCCATCGCCCCGAAGACCTTGGTTTTCATATCCCCCCACACCACGGTGTACGGGGATTATTTTCATATTTCGCCGGGCGAGAGAGCCACCGGGGATTTCGCCCGCTTTGGCGCGGGGGATATTAAAATGGCTGTGGAATACGACATACCCCTTGGGGAGGAAATCGCCCGGGTGGCCAAAGAAAATAATCTCCCCGCCGGTGGGGAGGGCGAAGGCGACCCCGCCCTGGACCATGGCGTGATGGTGCCCCTCTGGTATATCTGCCAGCGGTATACGGACTGTAAAATCCTGCGCATTGCCCCCTCCGGCATGGACGCGCAAGCCCATTACCGCATGGGGCAATGCATAGCCATCGCTTGCCAAAACCTCTACGGTAACGCTCCCACAGTGCTAATCGCCAGCGGGGATTTGTCCCACAAGCTGGCTGACCGGGGGCCCTACGGCTTCGCCCCGGAGGGGCCCGCCTTCGACCAGGCCGTCTGTGCCGCCTTCCAAAAGAGGGATTTACAGCTCCTTTTCGACGACGCCTACGCCCTGCGCCGGGAAGCCGCCGAATGCGGCCTCTCCCCCTGTATGATGCTGGCGGGGGCCATGCACCGCAAGGAAGTCCAAAGCCGCCTCCTTTCCTATGAGGGGCCCTTTGGGGTGGGGTACGCGGTGGCGCGCTTGGCGGTCTGCCCCTACCGCACTTTGGCCCGCCACGCCCTGGAGAGCCGCGTACTCGGGAACGCTCCCTCCTTGCCGCCGGGGCTCCCCTCTGCCCTTACCGGCCGCCAAGCCGGAGCCTTTGTTTCCCTGCACATGGATGGGCGTCTGCGCGGGTGCATCGGCACCATTGCCCCCACCTGCGATAATTTAGCCCTGGAAATCATGCAAAACGCCGTGTCCGCCGGACTGCGGGACAACCGCTTCTCCCCCGTCACCACGGAGGAACTGCCCCAGCTCACCTACAAGGTGGACGTCCTGGCCCCGCCCGAGCCCATTACCGGCCCGGAGGCATTGGACGTACACCGCTACGGCGTGATAGTCACCAGCGGAATCCGCCGGGGTCTGCTCTTGCCCAACCTGGACGGCATCGACTCCGTGCCCCAGCAAATCGCCATCGCCTGTCAAAAGGCCGGTATCCACGCCACCGACCCCATCGAACTGCAACGCTTCGAAGTAATACGGCATGAATAGCACCCGCTGTACCCTCTGCCCCCACCACTGCACCCTCCCAGAGGGCGGGAGCGGTTTCTGCGGCGTGCGAACCAACCAAAAAGGCCGTATCCAGTCTGAAACCTACGGCCTTGTTTCCGGCGTCGCTTTGGACCCCATCGAAAAGAAGCCCCTGTACCACTTTCATCCCGGCGCGCAGATACTTTCCGTGGGGGGCTTCGGGTGCAATATGCGCTGTCCCTTCTGCCAGAATCACAATATAGCCAGCCCGCCACCCAATCCGGCTCCCTTTCACGCCCGGGGCGGCAAACGCCTTCCCCCGGAACAGCTGGCCCTTCTGGCCCAAAAATACGCGCCCCAGGGCAACATCGGCGTGGCCTACACCTACAACGAACCCCTGATAAACTACGAATATGTACTGGACTGCGCCAAGGCCGTGAGCAACCTATCCATGAAAAACGTCCTCGTCACCAACAGCCTACTCAACCCCAAGCCCTTCGAAAACCTCCTCCCCTACATCCACGCCATGAACATCGACCTGAAGGGCTTCTCCGAGGAATTTTATAGCAAATTAACCTATGGGGGAACGCTCCCGGAAACGGAGCCGCCCCGGGATTTCCCCGCTTTGGCCACGGTCAAAAACACGATTACCCAGGCACAGCGGCACTGCCACATCGAAGTCACAACCTTGGTCATCCCCGGCGAAAACGAAGCCCACATCGAGCCCATCGCCCAATGGCTGGCCCAGCTCTCCCCGGAAATCCCCTATCACCTTTCCCGCTTCTTCCCGAGGCACAACTACGCGGACAAAGCCCCCACCCCAAAGGAAACCCTTCTGCGCCTGGCCAAAGCCGCCCGCAAACATCTCCAATATGTCTATATAGGGAACGTTTGACAGTAAGAATTACCCCTCCGTTGCCTACCCTTCCGTTGCGATAAACTGCTGTATCATAGCGGCTACGTCCTTTGTCAATTGCTCCAGCTCGGCAATCATGGGTACGATGTCTTCCCCGTTCTTGGCGCGGGTCTCCATGTCCCCGGTAAGCTTTTGCATAGTGGGGAAGCCCAGATTCCCCGCCGTGCCCTTCAGCGCGTGGGCGGCAAAGCCGATGGCCTCAATATCGCCGGATTCTGTGGCTTTTACCAAATCCTCGGTCATTTTCTGCAATTTGAAACGCCCCAGCATGGTGATATAGAGCTTCTTGTTGTTCATCACCCGCTTGATGCCTTCCTCCGCTTCGATGTGGGGCAAGTATGCGTCATAGCTAGCCATTTATATTTCCTCCTCCTCTTTACTTTCGTCGTCGTGCACCTCCGGGCCCGCCGCGCCGTCCACGATTTTCGCCAGGGCAACCACGGTGGTGCCTTCGTCCATATTAATCAGCTTAACCCCGGAGGCATACCGCCCCTGGACCGAAATATCCGCTATGCGAATACGGATAATCACGCCCTCGGAGTTAATCAGCATCAGCTCGTCGTTCTCGTTGTCCTCGCCGCTGGCGGTGATGCCCACCAAAGAGCCCGTACGCTCGTTGGGCTTGTATACGATAAGGCCCATACCCCCCCGGCTCTGGCCCCGGCAGTCTTCCAGCCGTGTCAGCTTGCCATAGCCCTTGGAGGAAACCAGCAGTACCTGCTCGTCAGCCACGGTGGCACCCACCACCCGGTCATGCACCCGCAATTTAATGCCGCGCACCCCGCTGGCGGTACGCCCCATGGCACGCACCTGCTCCTCGGCGAAGCGGATGCCCCGCCCCAGCTCCGTAGCCAGGAAAATTTCCCGTTGCCCGTCAGAGCGCAGTACCGCTATCAAATCATCGTCTTCCCGGATATTGAGGGCGATAAGCCCGGCCTTGTTGATATGGGAAAAGGCGGAAAGCCGGGTACGCTTCACCACCCCTTTGCGCGTGACCATAATCAAAAATTCATCCTCGGGCATCCCCGCGCCTTCGGCGGTCATGGATATGGGTATCATGGCGGCGATGCTTTCCCCGCCATTGAGATTAAGCAGATTTACCAAGGCCATACCCCGTGCGGTGCGCCCGGCCAGGGGTATCTCAAAGGCGCGCATCCGGTACACCCGGCCAAAATTGGTGAAGAACAGAATCTGGTCGTGGGTGCTGGACACGAACAAATCCTTCACCCAGTCCTCCTCCCGGGTCTTCAAGCCCACCACTCCCCGGCCTCCCCGGCCCTGGGCGCGGTAGGTATCCAATGGAATGCGCTTGATGTAATTCAAATGGGAGAGGGTAATCACGCTCTCCTCCTCGTCGATTAAATCCGCGTCCAGTATTTCCCCTACGTCGTGCAAAATCGCCGTGCGGCGTTCGTCGCCAAACTTTTTCTGGATGGCGGTAATCTCTTCGGCCAATACCTCCAGTAGCCGGTTGGCATCGGCAAGAATATGCCGTAGCTCGGTGATGAAGGCCATCAGCTCGGCGTGTTCGGTCTCCAGCCGCTCCCGCGCCAGCCCCTGCAAGGTACGCAGACGCATATCCAGGATGGCCTTGGCCTGCACTTCCGTGAAGCCGAAGCGTTCCATTAAGCGGGGCAGGTTTTCGCTGTCGTCGCGGCCGCTACGGATAATACGGATAATTTCATCAATATGGTCCAGGGCCTTCAGCAAGCCCTCCAATATATGGGCGCGGCATTCGGCCTTGTCCAAATCAAAGCGGGTGCGCCGGGTAATGACGTCCTTCTGGTGGTAAATATAATGCTCAATCAGCTCGGCCAGGTTGAGCACCTTGGGCTCGTTGTTGACCAAGGCCAGCATGGTGATGCCATAACTAGTTTGCAAGCTGGACAATTTATACAGCTGGTTCAAAATCACGTTGGCGTTGGCGTCCTTGCGCAACTCGATAACGATGCGCACCCCGTTGCGGTTGGATTCGTCCCGGATGTCGGTGATGCCGTCAATTTTCTTATCCTTCACCAAATCGGCGATTTTCTTCACCATTTCCGCCTTGTTCACCTGATAAGGCACGGCGGTAACGCGAATTTGCTCCCGGTTGCTTGATGCACCCGGCATAGGCTCAATGACTACATCACCCCGGAGCACCACCCGCCCGCGCCCGGTCTTATACGCCTCCCGGATGCTGGCCGTGCCCAAAATCCCGCCTCCGGTGGGGTAGTCCGGGGCTTTCACAATATCAATAAGGGTGCCCAGGGAGGTCTCCCGCCCTTCGCGCATGTCGGCCACCCGGGTCAGAATGGCGGAAATCACGTCGGTCAGGTTATGGGGCGGGATATTCGTGGCCATGCCCACAGCGATACCCGTAGAGCCATTAACCAGCAAATTGGGGAACCGGGCCGGCAACACACTGGGCTCCTGATACGACCCGTCATAGTTGTCCACGAAGGTGACGGTTTCCTTTTCGATATCCTGCAACATCTCCATGGAAAGCCGGGTCAGCTTGGCCTCGGTATACCTGTCCGCCGCGGGCTCGTCCCCGTCCATGGAGCCGAAATTCCCATGGCCGTCCACCAAGGTATAGCGGATGGAAAAATCCTGGGCCATGCGCACCATGGCATCATAGATGGCCTTGTTCCCGTGGGGATGATAGTTACCCATGGTGTCGCCCACGATTTTGGCCGACTTCCGGTACCCGCCGCCGGGATTCAAATTCAATTCCTTCATGGCATACAAAATACGCCGGTGCACGGGCTTCAAGCCGTCACGCACATCGGGCAACGCCCGGGACATAATCACACTCATGGCATAGGTGATAAAGGATTCCTGCATTTCCCTGGCGATGTCAACGCCTTTTATCCGGTCGGTCATTAGTCGCTCCTTTTACACATCCAGATTCTTAACCATCAGCGCAAATTCCTGTATAAATTCCCTTCTCGGCTCCACCTTGTCCCCCATGAGCTGGGTGAAAATCATGTCCGCGGCCAAGGCGTCGTCCATGTTTACCTTGCGCAGGACGCGCTTGTCCGGGTCCATGGTGGTGTGCCAAAGCTGGTCGGCGTTCATTTCGCCCAGGCCCTTGTAGCGTTGGATGGGCCTGATGCCCTCCCGGCCAATGCGCTCCAGCAAGGCGGCCAGCTCCTCGTCGGAATAGGCATAGTATTCCTGCTTGCCCTTCTCCACCTTGTATAGCGGCGGCTGGGCGATATAAATATTCCCCTCGGTAATCAAATCCCGCATGAAGCGGAAAATAAAGGTGAGCAACAAAGTGCGGATATGGGAGCCGTCCACGTCGGCGTCGGTCATGAGGACAATTTTATGGTAGCGCAGTTTCGAAATGTCAAAGTCCTCGTGGATGCCCGTGCCCACGGCGGTAATCATGTCCTTGATAATGGCGTTGGAGAAAATCTGCTCGGGCCGCGCCTTTTCCACGTTCATGATTTTGCCCCGCAACGGGAGAATGGCTTGGGTAGTGGGGGTACGTGCCTGCTTGGCGGAGCCGCCGGCACTGTCGCCCTCCACGATATAGAGCTCGCACAAAGCCGGGTCCTTTTCCGAGCAGTCCGCCAGCTTGCCGGGTAAGCGGCCCCCCTCCAGCACGGTCTTGCGTACCTTTTCGCGGGCTTTTCTTGCGGCTTCCCGGGCGCGGGCGGCCAGGAGGGACTTCTCCACGATGACCTTCCCGAAGCCGGGATGCTCCTCCAGGAAAATGGCAAATTGCTCGGAAAGTACGGATTCCACAGCGGTGCGGGCCTCTGAGTTCACCAGCTTGCCCTTGGACTGGGAATCGAATTGGGGCTCTTCCATTTTAATTGAAAGCACGGCAGTGAGCCCCTCGCGCACGTCCTCGCCGGAAAGGGGCTTGTCGGTTTCCTTGAGCAGATTAAATTTCTTCGCGTAGTCGTTGAGGGTCTTGGTCAAAGCGGCGCGAAAGCCCGTGATATGGGTGCCGCCGTCGTGGGTATTAATATTATTTACAAAGGAATAGGTGGATTCCTGATACCCGTCGGTATGCTGCATGGCCACCTCTACCAGCACATTCTCGTACTTGGCGGTGCAATAAAAAATCTCGTCGGTAATGGGGGTTTTATTTTTATTGATATGCTCCACAAACTGGCTGATGCCGCCTTCGTAGCAGTATTCACGCTGGCGGGTTTTTGCCGGGCGCATGTCGTATAGGCTGATTTTCAAGCCCTTGGTCAGGAAGGCGGTTTCTTGCAGGCGTTGCTTCATGGTATCGAAATTAAATTCCAGCACCTCGAAGATTTCCGGGTCGGGCTTGAAATGCACAAAGGTTCCCGTAATGTCCGTATCCCCCACCACGGTCAAATCCTTCACCACCAGGCCCCGGGAAAGCTGTAATTCGTGAATCTTCCCTTCGGTATGCACCTGGACGATGAGCCATTCGGAAACGGCGTTCACCACACTCGCGCCCACGCCGTGAAGCCCGCCGGAAACCTTGTAGCCGCCATTGCCGAATTTGCCCCCGGCATGAAGAATGGTATATACCACCGTCACCGCAGGGAGCCCCGTCTGGGCCTGTATACCCACGGGTATGCCCCGGCCGTTGTCCCGCACGGATACGCTATTGTCCGGGTGGATGGTTACGGTAATTTCGTCACAGGCGTCCATGAGGGCCTCGTCCACGGCATTGTCCACGATTTCGTTGACAAGCTGATGCAAGCCCTTCTCGTTGGTGCCGCTTATATACATGCCGGGGCGGCGGCGTACGCCCTCCAGCCCTTCCAGTACTTGAATGTTCTCTGCTGAGTAGTCGGACATTTCATGGCTCCTTTGCATTTCTTATTACATAATTTTCCCATTTTTGATATGGATAATCCGGTGCTCCTTGATTCCCTTGGTCAGCTCCAGCCCCGTACAGGTCAACAATGTCTGCACATCCTGTACCTGGGAGAGCAAAAAGGCTTGCCGGCCGGCGTCCAATTCGCTGAACACATCGTCCAGCAAAAGAATGGGGGAGGTGCCCGTACGGCTGCCCATGAGCTCGATTTCCGCCAGCTTTACCGAAAGGGCCGCCGTGCGTTGCTGGCCCTGGGAGCCGAAGCTCCGGGCGGATATCCCCTGTAGTGTGAAAAGTACGTCGTCCCGGTGGGCCCCTACGGAAGTGGAGCCCAAGGTTATATCCCGCTGGCGATGCTTGTCCAGCGCGGTGGCAAAGCTTTCCGGGTCGGACACGCCGGGCTTGTATTCCAAGGTCAGCTTTTCCTTCCCCTGGGTGATTTCCCCGTGGATTGCCCGGGCGATGCTTGAAATCCGGTCTACAAATTTCTCCCGGGTTCTCATCACTTTAAGGCCGTGCTGTACCAGTTGCGCGTCCCACACGCAAAGGCTGTCCAGCTGGTTCTTTTCCTTTTGCAAAGTCTTCAACAGGTGATTGCGCTGGCGCAAAGCACGGTGGTACTCCCGCAATTCCTGATAATACACCGGAGAAAGCTGACAGATTTCTATATCCATGAACCGCCGCCGCTCGGCAGGGCCGGCCTTTATCAGGCGCAAATCCTCCGGTGAAAAGCTTACGATGGGTACACGCCCGAACAATTCCCGGGTATTTTTAATGGGAACCCGGTCAAGGGAAATGGATTTGACACACTTGCTCCGGTTTTGCTCCACATGGGCATGTATGGTGAAATGTGAAAACACTGCCCTGGCCTGGGCCGTTTGGCCCCCGATGGGAATGAGCTCCCGGCAATGGTCTGCCCGCAAGGGCCGCCCTAGGGCGCAAAAATACACAGCCTCTAAGAAATTCGTCTTCCCTTGCGCGTTGTCGCCATACAAGATATTAATACCGGGAGAGAGCTCCGCCAGGGATATTTGCAAATTCCGAAAATTTTCCGCCGTCAGGTGGCGTATATGCATCTAGGCGGGGCCCCGCAGAGGCACAATGAGATATTTCTGGTCGTCCCGTGCGGTTTTGCTTCCGATGGGGACGGTTGTGCCGTCCTCCGTTTCCGTTACCAGGCCGCGCACGGTGCACGCGCTTTTCGCCCCGGTAAATTTGATAACCACTTTATCCTCGTCGATGGCGCGCAAAGCGTCGATGATATAGCGCGGGTTAAAGTAAATAATTAAATCCTGCCCTTCCCTTTCGCAGGGGATTTCGTCATGGGCGTGGCCGCGCTCGGCGGTGCTGGCGGTTACAATCAATTCCGTTTCCGTCATTTCCAGTTTAATGGGCACCAGCTTATTCTCCCCGGCCACAAGTAAGGCACGCTCCAGGGAATTTAACAGCTCCGCCCGCCCCACGGTGAGCAAGGTATTGAAATCCTCATTGAAAATCTGGTCGTACCGGATGAAATCACCCACCAGCAACCGCGAGACAAAAGTAAAATCCGCTGTATCGAATACCACCCGGTTATCCGTAAAATAAAAGGTCACCTCGGCTTCCTCGTCCCCGGGCAACACCCGGCTCAGCTCATGCAGAGCCCGTGCTGGGATTACCGCACTGTGCTCCCCTTGCTCCGGCGGGGAAAATACATGGGAGCGATAGGAAATACGGTGCATATCCACACTCACCACCTGCAACAACCCGCCCTTTATGTCAAACAATTCCCCGGTTAAAATCAGTTTACTCTGGTCCATGGAAACACTGAAAATCGTATGCCGTATCATATCCCGCAGTGTAGTGGTTTTCATCCGGTGCCGCACGCTTACATGCTCCAGCTCATGCTCGGGAATCAGGGGAAACTCCTCTCCCGGCAGACCAAATATCTTCATGCGGGCGCGGCCGCTGGTCACTTCCGCCACGCCTTTTTCGTCCACCTCAATTTGAATTACGTCCCCCGGCATCTTACGCACAATGTCGGTAAAGAGCTTCGCGTTCAAGGCAATCATGCCCGGCACCTCCACGTCCGCTTCCATGACCGCCGTGGTGATGCTCATCTCCAAATCGTTGCCGCACAAAGTCAGCCCCTTGTGGGTCTGGGTAAACAGCAACACACATTCCAAAATGGGCTTGGTCGTCCGGGCGGAAACCGCACGCCCCACCAAGTTCAGCCCTTCCAGCAATATACCCTTGTCGCAGTTTAATTTCATAACGGCTCCTTTCCATGCACAGGCAAATATGTATTTTATATCATTATATATTATATTACATAACTACTTTGTTGGCTCCGGGTAAGTGGGGAGGGAATGAATGGGACGCGCTGGCACTCATCGCTGGATGATTGGCTTGGCCGGGGAAGTGGTTGCGTTCGTTTCGCTCCGCGAACCTAACGCCAACCACATAACCCCGCCCCGCGCCACTAATCTGCGCGAGTGAGTGAGACGCGCTTACCCTTTCATTCCCTCCCCACTCACCCTTAGTCAGCGAGGTGATTATATATATATTATATTGATTAGTAGCAGTAGTAATAGGGGCTGTTAATTGGTGGAAAAGCCCGGCGAAGCCTTACACAGTACGCTTTTGCCCTGTTGAATCCCCTGTCGAAAAGCCGGGGATAAATCATTGGCTTTTCCCCTCTTTCCACAAGAGGTATTTTACCCTATTTTTATTCACATTTCATCCACAGCGCATTCCACAAAGTAATTTTTTCCTTTGGGAGGGGTTTGCCTGGGATAGGGGAGTATAGATGTAATGGCAAGCGCGTCTCACGCAATTGTGCAGATTAGTGGCGCGGGACGGGGTTATGTGGTTGGCGTTAGGTTCGCGGAGCGAAACGAACGCAACCACTTCCCCGGCCAAGCCAATCATCGCACAATGCGTGCCAGCGCGGTCATTACATCTATACTCCCCGTATTTCATTCCCCTTTTATCGTCCGCTCCAGCTCCGCCACGGTTTCGCGCAGTTTTTCGTCGTATTCCAGCTCGTTGGCGATTTTGTCGCAGCTATGGATGACCGTGGTATGGTCAAAGCCGCCGAAGAAGTTGCCCACATCCGGGAGGGAGACTTCCAGTAGCTTGCGGCACAGGTACATGGCGATTTGGCGTGGGAAGACGATTTTCTGGGTGCGGCGGCGGCTGTTGAGTTCCTCCGGGGTAAGCTTGAAATGAGCGGATACGATTTTTTGTATATAGGGCACGGTGATGACCGGCGGGATGTGGCCCTTGAGCTGGTCCTTGAGGGCGGTTTCGGCCAGGTCCAGGGAGATGGGGACTTTTGAGAGGCGGGCGTAGGCGGTGATTTTATTCAACGCGCCTTCCAGGTCGCGGATATTGGAAACCACGTTGCGCAGGATAAATTCCTTGACTTGGACGGGGATGTCGATTTGCTCCCGGTGGAGCTTTTTTTCCAGGATGGCGGCCCGGGTTTCGTAATCGGGCATGGTGATGTCCACCTGCAGGCCCATGGCGAAGCGGGAGGTTAGGCGTTCCTCCAGGCCGGTGAGCTTATTGGGGGGCAGGTCGCTGGTGATTACGATTTGCTTGTTGTTGCTGTAGATGTCGTTGAAGGTATGGAACATTTCCTCCTGGGTGCCGTCCTTGCCCTCCAGAAATTGCACGTCGTCTATCAGGAACAAGTCACAGTCCCGGTATTTGAATTTGAATTGCAAGGCGGTCTGCTCCCGGATGGCGGTGACGAACTCGTTGGTAAAGGTCTCTGAGGAAATGTAGCGGACTTTCAAATCCGGGTTTTGCTCCACCACCTGGTTGCCTATGGAATGCAAAAGATGGGTTTTGCCCAGGCCCACGCCGCCGTACAGGAATAAGGGGTTGTACCCCGTGGTGCCCAAGGTTTCCGCCACGGCCTGGGCCGCGGCAAAGGCAAGCTGGTTGCATTTGCCCTCCACGAAGGATTCAAAGACATAGTGGTGGCGGAGGTTGGTTTTGGTGTAATTGTCATGCTTCCGGCGGTTGGGGCCCGATTCGGTCAGGTCTTCGGGGGAGATGATGCGCACATCCAAGCCGTTGTTGCCCATGACGGTGGAGAGGCTGTCTTTGATGTAATACATGTACCGCTTGACGATGGTGGGCTTGTGGAAGTCGTCGGGGGTCTTCAGATAAAACACGTCGTTCTCAAAGGAGTGGGGCGTCATGGGCTTTATATAGGCTTCAAAGGTAGCCTGCGCCACGGATGATTCCAACAGTTTGAGCATTTTGGACCAAATCGTACGTAAATCCATGAGAACCCTCGCTTTATCCACAGTGATTTCCACAGGCTGTTAATAAATATCCCGTAAGCGTTTTTGTCGCCAGTCTAGTATAACAAAAAAATAACATACATTCCACACGCACTCCACAGGAAAGTCACATAAAATTAACAAGGCTGTTCACATTTTTGGACATAGCTACATAGGATAGAACAGCACCTACAGAAAAACGATTTGGGGGGAGAGCCATGCGCACGTTTTCCGTGGTTGGCGGGGACAAGAGGAATGCCGCTCTGGCCGAGATGTTATATAAGCAGGGGCATCAGGTGAAATTGTATGGCTTCGTCAACTACGAGCGGGAGCTGTCCATGCAGTGCAAGAACTTAGAGGAAGCGATAGCCTGTGCGGACTATATCATCGGGCCCATACCCTGTGCGCACCATGGCGGCACCCTGAACGCCCCCTTTCACAACGCGCCGATTTTCGCCCAGGAATTGTTTGGTCTGCTCAAGCCGCACCAGATTTTTATGGCGGGATATATGAAGCCGGAGATATTCGCCATGGCCAAAGCGCACAATGTCCGCGCCTTGGATATGCTCCAGCGGGAGGAATTGCTGGTGGCCAACGCCATCCCCACCGCCGAGGGTGCCATTAAAATCGCCATCGAGGAAACGGATATCACCCTCCATGACAACCCCATGCTCATCATCGGCTACGGGCGCATCGGAAGCATACTGGCGGCCATGCTGCGGGGGATGGGTGCGCGGGTATGCGCGGTGGTCAATTCGAAGGCGGCGGCGGCGCGGGCGCGTTCGTGCGGGCATGAAGCGGTTTTCTTCGAAGACATGGAAGGCCGGCTGGCCCAGGCCGCCGTGATTTTCAATACCGTGCCGGAGATTTTGCTGGACGGGGGGAATATGGGGCACATCGACAAGAAAGCTTTGATTATTGACCTTGCCTCGCCGCCCTATGGGGTGGATGTGAACGCCAGCCGCGCCTTCGGCCTGAAGGTGCTGTTCGCCACGTCCTTGCCGGGGAAGATAGCCCCTGTGACCACGGCGGGCTATATCCTGGATACGGTGAACTATATTATTGAAGAAATGGAGGGGGGTACGATATGAATCCCTTTGAAAAGCTACGGGTGGGCTTCGCCCTCACCGGTTCGTTCTGTACCCTTGAGACGGCCTTTACCTGTATGGAGGCGTTGATTTTAAAGGGTGCGGACATCACCCCCATCATTTCCCACGCCACGGCCACCTTGGATACCCGCTTCGGCACCGCAGAGGAAACGAAGAGAAGGCTGACCTTGCTCACGGGCCGTCCGCCCCTTTCCACTGTTTCCGAAGCCGAGCCCATCGGGCCGGGCAAATTGTTGGATATATTGCTCATTCTGCCCGCCACGGGCAATACGCTGGCCAAGCTGGCCGCTGGCATCGCCGACACCGCCGTGACCATGGCGGCCAAGTCGCACCTGCGCAACAACCGGCCCGTGGTGCTGGCACTCTCCAGCAACGACGCGCTGGCGGGGGGAGCAAAAAATATCGGCCACCTGCTGAATACCCGCAATATCTATTTCGTCCCCTTTAACCAGGATGCCCCCGCAGAGAAGCCCCGCTCCATGGTCTTCCTCACAGGGAAAGTGATGCCCGCCATGGAGGCGGCCCTGAAAGGGGAGCAGGTACAGCCGATAATCGGGTGATAATTTTCATTTTATTTGGCTATATCGTCCCCTTTTTCTGTGCCTTTAGCTCCCGGCCTACCTTGCGGCGTACCCGCTGCAGGGTATTGTCCACGGATTTGAGGGGTTTGTTTAGGGTTTGGGCGATTTGGGCGTGGGACATGCCCTCCATGTGCAGCATGAGGACATCGTATTCCAGGGGGGAGAGGTTGCGCTGGATGAAGTGGGTGATGTCCTGGGAGGATTCCCGGCTGATGAGCAAGGCTTCGGGGTTTGAGCCGTTTTCCGGGGCTTCCTCGGCGCGTTCCAGGGTGAGGGAGTCGTTGAGGGGGGCGTGCTTTTGCCGGGTGGCGGCCTTGATGGCGGTGAGCATCTGCCGGTTGACGCATAGAGACGCGAAGGCGGAGAAAATGGGATTTTTCTCCGGCGCGTAGTCCAGGAAGGCTTTGTACAGGCCAATCATGCCTTCCTGAATCAGGTCGTCCCGGTCGCCGCCGGAGAGGAAATAGGCGGCGGCCTTGGCTTTCACCAAGGGCTTGAAGCGGGAGAGGAGGGCCTCCAGGGCGTCGGTGTCCCCTAAGCGGGCGGCTTGGATGAGCTGTTCATCCCTTGGGCTTGTCATAACGCATCTCCTCCAGTAGTTGGGCGGTTTTTTCGTCCACCAGGCCGATGAAGGGGTTATTTTTTACGGGGCGGTGCTGTAAAAAACGTACACGCATTTTTTCGCGGGCGGCTTCGATTTCGGTGAGCAATGCGTCGGCGGAGAGCTTCCGCGCCCCCTGCCCCAGTATAATCATCTGCTCCAGCACATCGGAGGTGGCCACGGTGACTTTGTCGGCCCGGGCGCGGGCCATGGTATAGGCGGCGCGTTCTATGTAATGGTCGGCGGTTTCTGCTTCTTTGGTGAAGACAACCTTGATAGTATAGTAATCGGTAACGCTCCCAATGCCACCGCTCACCAAATGGGCGTCGAAGACCACGATAATGCGATACATACTCAACGCCTTAAACTCGCACAGCAAATCGCATAGCTTGAGCCGCGCCGTTTCCAGCGAGTCCCCGGCCATGCGGGTGAGGGCTTCGTCGGCATGGATAATATTGTACCCGTCCACCAGCAGATAGTGCGCCACGCCGCTCCTCCCTGTTCGGTTATTAATTAACGGGGACGCTGTCCCCGCGCCCCGCCCCCCGCTGGCGCACCACCTCGTAAACCAGCACCCCCGCCGCCACGGACACATTCAAGGAGCCGATTTTCCCCAGCATAGGTATGCCCACGGCAAAGTCCGCGTGCTGACGCACCAGCCGGCTCACGCCCTCCCCCTCCGCCCCCAGCACCAAAGCCACGGGCCCGGAAAGGTCAGCCTCGAACAGACTCTTTTCCCCCGTACCGGCGCAAGCAATCCAAAGCCCGGCCGATTTCAGCTCCTCCAGCGCACGGGTAATATTCGGCACCCGCGCCACCGCCATATGGGTAATGGCCCCGGCAGAAGTCCGCGCCACGGTGGCGGTCAAGCCCACCGCCCGCCGCTTGGGCACAATTATTCCATGAACCCCCCCCGCCTCCGCGCTACGCATCACCGCACCCAGGTTGTGTGGGTCAGTCACGCCGTCCAGCACAATGACAAAGGGCGGCTCGCCCCGCTCCCGGGCGATGGCCAAAATATCCGTAATAGTCACATAGGGCACCGCCGGACACAGAGCAATCACCCCCTGATGGTGCCCCGTCTCCGAAAGCTCGTCCAGCTTGGCTTTGTCCGCTTCCTGTACCACGATTTTCTGGGCGCGGGCCTTGGCGGCGATGAGGCGAAGGGTACCCTCCAAACGGGTCGCCCCACCCGCGCTCCCCTCCGGGGCAGCATGGCGGTGCTTGCCGTCCACACGCAACAAAATGCGGTCGATGGGCTTCTCATGATTTAAAGCTTCCAGCACGGCCTTGCGGCCTTCCAGAATTAATGATTGAGGGGCGATTTCCATGGGAGTCAGCTCACTTTGCAGAAATTATTAACCGGCTATACGATGAGTGTAGGCCATTTGCCCGCCGGTGTCAAAGCCTTGTACACGGGGCAAAAACATAGTATATTCTCAAAAACCGCACAAAATCAACCAAGGAGGTATCCTATGGAAAACCTGAAAGGCACCAAAACCGAACGCAACCTAGCCGAAGCCTTCGCCGGTGAGAGCCAAGCCCGCAACAAGTACACCTATTTTGCCGCCAAGGCGAAAAAGGAAGGCTACGAGCAAATCGCCGCCCTCTTCGAGGAAACCGCGCTCAACGAGAAGGAGCACGCCAAAATCTGGTTCAAGCTCCTGTGCGGGGGCGACATCCCCTCCACGGTGGAAAATCTGAAGGCCGCCGCATCGGGGGAAAACTTCGAATGGACGGATATGTACAAGCGCATGGCCGCCGAGGCGCGTGAGGAAGGCTTCGATAAGATTGCCTACCTATTTGACGCGGTGGGCAAAATCGAAAAGGAACACGAGGAACGCTACCTGACCCTGCTGAAAAACATCGAAACCGACCAAGTCTTTGCCAAAAAGGAAAAACAGGTATGGATTTGCCGCAACTGCGGCCACCTCCACGATGCACCCGCCGCACCCAAGGTATGCCCGGTGTGCGTCCATCCCCAAGCCTTCTTCGAGCTACGCGCAGTAAACTATTAACCCATAAAAGGCGGCGAAGCCATGAAAACGATTACCGTGAAGCAAGCACTCGAACAGGTGCAAAGCGGCTGTCACATCGCGTCGGCCTTGGGCGCGGCAGAGGGGCAAGGTTTCCTGAGTGAACTGCATACCGTGGCGGAGCGCGTCCGGGGCACGGCCCAATTCCCTGGCGATTCGGCGTCGTGCATCACCGTTACGTCCTGTCTGTCCCTGCGCAGTTATCCCTACCTGGAGCCGGCCTACCGGGAGACCTTCCTGACGGAGAACATCTTCTTTTCCCCCCCCACCCGGGCGGCCTATAGCGCGGGCAATGTGTCCTACATCCCCTGCCATTTGCGCCTGTGCGGGGTAAACCGGCTGGCCCACACCAAGCCGAATATCTTCATCGGTACAGCCACCCCTCCCGACAAGCATGGCTTCGTCAGCCTTGGGGTAAGCAATTCCTACGAAAAGCGTATGCTACAGCAAGCCGATATCGTCATCCTGGAAATCAACCCCCACTACCCGCGCACCTTCGGCGATTTGGAAGTACACATCAGTGCCGTGGATTACTGCATCGAAGCGGATTATCCCGTACCCACCCTCCCCGACGCCCCCGTCACGGAAAACGACAAAATCATCGGCAAGCTCATCGCCGACTATATCCAGGACGGGGACTGCCTGCAATTCGGCATCGGCGGCATCCCCAATGCCGTGGCCGAAGCCCTGGCCGGCAAAAAGGACCTGGGCATCCACACCGAGATGCTCTCCACCGGCCTGGTCAAGCTGGTAAAGTCCGGCGTCGTCACCAACGCCCGCAAGACCAAGTTCCCCGGCAAGACCATCGCCACCTTCGCCTTGGGCACCCGGGAAGTTTACGACTATATCCACGACAACCCCAGCGTTCTCCTCTTCGACGCCAACTATGTAAACGACCCCTATGTTATCGCCCGCAACGACAACCAAGTCTCCATTAACACCACCATCGAAATCGACCTCACCGGCCAATGCTGCTCCGAGTCCATCGGCCCCCGGCAATATAGCGGCACCGGCGGCCAGGTAGATACCGTCACCGGTGCGCAAAAGGCCAGGAACGGACGCTCCTTCATCGCCCTCTATTCCACGGCCATGGTGAAAACCGCCGAAGGCGGCCACAAGGCCCGCATCTCCAAAATCGTCCCCTCCCTGAAGCTGGGGGCCACCGTGTCCCTCCAGCGCAACGACGTGGACTACGTAGTCACGGAATACGGCGTGGTCAACCTCAAGGGCACCAGCATAAAGGAACGGGCGAAACGCCTCATCTCCATCGCCCACCCCGAATACCGGGAGGAACTCACCGCCGCCGCCCGGGAGCTGATGCTGTAACAAGAAAGGAGAACTAATGATGGCACAATCCAACATGGAACTAAGAGTGGCACAAAAAGATAAGCTGTTCACCCTATACCGTTTAAAAAAGTGGAACAAGGGGATAACGGTAAAAGGACTGGACGTAGACATCATTGAAACCGAGGCCGTCATGGAGCAGGAAGATGTGGCCTTGGTGAAGGAAAAGATAAACGAGTTGCCCGATTAAAGTAAAAGAGTGGGGCTGTCTTGTGGAAAAACCTCGGGGGCTTCACCCCCGAACCCCCACAAGGGGACAATGTCCCCTTGACCCCATTCATGGAAACCGCGCAAATGCGCGGTTTCCGTTGAAGTTTTGATGAAACTTTTTCAAAAGTTTCTGGGGGTGCGGGGGCAAAGCCCCCGGGGTTTTTTCCACAAAACAGCCCCATATTACCAGTTTACGCGCTGTGTCTTTGCAATTCGGCCTTCAAGTTGGCAACTTCCATAGCCAACATTTTCGCCTTCCGTTCTTCTCTGGTGTGTGCGCGGTGCTTGTTAAGCCTGGGCAGGGCGTATTGGCACACGTGGATGACATAGCCCGTTACCCACGCGCCCAGCACGAACATAACAAAGGCAATGGCCCCGGTGGTCGCATCATCCAATATCAGCGTAATAAAGCCGAACAATAAAAACCAGCCGGGAATAAACGCTATGGAGTGAAATATAAACCGCTTGCGCTGGGTTATCCGCTTTGCCGCCAGCTCCACCAGCCAGCCGTCATCGTGTTCTTCCTCCTGCATGGCTATGGCCTCCAGGCTTTCGGCACCCGGCGCAAAACGTATGGATTTATAGCTGTCATCCACCCACGAAGCCCGTTGTTTCTTTACAAGCTGTCTTGCCCTTTTTATATATGTTTCCCCGATTTTTACATCATTGGAATCATACAATATAACCTTACCGTCCATGCGATGCCTCCTTATTTTTGGAATAGGTGTCTCCATACGCCTTTCTGTTTTTACACAAGCAACCAGCCTGTGTCTTTGGGTGTCGTCCCCTGCGCAAAATAAATATACGACAAAAATTACGTATAGTCCAATACGTAAAAAACCGCCCGCTTGTAAATACAAACGGACGGCTTTTTTAGTTCACTTACGCCACCTCTGGCGGCGCGATAATCGCTTGACGGGACACGGTTACAAGTTGGGCGCGTACCAGCTTTACCAGAGAGCCGGTTTCTGCATCGAAGGGGTCGGCGGATATCATCATGTTGGCCGCGGCGGTAACGGCTTGCTCATTGATGCCGGCGCGGGGGTCGTTGACAGACACAACCCGGTTGCGCCCCCGGGACGTACGGAACGTTAGTTGACAGGTTTCCTGCATTTTGCTCACCTCCTTTTCCAGTGACGTAAAACTCGCGGGTATTTTCCGGGTAGCAGAAAATTCACTTATTCCCTATCGTACTTTCTACCACACCGAGAAAACTTGCACCTTAACGATTTGGGCGCGGTCTTCCTCGGCTTGGAAGGCGTTGAGTTGACGGGCAAGGGCATACAGCTCTGCGTCGGATGCGGTCTGGTCGAAGCGGCTGAAGGTAAACTGGCCCGGGTCATAGCGAAGTACGAGGCTTGTCTTATCCAAGTTCATGTAAGTTCCTCCTTTCTGTTAGATTTGTGTTGGGTGTTGGGCTTACACGATGTCAAGCCGGTGGGTGGTTACGATTTCCATGCTTCTGACAGCGGCAGGACGGCCAAAGCCGGTCAAAATGGTGCCGCCAGCAATCATGGCTTCCATTACCTCGCGAGCCGCGGGCTCGCTCTTGTTGAGCCGGGCGCGGGGAATGGTGATGCGGATGGTTTCGTCGGTATTGGAACGGAATTGCAATACCGCGCTGTGGGTCGTTGTGGGTGCGCTCATGGGTTCACCTCCTTTCGTTTGGGATGGGGCAGTCTTGCTTCACTGCTGTTGGGCTTAGGCTTGCGCTTCGGCCAGTTGGGTGGTAACGGTTAGGAAACCGTTGCCCACGGGAAGCCCACGGATAAGGCTGACAGATTCAATGAATAGTTCAGCCGACTCCCTGTTGATGCCGGGCTCGATGCGCTGGTACCTTTGGATGACCTCGTCGAGGATGTTGGTAATCCTAAGATGGGCGCGCAGTGGGGTGCTGGTGACGTTCATGGTTTCACCTCCTTTCGGAATGGACTCGACGAGACCGAACAAGTGTTCCGTTCGCCGGTGAGGCCATTATACAATAGACAAACCGGACATTTGTTCAGATTTTGTCTGAGAATTTGTCCGGTTTTTATTTTGTTGAGCCATAAAAAAACCCCCGTTCACGGGGGCGGGGCATTTCGGGATATTTTATCTCCAGGTGATTTGCCGGGCTTGACAGGGTTCCTTCATTATTAATGAGGCGATGGGGTTGAAGGCTTCCGGTGGGCCGCTTACGTAGTATTCGTGGGTGGGCGGGGGGGAAGAGGGGGGGCACAGCAGCGCGCGGGCGTTAAGCTGTGCGGCGGCATGGTGTGCCGTGCTTTCGGAGAGGTCGATGAAATGTACTTGGGGGAGGACATGGCGCAAAGTGTCCGTGAACAGGGGATAGTGGGTACAGCCCAGTATCAAGGCGTCGATTTTACCGCGCCAGTCGGAAAGGTAGGTCTCTGCCGCCCAGCGGATGAGCTTGCCGGAGAAGAGCCCTTTTTCCGCCATGGGCGCGAAGAGGGGGCAGGCCCGGGCACAGATAGAAAGGCTGGGGCATTGCGCCTTCACCAGCTCCACGAACAAGCCCCGGTTGACGGTGGCGGCGGTGGCGATGAAGCCCATGCGGGTGTGGGGCTCATTGGTGGCTATTTTTACCGCTTCGGCCACGCCGGGGCGCAGTACGTCTATCAGCGGGAGGTGGGGGAACTCCGCCCCCAGGGTATCATAGGCCGTGGAGGAGCTGGAGCCACAGGCCAGCACCACGGCCTTTACGCCCTTGCCCAGGAAAAATTGAATGATTTGGCGGCTGTAGGCGCGCAGGGTTTCCGCGCTTAGGTTGCCGTAGGGGGCGCGGGCTGTGTCGCCCACGTAAAGGAGGGATTCGTGAGGGAGGATTGCCCGTAAAGCGCGCATGACCGTCAGCCCGCCTACGCCGGAATCGAGGATGCCCAGCGGGGCGCGTCCGGTCGCTCCCGTCACGACAGGAGTCGCTCGACCAGTTCCGTACGTGATATACCGCCGTGGGCCAAAAGCTTGGTAAAGAGACTGATTTTTGTGAAGCCGGGGACGGTGTTGACCTCGCTTAGGAGGATTTTGTTTTCCTCGGTGAGGAAGAAATCCACCCGGGCCATGCCGCGCCCGTCCACAGCACGGAAGATTTGCAAGGCGTAGCTTTGCATTTTTTCGGTGATTTCGGCGGGTAAGTCTGCGGGGTAGGGGGTTTGGGCGGTGCTTTTAACGTCGTATTTCGCCGCGTAATCGTAGAAGCCCCCTTCGGTGATGATTTCCCCCGGGACGCTGACGATGGCGTCCGCGCCTTCCCCCAGCACGCTCAACTCAAATTCCCGCCCGGTGACGGCCTTCTCCACAACGACTTTGGGCCCGTAGGAGAGGGCGTGGTCGATGGCGGCTTCCAGCTGTTTTTTGTTCTCCGCTTTAGAGATGCCCAAGGAAGAGCCCCCGGAGGCGTATTTCACGAAGCAGGGATATTTCAGCTTGGCGGCGATTTTGCGCAGGGCGGCCTTGCGCCTCGCCGGGTCGGTGAGGGCCTCCTTGTTGTATACCAGGTATTCCGCCTGGGGGATTTTGTGCGCCCGGGCGACGAGCTTGGTGAAGGATTTGTCCATACACACCGCGCTGGCAAGGACGCCGCAACCCACATGGGGGATGCCGGCCAACTCGCACAGCCCCTGAATGGTGCCGTCCTCGCCGCCCTGGCCGTGCAAAACGGGGAAGACCATATCAATGGGAATAATCTTTACCTTGTCGTTGACCATGCGGAGCAGGCCGCGGTTCACCCGGTCGGGGCTCAGAATGGCCGGCGTGCCGAACTTCTCCCAGTCGATGCCTTCGATATTGTCCAGCTTGCCGTCATACATCAGCCATTTGCCCTGCTTGGTAATGTACACGGGCACCACATTGTGCCCGCGAATGGCCCCGATAACCCACTGGGCAGACTTAACCGAAATTTCATGCTCGGGGGATGTGCCGCCGAAAAGTACGCATATATTCCTCAAAGTATGGCTCCCTTTCCATGTAACCCATTATTCCGTTATCTTACATTATATATGTTCAACTTGTAAATTGTTTCCATGGAGGGCTAGGGTACAGCAATGCATTAAATTCGTTGCCCACCAGCAGGATAATGGAGATGAGGTTTAGCCACAGGATTAAAATGAAGACCCCGGCGATACTGCCATAGACCGCCGGAAACTGGGAAAAATTTGCCATGAAGATGCCAAAGAGTGCGGAAGCGACGCTCCAGAGCGTGACGGTAAGGGCCGCGCCGGGAAGCACGTGGCGGAGCTTTAGCTTTACCGCGCAGGAGAATTTGTAGATGAGCATGGTGGTGAAGGTAAGGAGGGTGAGGGAGCCCACCACCCGGGCGGCGTTGAACAAGAAGCCCGGCGCGTTGGGGAGGAAAAAGGCCCATATCTCCGCGCCGAAAATCAAGGCCCCCGCCATAAACAAAATGGAGAGGGTGAAGAGGAGCATCAACGCCAGGCTCAGCAGTACGCGCTTTACCAGCCCCCGTGGGTCCTCCACCCCGAAGGCCCGGTTGATACAGCGTATTACAGCGCGGAAGCCGTTGGTGGTATTGTAGACGGCAAAAAACAGGCCCGTGGAAAGCAGTCCCCGGCTTTGGGCAAGGCTGAGCTCGGACAGGAAGTTGCGCACCAGCTCGGCCACGTCCTCCGGGAGCACGGCATAAAAATCCTGTAGCACCACGGATTCCTCCAATTGAAGGAATCCCACCAAGGCCATCAGGAAAACCAAAAAGGGAAAAAACGCGAGCAACACCCGGTAGGTCAGCTCCGCGCTCCGCGCCATGATGTCGTCGTTGCGGCATTTTTGTATGAGATTGATAATAAAAATGGCAATAGCCATACCCTGCCCCCATAAAGCAATAAAAAAGCACCGAAACAGCGGGCTTGTGCAACCCTGCTATTATGGTGCAATTAAATCACGATTTTATACTTGGGAGCACGCCCTAAATCAGGCAAAGCACGATGGCCAGGAGACCCAGCAACACGCCGCCGATTTTGGTCAGCCGCTCCAGGGAGCCTTCCATGGTGCGGCTCTTGTTCCTGTCCCAGTAGGTATCCGCCGCGTTGCCCATCCCCGCGATGGAGGACATATTCCCGGCGGAACGCTTTTTTTGCAACAATATGGCCGCGATTAGAGCCCCGCAACCTATCAGGTATAAGATGCTGACAATAATAAAGGGTACAGACATGTGGAACACCTCATTAAATGATTGTAAATAGAAACGCGGGGGATTCTACCACAGGAACGAAGGTTGCGCAAGCCAATCACCTCCCTTTCGCTTTACGGGTATCGAATTTTTATTGCAAATATGTTACAATTGCTCAATTGCAGTAATATCGTAGTATAAGAAAGAGGAACAACCATGTCCGGGATATCAAAAATTGTAGACGAACGCATAGAAAAATTGCGCAAGGAAAAAATCGAGCTGGATGCGTTGCGGGAGAATCTGGCCCAGCGGGAATTGCAAATTGCCCAGCGTGAGGCCGCGGTGGTGGACATGCCCGCGCCGGCGGTATTCGTGCCGCCCCACGTCCCCCGCGCCGACGCTGACGATTCCCCCAAGCGCAAGCGCGGCCGCCCCCGCAAGGGCGAAAGCCCCAACGCCCACCCGGAAGGCAGTGACATATGGCGAAAGGCCCAGTCCGACATGGCGCGCCTCCGCGCCGCCCAGTTCGCCGACCTTGCGGCCATCGAGGAGCAGAAACTGCGCTTGCTGGACGAAATGTTCGCGGAGCGGACGGAATTTTTGGATTCTTTAGCCAAGCTGAAATTGCAGAAGATGACCGAGCTGGAAGCCTATATGGAGAAGTACCGGGAGGACTGCATCGCCAACATCCACGCCGACATAGAGCGGCAACGGGCCTTTGGCCGGAGGCGGGTGGAGCCCCCGCCCGTTGAAATGGAAACGGATGCGGAGCCCGCCCAGGCATTCGTCCCGCCCCGCCCCGTTATGCCCATGCCCTTTGTGCCGGCCCAGGACGAAACCCTGCCGCCCTTGCCCAAACCGGAGTTTCCCAAGCCCGATTTCCCGCAAAGTGCCGACCATTTGCCTGTTTTGTCCGCCCCCCTCCTCTCCCCGGGGGAAACCACCACCAAAATCGCCCCGGAGATTGCCCCGGAGGATGTATACCAGCTTCCGCCCTCGGGGATGATGCAACTCCCCATCGCCAGCGACGCCCCCCGCCGGAGCCGGGGCCGCCCATCGAAAGCAAAGCCCATAGATAATTAAAAATGAGAACCGTGGAAATACTGGGCGTCCCCTTCGCGGCGTTGGCCTTTGACGAGGCCCTTGCCTTGCTGGAATCCTATCTAAGCGGGACGCGCAACCATATCGTTGTCACCCCCAACCCCGAGGGGGTAATGCTGGCCCGGCGTGACCCGGCCTTCGCGGGGGCTGTGGCCCAGGCGGATTTGCGGCTGGCGGACGGTACGGGCATTGTGCTGGCGGCGCGGTATAAAGGCACCCCCTTGCCCCAGCGGGTGCGGGGGGTGGATATTACCTTCGCGTTGCTCCGGCGGCTGTCCGCGAAGGGCGGGAGCGTCTATTTCCTGGGTGCGGCACCCGGCGTGGCCGGGAAGGCCAAGGCCCGGGTGGAGGAACAATTTCCCGGCGTGCGCGTGGTGGGTACCCAGCATGGGTATTTTCCCCCGGAGGAGGAGGACGCCATCCTTGCCGACATCCGCGGGAAAAGGCCCGACCTCTTGCTGGTATGTACCGGGATGCCCCGGGCGGAAATCTGGGCGACCCGGCACCGGGACCTCCCCGCGAGGGTTACGTTGTGCGCGGGCGGCACTTTGGATATTTTGGGCGGCAACATAAGGCTCGCCCCCGCCTTCTGGCGAAGAATCGGGCTGGAATGGCTGTACCGCCTCTTGACCCAGCCCAGCCGCGCCCGGCGTATGCTGGATATCCCCCGCTTTATATGGGCGGTTATGCAAGGGAAGTGAAGCCGTGAGCCCTGCCCCATCCCCCAAGACGCGCATACGGGACTATTTTTTTATCATCGCCGGGGTGTATTTGATGGCCTTCGCCATCGTATCCTTTTGGCAACCCCATTATTTGGTGACGGGGGGCGTTTCGGGCCTTGCCATTATCGTTGAGGACTACACCACGCGCATGGGCTTCACCGTGCCCCTGTGGGCCACCAACATCGTTTTGAACATCCCCCTCTTCCTCCTGGGCTTCAAGACCATGGGGAAATCCTTTTTTGTCCGCTCTCTTTTTGGCACGGTGCTGTTTTCCGTGGCTATGCACAACATGGCTTTTTTGCCCCCTGTGCCCAGCGATATTTTGCTGGGCTCTTTATTTGGCGGGGTGATTTGCGGCATCGGGGTGGCCCTCATTATCCGGGGTATGGCCAGTACCGGCGGCTCGGTGCTACTGGCCTCCATTTTGCACAACAAGCTCCTGCGGCATATTTCCACGGGGAAAATCCTTTTCGCCTGTGATTTTGCCGTGGTGCTGGTGGGTATGGTTGCCTTCGGGCCGGAGCGCGCCATGTACGCCGCCATCGCCATCTTCGTATGTACCAAGGTGGCCGACGCCGTGCTGGAGGGCTTTTCCTTCGCCAAGGCGGCCTATATCATTTCCAATGAGTCGGAGGCCATCGCCAACGCCGTAATGAAGGAAGTCAACCGCGGCGTGACCGAACTGACCGCCCGGGGCATGTATACCAAGGAAAAACGCGGGATGCTCATGTGCGTGGTTTCGGGGCGGGAGCTGGTGCGACTCAAGCAGGTGGTGTATGGCGTGGATAAAAACGCCTTTATCATCGTGGCCGAGGTGCGGGAGGTGCTGGGGGAGGGGTTCACGGCCCACTCCATGTAGCTCCGCTCTATCCACGGGGTGGTGGGTTCGGGGGCGATGGCCGGAACGCTTGCTGGCAAAAATTCGGCATTCGTCGGCACCCGTGCGGGAAGTGCGGCCCCTTGTTTCCCTCCGGGAACCAAGCAGCCTTACTAACCCGCCCGCCCGCCGCCGAATACCGAATTTTTGAGGCCGCGCTTATCCGGCCATCACCCCCGAACCCACCACCCCTGGTGCGAGGCGGAATAGAAAAAACAAATTTGTTTTACACCTGACTGCGGGTTCGTAGGTGAGTGAGGAGGAAGGATATGGAGCACATTACATTTGGCAAGACGGGACTGCGCGTGGGGCGTACGGGGTTTGGGTGTATCCCCATTCAGCGGATTTCCTATGAGGAGAGCACGGCTTTGTTGCGGCGCGCCCATGAATACGGGGTGACGGTCTTTGATACGGCCAATGGGTATACCACCAGCGAGGAGCGGATTGGGATTGCCTTTAAGGGTATGCGTGAGCAGGTGGTGCTGTGTACGAAATCCGGCGCGAAGACGCCGGGGGATTTGATGACCCACCTGGATAATAGCTTGAAAATGATGGGCACGGACTATGTGGATGTGTTTCAGTTTCATAATCCGGGGAGCGTTCCCGCGCCGGGGAGTGCCGACGGGCTCTATGACGCTGTGCTCGCGGCCCGGGCCCAGGGCAAGGTGCGCCACATCGGGATTTCGGCCCATAAGCGGGAGGTAGCCGAGGAAGCGGTGAAGTCGGGGCATTTTGCCGTGTTGCAATTTCCCTTTTCCTATCTGTCCACACAGGAGGAGATGGCCCTGGCGAATTTGTGCCGGGCCCACGATGTGGGGATTTTGGGCATGAAGGCATTGTGCGGCGGGATTTTGACCAACGCCAAGGCCGCCTTCGCCTTCTTGCGCCAGTATGAGAATATCGTGCCCATTTGGGGGATGCAGGAGATGGCCCAGCTGGAGGAAATTGTGGGGTATGAAAAAAATCCGCCCCCCTTGGATGGCGCGTTGCGGGCCGTTATCGACGCGGACCGGAAGGAGCTGGCGGGGCAGTTTTGCCGCGCTTGCGGATATTGCTTGCCCTGCCCGGCGGAGATTCCCATTCCCATGGCGGCGCGGATGTCCTTTTTGCTGGGGCGGATGCGCCGGGACGTATTGCAGGGCGAAATGTGGCAGGGTAATATGAGAAAGATAGACCACTGCACGGACTGCGGGCATTGCAAGGCACATTGCCCCTACACGCTGGACGTGCCCACACTGTTAAAGCGTCAGCAGGAAGCATATTTTAAACAATTATAGGAGGTTTCCATGAGCAATTTGTACAATGAGATTTCCACGGCTTTGCAAAGAGGCAAGCAAAACGACGTGAAGGAGCTTGTGACCCGGGCCATCGAGGAAAAATTGCCCGTCACGGAAATTCTGGACCAGGGGTTGCTGGCCGGGATGGACATTATCTCGGAGCAGTTTAAGAACAACGAGGTGTATGTCCCCGAGGTGCTGGTGGCGGCCCGGGCCATGAACGCCGGCGCGGCTTTGCTAAAGCCCCTGCTGGAGGAAGCGGGCGCGGTGTCCCACGGGCGGGTGCTTATCGGCACGGTGAAGGGCGATTTGCACGACATCGGCAAGAATTTAGTGCGGCTGATGCTGGAAGGCAAGGGGCTGGAGGTAGTTGACCTGGGGGTGGATGTTTCCGCGGAGCAATTCCTGGCCGCCCACCGGGAGCAAAAGGCCGACGCCATCGCCCTATCCGCGTTGCTCACCACCACCATGCAGGAGATGAAGGGCATCATCGACACCTTCAAGGAGGCGGGTCTGCGGGAGGAAGTGATTTTCCTGGTGGGGGGTGCGCCCATTTCCGAGTCCTTCAAGGATACCATCGGTGCGGACATCTATACCCCCGACGCCGCCAGCGCGGCCCAGGCTTGCAAGGCGGCCATACTTGCGAAGAAAGGGTAGCTGACTGAGCACGAATTTGTCTGTATAACAAGATAGGAGGAACCCCCATGAAGTACACCTTCCCCAACGGGATGTACAGCGACGTGCGGATAGAGCATGTGTTCTCTACCGCCATTAACTACACCCTGCGTGAGATGCAGGAGTGTAAGGAGAAGAAGTATTCGGCGGCCTTTATCCGGGTATATGACGGCAAGATGTGGTACTACGCCAGCACGTCGGATTTGGCGGGCATACAGGGAGAGCTGGACGCCCTTGCCAAGCTGGCCACCCCCAACCCCGACATCGCCCAGACCGCCATTTACAAGAACCACGCCGCCCATGTGGATACGGTGATGGCCTTTGTGGGGCGGGAGGCGTCTGGCGTGCCTTTGGCGGACAAAATTGCCCTGATGCAAAAGGCCATGCCCCTCATCGAGGCCAATCCCTATGTCAAGCTGTGGCGGCTGGGCTACGAGGATAATTATACGGTGAAGGAATTTTATAACTCGAAGGGGAGCGCGCTGTGCTTTGACTATCAAGTCTGCGGCTTCCGCGCCGGGTTCACCATGATGGAGGGGGAGCGCAAGATGGACGAGAGCTTCTCCCGGGCCCGGGTCACGTTCCCGGACGTATGCGGCTATGAGCCGGAGCTGGCGGATTTGCTGGCGGAATCCCAGGAGGTTTTGCTCCATAGCGTGCCCGTGGAGCCGGGCAAGTATTCCGTCATTTTCGCGCCCTTTGTCACGGGGGTGTTCGTCCACGAATGCTTCGGGCACAAGAGCGAATCCGACTTCATGATTGGCGACGAGGCCACCCGCAAGGAATGGACAATCGGCAAAAAAGTCGCCGGCGACGACCTTTCCATTATCGAAACGGGGAACATCCTGGGCAATGGCTACACCCCCTACGACGACGAGGGCAACAAGGCCACCTTCACGCACCTGATTAAAGACGGGGTGCTGGCCGGCCGTTTGCACAACGCCGCCAGTGCCGCCGATTTGCACGAAGGGGTGACGGGGAACGGCCGTGCCATGTCCTTTGAGTACGAGCCCATCGTCCGCATGACCACATCCTACATCGACAAGGGCGATAAAACCTACGACCAACTCATTGCCGAAACGCAAAATGGCATTTTGCTCAAGACCCTGGCCCACGGCTCCGGCATGTCCACCTTTACCATCGCGCCCCGCACCGCCTACTATGTGAAGGACGGTAAAATTACCACCCCCGTCCGGGTATCCGTGGTGACGGGCAATGTATTCGAGGCCCTGGGCGATATCGACGGCATCACCGACCGGGTGGAGATGTGGTCCTTCGTGGGGGGCGGCTGTGGCAAGATGGAGCAGTACCCCTTGCCGGTGGGCTTCGGTGGCCCCTATATCCGCGTGAAAAATATGACTGTCCAATAAGGAGGCATACCCGTGATAAAAGAAACCCTGTGTATGAAAGAGAAGAAAGTGGGCCTGACCGTCACGTCGGGCGAAATCAGCGCGGTATTGCGCTCCAATACGCAAAAGACAGGCATCCGCATCTATGACAACCAATGCCTGGGCATCGCCGGGGCCATCGGTGCCTACGATGACAACGCCCTCACCCAAAGGGCCCGGGACATGCTGGCCTTCAAGGTGCCCTACGAGGCCACCCCCACGGAAAATATTAAACGCGAAGTGGATTTGTCAACTACCCTCGCCATTACCGACGAGGAATTTGTGGACACCTCCCGCAAGCTGCTGTCCGCGCTGGGGCAGCAGTACCCCCAGTTCATTTTCTCCAATAAAATGTACCTGACGGAAACGGAGGACTCCTTGGTCAACGAAGGGGGGACCGCCTTGGTGCAGAAGGACCGGACCGTGGAAATCGGCCTATTGCTCAAGCACCGGGACTCGAAGAACCTGATGGACGGCGTTGGTATGTATGGCGGGCGCGGTATGGATTTCGATACCGTGCTCAACGTCCTCTCCCGGGAATGCGAAGCCTACGAGCAAAAAGCCGACTTCAGCGAGGCGGGGGAGAAAATCCCCGTGGTGTTCCTGGGGCAGATGTTCCCGGTGATGATGAAATTCTACATGGATTTGAACGGCGACGCCTTCGCCAACGGCGCGTCCCTTTTCTCGGGGAAGGCCGGGGAGAAGCTCTTCAGCGACGGCTTCACCCTGTCGGTGAACCGGGACGCGGAAAATACCTTCGCCCGCTTCTTCGACGGCGAGGGCGTGGTACTACCCGGGGACCGCTTCCCCCTCATCGAAAACGGCGTCATCCGCGCCCCCTACACTTCCAAGCGCACGGCCAAGCGGTATAATCTGCCCGTCAGCGGCTCCGCGTCCATGGAATACGACTCCGCCCCCGCCGCCACCCCCTACAATATGGCCATCGCCGAAAGCGGCAAGACCCTGAAGGAGCTGTTGGGCGGCAGAAAGGCCATCTACATCGCCTCCGCTTCCGGCGGCGACTTCACCCCCCAGGGCGAATACGCCAGCCCCATCCAAATCGCCTACTTCTTCGACGGGGAAAACCTGCTGGGCCGCTTGCCCCAGCTCTCCATGTCCTCCCACGTAAACGATATGTATGGCAAGGATTTCATCGGCCTGTCCACAGACGGGAATTTTCCCGGCTCACCGGCGCGCTACCTCGTTATGGATATGCTGGTGAAGAAAATCGACGGCTGGATGTAGGGCTGTATACGAAACCTCCGCCAGCACCAACCCTTCCGGGGGCAAAGTCTTGCCCGCGTGGCTTCGGTTTTTGGCGGCGAGGATGTGGGGGATGGAATCCGGGGAGATTTTCCCCAGACCCGCGTACACCAGCGTCCCGGCGATGATGCGCACCATATTGTACAGGAAGCCGTTGCCGGTGACGGTAAGGGCGAGGGAATCGGCATCCGCGCTTACCGCACAGGCATATATTTCGCGCACGGTGGTTTTGGCTGAGCCCCCCGCCGCGCAAAAGGACGTAAAATCATGCCGCCCGATGAAATATGGGGCGGCTTTTTCCATGGCGGGGCGGTTCAAGGGATGGGGGATGAACGCGTTGTAGCGGCGCAGCAGGGGATTGGGCACCGGGGCATTGTGAATGTGATAGATATAGGTTTTATACTTGGCGGCAAAGCGGGGGGAGAAGCCGTCGGGAACGGTTTCGGCGTGGCTGACGGAAATATCTGTGGGGAGCAGGGCGTTGAGCACCCGGGGGAGCTTGGCCAAGGGGATTCGCATATCCTGTGTGTGAAAGGCCGCCCGTTGCCCCAGGGCGTGGACGCCGGCGTCGGTGCGGCTGGAGGCGGTGGTTTTCACGGCATGTCCAAGCAAGGCGGCCAAGGCTTCCTCCAGTCGCTGTTGCACAGAGATGCCATTGATTTGCCGTTGCCAGCCCACGTACCGGGTGCCGTCATAGGCCAGCGTCAGGAGGATGTGCATGACGCACCCCCGATTTCTTCATATACCCGGCAGGTGGCGTCCAGGGTATTTTCGATGGTGAACAGGGTTTTTACCGCGTGGCGGGCGTTGTGGGCCATGGGGGCGGCCTGGTCGGGATTGTCCCGTATATAAGCCATGGCGCGGGCCATGGCTTCGTGGTTGCCATAGGGAACCAGGAGCCCACAGCCGGTTTGGGCGTTGACGATATCCGGGTTGCCGCCGATATCCGTGGCGATTATGGGCAATCCCGCCTCCATGGCCTCCAGCACCGCGAAGCTGTGCGCCTCGCCGGATTGGGCGGAGTTGATATAGCAGTCCCCATCGCGCAACAAAGCGGCGGCATCCTGGCAAAAGCCGGGCAGTGCGATGGCATGGGATAGGCCGTTGGCCTGTATAAAGGCCCGTGCCTCCTCCAGCAAAGGCCCGTCACCGGCGATGGTCAGGCGGAAGCCGCCCCCCGCTTCGGCGTCGTTTTCCATCAGCCGCTTTGCCGATTCCAGCAAAAAAAGTATCCCCTTATCCTGGGAAAACCGCGCAAGGCTCACGAAATGGAAGGCCCCTTCGGCGCGCTCGGGCTTGTCCAGCCGGGGGCGATACGCCACGCCGTTGTTTATCACCTGGATTTTCCCCGCCGGATACCCGTTGGCGATTAGCAAATTTCTTACTACATTGCATACCGCAATTACCCGCCCATTGCCGCCGGAAAGCAACCGGTGCAAGCACCGCCACGCAAAGCCATTCACCGCGCTGATATGGCAGGTATGCACAATCCGCACCCGAGCGCGAAAGAGGGCCTTCGCCAGAACGGCAATATAATTCTCCCGGGCGAACTGGGTATGGATGATGTCTATTCCGTGGGCCTTGCAATAGCGGGCCAGCCTGCGGGCGGCAATAATATCCAAGGGGGATTTCATGTCCAGCCGCGCCACATCCCTACTGATGGCCGCCATACGCGCCACCAAGGGCCCCCCCGCGTTGTACATAAAATATACCCCATGCCCCAAAGCGTGGGCATGAGAAGCAACAATATCCACATATTTTTCCGTGCCGCTTTTCCCGGCAAAATTGATGAGATACAAAATATTCATACCGCGCCCACCCATCGTCCCATTGAATAGCCATGTTGCATTTTAACCCACATAGATTATACTTGATTTGCACAAATTTTCCATAAATTTACCGGGAGTGGGCGACTCGGGCGGATGCGGTGGGCATGGGGGGTGGGGCGCGGGGTGAATGGGTAAGCGCGTCTCGCTCAATCGCGCAGATTAGTGGCGTGGGGCGGGGTTATGTGGTTGGCGTTAGGTTCGCGGAGCGAAACGAACGCAACCACTTCCCCGGCCAAGCCAATCATCCAGCGATGAGTGCCAGCGCGTC
>Ga0209755_10000259_pt1 | contig 103335 bp, 110 predicted proteins | sample TergutCo191P1_FD_187301 | JGI IMG/M metagenome (GOLD analysis project Ga0209755, IMG submission 187301) | Cornitermes sp. P1 segment gut microbial communities from Petit-Saut dam, French Guiana - Co191P1 (SPAdes) (version 2) | ecosystem: Host-associated > Arthropoda: Insects > Digestive... | reverse complement strand
AAGATAAAGCTAGTCAAACCCGTAGAACCGCATAGTTTGTTTCTTGAATATGAAACAGGCGAAAAAAAGCTATTTGATGTATCTCCGTATATAAAGGGTTCTTGGTTCAGCGAATTAAAAAATAAAACTTACTTCAAGAGTGTGCGCATAGTAAATAACGGATTCGGAATAGAGTGGGCAAACGGACAAGACATCGCTCCGCACGAACTTTACGAAAACAGCATTGATCATTGATGCTAGCTACCTCACCACCAGCCGAGCCGTTGCTATGGGCTGTTGGATTGAATAAACGAATCAAGCCGCCTGGTGGAGCTTTTTATTTTTCGGGAAAAAATAATACTATATTCATGGTATGGATATGAAAATACGCACTGGTGAAATAAAAGATTTGGAACTTATTTACAGTTTAATGCTGGATTTGTTTCCAAAAAATGAACTTAAAACCAAAGAAAAAATTGCCGAGCTTATGCGCAAGGAAAAATATGTCTTGTATATCGCTGAGAATGCGCCTTCAAGCAACAAAGAAAGCATTATCGGATTTTGTTTTATTTATGTAATTCTCAAATACAAAACAGCATGGATAGATTATTTTGCGATTAATGCGGCGTATCAAGGCTCTGGAAATGGAGTTTTGCTGTTTAATAATCTTATGAGCAACGCTGGCATTGGAGATATGAATTTATTTGCAGAATTAGAAGTTCCGACTAGCACAGATCCACAAGCCAAAGAGAATCGCCGCATAAGATTTTACGAACGTCAAGGAATAAAATTGTTGAATATAGATTACAAATTGCCGATTAATAAAAAAATAACGCCTATGCATATCGGGTTCAGGCCGGCATCGGCAAATTCATTGTTGAGTTGCGAAATGCTTTGTGAAGTTATCAGCGAAATTATGAACAATATTCATAATGACGAACAAGATATGCCAAGCGTTCGTGATGAGATAATCAAGAAATTGAAAGAAAATAAAACTGCGATACTTTAACTCGCCTTTACTCGCCATAGAAAATTCGCTCCCAAGTGCCGAAATCCAATTTCCCGTTGGTAATAGCAACTACCACTTCGCGCCCCATAATTTACCGCTTCATGTGAGCGTCTGCGTTGTCTTCGTAACCATTGTGGCGATCATCAGCAATCCCTATCAATCCTAATTTCCACTCCCTTATAGTCCACTTTATCAATCGCCTTCTTAATATCCGCAGGATTTGCCGCTTTTAGCGTTATCACTAAACGATGCAGTTTTTGCACTTTAGACACAAATGGCTCGGCTGGGCCTAGAATTGAAAGTTGAGAGTTGATAATTGAGAGTTGAGAGCGAAGATTTTTTGCCACTAAATCCAGTCTGTTTTTATTTTTGCCTTGCAGTCTGATTTGAATTATTTTGCAGAACGGTGGGTAAAAAGCTTCTTGTCTTTCGGCAAGTTCAGATTTTGAAAAGCCAGAATAATTGTGCTTTATTGCAAATTGCATAACAGGATTTTCCGGGCAAAAAGTCTGGATTATCACCTGTGAATTTTCCAAAAAACGACCCGCTCTGCCGGCAACTTGCGTCAAAAGCTGAAAATATCTTTCGCTTGCGCGAAAATCAGGAATGTTGCTCCCTATGTCTGCGCAAAGAACGCCCACAAGCGAAACATCAGGAAAATCGTGCCCCTTCGCTACCATTTGAGTTCCCAAAAGGATATTGCATTCCTTTTTTCTGAATTTCTGCAAAAGTTTCTCCGTCGCTCCCACGCCGCTTGTTGTGTCTGCATCCAAGCGGAGAATTTTAGAGTCTGGCAACCAGTCCAAAATTTCTTCTTCAGCCTTTTCTATGCCGCTTCCTGCAAAAACGAATTCCTTTGAACCGCATTTGCAATGAGTGTCGGGAGGGAAAGACTTGCCGCAGTAATGACACATAAGCTTACCGTGCTGTTTATGATAGACTAGCACAACGTTGCAATCCGTGCATAGCAGGGGATTTCCGCATTCCTCGCAAATTCTGGTTGTACTGTAGCCTCTGCGATTCAACAGAATTATAGCCTGATTTCCATCGGAAATAGTTTTGGCAAGAGCATCGCGCAAAATAGGAGAGAGCATCAAATCCTTGTCCTGCTTTTTTCTCACCTCTTTCATATCCGCAATTATCACCTCTGGGAGCGGCAACCCTCCCGGACGCTTCTTCATTTCCAAAAGTTTTAGATTTCCTCTCTTTGCATTTTCATAGCTTTCCATAGAAGGCGTAGCAGAGCCCAAAACTACCAACGCTCCATATTTATGCGCAATGTGAAAAGCCATTTCCCTTACGTTGTAGCGCGGGGCAGGATCTTGTTGCTTATAAGAAGAATCGTGCTCTTCGTCTATTATAATTAATTGCGGTTCAAACGGGGCGAGAATTGCAGAACGCGTACCCATTAAAATTTTAGGTTCATTCAGCAACAATTTTTTCCAAGTCTCTCTTTTCTCTTTGGCTCCCAATCCAGAATGCAGAATAGGGATTTCGCATTGCAAAAAATCTTCAAATCTTTTTCTGGTTTGCGGAGTTAAATTTATTTCGGGAACAAGAATCAGAATCTTCATCCCTAAATTCAGAGCATCTTTTGCAAGCTCCAAATAAACCTGTGTTTTTCCGCTACCCGTTACGCCGTGCAATAATGCTCCGCGAAAACCGCTTCCTTGCAGCATGGCTTGTAACTGGTTTAATGCATTTTGCTGTTCATCGGTAAGCTGCATAGATATTTTTCCAAATCCGCTGGCCAAAACGCTGTGAGCGCTTCGCCAACTGAACACATATAATAATTAGCGCACCATTGCAATGTTTCTAAATATCGCTCTGAGAACATATAACCGGATTCATGTTTTGTTGCAGGTTTTAGTTCATACTTTGGAGCATCGTGCGTTATATTCAGCACAATGCCAAGCTTTTTATGCCCTCTCAGCGAAACCCAAACAACAGCACCCTTTTCAACGCCCTCGTCAATGCTATACGATAAACTGTCTAAAATTGTATTGGGTATGCAAATTTCGGCTACGGCAAAATAGCTCCCCATCAATTATCCTTTGCAGCTTTTTGCAGGCTCGGAACTTGCAGACATTCTTTTTACTTCTCCAACAAATCTTTCCAAGAGAGCTTTCTGAAGGCGCTTTTTCTCATTGGCTTTGCGTCTTGGATCAGAAAAATTAATCTGGTCGCTCTTTTCTCTTATTATAAGATTGAACCACACTAAATCTTTTTTCCTGAACTCTGCCTTTATAACTTGAGCGGGAACGCTGTTGAAGTGAATTTCTTTTTCTTCCACAAAATTCAAACGAATTTCTATAGCGTTTTCCACTTGTTCTTCGGAAATGTTTTCCGTTATAAAATTGTACAACCCTGCATTCTGAAGAGCGATTGCATATTCGCGCTGCATATCCAGTTTCATATTGCCTACGCCAAAAAATGCCAAAGGCGCATTAAGGTTAGGTGGCGGCGTAGTAAAACCCGCAGCAGGTTTTTGAGAACAAGACGCTAATAAAAACGCCAAAACCAAAACTATAACAATCCGCATAAATCCTCCTATCTGAACAAGTTCATGAATGTTTCGCTGAATTTTACAACAAATCCGGAAAACACAACGCTTACCATTGCCATCAACTTCATCAAAGTGTTAATGGATGGCCCAGCGGTATCTTTGAACGGGTCGCCAACCGTATCGCCGGTAACAGCCGCCTTATGCGTATCTGAACCTTTGCCGCCCAAATTGCCTTTCTCAACGAATTTTTTCGCATTGTCCCAAGCTCCGCCTGAATTGTTCAGCATGGTCGCAAGCGAAAATCCCACAGCCAAAGCTCCGGCCAAAAGGCCGAATACGCCAGGAACGCCTAAAATCAATCCTACCAAAACCGGAATAACAACCGCCATCAAAGAAGGCACAATCATCTCTTTTTGCGCACCTGATGTGCTGATTGCAACGCAGCGAGCGTAGTCTGGCTTTGCAGTTCCTTCCATAATGCCTTTTATTTCGCGGAACTGACGGCGAACTTCTTCAACCATTGCGCCAGCCGCTCTGCCCACAGCCTGAATGCACATTGAGCAGAAAAGGAAAACCATCATAGCGCCTATAAACAATCCGCAAAGCAGCATCGGGTTCATCAGCGTTAGATTGTATGCGGTCAAGAAATCTGTTATGTGAGCGTTTTGCGCAACTAGCCCAACAAGTTCGCCATCTTCTGTTATGGCTCTGCTCGCTTTGGCATTTGGAAATATTTTTGCAAGATTTTCCTGAGTGTCTGTAAATGTAATTGTCCCCACTTTAAAAGCGCCTCCCGCTTCGGCAGCGAGATTGCCCAGCCAGTGCTTCACTTCTTCTATGTAAGCTGCGAGGAGCGCAATGGCGGTTAGAGCGGCAGAGCCAATAGCAAAGCCTTTACCTGTTGCGGCTGTGGTGTTGCCTAGCATATCAAGCTCGTCCGTGCGTTTGCGAACTTCCTTTGGCAAACCGGACATCTCCGCATTGCCTCCGGCGTTGTCTGCTATAGGCCCAAAAGCGTCTGTTGCGAGCGTGATGCCGAGCGTGGAAAGCATTCCAACAGCGGCAAAGCTAACGCCGTAAAGTCCCATCGATAAATCGGTAAAACCACCCGCAAATCCGAATGCCAAAAGAATGCCAACAACAACGCAGATAACCGGATACCCCGTGCTTTTCATTCCAACAGCTATACCTTCTATTATTGTGGTAGCGTGTCCAAGCTTTGCCTGCTGAGCTATGCCCTGAGTCGGTTTGTAAATATCCGAAGTATAGTACTCGGTGAATTGCCCTATTATTATGCCTACTATTAAACCCGATACCACAGAGCCAAAGATTCCCCATGTTATTATTTCAAAATATGCCAATCCTGCGACTGCAGCTAAAATAAGAACCGAACTGCTCAGCGTTCCAGTTAAAAGCGAGCGCAGCAAGGTTTTCGCGTTGGCATCTTCTTTTGTGCGAACAAGCAGTATTCCTATAATTGAAAATAAAATTCCAAGCGCGGCTACCAGCATTGGTGCAATTATAAGCTCAATTCCGCCTGATATCGATAATACGGCGCCCAGAGCCGCAGTGGCCAGGATGGAAGTGCAATAGCTTTCATATAAGTCTGCGCCCATTCCGGCAACGTCGCCCACGTTGTCGCCCACGTTGTCTGCTATGGTAGCTGGGTTGCGAGGGTCGTCTTCCGGAATGCCGGCTTCCACTTTGCCAACGAGGTCAGCGCCAACGTCTGCGGCTTTTGTGTAAATGCCGCCTCCAACGCGCGCAAACAATGCTTGAACGCTAGCTCCCATTCCAAAAGTCAGCATTACCGTGGTTATTTCCACCATCTTTTGCTGATGGGTATATCCAGCTCCAAGCCCGAATATGTTATTGTCAAACATATAGTTCAGCAGCATGAACCAGACTGCTATATCAAGCAGCCCAAAACCCACCACTACCAAGCCCATGACTGCACCACTGCGAAAAGAGATCTGCAGAGCGCTGTTCAGGCTTTGCATTGCTCCATTAGCAGTTCTGTTGCTGGCTCTGGTAGCAGTTTTCATCCCCAAGAATCCGCACAATCCAGAGAAGAAGCCTCCCGTCAGAAAAGCGATTGGGACAAACGGGTTTTGAATACCCAGCACTGCAAGCAAGGTTAATATAACGAACAGCACCGCGAATACCATTGAAACAGTTTTATACTGCTGTTTAAGGTATGCCATGGCACCTTCCCGTACATATTGCGCAATGTCTTTCATTGTTTGATTGCCTTCAGCCTTCTTCATCATGTTTTTGTAAAAAAACAATGCAAAAAGAAGAGCTATTATTGTGGAGGCAGGAACCAGGAACCAAAGCGGCGAGGTAATTGACATAATAGAGGTAATATAGAATTCTATATTACCCAAAGTGAAATTAGTTCCAAACTTTATAAGCCGTAGGCCACAGCTTCATGCTATCTATTTTTGGATATTTGCGTTGATTGCCATAGCTGTTATGGTAAATTGGATAGCCATGCCGATTGTGGCGGGTCGCTTGATAACCACTATGCCCGTGCCAAATGTTGTGAATATGCTGGCAGATGAAGCAGAAACAACTTTAACCAAAGCCGGATTAAATGTAAAATGGGCTAAAGAAGGCAGATATAGCAGCGAAATCAAGAAAAACCATGTGCTGATTCAAATGCCTGCGGCAGGCAGAACGGTAAAGGAAAATAGGACTGTATTTTTAACCATTTCAAAAGGCGTGCCGGAGGTTAGCATTCCAGGATCGCGCGGACAGAGCCTGAGACAGGTGGAAATATCGCTGCAAAGGCTTGAGCTTTTGCTTGGGGGTAGAATAGAAGGCGCACATTCTGAAATTCCAAGAGGAGCGGTTATTCGCACAGAGCCAGACTCGGGAAAAATGGTTCGCGTAGGCACCAGAGTAGATATAATAGTATCTTCCGGCAAAAAGTCCGGGAAAACTCTGCTGCCAAGTTTGCTGGATATGTCGCTGAGCAAGGCAACGGAACTCATAGATACGCTGGGATTTAAACTGGCTCAAGTGATATATGTGCAATTGGAAGATAAATTGCCGAATACGGTTGTGGAAATGAGTCCAAAACCTGGCGAATATTTGGATCCTGAAACGGAAATAGATTTAACGGTGGTGGAATGAAAAGCGTTTTATTTGGCTTGTTGTTATTATTATGCTCTTGCGCAAGCGGTCTTAAAACTGATGCCAGGCAGGGGCTTTCTGCTCAAGATAGTCTGAAAGCGGAAATTCCCAAAATAAACATGGCGGCGGAACTTGCGAAATTGGATACGATGCTGATAGCAGATTTTCCAAATTCTGCGGCTGCGCATGAGAATTTTTTACGTGCCTTGGACATGCTGGAAATAGACAGGATTATTTTTGCAGAGTTGTTTTACAAGAGAGCTTTGGCCAACGATCCAGAAAGCCATTTTTTGCTCAGCGAACTGATAAGAATTCTATTAAAGCAGAATAAAACCAGCGAGGCTTTTCATTTGCTAAAGCTAGCAGTGCAAAGCCCAAAAGCAACAGCGGACAATTTCCTTCATTTGGCCAGGCTTTACAAGGAAAACAAGACTTTGGACAGCGCAGAAGCCTATTATAAAAAAGCAACCGAGAAAATGAGCGAAAACTTCGCCGTTCAGTATGAGTATTCGCTGTTGCTGGAATATCTCAGAGACAAGGAATATGAGCAAAGCGATAAGGAATTGACCTTGGAATACAAAAGGCTTAGCCATGAGATAAAAAAGATTTACGATATTTTGCTCCCTCAGCTCGATTATCCGCCGCGCCTTATGGAAAAGCAGATTTTCAATTACCATGTAACCGAAACCAAGGATTCCATAACTGCAAACTTACTGGGCGAAGCTTTTAGGGCAAACGGAATAGAATTTGCTGAATATGGATTTTGGCAGGCGGAGATTTTAGCTTCCATGAAGAAGTATAGCGAAGCAAATGAAGTTTTGCTCACGCTATTCTTTATGCATCCTTCAAAAGATATCACATCTAAATTGGCGCTTAGAATAGCCAATAATTACGAGCTTATGGATAGCGTAACTGTTGCCGTAATATGGCTTGAGCAGCTTTTGTCGCAGGATCGTGAAAATCACATTGCAATGAATAATTTGGGCTATATGCTAATTGACCGCAATATAGATGTTAACAAGGGTTTGGCTCTTGTCAATAAAGCACTGACATATGCCCCCGATGAATCTTCTTATTTGGATTCAAAAGCTTGGGGGCTTTACAAAACAGGCAAATACAAAGAAGCTTTGGAAATTTTGGAAAAGCTGGAAGCAAGCGGAATGGATGAAAAGGAACTATGGTTGCATTTGGCAAAAGTATGCGAGGCATTGGAGTTGCATGACCGTGCGAAGAAATATATGGACAAGGCTAGGGATTAGCGCAATAATATCCTTGCTTTTAGTTTCTTGCGCTTCAAAACCATCTGGTTATTTTGACAGCAAAAAGCAGTTGGCATTGCCGGATAGCGCAAGGGTGAAGGCAGTGGTTTCCGTTTCGCAGGAAGATGCCAATGAAAAATTATCCGCAGTTTTGTTTACCGTTCCCAATGAGAAATATCGCTTGGAATTGAGCGGAACTTTTGGCTTGAGCGCTGCAAGCATTTTATGGAAGAAAGATGGCTGGAAAGTAATTTTGCCGCAGAATGAGCGTTATATGGAGGGAACGGGCAATTGCGTTTCTATTCCTGTTTATGGCAGCGTTGATATTCATAAATTTGCAACTTTATTTTTAGGGCGTCGGGTGGACGGAATTGATTGCGGAAACAGGAATACTTTTAATCTGGAATATTCCGGAAATGCTGCTATAGTTTCTTCTGGCAGCGATTCGCTTAGGCTTGAAATCAAAAGCATAGAGCCAAAGGTCAAATGGGGCAGTGGCGTTTGGAATTTGAATGTGCCGGATAAATACGTGCGGCTTACAGACTATTGAAAATAAATCCGCCTGTGCCGTTGCTTTTTACCTTGCCCCATCCAGGATTTGGAATATGCATTCCGGTTATGAACCAGTCGTATCTTTCGGCCATTTCCATTAAAGCTATGCGAGTTTGCACGGATTTTTCTTTATCCATGTCAAAGTTCGCAGATTCTGTTGGCTCAGGGAATTGCAGAGCGGCAGCGTGCAAGAAGTCTGCGGCTATAAGTAGTTTTTGTTTTCCCGCTCCTATTAAAAAGGCGGTATGTCCAGGCGTGTGTCCAGAGGCGTTTATAGCGATAATTGCCGGTGCCAGGGTATCTCCGAAATTGAATGTTTTATAGTTTTCTCCATAAATGCTAGCCAGTTTTTTTTGCAAATCGGAGTTGGGAGCATTTTCGCTCAGCCAGTAGTCGCGTTCCGGTTGCGCTATGTATATGGGGGCAGAAAATACAGCGGAGTCGTTTTGCAATAACCCGGATATATGGTCTCCGTGTTTGTGCGTTATTAAAACTGCGTCTATGCTTTGCGGGTCTATTCTATTGTCTTTTACTGCATTTCCAAATCCAGCATCGAGCATATATGTTTTGCCGCCGGTTTTCACCAGAAATATATTTACCGATGCAGGTGCTTTGCCGTCTGGCATATATGCCAGCTTCTGTTCTTCGGTTAACACGCCGCTAAAGAGCGAGGCGGCCATTTCTGTGGCAACGTCTTCTATAGCGATGATTTCTGTGCCGCAATCCAAGACCATTTTATCGCCTTGAATTTGTACTGTTTCGTTTTTTTTTGAGCAAGCCATCATTGCGGCTGAAACGAGAATGAGGAGGAGGAGTTTATTCATAGGAGTAAAATAGAAAATGATTGCGAAAAAATTTAACCCCGCTTCAAAGTCTTGTACTTAATCGGTCTGGGATTGTCTGCGTCAACGCCCATGCGCTTGTGGTAATCCGTTTCGTAATCGGTCCAGTTGCCTTCAAACCATACCGCTTTGGAATCGCCTTCAAACGCTAGAATGTGAGTTGCAATGCGATCTAAAAACCACCTATCGTGAGAGATTACCACTGCGCAACCCGCGAAGTTTAAAATCGCTTGCTCCAACGCTTGCAAAGTTTCAATGTCAAGATCGTTGGTCGGCTCATCGAGCAAAAGAAGATTGCCTGGAGTTTGAAGATTCTTTGCCATCAAAACGCGATTGCGCATTCCGCCGGAAAGCTGGGATAATTTTTTTTGCTGGTCGCTGCCCGCAAAGTTAAAAAGACCGCAGTAAGCACGGGCGTTGAGTTTTCTATCGCCAATTATCAAATCTTCCCTGCCACCGGAAATTTCCTGGAAAACAGTGTTATCGTCATTCAAGGTTTCTCTCCCCTGCTCCATCGAGATTATTTCCACGGTTTCGCCAAGCTTGAATGAACCTCCGTCCGGTTTTTCCTGGCCAAGAATCATTCTGAACAACGTTGTTTTTCCTGCGCCGTTTGGCCCGATTATACCCACAATGCCGGAGCGAGGCAATTGGAAATTCAAATTTTCGTAAAGAAGTTTTTCGCCATAGGCTTTTGAAATTCCATTCGCTTCAATAACAATATCGCCAAGTCGCTTGCCGTTTGCAATCGCAATTTGCGCAACCTTGTATTGTTCTTTTTTATCCTGGCTCAAAAGTTCTTCGTACGCTTTCAAACGAGCTTTGGATTTAGCTTGCCTGGCTTTTGGGCTAGACTTCACCCACTCCTGTTCCCTTGCCAAGCGCTTTTGCCTGTCGCTCTCGCCTTTCTCGTCTTTGCGCATGCGCTCAAGCTTTTGGTCAAGCCATTCAGCGTAATTGCCCTGCCATGGAATTCCGCGACCATGGTCAAGCTCAAGAATCCAGCCCGTTACATTATCCAAGAAATATCTATCGTGAGTTACAAGAATCACTGAGCCTTTGTATTCTTTTAAATGCCGCTCCAGCCAAGCAACAGATTCCGCATCCAAATGGTTTGTCGGTTCGTCCAGCAAAAGCAAATCGGGTTCTTCAAGGAGCAAGCGGCAAAGAGCCACTCTGCGTTTTTCTCCACCGGAGAGGTTTGTCACCTGCCAGTCGCCAGGGGGGCAGCGCAGGGCATCCATCGCTATTTCCACCGAGCGTTCCAAATCCCAAAGATTTTCCGCATCAATTTTGTTTTGCAATCTTTCCATCTCTTCGGAAAGTTTTTCCATTTTTTCGCCTTCAGCCTCGCCCATAAGCATGGCAACTTCGTTGTAGCGGTCCAAAACTTTTTGCTTTGCCGCAACAGCTACCATAACATTTTCCTTAACTGAAAGTTCTTTGTTGAGCTGCGGCTCCTGAGGCAGGTAGCCTGCGGTGCGGCCATTTTCTATCCAGGCCTCGCCCTGAAAATCCTTGTCTATGCCAGCCATTATGCGCAAAAGCGTTGATTTGCCGCTGCCGTTAGTGCCTATTATGCCGATTTTTGCGCCATAATAAAAACTTAAAGAAATATCTTTAAGCACCTCTTTATCGGGTGGATACTTTTTGCACACCTTGTGCATATAAAAAACGAACTTTTCGGGAGCTTTATTTTCTGCCATAATGGGAAGATAGAAAATTGTCTATCCCAGCAATAGCTTCATTATAACTGCCTATTAAAACATCCTGTAAAATATCTTTTGCCTGCGTATATTGCAACTCGTTGACCGCCTCGTTAATAACGCTGAGATTCATCGTTTTAAGAGCATCTCTTAGTTTGACTAGAGTTTCTGCATCAGGAAATTTTTGTTCTTTATGCTCATTGAGACGCTGATTTATATCGTCTAAAAGACGTTCAAAATCCGTTAAGAATCTAGCCGTATGCGCTTTTATAAACTCTGCGTCTCCCATTTCCAATGCCTTTGCAGCTTCGGACATATCCTCTGCTCCTATGTTTGCCAAAGCGCTCTTTAACGCATGAACATAGATGGCGTATAAAGGATAATCTTCGGTTTCAAAGCATTTCTTTATTTCCTTCATTTTCTTGAGCCCATCTTCGTAGAATACGGCAAGCATTTGCAAATCAATTTTAAAATTGTGTTTGCTGCCCTCCTCTGCTTTTTCCTGTTTTTCCTTTGGAATCCATGCTTCCAAAATAGCATTCAATTTAACAACGTCAATGGGCTTTGAGAGAAAATCGTTAAAACCATTTCCCAAAAACATTTCTTTTATGCCTGAATGCGCATTTGCGGTTAATGCAATAATCGGCAAATTATACCCCGATTCTCTTATGCGCTTTACCACCTCCACGCCTCCCATCTCCGGCATCATGTGATCCATAAATATCAAATCATAAGGATTATTTTTAACCAATTCAATAGCTTCAAGACCGCTTTTGCATAACTCTATTTGCGCTTTGTATGGCTGCAGCAGGCCCTCGGCTACTTTCAAATTTGAATTTATGTCGTCAACAATAAGAATTCTCGCATTTGGTATATTAAATTTAATCGCAATGTCAATATTTTTTCTTCGCTCAATCGCAATATGTTCAGATGAAAGTATTTTTTGAGGCAGCTTAACTATAAAAATACTGCCCTTTCCGTAATCCGACTCCACGCTTATGCTTCCACCCATAGCCTCAACAAGATTTTTCGTTATAACGAGCCCAAGCCCTGTACCTTCAATGTCTTTGTTCGCCGCTTTGTCCACTTGAACAAATTCACCGAACAATTTGCCCATATCTTCCTTTTTTATCCCCCTGCCGCTGTCCACAACTTCTGCTGTAAGAAGAATATTATTTCCAGTTATTTTTCCGTAAATAGAAAAAGATATATATCCGCTTTTCGTGTACTTAACAGCATTGCTCAAAACATTAATCAGAATTTGCCGAATTCTTATTTCATCGCCAAACAGCAAATTCGGAATGCGATTGTCCACATTTACGGCAAACTTCAAATCTGTAGCTATAACTCTTACCTTGATAATGCTAATAACGTCATTTATCATAGACGAGAACTCATAAGCGCTCGGAACGATTTCAAGCTTTCCGCTTTCTATTTTTGAAAAATCCAAAATCTCATTTACTATCAACAGCAATTTTGAACTCGCCTTTTTGATCGCAAGAATATGTTCGCGAACAGTATCCGGCATTTTCTTTCGCAAAGCAATCTCTGCCATTCCCGATATTGCATTCATCGGAGTTCTTATTTCGTGGCTCGTTTTTGCAAGAAAATCGCTTTTCGCTTTTGTGAGCTCATTTAGTTTTTGCCGCCTCTCCCAAGACTGGTACTTTATATTGTTTATGGTAAAGGCTATCAACATGCTAATCACAAGCGCAGAAAATAAATCGTTGATTGAATATTGAATTTTCGCAAAATCCAGATTGCACCAAGCCCCTACCGCAAAAAACAGCAATATTGAAGCGATAATTCCTGTCATCTTAAATTTTAAGGTAAACGGCGTAAAAGTAGCTATCATCAGTACAAGGCAAAACCCGCCTATGTAAGAAGTCATGTGCAAATCCCCTGCAGTAGCCGTAATCAGCGAAGTCCCGATAAATATAGCACCTATAATTATTGATATCAGCAAGCCTGGGCGATTTCTGAATTTTTTTGTAAATTTTAGCATCAGACAAAATGCGCTTAACAGGCTGATTCCCAGCCTTATGGACACAGCGAATTCCGGGTACTGGTGCATTTTAATATCGCTTGGAATATATGGCAACCATATTACCATAGTTATCAGCGTTGCAAAAAATAGCTTGCCAGACTCGTAATTGAGCTCCCCCTTAAAAGTATCACGACTGGACATTTCGCCGTATGCTTCAAAAATTTCCTTATATTTCTCTTTTAGGCCTTCCAGCATAAACATAAATATAGAATTTTCTATATTATGCTCTCAATAAAAAGAGGTGCACAATGCTAGACCAGAAAGTTTATCTTGACGATATATATGCCAGCAGAAAGTGCGGCGGTTCTTCGTTCAAGGCTGTTGTTATGATGTCCAAGGAGTCCAGGTTTATAAACAACCAGGCTCATCAGGGCTTTATTCAGCTGGAAGAGAAGCCAACCACCATAGCCATGAACAAATTCAAGCAGAACAAGCTCTCTGTGGTTATAACTGAAGAAAAATGAAGCTTTCAAATTTCTTTTTCACAACGCTTCGCGAAATTCCAAGCGATGCGCAGTTGCCCAGCCATATATTTTTGATGCGCGGGGGCTATATAAAGCCTCTATCCACAGGTATATACAGCATTTTGCCCTTGGGGCTCAGGGTCATTCGCAAGATTGAAAACATAATCAGAGAAGAGATGAATGCCGTAGGCGGCTTGGAAGCTGATTTGCCCGTAGTTCAAACCGCCGAGCTTTGGAGCGAAGCTGGTCGTTATCAAGCGATAGGCGATGAGCTTTTGAGGTTCAAAGACCGCAATGCTCACAACATGGTTTTGGCCATGACCCATGAAGAAGCGATTACCGATATGGCGCGTTATGTGCTTTCCAGCTACAAGCAGCTCCCATTTATGCTTTATCAGTTCAAAACAAAATACAGAGACGAAGCCAGAGCCAGAGGCGGTTTAATCAGAGTGCGCGAATTTGAAATGAAAGATGCCTACAGTTTTCATGCCACGCCGGAAGACCTGGACCAGCACTACGAGCTTGAGTACAAAGCTTACCAGAATATTTTCCGCAGAGTGGGAATAGAACCCGTAATAGTCCAATCCGACACCGGAATTATGGGCGGAAAAATAGCCCACGAATTTATGTTAAGCACGCCAAACGGCGAAGATTATTTGATTATTTGCAAACATTGCGGATATCAGGCCAACCGTGAAATCGCAGAATTTAAACGTCAATCGGTTGATGGCGCAGGGCAATTGGAAAAAGTTGCGACTCCGAATAAAAAAACTATAGAAGAAGTCTGCACTTTCTTAAATGCAGAGACTAACACATCGGGCAAATGCGTATTTTTTGATGTGGAAGGAAAATTAGTGGTAGCCTTAGTTCAGGGCAATTTGGAAATAAGCGAAACAAAATTGAGAAATTATTTGAAGAGCAAAGTTTTAATCCCAGCGTCAGAAGAATTGATAAAGTCCAGCGGCATGGAGCCAGGCTATGCAAGCCCCATAAATGCGAAGAATTGCAGAGTTATAGTGGACACCGGCGCAGCCGAAAGTGCAGATTTGATAGTAGGAGCAAACGAAGAAGGCTATCACTTTAAGCATTGTACTCCAAAGCGAGACTTTGCAGATTTTGAAACTGCAGACATAGCAGAAGCCGCCGAGAATTGCATCTGTGCAAAGTGCGGAAACCCGCTAACGGAAACGCGCGGCATTGAGCTTGGCAACATATTCAAGCTTGGCACAAAGTTCAGCGAAAACATGGGCTGTATTTTCACCGATGCAAACGGCGATGTGAAACCTGCGATAATGGGTTGCTATGGCATTGGAGTTGGCCGTTTGATGGCGAGCGTTATAGAAAACAGCCACGACGATTTTGGCCCGATATGGCCTATGTCCATTGCGCCGTTCCAGGTTTTGATAGTTCCGATTGCAAAAGACGAAGAGATTGTGAAAGTAACCGAGAAGCTTGAGCGTGAGCTTGAGGAGCAAGGCGTTGAGGTTTTGGTTGACGATCGAGACGAGCGCCCAGGAGTGAAGTTCAAAGACGGCGATTTATGGGGAATTCCGATTCGCATAGCGATTGGCAAAAAGGGCCTCGCTGAGGGAAAAGTTGAATGGAAGCTGAGGAGCGGGAAAGAAGTTGAGATGGTTCCGGTGGGTGATGTGGTAAACCGTTTATTTTGACCACCTTGCGGTACAGGGTCGATTTTAGGATTAACTCGTAATTGTTGAAAGCTAGTAAACCAAATAACTATCTTTATGCGAAATAGGAGTGCATTATGAAAATCAACCGTTTTTCCCCACTGGTCTTTCTTGCCATATCGCTAATATTTTTCGCTTGCAGCGATGAAGCCACTCAACCAGAAGATAATCCTACTGGCAATGAAAATAGTAAATCGGAAACCTTTCTGGGTTATGGCTATGATGTGATACATTCGTCTTTTATAAATAGGCGCGATGTTAAAATTTCGCACCCAATTTTGGATCAAGGAAGAATGAGCAAAGACGGCATGATTGCTACCGAGCCTGCTGTTGAGCAGGATTTTAAAATGTATGCAGGCAATAACTTAGAGCAATTTTATAAAGATAGAAATGCAGGCATAAATGTTAGTTATAGCGGAATTTTGTTTAGCGGCAAATTCGGATTTGAATTTTCAAATGCAATGAACGAAAGCAAAATAGACTCCAGCTCTTACGTGCGAGGGCATACTTATCGCTATACGCAAGACGATTACATAAAAGGGGCTACTCCAGAAAAATTAGCCGACTATCTAACAGAAGATTTTGCCAATGCTTTGAAAACAAAGAATGCAAGTCAGATTTTAGACCAGTATGGAACTCATGTTTTGGCTCGCTACTATAAAGGCGGTTCTTTGGAGTTCAATTATACGTACACTGGCAAAAGTTTATCTTCAACCAATCAGTTGAAAACAGCGTTGCAGGCAAGTTATGCGGGAATTTCAGGTGGAGTCACATATAATTCAACGACAGAGAGCAGGGAATTGGAAGAAAAAAGCTTGTTTCATTATTATACTTATGGCGGAGAGTCTATTGACGCTTTTAGCTTGCAAGAACTCAAGGCAAGTTATAGCGCTTGGCTGAATTCAATAGAGAATAAAGCGGATATTTGCGGCATAGGCGATTTTAATCAGAGCCTTATTCCTTTATGGGAATTAGCTAGAGCAGGCGGCTATTCAACTAAGGCAAGCGAATTGGAAGCAGAATTTAGCGCACGAGCAATCAAAGCCGGAAAAGCCTTGCTGGTAAAAAAACTCAAAGAAATATCTACGAGAATTAGCAAGGATAGCACATATTCTTTTAATGCATCAAAAGATTCTCCTGCGGAAATAGAGATTTACGCTCTTGGAGCTGGCGGTGGCGGTCAAGGCGGCAGCTATGAAGCTGATCTTATTTTTGACGATTTCGGACGTGGAGGATCAGGAGGTGGTGGCGCTGCGGCATACATAAAATTAACTGTGGAAGAAGCGGTTCTCTTTAATATAACTGTTGGCAAAGGTGGTGAAGGTGGCGCAAAATATTCAGGATCAATAGGCAATCAAGCTGGTTATCCCGGAAAAGATGGAGGCAACACAGAAGTAAAATGGACTGCCAAAGGAATAACTCTAAGCGCAGGCGGCGGAAAATTCGGAGGTGCAAGCGGTACACAAACCCCTGGCGGCGCAGGCGGCGTAGCGTCCATAAACCCTCCCCAAAACCCTCCTCTGTATTCTACAGCACAAACGCTAAAAGCTACAGGCGCAAACGGCCAAAATGGATGTTTCGCTAATTCTTGCACAAACGGAAACAATACTGGAGGATCGGCAGCAAGATTACCATCACCACATGATTTTGGTGGCGGTTCCGGAGCTATATATCCAAACACGCCAGCAGTGTCCGGTGGTGGCGGAAGTGGCGGTCATTGTAATAAAAATTCTTGTACAGCCAGCCAAAAAGGCGGCGATGGTCAGGTTTTAATTAAACTTAAGTATTATTCGGAAGAATAAGTATTATGCTTATGATTTAAGAGCAGTATGCGAAAGGTATCTTGCTTTAAAGGCAAGACCTGCGAAAAATTTGGAGATTAAAAGTGACGAATATCACATAAAATTGCATTTTTGCAAATTTTGAAGTCAAAATTTTTGACTTCAAAACTAGATGATCGGGGTGGCAAAAACAAGCTGCCAAACGCCTTCACCGAAAAAGGGCTTTATATGCTCTCTACAATCCTAAAAAGCCAAAATAAAGGATTTGTCAAGTTTTGACATCACCTTGCGGTACAGGGTTGTTTTAAGATAAACTCGTGATTGTTGAAAGCTAGTAAGTGAAATAGCTATATTACTCTTTTAACCAAAGGAGCCCCCTATGAACGCTTTTAGGTTCATTTCAAAAAACATTTCAATCCTGTCTATCCTATTAATAATAGGTATGGGGATTTCTACATTCACTTCTTGCTCTTCGGACAGCGGTGGAGGTGGTGACAGCGGCGGCAATAGCAGCAGTGGCAGCGTAACAGCAAATATCTTATGCAAGACAGATGACGCTTGCGTGGAAATGTCCGCCGAGACTTGCCAGGCTTTCGGAGGGAAACCAGTAAGCAGTTGCGAAACAGTTCTGCCAAGCAGTTCTTCTGATGGAGGCAACTCATCTAGCGTTGAAGCAAGCGGTTCAAGTACTGTAAACAGGTTTGAGGCTCAACCGTATGCTGAGAACGATAAAATAAAATATTCGTATTCTTATTATGACTACGATTTTTATTATATATATTTGGGTGAATTAAAGAATATTCCGTTGTTTTATTATACATCGCAACATCACAATGGCATGAATTCTACATATACAGTTTCAGTTTCAACAACAGAAACTGTAACGCAAACCATCGAAAGAAGCAGTCAAGAGGCAGTAACCATTATTGACGAATACACTAAAGCCCCAGACAATACTCAAGCAAGCCAATCAGTAGCAAAAGTAGTGGTTGATGCTGCTGCTACTGTGTTTTTTGGTGTGAATGTGAAGCCTATTACCGACGCATTCTTTGATACGCATACTGAAACCAACGAATTCAAAGAATCAAAGTCAACATCTTTGACAAAAACCATAAGTTCTGGAACAGAAAAAACAAAAGAAATTAAGGAGTCAAGATCATTTGTTTTTACCAGAGATGACAGAGAGGGTTATTACAGATATACACTATTTTCTACTTCTGACGTATATCTATATATCGTTAAAAATTCCAAAACAGGACAGATTGTTTATTATGAATTTAAGGAATACGTGATACCTGAAGCTTATTCTTGGAGATTTGATTATTCCGAAACGTCGTCTTTCAAAAAAAGCGATGCTACAAGTTTTGAATTTGACGTTTCAATGTTAGATAATCTCCCAAAACCTGAATTGGTATTTATACCCAGCTCTTCCAGCATGTCAAGCTCTAGCGCTGCGGTTTTGCGGTTTCAGAAGATAACATTCGGTGGTTCAGATACTCTCAAGCTAAACTCGCAAACTGGAACTAGAGGAATTATATTGGGTAGCGCTCAAGGCACAGAAAACACAAGCCTAGCGGATTTCTATTACGAAGTGCCAACAATTGTTGATCCAGGCAATATCAAAACGGGAAAATCCAATGTGAAAATGATAATAGATTTCAGACGTCCCGCTGGAAGCTTCGGAAGCCTTATTCCTGCCAATGCAGACAATCCGCATAATCCGGCTGAGTCCATCATAGGAAACCCGCAAAATACTTCGGATTTTGAGTTCAGGCCTACCAATGCCGGCGAATCCGAGATTCAGTATCCCAGATGGAAGTATTTCATGGTTCGTACAGGTTCTACAGCAAGCTCTTGGACTACAAGCGATTATTTAGTAGCCGTTCCAAATGAAACTCCAGCTCAAAGCGGTAGTAATAACAAAACCATAAAGATAGTGGCTTGGAAAGTAGTAATACAATAACAAAAGCGACGAATATCACATAAAAACGCATTTTTGCAAAAAAATTTAAGCAAAAATGCATTTTTTTCCGGATTTTTCTTTTAAAATGCGTCTAAGCGTCTTAGAAAGTATTAGAACAAAGATAGGAGGTTCTTTTATGGATGACGTAATTCAGAGCAATCAAGTGGAAAACTTGGTTATCACTATTCGCAATGAGCGGGTTTTGCTGGACAGTGACATGGCTATGCTATACGGCGTGGAAACTCGGGAAATCAATCAAGCGGTTAGCAATAACCCCGATAAATTTCCTGAGGGATACGTTTTTGTATTAAATAAGGCAGAAAAGGATGAGGTTATCAAAAATTTTGATAACCTTCAAAAGCTAAAGTTTTCACCAAGAATAAGTGCCTTCACCGAAAAAGGACTTTATATGCTCGCTACAATCCTAAAAAGCCAAAAAGCTGCTCAAACTACAATCGCAATAGTGGAAACCTTTGCAAAAATAAGGGAATTATCCCGAAATGTTGGCGAATTGGCGAAAAAACCAGAAAAAGAGAAGCAAAACAGCCTCATGCAGCACAGCGGCGAAATTATTTCCGATATTTTGGGCAGCAGTCTTGAAGTTTCCGATTCAGAAACAGACGTGGAAATTAATCTGGCTCTGCTGAAATTCAGGCACAAAGTGAGGAGGAAAAGGTGAATTTTTAAAATTAAAAATGACGAATATCACATAAAAACGCATTTTTGCAAAAAAAATTGTGCAAATATGCATTTTTTTCCGGATTTTTCTTTTAAAAAGCGTCTAAGTATTAGAACAAAGATAGGAGGTTCTTTTATGGATGATGTAATTCAGGGTAATAACCTGTACCAAGAAGTTAAAACCGTTCTTGAAACAGCAAGATCTAAGGCTTATTCCGCCGTCAATTTTGCAATGGTAGAAGCATATTGGCAAGTCGGTCGGTTGATAGTACAACAGCAAGGGGGTGAGGAGCGTGCAGAATACGGTTCTGGCATAATCCGTGACCTTGCAAAGCGACTGACAGCAGAATATGGAAAAGGATATACTATCACAAATTTGAAGTATATGCGGCAGTTTTACCTACAGTTTAAGATTGGTCACGCGCTGCGTGACCAATTGACTTGGACCCACTACCGCATGATAATGAGGGTTGAAAATGAAAAAGCACGGCAATTTTACCTTAATGAATGTGCAAAATCCAATTGGAGTACCAGGCAGCTAGAGCGGCAAATTAACAGCTTTTTCTATGAAAGGCTGCTATCAAGCCAAGGAATTAAGGCTAAAGAGGCGGTTTCTGCTGAAATTTACACAAAAGAGCCGAACATTTCACCGCTTGATGTTATCAAAGACACATATATTCTGGAATTTATCGGATTGAATCACAATGAGCATCACTTTGAAAGCGATTTGGAAAAGGCACTTGTCTCGCATATTCAAAAATTTCTTTTGGAGCTGGGTCGTGGCTTTACTTTCGAATCTCGGCAAAAACGTATTAGCTTTGACAATGAGCATTATTATATTGACCTTGTATTTTACAACTACATACTCAAATGTTTTGTACTTATTGACCTTAAAACCGGAAAATTAACTCATCAAGATATAGGGCAAATGCAAATGTATGTTAATTACTATACGCGAAAGTTGATAAATGAGGGCGATAATCCGCCAATCGGGATTATATTATGTGCCGACAAAAGCGAATCTATGGTAAAGTTTACCCTACCGGAAGATAGCACGCAAATTTATACTTCAAAGTATAAATTATATCTCCCAACTGAAGAAGAACTACTCCGAGAACTGGAAAATGAACAAAACCTTCAAAGCCTTCTTCGCTGACCTAAACAGCTACCCCGCCCTCGCAGGGGCAGTTAGCGTTCTTTTGGCGCTCGGCGCAACCATGCACTGGCAGATTGCATTTTTGCTGGCGTTTTGGATTTACGCTTTGAGCCCGATTTTGCGCAAAGTTTCGCTTATTGTTTGCGCAGCTGTCTTGACCTCTTTTTTCTGGCAAAGGGATAATTTCAGCTTTGCCGAGAATCCACCTGCCAGTGGGGTTGGATATGTGGACGAGGTTCTGAACAGGGCAAACGGCTACGGAGTTATTTTGCAAACTAGCTTTGGGAAAACTCGGTTGAATTATGCCGGAGAAAAAGTTCCCATGCCTGGCGATAGCGTTTTTTGGAAAGCCAAGTGGTATCCAGTTACGCCGCCAACCGTTCCAGGGGCTTTTAATTCGCCAGAATGGATGCGCTCGGAAGGGCTTTGCGCAACTGGAAGTTTGGATAGCGTTTATGTTTTGAGCAGCGAATGGACTTTTCAGAAGATTTCGTTTTTGGCAAAGCAAAAGTTGCAGCGGAGATTTGAGCAATTTTATGTACAGCCGGAAACAGCTTTGCTTATGGGGCTTTTGATTGGCGACCGCTCCGGGATTTCGGAGACTTTGCAAAGCGATTTTAGAAAGACCGGACTGGTGCATGTTTTGAGCATTTCGGGTTACCATATTGTGCTGCTTGCAGGGATGCTTACGCTGTTTCTAAGGTCTTTGAGGTTGCCAAAGAAGGTTGCGCAAATTTTGTCCATAGCACTGATGTGCATTTATGCGCCGATTACGGGTGGGTCGTCTGCGGTGTGGAGGGCTGTGCTTATGTTTTGCGTTATGGAGTGCGGCGGGCTGTTTCAGAAGACTGCGAGCTCTTTGAATGCGTTGGGGGTTGCGCTGATTTTTATTCTGCTGTTTGAACCGGAGCAGGCTTTTAATGCCGGGTTTCAGCTTTCAGCGGCGGCTACGCTTGGGATTTTGCTGGGGCAGAGGATGGAAATACGGAGTTGGTGGGCGGAATCCAGCTTTGTTACGCTTTGTGCTACGCTTAGCACTTTGCCTTTGCTGGTTTTTCACTTTCAGGCTTTTTCGCCCATTTCCTGGCTTGGCAATTTGGTGGTGGTTCCGCTTGTGGGGTTGGGCATGCAGGCCGGAGTGTTGTCGCTTATGGGCATTCATCCTTTTATTTGCCAGACTTTTGCGGACTCTGCTACTTTGCTTTTGCGAGCGAGTTCTGTGATTACGAGTTTTTTGGCTGAAAATCCTTATGCTTCTTCTACAATTGGGCCGTGGCCTTTGCCGGTGTTGTTTGCAAGTTCTGTTTTGATAGTTCTTTTGCCTTTTGTGAAGGGGAAAAATCCTTGGGGCAGGAAGATTGCGATTTTTTGTTTGCTGTTTTGTTCCTGTTTTTTTGTTGGCGCAGAGATTAAGAAAAATTTATTTCCGAGCTGGAGCGCAATGTTTTTGGATGTTGGGCAAGGGGATTGCATTTTGCTGGAAAGCCCGGCGGGAAAGTTTTATTTGATAGATACTGGACCGCAGCTTAAAAAACGGAGCATGGCAAATGACAGGATTGTTCCGTATTTTCGTTCGCAGGGCATTTCAAAGATAGATGCTATGATAATAACTCATAATCATGCGGATCATAATGGCAACGAGGCGGCAATTTTGAAGGAGTTTCCCGTTCTGGAAGTTTGGAAAAGCCCTGCGCTGCACAAGGGGTTGATTATAAAAGAGAAATTGCTGCTTTCTGAAAGCGAGTGGAGCATGACTGTTCTGCATCCTGATTCCGGCGTAGTTGAGAAAAATGAGAATAATAATTCCATTGTTTTGAAAATTCAAGGGCTTGGCAAAACGCTTCTTTTGACAGGAGATTTGGAAAAACAGGGCGAGATTAAATTACTTTCGCAAGATATAAAAAGCGATGTGATTAAGCTTGGACATCACGGCAGCAAGACTTCCAGCACAAGAGAATTTTTAGAACAAACAGCGCCGAGCTCTGCGATTATTTCTGTTGGAGCGAGGAATGTTTACAGACATCCGAGCAAAGAGGTTCTGGAAAGGCTGGACAGCCTTGGCATTAAGCATTACGGAACGCACGAAAATGGGAGCGTCAAGGTGAGGTTTCGAGAGAAGGGGTATGAAGTTGAGGGGTATCGGGGGAGGTTTAAGAAACTTACTCCACTGCTACTTCTTCCTCTGTAGATGAAGATACATTCGCCTTGCTCATATCGTAGTAAATGCCAGAGGCCAGATTTCCCTTAACCTTGATTTTGTTTACCCTAGCATCATTAAACGAGATAAAAATAGACTCACCGCTTGATTCATTTTTTCCGTCAACTTTTCTTGCTGGGGTTATGTTAAACACCAAACTATTTGCATTGCCGTTTACCTCTGCCAACTTCATTTTTCCAGCCTCAAAAGAAATATCCAACCTGTCGCCATTCATTTTATTCACATGACTGGGTAAATCCTCTTCGTAAAATAATCCTCTTGCTTCTACATTTACGTAAAGATTTTGAGCCTTGTTGTTTTTCACAGCCAAAAAAAGAGTATCGCCAAAAACTTCCGAATGTTGAGCCGGTTTTCCACTGGTAGCCGCTGTTTGCTGCAAACCGTGCGCATTTTTTATAACTAAAACAGACTCCACCTCGTTGTTATGCAATTTAACAAACATGGAATCTCCAGTAACCGTGTAGTCGCTCATAATGCACTTTGGATTTCCTTTTAGAATTAAAAAACCTTCTTTTTGATTGTAAACTCCTGTATCTCCAGTGATAATTACCTCTCTTCTAGTAATCAAAACGGAATCTGCGGCTACAGCTATTTGCTTGCGTTGATCATAAGTCATTGTTTTGGAGCTAATAGCGAGAGTATCTAATTTTCCTTTTTCCTCAAAATAATAATGAGCGAGCGGTTGAAGCGGGATTTCCAAAAACTCCGTAGCGCGGTTGTAAATTATTTTTTCTCCAAAAAATGTGCCTTTGCCGGCAGAGTCGCGCGCCACAGCGTTTCCTTCTGCAATTGCAATGCTGTTTGCTCTGGTGTAGTTTCCTCTGTCTGCCTGTATGTTGCCTTTTGGGTAGCGAAAGTCAAATCCGTTCTCGCTGTAAACCGCATCGGAATTTCTGTTCCACTGCGCGCGGCCTGTTCTGAAATCAATGGAATCGTGTTTAAATTTTACATTCCCTTGCAAAAATAAATGCCCAGCCTTTCGCATTGCTGCCAATGAATCTGCGCGCTCCATTATAAGCGGCATTGTGCCTTTCTCGATTTTCGCATTTGGAAGATGCGAAGTCTGAGAAAAAGCAGGCAATGTTGCTATGAGAATAATTAAAAAATACATTTTACTTAAACTCCAAAATCTTATCTGCATATTGTTCGGCAAAGTTTAGCTCGTGAGTGCTTAACATCACCGCTATTCCTTCCTCGCTTGCCTTCTTTTTCAGAAACTCAAATAGCTTAACTCTATGCGAATGATCCAAAAACGCTGTGGGCTCGTCCATAAGCAGAATTTTTGTATCTTGCGCAAGCGCACGTGCGAGCGCTACTCTCTGCTTTTCACCATCGCTCAGACTGCTCACTCTGAACTTTGCGAAATGCGTGGTTTCAGTCTGTTCCATTGCGGAATTTATTTTGTCTATATCTTTTTGCTCAAGCTTGCCGAAAGCGTTGGTATGCGGGCTTCTGCCCAAAGCTACGAAGTCGAAAACTCGTATATTTGTTTCTGCCGGGAAGTTTGCTGGCACAAAAGCTATTGTCTTTGCATCAAAAGTTGGGAGCGCACCCGCTAGCGGTTTTAGCAAGCCCGCTATTGTTTTTAACAAAGTGCTTTTGCCGCTGCCGTTCGGACCTATTAAGCAAGTCAAACCGCTTTGCAACTCGAACGATAAATTCTGCACAATCGGTCTTCTGTATCCTATTGAAAGACTATTAGCTACCAGCATGAATTACCTGTGCGAATTCTTTCATCAAATTTATATCAGGGCTTTGTTCCCAGATTGTTCCTGTCACAATTACATTTGCACCGGCTTTTACACGAACCTGCGCATCTTGCGGAACCGTTATGCCGCCACCGGCGATAATGTTCAGCTTTGTGGCTTTGCGTGTTAAAATTATGTGCTCCAGAGGAACCGGATGTTCTGCGCCGCTGCCAGCCTCAAGATATGTCCAGCGCATGCCCATAAATTCTGAGGCTATTGCGTGTGCCATTGTGAGCTTTGGTTTATTTGCTGGTATGGCTTTTGTGTTTGAGATGTATTCCACTGCTGTTGCAGGGCCGCTATTTATAAGCATATACGCTGTGGGAAAAGCCTCTATGCCAAGCGCTTTTACAATCAACCCGCCGCGGAGCTGTTCTTCAATAAGATATTGCGGATTTCTGCCGCTGACAAGAGAAGTGAAAAGCATAGCGTCAAAACCCGGCACAACCTGCGAAGCGCCGCCCGGAAACAGGATAATCGGAATATCAATCAGCTTCTTCAACTCCGCAACCTTCTTTGGCAAACTCGCATTGCCAACCAGCGAGCCACCCACCAAAATCAAATCCGCACCGCTTTCAAACGCCATTTTCCCCGTTTCCAAAAAAGCATCGCTTTCCGAAGCATCAGGATCCAAAAGCACGGCAAAAAGCGCCCGCTCTTTTATTTTAGCAATCAACTTCTCTTCAATCATGTGAGATAATTTAGTAAACGCTGATTTAGTCGCTTAGTTGAGAGTTGAGAGTTGAAAGTGGAGAGTTAAAAAAATGAAAAAGTGTATTTTTGAGCTATTTTAGCCATTATATGTTAAAATCATTCTCAACTCTCCACTCTCCACTCTCCACTAATCCATGAAGTCTGAGTTAATCGCTATTTACTAAATTTGCAAAATGACTCTCATTATGGGCATAGTGAACTGCACTCCTGATAGCTTTTTTGATGGCGGCAAATACAACGCTTTTGAGCACGCCTTAAAACTCTTGGACGATGGCGCAGATATTCTGGACATTGGCGGCGAAAGCACTCGCCCGGGTTTTACTCCAGTTTCCGAAGAAGAGGAACTCGCTCGGGTTATACCGGTTATAGAAATGCTTGCTAAGGAACAGAATACGAAAAATTTTCAGATTTCCATTGATACCATGAAAGCTAATGTCGCTTTAAAAGCGGTTAAGGCCGGGGCAAATATAATAAACGATGTTTCCGCTCAACTCCTGCAAACAATGGTCGATACGAATTCAACTGCGGTTATATCGGCTCCTGTGCCTGACGTTAAAGCATATTTGCTTGAGCGTGCGCAGTGGCTGGAAGAGCATGGTTGCAAAAATATATTCATAGATCCCGGCATAGGCTTTGGAAAAACTCAGGAAGAAAATATCGCTTGCATTGCAAATATAGATGAGCTTTGCAAAACGAAATATCCAGTGTTGCTCGGAGTGAGCAGAAAGAGCTATATTGGCAAAATAAAAGGTCTGGAAAACAGCAACCGACTAATTCCCAGCGTGATTTGCGCAGTTGTCGCGGCGCAAAAAGGCGTTAAAATCGTGCGTGTGCATGATGTTCTGGAAACAAAAGAAGCTTTGATTACTTTGAATATGCTTTCTTAAACAGCTTTACCGCGCTCTCCGGCGAGTCTTCTCCGGTTGCGTTCTTTATCGGAGCGAATTCTTTTTCTCGCTCAACGCCTGCCAAAAACATAGAGCCAAGCTTTGGGAAAGCGTCAAATAAAAACTGCTCGAATTTGAATGCTCCTTCCACATCGCAAACCTTTTTAATGGCCAAGTGCCAGGGCAAAGGCTCGTTTTCCAGCTTTTTCAGGGATTCCATTGTGAATAAATGCGCAACTATGTTTCCACCGTTAAATTCGGCAAGTCTTTCGCTTGGAATTTCGCTGTATTCTATTACGGTGGGCAGATTGTTTTTCAATGCGAATGCGCCCATTTTTTCTTCTGGGTTTCTCTTTTTCACAACCTTTGATGCCGCTGCCATCTTTGAATCCGCAAAAGCTCCTATAAATGCAGGATCGCAAGGCTTGGCTAAAATATTGTCAACGCCGTATAGAAAAACAAATTTTATTTTCTGCTCCTGCAGCCATTCCAAAGCGCCGCTCGAAGAAAGCGCGCTAAAACAACCTCCGTTGCCGTCCGGCACAAGAGCCAAATGGCCGTTGCTCTCAAAAATAGGCTTGCCGTCTGGATTTATCGCGCAAATAGTGCCTTGCTTAATGAATTTGACTTTCTTTTTATTCAATCCAAAATAATCGTTTTGCTCAAAATATTCTATGGTCTCTTTGTTGTTCAGCGGGCTTGTCATTATGACCAAAGGAATATTTTTCACTTTTTCTGCGTGTATCTGGAAAATGGATTTTCCAAGAGCTTCCAATTTGAAAGTGCCTTTTGGCCCGTTGAAATTCAGTCTGGAACCCTGGCCGCCTGCCAGCAAAAAGGCCGCTACCTGCCCGCTTTCCAAAATCTCTTTTCCAAGCTTCTCAAATTCTTTGAACTTCGGATTATTGCGCAGCATTTCAAAGTTCATCGGCGCAATAGAATTTTCTTCCTGCTTTGCTTGCTTGCGAGCAGTTTCTGTCAGCTCGGCTATAAGCCGCCAATCTTGGGAATTTATCTCTTTTTCCAGACGTTTGCATTGTTCCGGCGTAAGATTTCCCGTTATTTTCCAACATTCTATGATTTTTAAACACTTGTAATTTAGATTTTCCGCTTCAAGCGATGTTTTGCTTTCCGTATAGCAGCGAAATTCCGGCGCATTTCCGCTTTTGCGCAAATGAATTATATTGCCGTTGCTAAACTCCATTCTATAGCCGTCCGTGGTATTTATCAAAACCGGTTTTCCAGCGATTTTTGCGAACTCGTTTTTGAAAAAATCATAGCTGCAGGTTTGCAATTCTGCTAATTTCTTATCGGCTAGTTCAGGGGGAAATTCTTTTACCAAGCCGCTTGCGGTGTATCTCGGCGGCAATTTTGCCAAAAGCTCTGAGAGTTTCAGTTTTTGTTTTTTGCATTCTATAATGGTTGCGATAATTGGCGTGAGCGCATCTCTTGTGGTTAAGCTTTCTGTTAAAAATCCGCCGTTAGCTTCAAAGCCTGCAACGAGGTTATATTTTTCCTTCAGTTTTTTTATTCCCTCAATTACAAAAGGGCTTCCTATTTTTGTTCGCAAAACTTGCCTGAAAAAACTGCTTTTTTCCGCAGCGGTATTGCTGCTCACAGGAATTGCCACCGCTTGAATTCCAAGCGCTTTGCCAGCTAAAATTCCGAGCGAATCGCCCTTGAACCAGTTTCCGTTTTCATCGGAAAGAAGAGGACGATCGGAATCTCCATCCGTGCTTGCCATGCAGAAAAACTCACCGCTTGCGCAGTGCTGCTTTGCAAAGTTCACATCTTCTTTGCGAATGGCTTCTGTATCAACAGGAATAAAATCTTCGCTTCTTCCCAGAGCCGTTACATTCGCTCCGAGTTCAGTTAGAATTTCAACGGCAATATCTCTGCCAACTGCGGAATGCTGATAAAATGCGATATTTGTCTCTTGCAATGAATCTTTCGGAAACAAACTTAGAAGATAATCTTTATACATTTTAAGCGCTTTGACAACTGGACGCGGCAGTTTTTCATCTATTTCCAAGACTTCGGGAATTTCCACGTATTGCGAACGGATGCCTGTTTCATCGGCTTTTGTTATCTCTCCGTTCTTGCTGCAAAACTTTATGCCATTTCTGTTGTCCGGTATATGGCTGCCTGTTACCATAATGCTTGGAATTCCTTTTTTAATTCCGTAAAGCGTGAGCGCAGGGCTTGGCAAAAATCCTTGGTAATCGCATTTAAAACCGATGCTTTTTGCAGCAGCCATGCAAGCAGCCAGTATGCGAGGCGTGCTTTGACGCAAATCTCCGCCAAAGGCTACAACTTTTTTTTCACTATTTTTTGAGAAATCATAAATATATTGCAAAAAGCCAAGGGTATAAGCAAAACAAACTTCATCCGTCATGTTGCTAATAAGCCCACGAGCTCCACTTGTACCAAATGCAACACCGCTGGTGTCCATAAGCGAAGAAATGGATAATTTTTTATGCATTTGGGTAAAAATAGAAAACTATTGCGCGCCTTTTCCAGTTAAAACCACATATATGGTTCTTATTAAAATTTGAATATCAAGAAGAATGGAGGCGTTTGATAAATAATAAATATCATAACCCAATTTTATTTTCACATCTTCAATATCATTGTCGTAATGATGGCGAACTTGCGCCCAGCCTGTTAAGCCAGGTTTCATTTTCAAACGGCTTGCATAAAACGGTATTGTTTTGCGAAGCTCTTCTATAAATACATCACGCTCCGGGCGAGGGCCTACCATGCTCATATCGCCTTTCAATACACATAGAAGCTGCGGAATTTCGTCTATGCGATATTTGCGAATTATTTTCCCGACCTTCGTTATGCGGCTGTCATTCTTTTTTGCCCATTGCGGTCCGTCTTTTTCTGCATCGCTGTACATAGATCGGAATTTATAAATTGTAAAGGGCCTTGAGTACAAGCCCACTCTTTGCTGTTTGTAGAAAATGGGCCCCTTGGAGTCCAGCTTGATTGCGATTGCGGTGAGCAAAAGCAAAGGCGATGTTGTTATGAGCAGGAACACCGCTGTGGCTATATCCATAATTCTTTTTATGGTAGCTTGCCATGGAAGCAGGTTCAGCACAAAAAGTTCTTGCAATTCTATGGTGTGAACAAGCGTGGGCTGATTGGATGTTTTGAAGTTCTTTGCGCATTCCCACAGATTCGGAACCAAATAAACCTGTACAGGCAAGTGCGCAACCCAATATAGAATTTCGTTTATTTTCTTTTCTGAACTGCTGCGATGGGCGATTACAATCGCTTGCACATTGCGTTTCTTGATGAGATCAGGCAAGTCTGGATATTCGTTTTCTTCGATAATGCCAATAACTTTTTTGCCAAGCTGCGGATTGCCGTGGAATAAATGCGAGTATTCCTGAGTTTCGCCTGTGTTGCCCAGCAGGACAATGCAATCTGCGCCCCAGCCGTTGTTCAAAAAAATTCTCAGAATTTTGCAAATCAAAAGCCTGAAACTGCTAACCGCAAACCAGACGAAAAAGAAGTATTTGGTTATTCCGAGTATGTCGTTGAAAAAGCCGTGTATGTTCAGCGCATGATGACCGAGCACCATAGCTACGGCAAAACAATAGACAATGCATACGGTTTTCAGTATGTGCATAACGTGCGCTGTTCTGGAGTCCAAGAGCCAGCGGCGGTAAAACCCTGCGCACAGGAACAACAAGAACCACATTAAGACTGCGAATACGGTAAGATCTGCATATTTTGGGAAAAGCAATACGAAACACATGGCGTTGGCCATGCAATCGAAAACCATGAAAAGTATCTTTTCCAGTGTAGATGCTCGCATAATACAATAGAGAATATAAGAAAGAATTTCGAAAAAAGCGGAAATTTTTTTCAAAAACGCAATTTTTTACAAAGAAAATACTTATAAAATACCTATGAAATACAATATATACAATACAATGATTTTTCTATATTTCATTCCTCTGGAGAACTAGGCTAATTGGTAAGTCAGCGGTCTTGAAAACCGCCGCCGTCAGGCTTGGGGGTTCGAGTCCCTCGTTCTCCGCTAAGAGGTAAAAATGCGAATAACAGCCGGCGAATTGCGGGGTCGTGCTTTGCAACCCGTAAAAGACAAAAATGTTCGCCCTACATCTTCCAAAACAAGAGAAGCGCTTTTCAATATTCTCGGTTCGGTTGCGAATTTCAAGGTTTTAGACTTGTATGCCGGCACCGGCGCGGTGGGTTTTGAAGCGGTATCCAGGGGAGCCGCTTTGGTTTATATGGTGGATATTTCCGGCAAACTTTTGAGCGTGGTAAAGGAAACCGCTGAGAAATGGAGGGTTTCCGAGAAAGTGATTTGCATAAAATCCGATGTTCTGCGTTTTAAGTCGGAAGAAAAGTTTGATTTGATTTTTGCAGATCCGCCATTTACGGAAAGCTATCCTGATTTGCGAATCTTTTTATCCAAGCTAACGGAAAGCGGTTCTGCAGTTTTTGAGATGCCGTCCAGAAATTTGCCGGAGTGGGCAAGCGAGGCGGCAAAAGTGCGAAGCTATGGGGAATCAACATTGGCTATCTTCAAGGCACTTGTCCCCAGCGCATTCCGTTTCCAGAGTGCAGTGCTGAATGCCTGAGTGCTCGGCTTTATGGCGAATTTCCGCTTTGATTTTTGACACATCTTTTAACTGAATATCTTCGCTTAAAACTATGTGTGCAGTCAAAGCGTTTTGCGTTGTGGAAAGAGCCCAGATGTGCAAATGGTGAACGCTTTTTACTCCCTGCGTGCTTTCTATTTCCTTTGTTATCTCTTCCGAACTTATGTTGTACGGAACTCCGTCAAGGCTTATGCGTAAAGTTTGCTTTAACAATGCCCATGTGCTTGCAAAAATCACTACGGCTATCACTATGCTAATCACGCTGTCTAGCCAGAACAATGAGGTGAACAGGATTACTGCGCCGGAAATCACCACGCCAAGCGAAACAAGAGCGTCTGCCGCAAGATGCAGATATGCGCCCTTTACATTCAAATCCTCTTCTTTATTGCGAAAAAACAACATTGCGGTAAAACCATTTATCAAAATGCCAATGCCGGCGGTTATCATAACGATTTTGCCGTCTATCTCAACAGGAGTGGAAATGCGCTCAACTGCTTCGTAAATTATAACGGCTATGGCTATTAGCAGAATAACCGCATTTGCCAAGGCTGCCAGCACCGTCGCTTTTTTGTAACCGTAGGTGTATTTTGTGTTGGGCTTTGCAAGGGCAAGGCGAAAGGCCAAAAAAGCTATAAGCAAGCTTGCCACGTCTGCAAGGTTGTGGCCGGCATCTGCCAGGATTGCTAGCGAATTGCTTAAAAAGCCAACAGTGGCCTCAACAATAACAAAAATCGCATTTAAGGCAATGCCCCATATAAAGGCTTTGCTCATATCGCTGCTGTGGTGGTGATGTTCGTGCCCCATGATTTATCTTGCGTTCAGATAGTCGAGGACTTTTTGAGTTAAATCGTTTTCGTTTTTCCAAAAAAGCACTGCTCCGGTGGCTCTGTCCAAAACATAATCGTAGCCCTCGCTCAGAGCGATTTCCGTTACGGCTTTTTTGATTAAGGCTATGATTGGCGCGCTGACTTTTTCGTTTTCTTTGAGCAATTCGCCGTTTCGCCCGTAAATTTTTTCGATAAAGTTTTTCAATTCGGTATCTCTGCGAGCATATTCCGCTTCAAGTTCTCTTTTTTGTTCTTCTGAAATCATCAGAGTTTGCTTTTCCAACCTTTCTTTTACAAAGCCGAGTTCTTTTTGAAGCAAGTTTGCCTGCTGTTCCCACTTTGCAACCTGTCGGTCATATTCTTCTTGAGCTTTTCTTGTGCCTTTGTACCCTTCAAATATCAATTTGGAATCCACATGAGCAACTCGCATTCCATCTGCCGCGCCTGCGGCGCAGGCAAGAATGAAAAGCAAGCTGAGAATTCTGAGTCGCATGGCTACCTGAATATGGTGATAAAGACTCCCGCTACAATGGCAGAGCCTAAGGTGCTAGCAACAATTGGCCCCATAGCGTGCATCATAAGATGATTTTGCGGATTGTATTCCTGTCCGAGTTTCTGGGAAACACGCGCTGCCATAGGCATCGCAGATACGCCGGAATTACCGATAAGAGGATTGACTTTGCCGCCGGAAATAACATTGAGCAACTTTGCCATTAAAACGCCGCCCGCCGTTCCAAAAGCGAAAGCTATGAGTCCAAGGCAGACTATTATGAGCGTTTGAGTTTGCAAAAATTTATCGCCAACAGCCGTTGCGCCAACAGAAATTCCGATTAACATAGTGAATATGTTCAAAAGAGGTTTTTGCAAAGTGGGCAAGAATCTGTCAACAACTCCGCATTCCTTGATTAGATTGCCGAGCATCAACATAGCGATCAATGGGCCGGCAGCCGGCACTATAAGCAAGGTCCCAAGCGTCATTGCAATCGGGAAAATAATTCTCTTTGTTTTTGAGACATCTTTTGGGGTAGGCATCACAATAACACGTTCTTTTTTCGTTGTTAAGAGCCTCATGATAGGAGGCTGGATTATGGGAATCAATGCCATATATGAGTAAGCGGCTATAGCTACAGGAGCAAGCATGTCAGGCGCAAGCCTGATAACTGTATATATTGTGGTAGGTCCGTCTGAGCTTCCTATTATGCCTATGGATGCGGCTGCCCCTTCCGTGAAGCCAAACATCAAAGCAAGCCCAAAAGCGACAAAAATTCCAACCTGTCCGCCAATTCCAATAAATGCGCTGCTAGGCCTGGCTATCAAGGGTCCAAAGTCTGTCATGGCACCAAGGCACAGGAATATCAAAGGCGGCCAAATGCTGAGTTTCATTCCCTGATACAGGTAATAAATCAAGCCACCGGCTTCGTGAGCGCCTTCTTTGACTGCCGGAGCTGCATAAGCATCAAGGCCGGCTAGCGGTATGTTTGCTATCATCATTCCAAAGCTTAATGGAACCAGCAAGAACGGTTCGCACTTCTTAACTATTGCCAGGTACAGAAGCACGAATGAAACCAGCAACATTATGGCATCAGATATGGTCATGTGCATAAGACCGATGCCGTCAAGGAACGTTTGAAGATATTGCATTTTTTAACCCCGTTAATTGAATTACAGAGGGAATATAGTAAATTCTACATTAAAGTATCACTTTTCTCTATTTCAGGTGTTAAAGGAGTATGGACCGAACTTTAGATGCCCAGCAGCTTTACATTCGCTATGCGCCAATGGTGCTAAGGCGATGCAAAAGGCTGTTAGGCAATGAAAACTCTGCGGCAGATATTACCCAGGAGGTTTTTTTGAAGGTTTGGGAAAAGCGAAACTCGCTGAACGATGAGTACCCGTCCAGCCTTTTGTGGAGAATGGCCACGAATATGTGCCTGAACTACATAAGAGACCGAAAACGCAGGGGCGAAAACATAAGCTGCGACGATATGCTTATGCAGATTTCCTGTGCGGAAGACGTAGAAAACGAGGCGGGAAACAGAGACCTTTTAAATCGTCTTTTCAAAAAGCAGCCGGAAAGCAGCAGGACCATAGCGGTTTTGCATTATATAGACGGCATGACCTTGGAGGAGGTGGCAAAAGAGGTTAAGATGTCCGTTCCAGGAGTTCGCAAAAGACTTCGTGCCCTAAAAACCACCTTGTTTGAACTGGAGGCTATATGATACCACAACCCTGGAAAATTGAACGTTACCTGCTAGGGGAACTTCCCGAAAGCGAAATGACTGCTCTAAAAGCTTTGGAAAGCGAAAACGCCGAGTTTCGCGACCAAATTGAACGGTTGAAAAAGGACAATATAGATCTGCTGGCAAAATATCCGTATCTGCATGCACGGTCTTTGCGCTTATATTATTCAATTGCCGCTGCCTTAATCATAACGGTGACAGTGATGATAACCTTATTCTCCACAGCAGATCAGCCTGTTGTTATAGCCGAAGACGGAACCAGAACAAAGGGTTTGAAATCCGGTTTGGAAATTTGGCGCAAAACCGCTGAGTCTTCTGAGAAGCTTGCTAACAACAGCGAAGCTAACGCTGGCGATTTGCTGCAGGTACGTTATATAGCGGAAAAGAAGTGCTACGGCGTGATTGTGAGCATAGATGGCAACGGAGTTTTGACCATACATCTCTCCGGCAATAATGGCAAAGCGGCAGAATTGGAAGCTGGCAAAGCAATTTCTTTGGAAAACGCCTACGAACTGGACGATGCTCCAAAGTTTGAGACCTTTTATTTTATAACAGACTCTTCGCAATTCGCTTTAGCACCGATAGCGGAAGGATTGCTGCACGGCAAACTGCCTAAAAATCTACGGGTTGAGCAAATTTCGCTCCTCAAAAAAACTCGTTGAAAATATTCTGTGGCTTAGCGTTTTGAAGTTTGGAAACTGTTTTTGGATTTGCGAGCCGTATTTTTCGCTTGTAATGCGGCTGTCTAATAGCAATAATGTTTGCTTTTTGTTTGAACGCAAAATTGCGGAATAGACTCTGCGCAAGGTTAGGGCTGTTTCCGGCATTGTTATCAACGCAAAGCCGTTTTTGCTCTGCTCTTTTATTATTTCCATTCGCTTGGAAAGAAGCGGCTCCGTCATGTCTGGGAAAGGAAGGCGAGAGATTACTATCAGAGTGTTCTCTGGGAGTTCCATGTCTTCCAGGGCTTTCAGTTCATCGGGAGTGCCTACCAAAATATTTCCAGGCTCTTTCTGGAAAAAGTTTGCCAGATTGAAAAAGTTGCCGTCTGCGCCTTGGAAAAAACAGGTTTTGCTTTGCAAGTCTTCGCTCTTTTCAATTTCTGCGCGAAGCTTGGAAATAGATGCCATATCTGTGAAAATAAGCGTGTTGGTCTTGCTTTTGGAAATAATTTCGCACAGGGTTCTCGTTAACTCGTCCGAGAATTTTTCATCGGTAGGCTTGGGCAAGAATTCTGCCGCCAAGACTTCGGGATATTCTTCTCTGGTTGCAAAAAATCTTGTTTTGACATTCTTTCCAAACAATGCCAAGCGATTGGTCAAATATTCAAACTGCTTGTTTATGCTGATTGTATCGGATGTGAAAAATGCCGATTTTAAATTCGGGTAAAGAGACTTGTTCCATTTTGCGGAAGCGTTTATGGGCTCTGCGTTAAATGAGAGTTGAAGCGGGTTGGAGGGGCAGTCTATCCAGTAAACAAATTCTTCGCGCGATGCGGCAAACAGGAATGTAAGGTCGCTTGAAATTTTTCTTATGTCAGAAGCGAATTGCATATAATCTTTTTCCGAGCCTGCCAGCTCTATTGTTTCCAGCAATGCTCTCAGCGAATTTTGCAGTGGTTCTGGCGAGATTCCCGTTTCTGAAGATAAATTCTGGCTGTAGGCATATCTGCGTTTCTTTGCTTTTTGGGCGAAGCTCTGAACTTCCTTAACCAAGGCCAAGAAAAGTTTTTCGCATTCTGCCGCTTGCTCTTCCCATTTTTTGCACCAGATATTTTGCTTAATAGCATTTCTCAGCATGTAAAAATGCAAATGCCGTCCAAAAGCTTTGGGGCTTTCTTTAGGGAGCCTGTGCGCATCGTCAAAAATTATTTTTTCGCAGTGGGGCAGAATTGCAAAGTCCATTTGCAAGTCTTGCAAAAACAGATAGTGCTGTACTACAAGCAGATTGGAATTTTCAGCATTTTTCTTTGCGGTTTGAAATTTGCATTTTGAAAAATGCTCGCACTGCGCACCCATGCAAGACCCAGGTTCGCAAGCAATTTTTTTCCAGAGGATTGGAGTGCGGTTGTAATGCAGAACTTCGTTCAAATCGCCGTCTTTTGTTCTTTCTTGCCAGGTTATCACTGCAAAAAAAAGCACTCTTTCTTCTGCCGTTAAATAAAGCTCTGGGTTATTTATGCAGTTGTAAAATTTGCGCATGCACACATAGCTGAATCTTTCCTTTAAGATTGCTGGCTGTATTTTTCCGGTTAAAAATGGCAATATGCTCTGTATGTCTTTTTCCCAAATGTGTCTTAGCTTTGCCTTTGTGGAGGTTGCGATTAAAATTTTTTCGCCGGTTTCGTTGGCGTGGAGCATAGCCGGGATTAAATAGCCAAGCGTTCTCCCTATTCCGGTTTCGCCTTCTGCGAGCGTGAATTGCTGTTTAGAGCGCAGAGCTTCCGCTGTAAAATTGCTGTATTCGAGCTGCCCTTTTCTGGGGGAAAAATTCAGGTTTTCATAGATTTTGCTTATATCAGGCATTTCGGTTCCTCTTAAAACAGTGGCTCATAAGCTGTGCCAACGGCCATTTTCTTTAGACTTTCTTTAGCAAAATCGCTGCTCTTTTCCAGTTCTGCAAGCCCAAGCAGAAAAACTTTTCCGCAAGCTTCTGCGTCTGGCAATGCGCGGTGCGAAGCAGAGACTTCTATATTCAATTGCTTTATGAGATTTACAAGTTTATGGCTTTCAAAGGTCCAGGCTGCCTGTGCTATGGCAAGCGAGTCCCAAAAGACAAATTCGTTGTTTTTGAACCCGTTTCTGTTCAGCGCAAGCGTGAAAAGCTTTGAATCGAAAGCGACGTTGTGCGCAACCAGCGGTTTCCCGTTTATAAATTCCAGAATTTGCGGAGCTATATCCTTGAATGTTTGAGCTTCATCCAGTTCGCTTTGCGAAATTCCCGTTAAATAATGAACGAATGAAGATAGCTTTTTTTGCGGTTTCAGCAAAAAATCAAGCGTAGCGGCAACGCTGCCGTTTTCAAAGCGAACAAGGGCGATGTCTATAATTTCATCCTTATCGGCATCTAAACCTGTGGTTTCTACATCTAATGCAACAAAACTTTGTGGGAGCATTGTTTGAATATAGTAATTTAAAAACTGGAGGTGAGGGGAGTCGAACCCCTGTCCAAAATTCCTTCTGCGTTCGCTCATACATGCGTTTCCTTTGCATTTAAAGTTTCGCTTTTGAAAACGCCCGTAAAGGTTGGCGCAGAACAAAAACTAGCCTGGAAATCTCAAGTTTTGCGCTCAGGCGGGCGCAAAACTCCATCCTGCATTATGTCCGAATTCTTCTCCCGGCAGGAACGAGAAAAGGTTCGGCACTGCTAAATTAAGCAGCGAGTGCGTAATCGTTGCCGATTAACTTTTTTAGGCTTTTTACGAGGCCAGCCTACCTCGGCATGCAACTAGCGCTTCTGGAATCCTGTCGAAACCAAAGCACCCCCGTGCTTATGGATAATATAGCAAATTTTAAATTTTATGGAACGGATTCAAAGAACTCAATATGGGATTAGAGCCGCCTGGCAAAACCCCTTTCACAAGCCTCACGTCTTCAATTGTGTAAAAAGCGGATTTGTAGCTGGATTCTATTATGTTAATAGCTTTTTTTAGCGAATGCCTTTGAATTATCAGGAAAATCATTTTCACCGGACCAAATTTACCCCTGGCATCAAAGGTTGTGAAATTGAAATTGTTTGCCTTTAAGTTGTTTATCAATTCGGAATAATCGTTATTGGAAATTATGCGAATGCTCAGTTGGCCAAGAGAAAGTCTGTTCTCTATTTTCATCCCTATGAAAGTTCCCAGCGCAAAGCCAAGAGCAAAGGCTACATAATACTGTATTTTGTCGAGATTTTGCAAAATTCTGCTAATCACCAAAATCCATATAAACACCTCTGCAAACGCAATAAACGGAGCTACGTTTTTATACCCTTTTCCAATTAAAATAATCCTTATGGTTCCCAAAGAAACATCGCATATTCTCGCTATGATAATCAAAAGCGGGAATACAATCCATTCTGCTGCCCATGGCGGTATTTGAGAAAAAATCTCGTTCATGAAGCATAAATTTAGAAATTGAATTTTTATATATTATTCTAATGCAAACAATTTTCGTACAAGATGTCTTTGGCCCGTTTCTGGACGATGAGGCTGTTTTGAAAATAGCGCAGCAACGTACAACGGAAGTAGTGTCTTTGGCAGCATTTGATTGCAATTGGACTCCTGATGCCGAGAAGAATTACTTCAATGTTTGGGCTGCGGTAAGTTTTTGCGGAAGCAAAGACAAGGTTTTTCTGCACGGAGGCAGGTTTTGCCACTGGAATCTGGAATACGAAATGGAGCAGGTTGGCATGGTGAAAAATATGGGCCTGTTTCGTTTGTCGCTGGATAACAAGGAAACATTTCCGAACGAGTTTGTCATACGTCTTGAAAGAGAATTCGGGGAACATATTTACGACAACAACAATTTCCGCAATTTTTCAATAGAGCACGACAAAGGGCACTGCGTTTCCGCTATTGCATTTGGCACTGGAATCTATTCTTTTAATTCAATAATCCCAATTCAGGTTATAAACCGCTGATGTTTGAATCACTTACCGAGTCTCTAGAAGCGACTTTAAAAAATCTGCGTGGGCAAGGCAGGCTAACAGAAGAAAACGTTGCAGCTTCGCTGAGAGAAGTTCGCCGCGCGTTTCTAGCCGCTGACGTGAATTTTAATGTGACGAGAGATTTTGTTCAGGCGGTAAAAGAAAAAGCGCTTGGGCAAAATGTTTTGACCGCCGTTAGCCCTGGGCAGATGATTGTGAAGATAATTCACGATGAGCTTGTGGAGATTATGGGCGGAACAGCCAAAGAAGTCGCTCTGGCTGGCAAGCCTCCCGTTGGCATAATGATGGCTGGATTGCAAGGCTCCGGCAAAACGACCTTCGCTGGCAAGCTCGCTCTTTATTTTCGCTCGAAGAAAAAAAGAAAGCCTCTGCTGGTGGCTGCCGACGTGTACAGACCCGCTGCTATCAAACAGCTTCAGGTGCTGGGTAAATCTATTGGAATTCAGGTTTACGAAGAAGGTCAGGGAAATCCGGTTGAGATAATAAAGAACGGCTATAGATACGCTGAGCAAAACGGCTTTGACCTTGTTATTTACGATACCGCAGGCCGCTTGCAGATAGACGAAACTTTGATGCAGGAATTGGAAAAAGCAAAAGAAGCGGTAAAACCCGAAGAAGTATTTTTTGTTGCAGATGCTATGATTGGCCAAGAAGCTGTGAACGTTGCCGAGGAATTTTTCAAGCGGCTCAATTTCACAGGCGTGTGCCTTTCCAAAATGGACGGCGATACCCGTGGCGGCGCAGCGCTTTCTATTCGCAAAATAACAGGCGTTCCGGTTTGCTTTGTTGGCGTTGGCGAAAAGGTTTCCGATATAGACATCTTTCACCCAGACAGAATGGCAGGGCGCATTTTGGGAATGGGCGATGTTGTTTCTTTGGTGGAAAAGGCTCAGGCAGCGATAGACGAAAAAGAAGCGAATGATATTCGCAAAAAAATGCTCAACAACACTTTTGATTTGAACGATTTTTTGAATCAGTTGAGAACCATAAAAAAGATAGGCAAGTTCAAGGATATAATATCTCTGATACCGGGATTGAACAAATTGCCGCTCGATCAGGTAAATGAAAAAGAGTTGGTTTACGTAGAAGCTGTTTTGAGCTCCATGACAGCGAAAGAGCGCAAAAAGCCCGATATACTGAATGGCAGCCGCAGAATCCGCATTGCCAAAGGCTCTGGCACAACAGTGCAAAAAGTGAACCAGGTTTTAAAGCATTACGATGACATGAAAGTCATGTTCAAAAACATGGGCAACATGACAAAAAAAATGGGAATAAGCACTCCCACCGGCTCAAACTACACCCCTCCAAAAGACAAGAAGAAAAAGAAGAAACGCTAGCCTTTCTTCTCTCTTTCAATATCGGCAAGCATCATCATGCGGCATAGAGACTTGAAATCAACCTTGGCATTCCAGTTCAAAACTTTCTTCGCTTTCTCAGGATTGCCTATCAGAATATCAACTTCAGCCGGTCTGTAGAATTTTGGGTTGACTTTAACAATGACTTTTCCCGTTTTCTTGTCAATGCCAACTTCGCTTTCTTCGCTTCCTTCCCATTTCAAATCGAAATCGCAGTGTTTGCCAGCTTCTTCAACAAATTCGCGAATGCTATGAGTTTCCCCTGTGGATATAACGTATGTATCCGGCTCGGAGTGCTGGAGCATTTTCCACATCATTTCCACGTAATCTCCTGCGAATCCCCAGTCTCGCTTTGCATTTAGATTGCCAAGCTCCAAAGGCACGCTGGTTTTTCCTGTGTAAATTTGCGCAAGGTGAGCGGTGATTTTTCTTGTGACGAATTCCTTTCCCCGCATTGGGCTTTCGTGGTTGAACAAAATGCCCGAGCAAGCGAATACATTGAAGCTTTCGCTGTAATTTACGCACATCCAGTGCGCCATAAGTTTTGCTACTCCGTAGGGCGAGCGAGGGTAAAAAGGAGTTTTCTCGGTTTGCGGCATTTCTTGGATTTTGCCGAACATTTCGGAGGTTGAAGCTTGGTAAAAGCGGGTTTTCGGGGAAAATTCGCGAATAGCTTCAAGTATATACAATGCGCCCATTCCGTCTGCTTGCGCGGTGTAAATGGGTTCTTCCCACGAGGCTGCCACAAAGCTTTGCGCAGCCAGGTTGTAGAATTCATCTGGCTGGTGTTTTCTGAGCAAGCGGCAAATGTTCGAGAATTCAAGCAAATCGAAATCCAACAGTTCAATTTGATCGATAATCCCGTGTTCTCTTAGTTTTGAAAAGGTATCGGTGGCCCCTCTGCGGTATAACCCAAGAACTCTATAGTCTTTTTCCAGCAAAAATTTTGCCAAATAACCGCCGTCTTGCCCGGTTATTCCAGATATCATGGCTATTTTCTTTGTCATGCGAATTCTCCTTGAAATGTCAAGAGAGAATGTAGAAATTTCTACATTCCTTTTTAAACACCCTTTAAGAGGTAGAAATGAACCAAGACATGTTGAAGTTGGTGACCGCCAAAATAGAGAAAACTTTGGAGCAGACTCGAGTTTTGAAGTCTGAAAAAGCCGATTTAGAGGCTTTGGCAACTGGTTTGCGGGAAAATTTAGCCGAAAAAGACAAGGAAATTGATGAGCTTAAAGGCTCGGAAGAACGGCTTAAGGCCGAAATTCGTTCTTTGCAAGAAGCTTTGAGCGAAAGAGACGCAAAATTGCAAGAGTCAGAAGAATCGCTCTTGGGTGCCATAGAAACCTTGAACAAAGAGCTTGGCATAGAAGGCGAAGATGGCCCAAAAGGATTGTTTTAACATGAAAGAGGAAAATGCTTGAACAATAAAATTCGCACGCAAATAAAGATTGCGCATACGCTGGTGCATATAAGCACGCCTTTGCCGGAAGAAGTGCTGCAAGCTGTTATTGCCTATGTGAATGAAAAGTATACCTTGCACGAGAAAACAACTGGTTATAAACCAGAGGAAGAAAGAAAAGTAGATACTCTTATAATAACTTTGCTAGACATAGCAGCCGAATTGATTTCGGCAAAACTGGAAATCAAAAAAATAAAGCAATCGGATACGGAGGCTCTTGCTTCGCTGGATAGTCTTTTGAGCAAAACATTGGATGAAAAATGAAATTCCGATTTTCGCTGGCTTCGGTTTTAAATCACAGAGAGAGATTGGAGAGAGACGCTGAGATAGCGCTGGGCAAGGAAGTTCAGAAATTGGTAAAACTGGAAAATCAGTTGGAAGAATTGCTTGAAGAGTACAAGAATTTGGTGGGGAATCGCGGTGGGATAAGTACAAATAGCGCAGACAGGTTTATGGATTTTATAAACTATGCGGAGAGGCTAAAGCAGCTTATCGCTATGAAAAAGCTTGAGATAAAGCAGCAGAGCGATGAGGTGGAAAAGGCAAGGGCAGAGCTTGTGAAGAAGACTCAAGACAAAAAAGCATTGGAAATTTTGCGAGATTCGCAGAAAGCGGAATTTAAGCTTGCGGAAAAGCGTGCCGAGGCAAAGCAGATGGACGAAGCTGCGAGAAATTTACTATATTCAGAGAGAGCAAAAAATTGAGGTATTTTATGGATAATGCTGTTCAGATAAACCGGATAATATCCGAGGTCAAAGAGCTTGATTGGGGTGAAAAAATTACGCTGTATCGCGAAATTGGGAAAATATTGGCTGATTTTGATTTGCAGCAGGAAAAATCAGCTTCTATAGAATCAGTTTTTGGATTATGGAAAAACAGAGTTATTGATGAAAAATCTTTACGGGAGAAAACATGGAAGAAAAATTAAATTATTTGATAGATACCTGCATATTTGTTGATTATTTGCGCGGGAATCCAAAAGTGTACGATGTTTTCACAGAAGATGAGAACATAAAGTTATCAATGTCTTCTATAACCATGATGGAGCTTCTAGCCGGGGCTTTCAACAGCAAAGAGGTTATTTACATTCAAAATGCTTTCAAGAAAATCAATATAGTTCATATAAACGAAGGCATTTCAAAATTGGCGTTGGAATACGTGGTTTCATATTCAAAAGGTCACGGCTTGCAAATGCCGGATGCATTGATAGCGGCAACTGCCGTAACGATGGGCATGGAATTGATAACGCATAATATTTCGGAGTTTTATTACATTCCCGAGATACAATTGCATGGGTTGTAATTCGTAAATAGCCTAGATTTAGAAGTAGCCAACAGACCTGCAAATTCAGGTGCTCTTGAAGTTGTTTTTTCTATATTTATGCTCTGTTATGAAAAATTCTCGTATTAAAAGGTGACAAATATGGCTATTATAGAAAATATCAAGCAAAAAATATGTCAAATGGAAGCGGGAAAATTTCAAGGTCTTTGTAATGCTTATTTATTAAAAATTGGTTATAAGGGTCTTAATTCGTTAGGAACAGAAGCTGGCACAGGAAAAACAACAAAAGGAACTCCTGATAATTATTTTAGCACGCCAGATGGGAAATATATTTTTGTTGAATATACAACTCAAAAAACGAAATTATTTACAAAAATTAAAACTGATCTAAAAAAATGCTTGAATATATCAAAAACAAATGTACCTCATAATAAAATTGTTGAGATTATTTATTGCCATACGTCATCTAACATTACTCCTTCGCAAGATATTGAGCTAAAAAAATTATGCGAAGATGTTGGGATTAAGTTTATAATTATTGGGATTGATAGACTTGCAGAGGATTTATATCTATACTATCAAAGTGTCGCAAGTGATTATCTCGGGATATCCATAGGCACGGGTCAAATTGAATCTTGTGATGATTTTGTGAAGCATTATAATGCAAATCGAATGGCGGCTCCGCTTGACATCAAATTCTTATTCCGAGAAAAAGAACTTGAAAGTATTGATGAAGCTTATAAAAAACATGATGTTGTAATATTAAGTGGAACAGCTGGTGCTGGAAAAACACGATTGGCTTTGCATTATGCTGAAACTTACTCAAATACGCACAATGAAAAATTTTTCTGTATTCGCAGTAATGCCTTGCCGATATATGATGACTTAAAATGCTTTCTAGATGCTCCAGGAAGCTATTTTCTTCTGCTTGATGATGCAAATCAATTATCAGAATTGCAGCATATTATTCGTTATGTGATTAGAAAACCTGAAGGATATAATGTAAAAATACTCATTACGGTACGAGATTATGCGCTTCAGAAAGTTAAGGATAATATTCGAGAAATTACTTTATGTGAAACGATAAATATCAATACATTCACAGATGAAGAAATTAAAAAATTGCTCGAAACTGCACTCGGTATTGCCAATCCTGACTATAAGGAAAGGATAGTGAGAATAGCTGAAGGAAATGCTAGAGTTGCCATACTTGCAGGAAAAGTAGCTTGTAAGTCAAACCGTTTAGATTCAATTAATGATGCATCGCAATTATATGAAGATTATTATGGTTCTTTTCTAAAAGAAAATCTGCTTCTTAATGATTGCAATATGTGTATAAGTGCGGGGATAATTGCATTCTTGGATGTAATTTACTTCGAACACATTGAGCCATTATTGCCAATTTTACAAGAAAAAGTCTTAAGTAGAGAGTGTTTTGTTGAAAATATGCGCAAACTTCATGAGCTAGAAATCGTTAATATTTCTTGCAATGATAAGGTTGTAAGTTTTTCAGAACAGTGTTTATCTAATTATTTACTTAAATACATTTTCTTTGACAAAAAACTACTCAGCTTATCAACAATGATTAAAGCCTGTTTTCAAAGTTATAAATGGCGAACTATATCGTCGGTTAATACCTTGTTGAATGTTTTTGCGAATGAGAAAATTATTTCTTTTGTTTCGAGAGAAGTAAAGAAAATTTGGAATGAATTGTCTGAGAAAAATTCTCCAATTTTTTCTGAATTTATCAAAGCGTTTTTTCGTGTAGATCCAACAGCTACTCTATCTATTTTGCAAGATAAAATTGAAGCCGAAGCGAGTATTATTGTTGATATAAATACAAAAAAAGAAACGAATTATCAGGATGTAAAAAATGATACTATTGAAATTCTCGGTGGTTTTGCCGATATGGATGATTTGCCAACCGCATTAGATTTATTTTTTCAGTATTATTTAAAACGCCCAGATTTGTATATGATTTTTTGCCAAGTTATTAATCAATGTTTTAGCATAAAAAGAGATTCATGGAGAGACGATTTCTATACGCAAATAACCTTCTTTGAAAAACTTGAAGAATATTCTAATGATTGGCAACAGAAATATATAGTCCTTATTTTTCTGGAAGTTGCAAAAGAGTTTTTGAAGTTAACTTTCACTCCAACTGAGGATGGTCGAAATAATTTTATTACTTTTTATCGAATTCCATTAGCTCAATCTATAGGAGTTGAAAAATATCGAAGATTAATCTGGCAAGCCTTGTCTGCTATTTGTAAACTTGACAAGTATAAAGAAAAGGTCAGAAAAATTTTTGATTCTTATGAAGGTATGATAGAGAATGCAAGTATTCCTGTTTTACAATCTGACATACCATATATTGAATCAATTTTAAAATCAAATTTTCCTGCAACTGAATTGCGAAACTGTCTTTTGGCAGATAAGTTAATGCAAATTTTTATCAGAGCTAATGTTTCTTGCGAATCATTATTTGCTGAGTATTTTGAAAATGAACTCTTTCATAGATACGACCTTCTTAAAGGCCTTGATTATGAAGATGAATCCGATTATGGAAAGCGTAAAGAGCTAAAGCGACACGCAATTGAACAATATCTCTTTAATTCAAACTTGGCAATATTTAAGCGATTAATTGATATTTGCGCCGATATTAATTCCTTTGGCCGTTATACGGATGAAGTTCGAGATGGCTTAACAATTGCCTTTGAAATCGCTTCTATAAAAAAAGATTACTATGTTGACGCTGTTAGGTACTATATAGAAAAAGATACGCCAAGTAATTTATATCCGTGTGATTTAGTAAATCCTCTTTTCTCTCTATTGTCAGATTCGGAAATTTTTCATCTGATTGATAATAGTGAATATAAACAAAAAAATACATGGTTGTATGCCTATTATCATGAATTGCCACCTAATCTAATTACTAAGAGGCATTTAGAAAATCTTTATGACTTTTTATCAGATACTTCTGAAGAAGCTATTGATTCATCTCCATATCGTGATTTATATTTCCTAGAGAAATATAGTGTTATCGACAAAAATGCTTTCATAAAAGGGTGCAAAATAATTTTTGCTAAGGTGAAACATTCTGCATATATGGCAAAAATTTATTTTCTTTTATTATTTAGTCCGTATCGCAATACGCCACAGGAAACAATTCAGAGGTTTAACTGTGATTTGAAATTGCTTGAGAAAATTTATTATGTTATGCTATCTTATGACAATAATCTTGATTACAATGGGAAATTTTTGAAAGAATTTTATTCTGTTAGACCATCTGTACTAAATAAACATATTGAATATTTAATAAAAAAAGATAAATTCTCCTGTTACAATGGAAGTACAAAATATAGGAACTTTTTTGGATATGATAATTTTATAGAAATATATGATGGTATCTTCGAATATATAATACAAAAATGTCCAAATTCTACTATGAGACTATCTATTTTTTTAGAGTCTTTATTGTTGCCAGTTAAAGATGAGCAGGCTTTGTTGGAAAAACAAGACAAATTGATTAGACATTGCATTCAACTATCCTTTGCAGATATATCAAAGATGCATTGCCTATTTTCAGTTGTATCTAAACTAAATATTGATAGAAAAAAAGAATATATTAAGCTGTTCCTTAAACACAACCAATCATTTAAGGACTTCAAGGAAATTCCTTTAACACCTACATCATATAGTGTGACTGGTAGTGCCGTTCCTATGTATTCTGCTTGGGTTGAAAATCTTAAATTATTGCTTCCAGACTTTATGGGGGCAAAGTTGATAAAACATAAAAAGCATATTGAAGCAGAAATTGATTATTTAAAAAGACGAATTGAAGCTGAACAAATTGATGATATTTTGAGAGGTTGAACATTAATATTAACCATACTATGAGGCCTATATGAAACTACTAAAATACGACTTATGCAGTTCATGCCGTAAAATTCAATGGCGTATGAACGATGGAAAGCTCAGCGGCATGACAATTGAGGAATTTATTCGCTGCGAAGGATATAACAGCCCTTTGGGGTATCTCGTTGGGAATAATGCTGTACTGTTATATCTGGTAGAGAACGGTGGTTGCCAAAGTTGCGTAAGCTTGTTAAAACTTGCTACCAAACCAAATGCTTCTAATACAATTCCGCCAGATATTTTATCTGCTATAAGAAAAAAGGCTGAAGATGGCGATGCAGAAGCTATGCTTAATTTAGCCTTGAAACTATCCTTTGATTATGGCGTTACTGGAGATGAATCCCTAAATGATGAATCTAATTCTTGGCTGGAAAAAGCGGCTAATCTTGGCAATGCAGATGCTCAATTTGAATTGGCTGGCGTATATATGAATGAAAAGAATGATAAAGAGAAAGTTATTGAATGGTTGGAGAAGGCGGCTCGGAATGGGCATCTCAGCGCAAAACATAATTTGGCGGTTTTCTATTTAATAGAAAAAGAAGATACGGAGCAGGCTATTTATTGGATGGAACAAGCTGCAAACGGCGGCCATGCAGAAGCAAAGAGAAAATTAGTGTTGTTGCTGGAGAAAAGATAAATGCCAAGTCTTAGGTTATTTTTTAGCTATGGGCACGACCGCAATGAACCGATTGTTCTGCGAATAAAGTCCGATCTTGAAGCTAGAGGGCATAGTGTTTGGATTGATAGCGCACAGATTAAAAGCGGTGATAACTGGCGACGCAGGATAATTGAAGGTTTAACCGATAGTTCAAATGTTTTGGCTTTTCTTTCTCAACATTCAACACGAGACCCAGGAGTATGCAGAGACGAGTTGCGCATAGCCCTTTGCGTTAAAGGCTGCCATATTAAAACAGTGTTGCTAGAGAGCGAAGATGTTGTTTGCCCGCCTTCTGTTGTTTCTGATGTTCAATGGCTGGATTTGAGTTTGTGGGCTAAAAAGAGAGAAGATGGCACGGATGTTTATGAGGCTTGGTATAAGGAAAAATTGGAAGAGTTGTGTCGAGTGCTGGAAAGCCCTGAATCGGTTTATTTTAGCGGTGAAATTGAACAGTTGCGAAAAGTTTTGCGTCCTGTTGTTATGGATGAGAAAGAGCAAATGTTGTTGCAGAAAAAATATGTGGAGCGGACATGGTTAAATGAGGCTTTGGAAGATTGGAGAAAGAATAAAAAGAATTCTAAAGCGTTTCTGTTGTTTGGTACGCCAGGAGTTGGAAAAAGTGCTTTTGCCGTGAACACTCTTTTTGAAAATCCTAATGCGGTTTGTGGATTTTTTTGCCAATGGGATAAACCAGAATTTAACTCAGATAGAAGAGTTATAAGTACACTGGCTTTTAAGCTTGCTGCCAGGTTGCCGGATTACCGAAAAATTCTTTTGGAAACATTGAATTCCGAGTTAAAGGCTAAGGAGCCAGATAGTTTGGATATATACAATTCTTCGGAGTTATTGCAACTGTTGCTTACAAATCCTCTGCGAAATTGCATAAATGGGAATAGGGATAGATTTTTGGTTATAATTGATGGATTGGATGAGGCGAGCAATAGTGCGGCGTTTGCCCAGTCTTTGGTAAAAAATTTGTCGTATTTGCCAGAATGGATTGGCGTTGTTATTACCAGTCGCCCTGAGCCAGAAATAACCGCCATTTTTCGAGAGTTTGACCCTTTGGTAATAGATGTGTCTTCGCAGGAGAATAATGCGGATATTCAATCTTATTTACAGGAAACTTTGGCAGGTAAGTTGGATGCGGTTGAGAATAAGAATTTGGTTTTGAGCAAGATTGTGGAAAACTGCGAAGGTAGTTTTCTTTATGCAGAATTATTTGCGGAAGATGTTTTGTCTGGTCGGATTGATATTCTCAATCAATCCGATTATCCTAAGGGATTGACTTCTTTTTATCAGCAAAGTTTTAGTAGAAAGTTTCCTAATTACGAAGATTTTCGCAGTATAAGGGTTATGTTGGAGCTTATGCTTGCCGATGATAGTTTGCCTGTTGATATTCTTATTGATGTTTCTGGTAAAGATCGTTATTCTTATCGTGAATTTAGGGATTTGCTGGGTTCGCTTTTGATTGAGAAAAATAAAAGCTTGGCATTTTGCCACAAGTCATTGGCAGATTGGCTAACTGATGAAAGAGGTAGTGGAAAATATTTTGTTGATGGAGTTTTAGGTTCTAAAAAATTGGCACTTTATGCGAGAGATAAATTGCATTTGGAGCATTTGCGAGTCAATATAGTTAAGTATTTTGTGTCTGCCTCTATGTGGCGTGAGTATGAAGATTTTCTGCTTGAGAATAGCAAGTCTGTTAATTCGTATTGGCGGGAGTTGGATGCTTTTCCTGAATATTGGAATATGGAAGCTTTGCTTTCTGCATTTCGGAAGATGTGTGATGATCCCGATATAGAGAAGTGGGAGGCTATATATAAGTTTTTTGCAGAATCTATTCGGTCGCAGCGTCTTGCCAGTGCTTTTTTTGAAACGGTTTGTCGTTCTGATGCGGGTAATTTTTTCAAGAGCAAGGATTCGGATAGGCGTAAGGGTGTGCTTATGGATTGCAAAATTTATGTTGCGGATTATATGAATCTGGCTATGCAGCGGTGTATGGAATTGGGGATTGAAGTTCCGAGCGATGTGGAACGTTGTGTTGAGTTGGCTAAGCTTACTTGTTTTTTCCATGATGGGCATATTGATGAAGATTGCATGGAGACTTTCTTTGAGTTTAGAGGGCATATTTTTGATAATAACATTTGCCGTTTGCGGAATCCTGGCGAGGATCAGTCGCTGAAAGAGCTTTTTAATACTTATTGTTTTGAGAAGGAGATTCGTGCTTATAATCCTGATTTTGAGAAATTGCGGGTGCTTATTAGGCATGGGGCGAATGTGAACGCTCCGAATAGGTATGGCTATACGCCGCTTCATACTTTGGCAGGGAAGGATAATCTTGAGGCGGTTAAGTTTCTTGTTTGTGAAGCGAAGGCGGATGTTAATGCGAAGGATGGATATGGGTCAACTCCGTTGGATATTGCTAGGATGATGGGGAAGGTGGGGGTTGTGGAGTTACTTTCGTAGCTAACAATATACAAGGGTTGGAGCAACTGATGAGCAGGATGAGAGGCTAATTATAATTTTTAATTTCTTCTTTCGGTATATCTATTGGCAATCCTACTCGCATAAAATATCTAGCAAAACTTTGAGACAAATGTTCTCTATATGGGGGCAGCAATCTTTTACGATGTTTATCTTTTATTACAGATTCAATAAATTTTTTCGGAACAGAATAAATATGATGAAAATCTACGAAATAAAAATCTTCTGGCAAACACTTGCCTTTAAATTTTTGCAATAAATGATATTCAGGAAATTTACCCTGGCGTAAATCTTCTCTTGCTTTTGAGCTTTTATGCCAATCATCTTTTTTTGCAAACTCTTTCAATGGCCATATCGGGCAAAGAATAATCGAATCTATTTTTTCGTTTTGAATGTCACAAGATTGGGACAAAATAATGCCGTTAATTTCCTTGACATCTAATGGCTCTTCATTTTCTTTGCTATCTAGTATAGCTTGATAATGCTGCTCATTTGGCATAAGGATATTGCAATTTTCAATAATATCGCCTTGTTCTATTGAAGAATTGGATATTTCATCGTACCATTTATAACTCACAAGATTAGGCCTCTCAGGAAAAGTTCATTTTTACCAGTTTTTTGAATTGAAAAATCATTCTCTTGACTACTGGAACTTCTATAATTTCAATTTCTGAGTAATCGTCGCCATCGGTATCTACACTAATTTTTATTTGATTGTTCTTTGGAAAAGCAAAGGGAGAAACATTTCTAATATAATCAAAATTGTTTTTCCGTATTGCTTCACAAGGATTTTTTGAATCCATAGCTACAAGCATCGTTGAATAGGTTGATATTTCCGTTCCAATAACAATTGAAGTAGCTAAAACACCAACTCCAATAATGTTACTTAATCTTAATTTATCGTTATCCATTTGAAATCTCCTCATAAATAGGACCTAATTCATTAAGAAAATCTTCTTTCAAGATATTAAAAAACAATTGCTTTGCAATTATATGCGATTTATCAAGCATAGCTTCCAAATTTATTTTAAAAGCATCATTTGGGATTTTTTCGTTTCGAGCAACTTCAATATCAATCAATGAACCATTTTTATTTTGTCCTTTTTCATTAATGGATACGCAATTCGCTAATTGAAGTACCTTCACATATTCTCCCTCTGGTATTTCTGTTCGGATAGTTGTTGCAGTTGGTTTAACCGTACCATCAATAATTTTAAATTCAGCATTTATTAATGGAAAGATATCTTGCTCGACAAAATCAAGATATCGCAATCCTGTCCGCTCTACATTTTTTATCACGCCGCCAACAGAAAGTTTATTTAAAATATCCAAAATGTAAGATTTCCATTTATCCCAACCAATATACGGCTTCACGATAGAAAAGTTAATAACTCGCGGCCCTATGCTAATACTTAAATTATCTTCCTGAAGCCTACTCAGAGGTTGATACATAAATTGTATATCGCTATTTCTTACAATATCTGGTAACTGAGAAGATGGTAAAGGCGTATGTGTCAAATTCTTAAATTTATTTGTTACAATCGGATAAATTGCTCCAAAAACAGCCTCACTTGGAAGCTCTGGTTCAAAACGCAATTCAAATAAGGCTTCTATTATAGTATCATGTTTCAGTCTCACTGGTAGCTTGACCATATTCCAATCTCCTAAAATTAAATATCGACAGCTCGCATTTGCAAGCCACGAGGTAAATATACAAAATTGGGGGTTGAAATTCCGAGCGATGCGGAGCGTTGTGTTGAGTTGGCTAAGCTTACTTGTTTTTTCCATGATGGGCGTATTGATGAGAATTGCATGGAGACTTTCTTTGAGTTTAGAGGGCATATTTTTGATAATAACATTTGCCGTTTGCAGAATCCTGGCGAGGATCAGTCGTTGAAAGAGCTTTTTAATACTTATTGTTTTGAGAAGGAAATTCGTGCTTATAATCCTGATTTTGAGAAGTTGCGGGTACTTATTAGGCATGGGGCGAATGTGAATGCTCCGAATAGGTATGGCTATACGCCGCTTCATACTTTGGCAGGGAAGAATAATCTTGAGGCGATTAAGTTTCTTGTTTGCGAGGCGAAGGCGGATGTTAATGCGAAGGATGGGCATGGGTCAACGCCGTTGGATATTGCTAGGATGATGGGGAAGGTGGGGGTGGCGGAGTGGATTTCGGGGGCAGATTGAAATGCCATTCACAAATAGAACCGCTTGTTGTACCATCTTCGCATTCGATTTTGCACACTGGGATTTTTACTAGGTTTCCCTTTTTCTGATAATTAGCCAACCAATAATACCGAAAAATCCGCCAATAATGAAGGAAATTGCAAAAGGCCATCCGCCTGGAAGTTCGAAAAGATTCAAACTAATGCCACATCCGAGTCCACCGCCAATTCCCGTGAAAATGCTCATAAAAATGGCTCTACTAGTAAGAGCCTTTTTATCATAACTTTCAATATCATCAGCAATATAATAGAGAATTGGCAGAGCTATGCTGATCCCTAATGTGCCAATTATCCCAGCTACACTTCCTATAGCATTTATTGCAGCGCTACCTGATAATTTGGAAAAAGTGCTATCAGCAAAAAAAGTGTTGTCTTCAGCAAAAAGCTGACCTACATATTGCTCGCCAATATTCAAACCAATAATATTAAGAATGCTCACACCAATAATTCCACCAATACCAGGAAATAAGAACATGAAAAAGAAAATGAAAGCAACACCCTCAAAGTAGTGTCTAATCCAAATTTTAGAGATTGTATTCTCTTGAGTATGAGACGGAGGTTCAGGAGGAAGGTGAGCAGTTCTCTTTGCCGCTTCAATTTGCGTTTGCAATTCAGTTTCTCGTTGCCTTGCTGCTTCAAGCTGTGCCAGTAATTCATTTTCCCGCTTTCTCGCTTCATATTGCACTCTACAAGGCTTCACCTTCGTTTCAAGCCAATCCGTCAAATCTTCGGGAATAGGAAAAGTTCTATTTATCCCTAGTTCGTCTGTAAATCCGCAAACAGAACAAGTTGTCGCGCCTTCTTCGCATTCCGTTTTGCACACTGGGCATTTTTCTTTTATTTCGCTCATTTGCTAGATTTCCTTTAATTTGGGTAGTAATATAGTAATCAATGGCTTAGCTAAGAGTGTTTTTCTTGGTAATTCTATTTAATGTGTTTTCTATATTCTGTAATTGCGGTATTAAAATCATGTACAAAAGTCAATATTTAGCATTTTACAATTACTTTGGGAAGCACCGAAAGCCTCCTCCAGAGGGTCTTTTTGGCGAAAATCTCAAAAATTGTGAGGGGGCAAATGAAAATTTGCCTTTTTTTGTTTGCGATAATTCAATTGTTTGTGACAAGGATAATATTTTTACTCTCAGAAAATGCATATTGATTTAGAATACAAAAATGAGGTAGTTAATGCGAATTTATTGTAAAATTTTAATTCTCGTACGGAAGCTTATAAATGCGGCTGTATATTTTTAACAGTAAAACAAAGGTAAATTATGACTCAAATTGACTCTGAAAATAAACTTATAGGACGTTGTTTTTTACCCATAAATCAAAACCAAACTTTTGCAAATTTTATATCAAAGGAATCGTCAAAAAGACTTTATGACGCTGCACAAGATTTTTTGAAAGAGAGTAATCCTAATAGTTCGGTATTGGTTATAAAAGGAGACACAGGTTCTGGGAAAGCGCATATCCTACATGCAATTTGCGGAGAAAAGCAAAAAAGGGATCCAAATGCGAATGTTGTTTTTTTGCAGTGTGACATAGCAACTACAGCAGACCTTGAAGAAGTTCTACAAAAACACAAAGGTATTGATTTATTGGTTATTAATAATTTTGAAAAAGTTCCAGAAAAAACAGAAAGCCATGCAAAATTAGCTCAAATTATAAACCTTTTCTTGACGGTTCACAAACCAATCGTAATTGCAGCATCCAATGGTATTTCTAGTATAAAAAATGAATTAAGTGTCGAACTTAGAGATAGCTTAATAAATAGATTTAGTCATAATATAATTCCTCCTTCTGTAGAAGATCGAAAGGATTTTTTAATTAAAAAAGTTAATGATTGTGGAAAAATCATAGGCTTAGAAGCTGTAGAAAAATTTGCAAAAGAAACGGAAAATGAGAAAGCTGCTGTTTTGCAAGGATTGGGAAATGATCTTGTCAGTATGGTGCTTAAAGGCGAGGAAATAACTATTGAGCATGTAAATGAAGTTTTGCAAATGCATGAAAAAAATAAAAATACACTTGATTTCACTGAATCTTCCGATTCAACGAAGCTAAGCCAAGTTCTTCTTAAGGCCAATATTCTTGAACCATTAGAAAGAATATATAAATATACTTTTGATTATTATCCAAAGTGCGAAAGTTCCAATTATAAGTTTATTTTAGACAAAGCTAAAAATATTAAAGAGGAAAACGATGATGAAGCTAGTATCTATTTTTTTTACGGAGGCACAAGCTACGATAGATCAATTTTGCTTAATGCCATTTGGAATTTTATTAGCGAAGGAAAAAAAATTATTGCCCAAAAATTTTCTCACATGGATATGGATATTAACGAATATGAAAAAAAGGAACTTTTAGGCGAAATTGAAAAATATAAAGATACTGATATACTTATTCTTGATGATTTTCAACAAGTAAGTGGTCTAAAAAATATTCAAAGAGTCCTGTTAACTATTTTTACTTTTATGAGGAAAAGAAATAGAAAAATAATAATTATGTCCTTAAATAGCATTAACGAAATTAATTTATTTAATTATACTGACTTGAAAGATGGCTTAGGACATGCTATTACTGGGGAAATTCCATTGACGAACAAAGACGACAGACTTTATATTTTGCAAGAACAATTGCAAGAAAAAAGTGTAGATTTAAGTGCCATTGAGCAACTTTGGTTTGAAGGGACGCAAGGTAAGTTTTTGAAGAAAGTAAAAGATATGGCGAAGCAGTTTGATACTTTAATGGAACAAAATCCTAAACGACTACTGGAAGAAGTTATGAGAGAAGCTTTGGAATTCAAGCCGCCTCCATCTAATGTGTCTGAAAGACAGCATAGTGTCAATCATATGGAGAAGATAGAAAATACTAAGTTAAATAAACTATCTGATCCACGGCTGCATAGTACTAATGCAGATTCTGCCACTTTACTTAAGTTTGAAATTTTTAAATTGAGCGCAGTAAGTACAATATTTGACGCTATTTATTTGCATAGCAAAATACCAAGCAAGGTCTTAAAAAAATCAGATAATAAAAATGACGAAAAAGAAAAACGGAAAAAATTTAAAAAGGATAATCTAATAATGGCACGTAAGGTGGCGGTATTTTTAGCGAAACTAGGAAAAAGAGCTGATGGAAAGCAAATGAATAATTCTGATGTTGCAGAATATTTAGGAATAGATAATTCTACGGTCAGTGATCATTATAAGCAGGTAAAGAAAATGTGCGATAGCAAGGATTCGATATATGTGGAATATATTGCTAAAGTAGGACATTTTCTAAAAAAAGAAAAAGAAGAACCTGGGTATCTTAAAGGAACAATAAAAAAACTTATTGAAGAAGCTAAAGCTAGGAAAAATCTATCCTCTAAAATTTAATATCGTAATTAGATTTATTTTGGGAAAAAATCTGATTTTTCCACAGATTAGGAAATGTTTAGGAATTATCTTGGAAATGAGAGTATTTTAATAAAATTTGTCATATTATTAGTTTTTCTTGAATTTTGAGGTTATATTATATGGTAGAGGCAACAATTCAAACAAGGAGCTCGACTATGCTAAAATTCTCACAGGCCGTAAAGCGGCCAAGTGTTCAAGGTAGATATAATCTTTGCTCTGTGCAGAAGCAAAGACATGGTGAGCCTAGATTTCTATCATCTAGCACTCATCAATGGTTTCATTTCAACAACAATGAGGAGGTTCCCATGAAACAGTGCGTATCGCTGGCTGCAAAATCAGTTGCTCCATCTCAAAGAGTTCGTTTCTCTATCCCCAAAATTGCAAGTTTTCTATCCCATAACATGCATATTTTTGCTGTTGCAATGTTTGCAGTTCTAATTGGGCTTTCAATGGTAGCTTGTAGTGATAATGGTGACAATGACTACTATGCTCAATACACTTTGACATTTGATAACAATGGTGGTGTTGGTACACCTCCGAATTCAAAGAATATACAAGGCGGTAACATTGTAACGCTCCCAGGTAATACAAATGGTATGATTAATGATACTGCCGTCTTCAATGGGTGGAATACCAGCCCTGTCGGTATGGGAACTCACTACAACATAGGAGCAGACTTTACCATGCCTAACAAAGATATTACCTTGTATGCCCAATGGAATGGCCGTGTAGATAGTCGAGAGATCAACGACTATGATCAGATTGTGCCTAGCTACACTTTGACATTTGATAACAATGGTGGTGTTGGTACACCTCCGAATACAAAGAATGTACAAGGTGGTAACATTGTAACACTTCCAGGTAATACGAATGGTATGACTAATGATACTGCCGTCTTCAATGGATGGAATACCAGCCCTGTCGGTATGGGAACTCACTACAACATAGGGGCAGACTTTACCATGCCTAACAAAGATATTATCTTGTATGCCCAATGGAATGACCGTGTAGATACTCAAGAACTCAGAAAACCAACTGAAATGAACAAGTTTGTAGCGGAACAGTCGCCATATATTGGGAATGATAAAATAAAATATTCGTATTCTTACGATGGTTACGATATGTACTATCTGCATATCGGAAAAATGAAAGCAAATCCATTGTTTTTCTACCCAGCACAGCATCACAATGGGATGAATTCTACCTATAAAATTTCGTCAACAGAGATTACGACTACAAAAATAACAGAAACCATCACAAGTAGTATTGAAACTATAATAAATGTTGTTGATACTCACACAAAGTCAACAACTACTGGTGGAAAAATAAGTGCAGAAATCAAAGCTGATGTAAAATTTTTATTTGGTCTTATTAAACTTGAAGGACCTAGGGCTGCCGATGAATTATATAGGAACGATTATGTATATAGTTCCACGAATAAAGATTTCCGTCAAACTACTTCCTTAACAAATACGTTAACTCGTGGAACAGAGTATACGAAATCTATTACGACAGAAAGAGAGTGGAACTTTACCAAAAATGATAAAGTTGGTTATTACCGATATACCTTATTTTCGGTTTCCGATGTATACTTATACGTTGTTAGAGATTCCAAAACTGGAGCGATAGATTATGAATTCAGAGAATTTGTAATAGCTGACAGTTTAAGGGCAGATGCTTGGGTGTTAGATTATTCTGAGAATGGTGAATTTGAAAAGAGTGATACATCAAGCTTCAAATTTGATGTATCAATGTTAAATAATCTTCCCAAACCAACATTAATAATGCCATCTGCTCCCAGTAATGTTTCTGCTATAGCACAATCACCGAGTAGTATAACTATTTCATGGAATACTGTGTTGGCTGCGGATTCGTACGAAATATTTCGTTCGACAAGCACAAACGAAACGTATATATCTGTCGGAACATCTACTTCTACATCCTATACGGACACTGGGCTTGAGTCTGGCAAAGAGTATTTCTATAAAGTAACTGCGGTAAATAATAGCGGTGCTAAAAGTATTTATTCAAGTGTTATTTCGGCGAAGACAAAATCTACGGTAGAAATAACTATAAATGAAACTTTTACTGCAGCAGGAAATCATGGTAACTTCATTTTTGATAAAGGCGTTCCTGCGAAAGTAAAGGTTTATCTTCTTGGCGGCGGTGGCGGTGGACAAGGCGGCCATGACCATCAGTTTAGTAGTAGCAATGGCCGTGGCGGCGGCGGCGGTAGTGGAGCTGCGATTGCCATGGAGCTTAATGTAACTGGTCCAATTACATTTGAAAATATAACGGTAGGTGGTTCTGGTAGTGGCGGAAGTTGTCATTATCAGTTTGCAGGTGGTTGGCAATCTGGCAATCCTGGCTATGGTGGTGGAACAACATCGGTTACAATAGGAACAACAACTATTTCTGCAGGCGGTGGTGGCGGTGGCGGCGGAACGGGAACAAATTTAAGCCAAGGAAGCCGAGGGGTGGCAAGTAGCCGCCCTAGCAATATAGCGGGTGCTACTATAATAGACTATCAGTCAACACATGGAAACGCAGGTACAGATGGAAATCGAGCGTCAAGCTCTGGTGGCAGCGGTGGCAGTTCTGTATTCGTAAGCGGATATTCTGTAGGTAGTGGCAAAGGGGGGAACGGAGGCTATCAATGTGGACTTAATGAGGCGAAAAGTCAAGGCGGTGGCATTGGGCGTGTTGTTATTTTAATAACATATCTTGAAGAAGTGTAAAAGTATATTAATACGCTATTATTGGGTGGTTGTATTTAATACAACTGCCCTTATTTATATGATAGCGTTAATAAAACAAAGGAAATATTTTTCTATATTTAACTACAATGATGTTGATTGCTGAAGAATTAGCTTTTGTAGGGGCTGAATTTCATCAGCTCCATATTAGCACATTATTTAAATTAAGGATCATATGTAGATTTTTTGATAATATTCATATTTCAACAGAAATCAACCCTCATAGGTTTTAAGCAAATGAAAATATTTTTAGCTAGGCATCTAGGTATGTGTAATGGGTTACGCCAAATTTTGGCCCGAACAGATAAAGTTTTATCGTCAAGAGGCAATAAAGATATATACATATTTAGAGGATTGGTTCATAATCATCAAGTACATAAGGAATTGCTAGAAAGAGGAATCAAAGATATTATAAATGATATTGATAAAATACCTAAGGATTCTACGATTATTATTGGTCCACATAGTGCTCATTATAAAGAAATAGAAATGATCTCTCAAAAAGCGAATGTTATTGATACTTCCTGTAACAGGGTTCAGCGAGTTATAAATTCAGCAATAGAGTTAGCCAAAAATAATGACAAAATTGTATTTGTAGGCTCAAGAGAGCATGAAGAAGCAGAAATCATACGAAAACATATTCCAAACTTAATTGTATTAACTTCTGAAAAAGAAATTAATATACTGCCACAAAAGGAAAAATTAGGTTTTGTGTGTCAGTCTACATTCAATTCAAATGTCTATAAAAAAATAAAATTTGAAGTTCATTTAAAAGGGCTTAACGCTTCTTTCGCTAAATCTACATGCAAAGATGTTGTTGAGCGCCAAATTGCAATAGAAGAGCTATGCCATATGGCTGATATTATAATTGTTATTGGTGGATTTCATAGTAATAATACAAAAATATTGACAAAGATATGTAAATCAAAAAATAAAAATACAATTCATATTGAAACTGCTTCTGAATTAAATGCGGATTTGTTCAAGAATATAAAAACTGTAGGAATAACTGCTGGGGCATCAACTCCAGATTACATAATTATAGAAATATTCAAAAAAGTGTTAGCAATGAACAGAAATAAAAAAAATAACTTCTTAGATCAAATAAATATTCTTCAAAATTATATGAGACTATCTTTCTATACGATCAGTTTATATATTTGTAGAATAAAATATAAAATTTTTACCAAATTATGAAAAGAGGTAATAGGCTATGGATAATCCTATATTGCTTGGAGTCATTTCTGGAATAATAACTTCTATTCTAATATTTGGATTGGCCCAAATATTTATGAAAATAGTAATCCCTTGGTATAGGAGTATCATTTATAATGGATATAAGGTAGATGGTACATGGGAAATAATTTATGCATCGCCTTCTATTAGAAGGAATGTTTCTTTTGCATTAACTCAAAAAGCATCCAAAATATCTGGGATTTCAACTCATATTTTAAAAGATAGAAATATGGAAGGCGATTACATTAAGGAATATTCTTTAAGTGGTGAATTAAAAGATGGTTTTATGTACTTGATAGTAAATCACTCAGACAAAAAACGTATTGGAATAGGAACCGTTATGCTAAAAATTATTGCAGATGGTCAAAAAATGGAAGGATGGATTGCAGCTTACAATTCAAGCACTTCCAATGTAAAAGGATTTAAATGTATCGCTAAAAAAAATAAGGGCCTGTCCTAAAAAGTGTGTAAATGGCAATTTTGTTCTCATGCAATTTTAACCCTGTCATCGCCGAAAATTATAGCAAATTGATTCATAGCCATACTCCAGTTTCTAACAGGCATAGTCCATTTTTTGGAAGCATTGCCAATAGCTAAAAATAGAATTTTATAGATAGCGTTGTCGTTTGGGAAAATCTGCCTGTTCTTTGCCTGTCAGCTGTTTCAGAATTCCGCCTTTGCCCAATACTTGCTCTTGGGTCAATCCGTGGAAGTCTATCCGGGAAAGAATCTGATCTATTACATCGGGTTCTTTATGCTCATTCTTTGTCTTCTTTGACATTGTGTGTCTCCTATGGTGAAAGATACTATTTCTCTTTCGCCATTTACACACTTTTCAGGATAACCTCAAAAATAATGTTAAATGATGATGTTAAACGATTCGTACCTAAAATAATAGGTTTTATTTGGTTTCTCATACTACAACAATTACAACTTTCTCTAAATGTGTATGATATTTTTACCATATTTTCTTTAATTTCTTTTCAATTTCATTCACAATTTTTCCTATTGTATCATCAATGTTAATTCTTACAGAACCTTTAATACCTAAGAATGAGCTTTACCAATAAATCTACTTTAGAATTTTGTCAAAGTTTATTTTTCATTATATTCCATGCAAATTGTAATTGTTCCTTACCAGTTTTGCCATTTGATTGCTCTGTTTTATGCCATTTTATTGCCAGTTCTAAAAAATCTTGAAACTTTTTATTTTTAAAATGTTTATTCGCTTCTTTATCTAAAGGTGATAAATCGTCAATTTTATATCCAACGCTACGTGGAGGATTTTTCCCTCCACCATAGTAAAAATGTACATGTCCTATATTATGCTTTTGTTCTCTAGAATCAATGTGTAGAGTATATTTGTAATTTTGAAGCTTGAATTGATACGCTTCTGTTAATAACTCTTTCTTTCGGAATAATTTATAAAACTCATGATAAATCACACTACGTATTTTTGCAAAAATAGACATTTTTGTATGCTTAGAAATATATTGCTGAATACTTGGTTCTATAAGCATTTCCATTAAAATATCAGCCTGTTTTTGCCTTGCTGTTTCGCTTTGGGTTTCTCGCCAAAAGATCATGGTACAATTGCTGCAATAGAATTCACAAGATTCCCATGACATATGTACAAACTCGCCGCAAATTTGACATATAGCAGGTGTTGGCATGAACAATATCTTTATTCCATACGGATTAACTATAACAACGGATTTCATTGTTTTGAGCTTTTCTAGCTTCTTTTCGTAGTTCATCATACATACCTTCCTTATGACTTTATTCTAGTCCAAGCTCGTTTGTAAATCCGCAAACAGAGCAACTTGTTGCGCCTTCTTCGCATTCCGTTTTGCACACAGGGCATTTTTCTTTTGTTTCGTTCATTTGCTATACATCCTCTTAGTTTGCTACTAATATAGTAACTTAATTAATATTTTGCTTGATATTTTTTTCTCGTTCAATCTTCAAGTTGGAAACTAAAATTTCAAGATTCTTATATGCAAAAGGGCAATTATATTTCTTACGAATATATGGAATAAATTCTTTAAATTTGTCAAACCACCATATGGTAAGACTAGCTCCAACCGTTCTGATAAACACTTTGAAGTCGTAAACATCTTCATCTATACCAACAGAAAATCTTTCCATACAAGATAAATATCCACATATATCATCGAACATATGCTTATTATCTTCAATAGATTCAACATTAATTGCTTGGTCATTTGGAAACTTTGTTTCAATGTTTTCTAATGATTGGCGAAATTCTTTATAAATATTATGATAAAAGTCAAAAGTTGCTTGTTTTTTTCTTCGCTTATGATCTACTTTAAGGCTATATATAGCGATAATAGCGGTAATAACAGCAACAAATGCTGTGATACAAACGGCTATATTTCCTGCAGTTTCGGTATTCATTTTTCATTCTCCTTTTGCTTCGTTTGTAAACCCTTGAATATAGCACACGAGAGCCTCTATTGGAAGCTTGATTTAGCGGCAATATACAATTTTATTGCGATAAGCTATTTGCTGTACATTCTCTTAATACAAAAGCCAATATTCAGCATTTAACAATTACTTTGGGAAGTTCCTAATTGTAGCGAAAAATATAAAACAATTTATGCTCTATCTAACCATAAAATATCCGTCATCCTGTAATGGTTACTTAGTTTCATTATGAACTTTGCAGAAGTTTTGTCTGCCCGCATTTTTTCTTTATCATAAGCCATAATAACCTCACTGTTTGTAAAGCGGAATTGCTTTAAAGTATAAATATACAATTTTTTTAGTAGGTAGTTTACATTATCGCACATTTTTCAATATCCTTAAAATCATTTTCTATATTATTGTTAGCGAATAGTGCCGTTTTTCAGCACCTTTCGCAAACAAAATCGGAGTGCCTATGCCTGTAGCATCATATAAAATCAAGGATTATGTCCTAGATTTACAGAAAAGGGGGATATTGACCTTCCCGCTGAGTGAGGTACGTGAACGATTTCCGTCTTTTTCCGAAATTGCAATAAAAAGTGCGTTGAGGCGTATTTCCGACAACGGTGCAATTATGCCTGTTCGCAAGGGCTTTTATACGATAATACCAGTTGGCTATGCTTTGCGTGGAGGCACGCCTCCGGAGCTGTATATTGATGATTTAATGAAGAGGCTTAAGCGTTCGTATTATATAGGCTTGCTTAACGCCGCCGCTTACTACGGAGCTGCCCACCAACAGTCGCAGGGTTTCTTAGTGATAGCTACGCTTCCTGCATTGCGAGATATAGTGAAAAATGGAGTTTATATAAATTTTATCTCTACAAGAAAGGAGATTCCGCAAAAGTGGCTCAAGCCATTTAGGACGGAAAATGGTGATGTTCAGGTGTCAAGACCGGAACTGACAGCTGCAGATTTAGTTACTTATCAGAAAAAGGTTGGCGGGCTTAGCCGTGCATCTACCGTATTATATGAATTGGCGGAAGAATTTGATTTCAAACGGTTGGATAAGTCGTTTTTTAATTTTGTGCCGAATGCAACTATTCAGCGATTGGGGTATTTGTTGGAGCATGTATTGGAACCGCCGAAATTGGCTGATGTTTTATACGCTAAGGCACAAATGCATAAATGCAAATTTAATATGATTCCGCTGAAGCATGGCAAAGAAAAGAAGGATTCTGTGGTTGATATGCGTTGGAAGATAATTGTTAATGAGCAAATTGAGGTGGATGATTTATGATACCGCAATCCGCAATAAAACAATGGTCGGAATTTTTCCCTTGGAAAAATAATGCCCAGATCGAACAGAACTTGGTAAGTGATTTTCTGAAAGCAGTACAATAACTACCTATCATTTGGAGGAGTTGTTAGGCACAAAGCTTCGTGCGTTATATCAACGCCGTAAGGGGCGGGACTTGTTTGATTTGTATAAGGCGCTTTCTACGAAAAATGTTAGCACGGAAAAAGTTGTTCTGTGCTATCGAGAGTATATGAGTTTTTCAGTTGAGAATCCGCCGACTGCAAAAGAGTTTCTGCAAAATATGGAATTGAAAATGCAGGATGAAGAATTTTTAGGAGATACGCGACTTTTGCTGCGACCTGATGAGTTATATAATCAGGCGAAGGCTTGGGAGTTGGTGAAGGGGATTGTGGAGATGTTGTAATAAAGGTTTCTTGGCTATAAGAGCGTATTATACAATATCTCCATATACGGTTTAATCAAGTTTTCCACTCTGCATATTTTAGCAAACTCCAATATTTTACGTATATCCGTTCCACCTCGCTTTTGGTATAGCTTCAGAGCTTCCAATGCAACATCCAATCCTATCTTATTGCGAAATTTAAAACAATCGACAATGGTCTTTTCCGGGCAATAAATTTTAATTTTCACTCCGTCTATAAGATGTTCCTCTATTCCTGCATTATATGAACTTTCAGAAAAAGTAAAAGCTCGCACTGGAGGGTAATCCAGTCTTATAGGCCTTGTTCTGCGAGGAATTGCGACATACACGAAATGTGGAATTTGTGTTGTGATTTTATGAAAAAATAGAGCTGAAATCAAGCTTATGACCGATTTCGGGAAACGCAAGGCTGTTATCGCCATATCCGGCTCAATTCCTTATAGCATAGCTCATATTAACAGTTCCGCCATTTGAGCGGAAAATATCTTCTACTCGTTTTTCCATCCTTGCTCAGACAAAATGTTTACACTTATAGATATAATATAGCAATTTGTCTGTGGATTGCTTGCCATCTCGAGAATCTGTGAATGTATTAATATCATGTGTGTTTGTAGCAATTGCCTGCTGTTGAGATGCAGCTTGTTTTAAATTGTCTTGGTTCTCAAACTTTTCATCTGGTTTAACTTGCTGTACTTTATCTTCCTGTACTTGCTGAGTGTTGCTCCTTCTTTGCATTCAGTTTTGCATACTGGGCATTTTTCAGTCATTTTGTCGAAATTCCTTTAATTTGGATAGTAATATAGTAATCATTGTATTAAATAAGCGTATTTTTTCCAAGGCCAATCTATGTGGAACAGTAGGAAATTAGCTGATTTTAGGCAAAAGACTCCAAGCTTTCTTAGCAAGGTACAGGAACAGATATGCCTAGGTTGCCAGCAACCAAAAAAAAATCAAAATATCCTTTACATTTGACTTAAAAATTTCTATATTTGCGCTAATGGAAAATATTAGCAAGAATGTTTGTTTAGTCGGCGCATCGAGTGTCTTTTTACAGCGTTGGAGGGAATTTGCCCGCTAATTCTACAATGAATATTAATTTTCAGTCAAAACGGGATGTTGAAGATGGTTTTGGCTGGACTTTCTTTTCTCAACATTGGCTTATATGGCTGGGCGGGTTGATTTTTTCTATTCTTCCCTTATTCGTTATAGTTATATTTAAGTATGTCGGAGAGGCGCAGTATAACACCTTTGAGGAAGGTTGGATTTATTTTTGGGGTAATAGAGAAATATTCTATATATATGTATCGTTAACAGTTGCTGCTTTTTTGGGATTGCTAGTGCGTTCAGGGCGTGCCGACAGTATCAAATTAGCACAAGGAATGGTACTCTTGGTAATAATGCTTGTTGCCGCAATGCTTTATATACTTTTGACATATAATGAAATCAATGGGCCTCGCCTTGTTAATTTAAATTTAATACTTTTGGGAATTACTTTTGTTTTTGGTACATCAGCATTCATAGATAAAATTAAAAGGGAGAGTTAATTCATGGATAATATTGTTTTGGTGCTTCTTGTATTGTTGATTCTATTAACGGCTTTGCTCGTATGCTTGCCGTTTGTTATGCAAAAGTTCAAAAGCGGACAAACATCGAAAGTTTATACTGCGCACGCAACAGAGTTTTTTTCGCAATCTAATGAAAATCCAGGAAAAAACTTTGTACAATTAATTCTTTTTGGAATTTTTCAGTGCGTAAAAACTGGAAATGATGGAGAAGACTTCTTAATAACAAAACAGCGGGCTAATTTTATGAAATATGCCACGCCAGAGATTACTCAAGCCTTTAAAAAAATAGGCGATTCAATATGAAAAATCTTTCATTTAAAAATTTTAATTGTGACGATTTAATAAGTGCTTTTGGAGAAAAAGATCTTGAGGAACGTTACAATGCACTCTTCGCAGAAGCTCAAAAGTTTATTGAAGTCAATGAATTAGCAGAAAAGGCTGTTGTAAATAGGGTTATCCTTGCGAATGTGGTCATTGATTATTGCAGCGATATTAAACGCTTGAAAGATTTTCATACGGACGTTAAGAAAACTAATAGTCAAAAAGTTATGGCTTATTCTGCTTGGTGGTTTTTATATCGTAAGCCAATTCAAATAATTGATATAAATGTTGATAATAAGGATATTGCTACAATAAATGAACGTTTTATAGCTCAATATATCCTGAATTATTTAAGTGAAAGAGAAAGAGGAACGCATATTCTTTTGCGCGATAATATTGGTCTAAAGAATTTTGTTAAATTTTTGTTATACTATTTAATATATAGAGCAAGTAGTGCAAGATGCCTTGAAATGATAATCACAGCTTTTTTGGCAGGGCAAATATACGAACAGACTAATGAGGATATAAGCGATTTATTACATCCATTTGATGTTCGTGATGTTAACAATATTTTGAGTAATTAGTAATCATTTTGCTTCCCACCTTGCACGGTAAGGCTTCACCTTCGTTTCAAGCCAATCTGTTAAATCTTCGGGAATAGGAAAAGTCCTATTTATCCCAAACTCGTCTGCAAAGCCGCAAACAGAGCAGATTATTGCGCCATCTTCGCATTCCGTTTTGAATACTGGGCATTTTTCACTCATTTACCGAGTTTCCTCTTAATTTGCCAGTAATATAGTAATTCAACCGTCCCATTTCCTATCTTCAAAACGCCATATTTTATCATAAACACCACCTGTCGTTATCGCTAAAACTATTGGATTTAAAAATCTCTGCAAACATTCAACTATATCCAAAAAATTGCGAGAAACATCTTTTGAATCTCCCAGCATTCTTTTGCAAAATGCTTCCCACTGATTTTGTTTATTCAAGGCAAACTCTTGCGTAAATGGCAAAGCGTTCTTATCCAAGACTGTTTTTCTATTAGCAAAAGTTTTGGCTATAGCTGTGGACAGTATTTTCCCATCAAATGAATACTTTTCAGATAAAATCCATATATCGTAAAAATCCTTCATTCGACTATTTAATGTGCCTAATTTGAACATAGCGTGAAATTTTTCTGCAACAGAACTTTCTCGGTTATAAGAACGCACTTTCGCGGCAGATAATCCTATAACGGAATTTAATTCAATCACCTCTGCTTTTGGATATATAACATCGCCAAAACCAATGTCTATCTGAATTGAAATCTTGGCTGTATCCAAAGAACACAAAAAGTTTACTCTAATTCCAGTGTAGTCTGCTTCTTTCAAAATCGGTTCGCATAAAATTGAAGCTTCGTCAAAAACAAGTCCGTCTGGCTCAATTTTAGTTTCTATAATATCTCTGATTTTAGAAACAATATTTTGCTCGCTATTTTCAGTCTTTCCAAGCAAATCTATATCCATAGTAGGGCGATTATCCGCATAACCCCAAGCTTTCAACAAAAACGCTCCTTTCAAGATAAAGCTCTTAGAATGTTCAGATTTTGAAAGTCTGTATAAGAATCTCTGTAAAGCATAATATTGTAAAATTTCATTAAATGGCCTGCCTTGCTGCTTTGCATAATTCAGCAATTGCGCACGAATAGAAGCTGGTATATTTTTAATAACTCTCATAAAATATCTCCATATATGGTTTAATCAAGTTTTCCACTCTGCATATTTTGGCAAACTCCAATATTTTATGTATATCTGTTCCACCTCGCTTTTGGTATAGCTTCAGAGCTTCCAATGCAACATCCAATCCTATCTTATTGCGAAATTTAAAACAATCGGCAATGGTCTTTTCTGGGCAATAAATTTTAATTTTCACTCCGTCTATAAGGTGTTCCTCTATTCCGGCATTATATGAACTTTCAGAAAAAGTAAAAGCTCGCACTGGAGGGTAATCCAGTCTTATAGGCCTTGTTCTGCGAGGAATTGCTACATACACGAAATGCGGGATTTGCGTTGTGATTTTATGAAAAAATAGAGCCGAAATCATGCTTATGACTGATTTCGGGAAACGCAAAGCTGTTATCGCCATATCCGGCTCGCTGATGCTTGGTATAGTTGCTAGGCGGTATATTCCTCTGTCCAGTTGCTTTATCTCACCTTTATCAAGCAAAGAATAAAGAGTATACCTGGAGATGCCATTCCTTATAGCATAGCTCATATTAACAGTTCCGCCATTTGAGCGGAATATATCCTCTATCCGTTTTTCCATCCTTGCCCAGACAAAATGTTTACACTTATAGATATAATATAGCAATTTGTCTGTTGCGCAATATATATGGCGAACAGTCAGAGAGCTAGCTTGCTTGGATGGAAATCTGTAATTTATCCTTAAAATTTGCAATTAATTTACAAAAATTACATAAAAATCATTGACAAAAACGAATTTTATTTCTATATTTGTAAATGATTTACATTTTGGAGGCAAAAATGCTCATTGAGTTTAGCGTACAGAACTTCGGCTCCATAAAGAGCAAGCAAACCCTATCATTTGAAGCTGCCAAAGACGAACATCTGGCAGATTACTACATAATTCCAACAAAAATCAAAGGACTCAGATTGCTCAAGTTAGGCTTGATTTATGGAGCTAATGCTTCTGGCAAAACTACTGTCTTGCAGTCTCTTAATTTTTTAAGAGATATTGTTTTGAATCCTAAAAGAGAAAAGGATATGTCTTTTCAATTTGAACCGTTCTTATTTGACAAAAAAACTCCAAATAAAAATACAATTTTTAACATATCTTTCATTCAAAATAATACTCGCTATGATTATGAAGTTGAATTGAATAAAAAAGCAATAGTGCGAGAAAAATTGGATTTCCATAGCCCTAACAAAGCCAATGTCTTTATCAGAACCACAGACACGGCAAAGCAATATACAGACAACATAGTTTTTGGTCCAAAAGTGAAAAAAAATAAAAATGCCAAAGATATTTTAAAAGCCAACACTCTTTGGAATAATACAGTAATAGGCGGTTTTACTAAAACTAATGTTGAAAATAAGGAATTAAAAGATGTCAGAGACTGGTTTTCTTTATATCTAAAGCCAGTTGTTTATACAAGAGCAGATTTGACTTTTTATATAACGCAAGAATTAAAAAAAGAGCCTTTTAATAAAAATTACATTGTAAATATGCTAAAAGCTGCAGATTTTGGCATATCCGATTTGATTATAAAAACGAAAGAAATGAAAATGCCACTTGACATGGTTAAATATTTTAAGGAAAAAAATGTAGAAGATATAGGAAGAAAAGTCTCAGAGACTAGAGTGATATTCGAGCATATAGTAAATGAAGGAAGATACGAGTTACAAAGTAATAAAGAATCTCAAGGAACTCAACGATACTACGAATTAGCTGGAATTTTATTGTTGTTGATAAAGAACCCTTCTATGCTTTCCATAGATGAACTAGAAATGTCCCTGCATCCAGATTTATTCAGGCATTTTTTATTATCATTCTTAGTAAATTCCAAAAAATCTCAAATTCTTGCCACAACTCATAATAGAGAAATTTTAAATGATAAAGATATTTTTCGCAATGATGCAATCTGGATTACAGACAAAAATAAAGAAAGCTCGACGCAATTATATTCACTATCAGACTTTGATTCATCCGTGCTTAGAAATACAACGAACGTGTATAACGCCTATAAAATCGGCAAATTAGGAGGAATTCCTAATTTGAGCAATTATTATATTGGAGCGGAGCAATGAGCAGGAAAATCAGAAAAGGAGGTAAAAAGCCTCTGGTCAAAAAAGTTTTTGCCTTAGTTGTTGATGGGCATACAGAATCTTGGTATATTCAACAGCTAAATCAACAGCTAAAAAAGCAAGAAAAGGGCATTTTGGTAGGCTTGGATTTGCAGCCCAAACTTCCACAGAAGAAAAAACTGGAAGCTTTATATGAATTTATTGAAAAGTTGGAAAAAGATGAATACGACAAAATTTTTTGGATAGTTGATTTTGATACAATTATCAAAATCTCCAAAGAGTCAAAAAAAGGAGTGCAAACGGAATTAGATAAGTTTATAGACTATTACAAAAAGCTAAGTATAAATAAAAAAATCGTGATTATAATTAACAATCCGTGTCTTGAATATTGGTTTTTGCTGCATTTTGTCCAAACATCAAAATACTTTAGTTCTTATGATGAACTAAAAAAAGAATTGAAAAATTATATCAAAGATTATAGCAAAACTGGAGATTTTTATAATAATTGCAATGGAGGAAATGGCATTTATTCATTTCTAAAACCGAAGTTGAAAACAGCTATTTTGAATTCAAAGAAACTTGCGAAGTTTATTATTAAGACTAAAAGCATCAAAGATTATAATGTTGGAGTGTCGGAAATGTATAAGTTGTTTGATGAGTTAAAGATTATCAGCTAATTTTCACTTCCTCGCTTCCCACCTTGCACGGTAAGGCTTCACCACAGTTTCAAGCCAGTCTGTTAAATCTTCATGGATTGGAAATGTTCTATTGATTCCAAATTTGTCTGTAAATTTGCAATTGTAGCAAATCGTTGCGCCTTTTTCACAATCTTCTTTGCACACGGGGCATTTTTCACTCCCATGCTTTCCTTTAGCTGGAAAATCAACTTCAAAATTAAAGCTAACAGCTTTTTTCTTCTCTACTGTTTCGCGAAATTTAGGGCCTATCTGAAATCCTTTGAACTCTATTTTTGTAACTAAACTCAGAGTATCTTTAGAATCTTCATTTATAACAAGCTTTAGCGTTTCTTTCCGCATTCTATTTTTACCTTGCAAACAATCTAAAAGCCCTTTAAAATGTATATCATCATACAGATGATTTTCTTTTAAATATCTTTCTGCAGCTTCAATATCTGGATCTGAACCGCCAAATTCTTGTACATAAAGAAATACTCTCCCCAAAATTTTCATTCGATTTTTTATTAAAAGCATCTATGCTTAGTGCAGGAGTATTTAGGGCCTCTGGCATATCTACATCACAGTTTATTTCTTTTTTGTTAAGAACTTGTATTTCTAGCGAGGTTTTTACAGAAGTGGCCCCTAGATATTTACAGAAATTACGTAAATGAATTAATTTTTCACGTGCATGAGATTGAAATATGCTGTTTGAATCTGCTGGGTTAGAAACTTCATAATTTTCTGAAATATAAGGGCTTTGAACCAAAACTTTAGCTTCGCTTATTTTTTTCTCAAGTTTTTTATATAGTTCGGTTTCCTTGCCTTTAAAAGGAAATTCAAGCACGCAAATTCCAGGCTCTTCTAACCATGACGCTGAACGAGAATTTAGGATAGTTTCCATTTTCATAGGAATAATAACCCTTCTTTTAGATGCTTCTTCAGGTATGGATTTATATACTTTAAGCATTTTTCTTTCCTTGTTTTTTCAATCTATGTATTATACCACCTGTAATAGCACATGCAACGCTGACAATTATCCAAGTAATTATATTTTTTTTACAAGTACCATTTTTTTGCATTTTTTTGCATTTTTCTAGCTCAATTTCAAGTTTCTTTTTTATATCATCGCTAAGAGTTCTTTCTTCATCTCTTTTGTTTTTGCAATCCTTTAAGAAAATTTCTAGGTATTCTTGCGATTTCTCCTTTTCAGCATCTAAGTTTTCAATTTGGATTAGTATAGGCGAAAGTCTGCCAACGCTGTCTTTTTGATCACAATAGATTTTAAATATAAAAATGTTGCTATTGAGCGATAAACGGACGCTTTGCACTTCTCCTGCGGCATTATCTTCAAACTTGACTTTTTCCAAGTTCTTTAAGAATTTGGTTCTCAACTTAACTTTTTCCTGTGAAGATTGAAATTCACCATCTATGGAAAAAGATGGAATACCTTCGTTCTTTAGAGATTGTGAAAATATGATAACGCTCATATAAAACCTCCCCTTGGGTCATCTAGTTCGGCTATTTTCTTTACAATTTCTGTTCTCAATTTATTTGCATTTTCTTTGCCTTTAAAAGAACCATAAACAATTCCATTTTTAATTTCACTCAGATTGTTCACATACTTTCGCATTTCTTGTGGGATCTGTTCACATTCGTCTGTATGAGTGCCTACCGCAATGAACATTTTGCTTTTGTCAACAAAATTTTTGACTTTGCTAAATAACCCAGAAGGCTCTAATTCGTTAGCATAGAATTTCATATGCATTTCAACTTGCTCTCTGTATTTGGGATTTTCTACAAATTGCTTTACATTAAAAAAATAAAGTATAATAAAAGCATCTTTTATTCGCTTTGCTTCTTCGTCAAGCTCTTTTTGGTCATTAATTATTAATGCATCTTCATCAATTTCAGTTGTTTTATGCACAATGCTTTCTCCATCGCTGCATATTTTTATGTTAAAATGTTCGGGAAATTCGCCTTTAATTTCATATTCCTTTCTTGCATTGGTAGGCTCAGTTTTCAATGGCCAATTCCCAGTTTCCAAGAACTTCGCAAATGTAGTTTTTCCAGTTCCTTGCAAGCCTGTAAGATAAATTATTTCTCCATTTATACGTTTATATATCTTGCGGCTAGCAGCACTAACTGCGCCAGCACCAGCTACTGCACCACCGACAATTGCAGCTATAATTAAAGGAGCTGGCATTAGACTCTTTGCTCCAGGGGTTTCATATATAGGAAAGTAGAAATATATCAAGCGGTTGTTGAATGCTATCTATGAAAAAATCTATATTCAAGTTATGTTTAGAAGAGAATGTAATTATGTAGGAAAACTCCGAAGGCCTCCTATAGAGGGTCTTATTTTAAATTTCACAAAAAACGGCGAGGGGGCAAATGAAAATTTGCCCTTTTTTATTTGCTTTAACACAGGAGAAACAAAATGAAAGAGTACCTTTTTTCAAAAAATTCAAAACCAGGTGAGATTATAGGCCTTGATTTTGGAACAACCAATAGCACAATCAGCTATTACAATAAAGAATCCGGTAGATTGGATAGTTTTAAGTCCAGTGCAGGAGATGCCAACTATATACCGACAGTTGTTGCTTATAATAATATGAAAAACGATGAAATTTCCATAGGTTACAGTGCCAAGTTAAAAATAACAGCTAAGAACTTTGATACTTATGAGCATTTTAAGCTTCTTCTCGGAACGAACGCTGATAAATCAATTGAAGGAAAAACAAAGAGCCCAACCAAAGTAGCCCATGATTTCATTAAGAACCTTTTAGATGATTATAAAACCAGCCGAAATATAAGTCGCCTTGATGGCATTGTGATGACAGTGCCTGAAACTTGGTTTAGAGAAGAAAGTAATAGAACTGCTAGAGAAAATATAGAGGGAATATTTAAGGCTCTAGGGTACAAGGATTCTGAATTTCGATTGGAAAGCGAACCTATTGGTGCAGCTGCTTTCTTTTGTTGGTCATACAAGCAAAATGAAAAGAAGGAATATATAGGGTATATAACCGTTATAGACTATGGTGGTGGAACTTTGGATGTTACTCTATGCGAAGCTATGAGTGGTGGAAAAATAAAAATATTGGAGCGATGCGGCCACGGAGAATATAATAAAATCAATAAAACTAATGGTTGTGCTGGTGTGGCTTTTGACGAGACGGTTATTGAAAATCTAGTTAAAGATAAAAAAATTTCATGTAAAAAAGGAGAAAAAAATTTTATACGATTACGCACTAGTTTTGAAGAAAATAAAATCAAACAGTGCAAAGATATAACTGCTAATTTGAAGAGATATTATAAAAATAAAAGCAATATGGAAGGGGAGTCAATATTTTCATTAGAGCTTAATGGCGATGAATTCGAAATTTGTTGTGAAGATTTAAATAAAAGTTTTAGTGAAGTAAATGCTCCTAAACTTAAGGATTCCTTGGAACAGATAAAACATCATTTTACTAGGCATAATATTAATACGAATACGCCAGAGAATTTTAAAGTGCTACTTGTAGGAGGATTTAGCAATTTTTACGCTGTTGAAAAGGAAGTAAGAGAATTTTTTGGAGCGACATCCAGAGATATTGATAAAAGATTTGACCAATTGCTTGAGACAAGAGACAGGGCACTTGCAATATCAATGGGAGCTGCCTTAATTGCATCGGAAGAATTCAGCATAGTACACACATGTATGCATAGTTATGGTTATGTAAGATATGGTACGAATGAATCTGATGAAGTAGTGCCATTTTATATACCGATTGTAGAAAAAGGAATAAATATAAAAGAGCTTTCTGAACCTAAATTTACAGATGCTAAAGAATATGTTAGGCACAAGGGAGGCAAACTTAGGATATTCATAGACGATGGACGTCCCAACAATGTAGGCAGACAAGCCTATGCATTGGATGAATCTGTAAAGGAACTATTCCCGAATGTTGATGACAGAGACAATGACAAGTGGTATCAAATAGGCTTTTCCGTAGATAAGAATCAAATCCCAACCATACATGTAAGAGACAAGTATAATAAGGTAACGAAAACTTCATTGAATAAGCTTATTGAAAAAATAGGCATATCAGCACAATAACCAAGGAGATGAATATGAGAAAAAATTCAGAAATATTGGAATCTTTAGAATCTAATTACGTTCCAGCTATTAAAAAATCCGACAACGACAAAGATTTAAACGAAGTGTTATTCGCACTTGTATTATATTTGATGCGACCTACATGCGAATTGAGTAACAGTATAATTGGCAACTGTGATAAACTAGACAGAAGAGACATTTTTTCGTCTTTTGGAGAGGTTGCACAAATTGCCTGTGATTTTTATCAGGCATCTAAAGAACATTTAGACCCAGTAGCTTTGAAGGGAGAAATTGGGCAACAGTTAGAAGCGGCAAGCAAAAGAGTAGTAGAAGTAAATTCAGCGATAAAAGAGTTGGAAAAAAGCAAAGAGGATTTACAGAAAAAAGAGGAAGAGTTACTGAAGAAAGAAAATGAATTGAAAGAAAAAAATGATAATTATGAAAATTTAAAGAAAAAAGTTACTACACTAAAAGAAATTGAAGTAAAAGTAACAGTAGAAGCTCTTAATAAATTGAAACTTGAGGAAAAAGAGTTAGATTTACATTTGGGAGAAAATAGCAAGATAGCGAATAAATTAAAGGAGTATGATATTTCATCTGTAGAAAAATTTGTAAATGAAATTGAACGTCGCAAAAATATTGTTGAAAATGAAATCAAATGGTTTGATGATGTTCTTAAAGGTGTTATTACCGAACTGGAAAGGAGGAATGAATCATTAAGCTGAGATTATACATGACAGTTGCTAATACCAAATCATTGGGACCGTATAACCGATTTGCAATTTGGGTGCAAGGCTGCTTGAGGCGGTGTAATGGTTGTATTTCTCAAGATTCTCAAGCTATTGATGGTGGTTATGAAGCGGAGATAGCAGATTTAGCAGAAGCGATTATAAATAATTCCAACATTGAAGGAATAACAATAAGTGGCGGCGAGCCTTTTTTGCAATCCGAAGCTTTGCTAGATTTAGTTAGGAGAATTAAATTGAAAAAAGATATAGGTGTGATTATATATACAGGAAATGATTTTGAAGAGATTAAAGAGAATAAATTGACAGAACTTTGTGATATTATTATAGATGGAAAGTATATAGACGATTTAAATGATGGTTTGAGTCTACGTGGTTCATCAAATCAAAATGTATGCCTGATTACCGAAAGATATGCGAAAGAAGCAAAAGAACTTTATGGTATACAGGGTAGAAAAATAGAATTGCATTTTATGGATGGTAAAACAACAATGATTGGCATACCAGATAAAAAAAGTTTAGAGGCACTTTCACTTAAATAGGAGTAGTTGAAAATGAGCGGACTAAAAGAAACATACGTAACAATGACAAGCAGTGAAGCGGCCAGACTGCGTAACAGCGTTCAATGGGCGCAAGAATCAGAGGCTCAGGCACGGCAGAGAGAGCAGCGCACACAAAGTGCCCTAAACGCTGCAAACAGGGAACGGGAAGCCTTAAATCGTACCTTGAACAATGAGATTGTGGGGCTTCATGATGATATGAGGCAAATGGCAAATGACCAAAATAGGCGATTTAGAGAACAAGCCGATGAGTACAATAGACAATTGCAGCGGCAAGCTACCGAGCAGAATAGGCAGCTTCAAGGGCTAAAAGTCGAGACGGACAAGAAGTTTCAGCAACAGGAAGCTGCGATAAATGATGTAAGGCTGCAGTCAAAAAAAGATAAAGAAGAGTTGCAAAATCAAATCAATAGCATAAGTGTTCGAATAGAGGCAAAGGAAAATGATGCCAAAAAATTGGCAGAATTTTGGATTTCACAGACTCAGGCGTATATTAATGATATTGAGCAGTACAGACACAATATGTTTACTCCTGGTGTTCTTAACAAACTGAAGGGAAAATTAGACCAAATGCTTTCCGATATAAAAAACAGAATGTATGAAGCGGCAATTGCTACTGCCAGAGGTTTATTCAATGAAGCTGTGGATTTAAAAGAAGTTGTGTTAAATGCGGAAACGGAATGGTTGTATTACCAAGGTTTGTTTGTACAGACTCTTGCAGATACAGAATCTAATTTAAATGGCTGCAAAGAGCTAGAATTTACTTTTGATATGGAACATGGGACGGAGAAAGTTGATGCCAAAGTGAACTATTGGACAAATGGAAGCCTAGATGAAGTTTCCGGGTTTATATCCGAGGTAAAACAAAAAACGGAGCAAATTCAATCTGTATCTACGCAACAATTAATAGATTACATTGATGCGCTGAATAGGCAGAATGTTAAAATGAAAGTGGCTGCAGACGAAGCTAAAGAAGCTATGATTTTATCGCAAAAAAGAGCTGAAATGGCAAATCAGCTTGCTGATGCTTTGGAAGAATCTGATTGGAAATGCGAAAACATTGTTTATGAAGGCGGAGAGCAAGACCAACCTGTTCATGTAAAGCTATCTGATGGTATGGGCAATGAGATTGTAGCTATAATAACTCCGGAAATAAACACTCAAGATATGTCCAACAAATTGGAATTGCATTTTTTTGACCAAGAAAACGATGAAAGGGAAAGGAAGAAATGGATTGCAAGCATAGAAAACTGTTTAAAACAAGATGGTTTGGAAGTTGGCAAAGTTCAATGCGTAAAGGGATATGAAGTTAAAGCTTCGGACAAAATGGAGATAAAGGATATTAACGCAACAGCAAAACGGAAAGTCGAAAGACAAAAAAGAAGTGTTAGAGGATAGATAAATGGAATCTTATTTCACTAGAAATATCAGCGATACAGGACGGTTTTTCTTTATCTTCGGGCATACGAAAGATCGATTTTGTGAAGATAATCATATAGCAGTAGATCTTGACCGCATATTATACAAGCATTTAAAGGATGTAGGTTATAAACGAATAATTTTTTACAGTCTGGATGAACAACTGTATTTTTATGATATAGATTCTTTTAATTCGACAAAAGAACCAAATGAAACTCCTAAAGAAAGAGTTATAGAAAAACCAGTAGTCAAACCAAATAGATTGCGAGGCCCTATTCCTGGAAAATTTAAATCTGCAACAAATATGCCTAGCCAAAATCATACCTCTGAACAAACCGAAACTCCTACAAATGTAAAAGCAGGCAAGCTGCACTTTGGAAGAATGGATGCAAATAGGGCGTTTAAACGAATAGACAATTGCGTTAGAGATGAAAAGAAAACTAAAATCAAGACTGCTGTAATTTTTACCAATGCAGATGACTTTATAAATTATTTTATAAAAGAAGATATTGACCGCCGAGTATTTGAATCGTTTAACAAATTTGACGGTTTGGATCCAGATAACCATAACATTGTGCTATTTGTGTTCCCTGAAGGTAATCAATGCGAGATCTTTGCCAGAGAAAAATACAATAATACTTTCTTTAAAGAAAAGATTTTGGAAGCTAATACCATTAATCTAAATCCTCCTGCATTTGAAGAAATTCGCAATACCATAAATCACTATAGGTTGATGCATGGGTTAAAGGTTGATTTTAAATGCTTTGATACTGTTTGTAAAAGAATAGCAAGAGAATTATGCAAGGGGCGACGCCAGTTGAAATGGCTTATGGTTGAATTGGACAAAATTATCGAGAAGAGTATAATTCTTGATGCTGATAGATGTGATATAATGTTAAAAAAGAAAGACAATGAAACAGCTATGCAAAAACTTGACAAGCTAATAGGCATGGAAAGCGTGAAAAAAGAAATAAAGATGCTGAAAAGCATAAAGAAACCAGATGAAAAGTCTGTTATTACCGAAAGTCATCATTCTCGTATCTTGCCACTAACTTTGAAAAAAAATAACAAATTTAATCTACATTATGTGATTACTGGAAACCCTGGAACTGGGAAAACTACAGCAGCTAAATTATTAGGTGAAATTTACTATGAATTAGGTTATTTAGAAAGTGGTCATACGGTTAAAGTAACTCGTGATCATTTGGTTGCTGAATTTGTTGGCGGAACTGCGCCAAAAACCAAAAAGAAGATAGAAGAGGCAATGGGAGGGGTTTTATTTATAGACGAGGCTTATTCTTTGGCAAAAGGCGGTGAAAATGATTTTGGGCAAGAAGCTGTAGATACGCTTGTTGAAGCTATGACCGACAGAAATGGACAGTTTGCCGTTGTTGTAGCTGGATATCCAAAAGAAATGGAAGAATTTTTAAATTTAAATCCTGGCTTAAAAGACCGGTTTGAAGGTAAGGTACATATAGAAGATTATACTCCTTCAGAACTTTTTGGCATATTCAATATGAATATGAGTAAAGAGAAATTTTGTCCTAGCGAAAAACTATCTAGCATTATTATGGATTTTCTAGAAAATTGGTATAATACTCGGGATAAAAATTGGAGTAATGCCAGAGGGGTTGAAAAACTTATAAATCGCATGTATAAGAGTTGGGGGTTACGTGGCGGTGAAAAAACTGAGAGTGGAGAACCTATTTTGGATATAGTTGATATTTCGTATGACTTACAGCAACATTGCAAGCCATCCAAAGAATCAAAAGAAGATGCGATGAGTAGATTAAATAAACTTATCGGATTAAGCGGGGTAAAAGAAAAAATTGAGGAATTGAAACTCAAAATAAAATTTAAAGGAGCAACTGAACCTGGTCACTATGTTTTTGCAGGAAATCCAGGAACGGGGAAAACAACTGTTGCAAGGCTTTTAGGCGATATATTGCGTGAAGAGGGAGTTTTAAGGCGTGGGCATGTTGTTGAGGTTCTGCGTCAAGATTTGGTTGGAGAATATTCTGGTCACACAGCACCAAAAACAACAAAAAAACTTGAAGAAGCCTTAGATGGAATATTTTTCTTAGATGAAGCTTATACCTTGAATGAAGGCGACAGAGAAGGTGGTTTTGGAAAGGAGGCTATAGATACGATTCTAGCTTTTATGGAAAATAATCGCAAGCGACTTTGCGTAATATTCGCAGGTTATACGGAAGATATGAGAAAATTCATACAAACTAACTCTGGGTTAACAAGTAGGATCTCTGAAACAATTACTTTTGATGATTATAGTACAGATGAGATGGTAGAAATTTCACAGAATTTTGCAAAAGATTTTATCTTTATGCCTGAGTACATTCAAAAATCCAGAGAGATTTTTGATTTTTGGCTTGAGAGTAAAGATCGCAATTTTGGCAATGCGAGAGATGTAAGAAAGTATTTTGACGAGTGCGAGACTGTTTTATACAAACGACTTAGCATGGAATACAAAAATATTTCTGATGTTCCAGAAGAATCTAGAAAAACTTTAACAGGACTAGATATTCCTTCTAAATATTTGCATATTGTACAAAATGAATCGAAGCAAGCTGCAAAAGATGCTGCAATGGAAGAACTCAGAAAACTCACAGGATTAACCAGAGTAAAAGGCAGGATTGAAAAGTTGAAGCGCAAAATCCAATTTGAAGGCGCAACTGAGCCTGGCCATTATGTTTTTTCAGGAAATCCAGGTACAGGAAAAACAACTGTTGCAAGGCTTTTAGGTGATATACTGCGTGAAGAAGGCGTTTTAAAGAAAGGGCATGTTATTGAGGTTTTACGTAAAGATTTGGTTGCAGGGTATGTTGGCCAAACGGCGATACAGACGACAAAAAAACTTGAAGAGGCTTTAGACGGGATATTTTTTGTTGATGAGGCTTATAGTTTGAATGACGTTGGTCAAGGTAGCAGTTTTGGGAAAGAGGCTATAGACACAATTCTAGCTTTTATGGAAAATAATCGCACTAGGATTTGTGCAATATTTGCTGGTTATACTGGAGATATGGAATCTTTTATACAAACTAATCCTGGTTTAACCAGCAGAATCTCCGAGACACTTATTTTTGATGATTATAATACTGAAGAGATGGTGAAGATATTGCATAATTTTGCCAGAGGTTTTGTTCTTGCTCCAGAATATATTCAAAAGTCCAGGCAGATTTTTGATTTTTGGCTTGAGAATAAAGACTGCAATTTTGGCAATGCGAGAGATGTAAGAAAATACTTTGGCGAGTGCAAGGATGTTTTATATGAAAGATTGGCTTCAGAATATAAGATTAGCTCTGAGATACCAGAGGAAACTAGAAAAACTTTGACTGGATTGGATATTCCATCTAAATATTTATCTGTTGTAGGAGATTTAGCAAATGAGTGAAAAATGTCCGGTGTGTAAAAATGAATGTGAAGCTAACGCAACATCATGTTCCATTTGCGGTTTTGCGGATGAGTTTGGAATAAATAATGGTGGAGTAACTCCTGAGGGTGCTCAGCACTGGCTTGATACTGTGGTGAAGCCTTATCGTGCTAAATGGGAGAAAGAGGGATTGTTGGCACAGCTTGCGGCAGCAAAAGAACAAAATTTCGAATTACAGAAAAAATTGCAAGAGGCTGGGTCCAAAACAGAAGTACAAAATAAAGATATGATATTTTACACAGAAATCAATGACAATCTTTACAAAATATTTAATGATGGAACAGGAAGACAAAAGATTTCTGATGACGAAATCGTAAGTTTCGAAGTAGTTGGAGATTGGGTATATTATGAGAATCGTCAGAAAAGCCCTGGCCTTTATAGGATACGAATAGATGGAACTGGAAGACAAAATATTTCTGATGATAAAATTGTAGGCTTCAATGTTGTAGGCGATTGGGTGTACTATCGCAAAGGAAAGATTATGGAACCATGTTCATTTTATAAGATGCAGATAGATGGAACTAGCAGACAAAAGATTTCTGATGATAAAATTTTAGGATTCAAAGTAGTTGATGATTGGGTGTACTATGAAAGTGGTGATTCACTTTATAGAGTACAGGTAGATGGAACTGATAGGCAAATGGTAATTGATGACCATACCTATTCCTTCAGAGTAGTCGGCGATTGGGTGTATTACTCTGCTTTTAATAATGGGCGCCTTTACAAAATATCAACTCGTAAAATTGGAGAACTAAACTGGTTTCGCAGAATGCTGAGAGGTGATTTTGGCTACCAAAAGCTTAGTAATGACGATATTTGGGATTTTGAGATTGCAGGCGATTGGGTATATTATAACAATTCTGGTGACGATTATTGCCTTTGCAGGATGCGGATAGATGGAACAGGTAGGCAAAAGTTAAATGGTGACCATATCAGTGAGTTCATAGTGGTAGGTGATTGGGTATATTATAACGGTTTTTCTGCTGACGATTGGCACCTTTACAGTATACGGATAGATGGAACCGGCAGGCAGAAGTTGTCAAAGGTTGGAGACTCTTCATCTAAGCTTATAGTAGTCGGTGATTTTATTTACTACTATGCTAACCTTGGTGGTGAGAGGGGCCTTTACAAAATATCAACTCGTGGAGATGATAAACAAAAACTTATTGATGGTAATATTCGCTCTATAGTGGTTATCAATGGTCAGTGTAAATAGTAATCAAAAATGCATATTTTGATTTAAGGAGATATTTAAACAATGACAGAAATGAAAGAACAATGTCCTGTATGCCAAACCGATTGCGAAGAAGACGCAACAGCCTGTTCTATTTGCGGTTTTGCAGATGAGCTTGGGATAAATAGAACTTGGGTAATTAAAGAAGATGCAAGCAATTGGCTTGAAACGGTTGTAAAGCATTACAGAGTGCAATATGAAGCGAAGAAACGGGAAAATGATTTGTTAGCACAACTTGAAGAGGCGAAACAACGGGAAGCTAAATTGCTGGCACAACTTGAAGCTGCAAAACAGCGAGAAACAGAAGTTGAAGTACCAATTACTAAAGCAACTGATGTAGAAATTTCTAATTTCAATGAAATAATGTGGCTTATTAATAATGGAAATAGACTGGAAGCCATAAAAATTTTGCGTAGTTCAGGGCTTGGATTTTTAGAGGCAAAAAACTTGGTAGATTCAACCCAATGCAATCCAGAAAAAATAAAAGCTTTGTTAAAAACTAGAGGTTCATTCACTGATTTCAGAGATGGTTATGTTTACAGAACTGTAAAGATAGGCAGTCAAGTTTGGATGGCCGAAAATTTGAATTACAATGCTCCTGATAGTAAATGCTATGATAATGATTTTAAAAACATAAAAAAATATGGCAGGTTCTACGATTGGGATATAGCAATGAAGGTCGTGCCTTCTGGTTGGCATTTGCCAAGCAATGATGAATGGCAAAAGCTTATTGATTTTGTTGGAGGCGATAAAGTTGCCGAAGAAAAGTTAAAAGCTAAGATTGGGTGGGATAGTTATAGTAATGGTACAGACGAATATGGTTTTTCGGCTCTACCAAGTGGCTATGGTAATTCGGATGGTAATTTTGAATACGTTGGTGATTACGGAGTTTGGTGGAATGCTAGCAATAAATTTACTTATAGTAGCATACACAATTGCAATATAGATATCGGATTTATAGGAGTAATTTACAAATTTTACTATAGAACTGCTTTATGTCCAATACGCTGCCTTCAAAATAAAACACACCGCTAGCGTAACAATTGATAAACCTTGCCAAAAACGCATTCCAAGTTTTGGCAGGATGAAGAAAAGTTGGGAAAAGGAGATTTAGAAAATGAGTGAAACATGTGCAGTATGCAAAAAAGGCAAAGGTCCTACGAAATGCGAGATATGCGGCTTCTCGGATAATGGATTTATAAATAGAAGTTTTCCGATTCCAGAAGATACTAAAAACTGGCTTGAAACGGTGGTAAAGCCTTATCGAGCACAGTGGGAGGCACGAAAGCAGAATAATGATTTGCTGGCACAGTTGGAAGCCGCAAAGCAAAGAGAGGCTGAGTTACAGGCGCAATTAGAGGCAGCAAAAAAATCTGCTCCACTACCAGCATCAATGCCGCCAGCTCAACTACGCCAACGACAGCCAATCCAACAAACTCAGCCCGCTCCTTCCATTACTTCTGCTCATAGAAGAGAATGGAATAGTTATAGCATACTTGGTTTGCTTGGAATTATTGCAATGATTGTAATTATTATTGTATTTTTCGTATTTATTTTTTCGAGTCCAAATGACAAAAAACACTTCAGCAATGGTAACATAAATTATAATAGGAAAGATTATGATAAGGCAATAGAGGATTATACTGCTGCAATCAATATTAAGCCTGATAATGCAGTTTACTTGAACAGTCGGGGCTATACGTATTACAGCAAAAAAGACTACGATAAAGCTATTGCAGACTTTGAAGCGGCATTACGGCTTGATCCTAATTATAACCAAGCTAAGCAATATATTGCAAATATCAAGCAGATACAAGATAAATTAAAATGGAACGAACAAAACGCTAATGTTAATCAGCAATCAAGTAATTTCGCGCAAGAACGAGAAGATAAGTCACAGCGAGCTAGAGGAGTAGTCAAACTAGTGGCTAAACAACCGGCTAAGGAAGTTGCAACAGCACAGCCTAAGCCAACTGTTGCCAAGAGCAGTAGTAGCACAATAAAAAGCATTGAAGAACAAGATTTTGCCAAGGAGACAATGAAACAGTCAGCCACTACATATAAAATTTCGGTAGCTGTGTTTCCTTCCGATGATATAGGAGCTTCGCTTAGCAATAGCGAAAAAGATGTTGTCACGGATAAAGTGCGTGAAGTAGCATTGAAGGTTTTACCATTTGATAAGTTTGTTCTGCTAACTCAGAATGCTGTTATAAACCGATTAGGCGGTGCAGAAAACTATATTAAGGAATGCAAAGAGAATTCCAACATTTTAGATTTAGGGAAAAAGGCAATGGTTGAGTATGTTGCTCAAGCGAGAGTTGCTAAGTCCGGTAATAAAATGAGGCTTACAGTTGAATTGTATAATGTCAGTACCGAGAGCTTGGTTGGTGTGTTCAATGGTGAATCAGATAATATTCACGATTTAATTAATTTAATTGATAAAAATGTTCCGAATGCCGTATTCAAAAAAATACCAGGAGCTCAAAAATAAGGAGAGATTTAGCAAATGAGTGAAATATGCCCTGTGTGCAAAAATGAATGTGAAACTGGTGCAACATTATGTTCCATTTGCGGTTTTGCGGATGAGTTTGGGATAAATAATGGTGGAGTAACTCCTGAGGGTGCTCAGCACTGGCTTGACACTGTAGTGAAGCCTTACCGGGCACAATGGGAAAAAAAAGATTGCTGGAGCAGCTTGATGCCGCAAAGAAGTTGGAAGCAAAAAGAAAAGGGAGCATTTTGGGCAGGATTTTGGACGGGTTTGGAGCATTCTTTATAGGGTTTGGCATGTTATGTATGGGTGCTATGTCGATGGGTGGCACCCTTGTCATTCCAATCCTTACTAAGGGTAAGATTTTAGATGCTATTGTCATGGGTTTTGGTGCTATTTCTGCAGCGAGCATTAGTAGCTATTACTCTTATTATATGGATAGGAACAGGAACGACATTTGCTATATCGTCTGCTGGGTTATTGGTTGTTTGGGACTGCTTATTTGGGTGTTTATGCCCCACAAGGGAATTGTTGAATGTATTGTTGGTATCATTTGCTTGATCACAGGCTTGGTTATTGGCAAAAAAATTAGGAGATGGTGCGAATGACTATGGCTTTTTGGTTCTTCCGAGCTGTTATGGAAACTCTGCTGGAGGCTTTTTCAGTGTCGGCAGCTCAGGCTATTGGCAGTAGTAGTGAGAACAGTAGCAACCACGCATGGCACCGTGGTATGGACTATAGCCTCAGCGGTGTGGGCAGGGATGTCGACTTCCTGTCAAAAAACGTGTCCAAAGTTTTGGTAAGGTGAACAAAAATGGGAAAGAGAACACAAAAATGGATGACATTTTAAAAGAACTTGATGCAATAGTCGGCATGACCGAAGTAAAAAAGGCAGTACGCAGTATTGCCGAAAGACTTGTCCATCAGAAAAAAAATCACTGAGCAAACGGGTAAAGTTCTGGATGGTGGAGGAAATCACATCTGCCTCACTGGTAGTCCGGGAACAGGCAAAACAATGCTTGCCCGTATGCTCGCAAGAATTTTCAACGCAGTAGGCGTACTTCCAACAGATAAGATTGTTGAAGTGGCAGGTTTTAATCTTAAAGGCAACTATATTGGCGAAACAAAAGATAAGGTCAACGAGTATTGCCGTCAGGCAATGGAGGGAATTTTATTTATTGACGAAGCGTATTTGCTTGTTAATAAACTGGGATCTACCGATCTCTTTGCCCAAGAAGCGATTGATACTCTCCTTATGTGTCTTGAAAATGACAGGGATAAATTTGTCTGTGTTGTATCTGGTTATCCCAAAGAGATGGATATTTTTATCAAGAGCAATCCTGGTATGGGGCGGCGTTTTAAGCATTACATACATCTTCCCGATTACAATGCCGATGAATTGATTGAAATTTTCGAGCGTTTCAATGTAAAGAAAGCTGGTTATACTCTCACCGATGCGGCACGAGAAAAAGCACAGGAAGCAATTCGCAATATGGTTGCCAATAAGGGGCTAACATTCGGTAAGGCAGGAGATATTCGTACATTTTTTGAGAAGGTTACTGGAAATATAGCTAATCGTGTTTCTAAATTACCAGATAATCAACAGACTGCTGTTTTGCAGATTATAGAAGCTGAGGATATACCATAATGACTGAAAAATGCCCCGTGTGTCAAACCGATTGCGAAGAATATGCAACAGCCTGCTCTGTTTGTGGCTTTGCATACGAGCTAGGGATAAATAGAAAGTTCTTGATCCAAGAAGATGCCAAACATTGGCAAGAAATAGTGATGTCTTGCCGTGCTGTGTGGGAGAAAGCTAGGAATCGAGAATCTGAATTGGTAGCGCAGCTTGAAGATGCGAATAAACAGAAAGCAGCATTGCAAGCAGAACTTGAAGCCGCAAAAAAATCTGCTATACAAACCACATCGCCGCTTATTCAACAGCAACCTTCACAAACTGGTAATAAAAATAATATGCTTGTCCTGCTTTGTAGTATTGTTGTAGTGATTGCAGTTATTGTATTTATATTGTGGATACAACCTACAGATGAAAAATACTTCACATTCACAGATTCCAGAGATGGTAAAATCTACAAGACTGTCAAGATAAGTACGCAGACATGGATGGCTGAAAATCTGAATTACAATGTGAATGGTAGCAAATATTATGGTAATAAGCCGGAAAACTGCGATAAGTATGGCAGGCTCTACAATTGGGAGTTGGCAAAAAAATCCTGCCCAAGCGGTTGGTATTTGCCAAGCGATGAAGAATGGAATATTCTTATGAATTTCATGGGAGGTGAAAAATTAGCTGGAGTAAAATTAAAGGCTAAGAATGGTTGGAATAATGATGGTAATGGTACAGATTACTACGGTTTTTCGGCCCTGCCGGGTGGTTACGGCAATTCGGTTGGCAATTTCTACAGTGCCGGCTACAACGGCAACTGGTGGAGTTCCAGTGAGTACGAGAACGGTAGCGTCAGTGCCTACTACCGGGGCATGCTCTACAACATCGAGTTCGCCCTCAGGGGCTACGTCAATAAGTCGGGCCTGTTTTCCGTTCGTTGCGTGCAGGACTATGGCGCATCCCGCCGCTAGCGAAGCAAGCGGCGAACCCTGTCAAAAACGCATCCCGAGTTTTGGCTTGGTGAACAAAAATGGGAAAAGGAGATTTAGCAAATGAGTGAAATGCGAGTTAAAAATGTCAAATAAATCAAACCTTGCAATTAATGATTTGATAGATAAAATCTATCATTTGAATGACATTAAAGATGAATTTTGGCAAGGTTACTTATCTAGAATTAGCAATAATATAAAGGTTACTTGGCATCATTCTTCTGGGTTTGATTTGCGTCCATTGGCTGTGGTAAATGGATTAACTATATATTATTCTAGAAGCGATAAATTACGAATTAGCAGATATATAGGGCGAGAACTTCAAAAGACAGAATTTGTCTTTAACGACTCTTGGAATAGATATTATGATATTTTTTTAGATTTATGGAATAAAAAACAACATGGGGGGTTGAACGAATCGGATGTTTCTCAATTACATGAGCATTATAGTGGAATTCCATCCGTTGAATCCATGTTGTCCATTGTGCCGTTTAGACTTTTTTCAAACGAAGAACGTAAAGCGTTAAAATCTCTTGATTTCATGTGTCGTTGCTATAAGGAAAACCGCATTGAAGAAAATAGAGAATTTGACGGATTTGCAATAAAGTTTTTCAGTTTTTCGAGCTCGTATATAACAATAATTTTTTTATGTTTAGATGATAGAATAGTAAAAAAGATATTTGACGACTACAATATTGATGTGATTTGTATTTTTGAAAATACCGCAGGTGGAGGCGAAGGTGGATCCTTATCTTTAGATTGTTTATATAATACGTCTGAGGAAATGAAAAATGTCAAATACATTTTTACTGATAGATATTTCTACGATGATGAAAAGAAACGGCTGAAGCTTGGTTACAATTTTTTGAATGATGATTATTATGTAAGTAATTATATGCATGAATGTTTTCACAAATTTTATTCTGTATGTTACTCAGAAGAAGATGTAGTGGGCTATGGACGTGGGTTCGGCTTAGCAAGCAGGAAAACTAACATGGAAGAAAATCTTCGATAACCATGAAGGAGCTTCTAGCTGGGGCTTTCAACGGCGAAGAAGTTATTTACATTCAAAATGCTTGTAATTCGTAAATAGAATTCTATATTCCCCTTATGATAGAATTAGGGACCCCATTAAAGAAAAACGCTACTAAAGCGATGTTGCTCGGCTCTGGCGAGCTTGGCAAAGAAGTGGTGATTGAATTGCAGAGGCTTGGCGTGGAAGTCGTGGCTTGCGATTCGTATGAAAATGCGCCTGCCATGCAGGTCGCTCACCGTAGCCGAGTGTTCTCAATGCTAGACGGAAATGCGCTCTACGATGCAATACGAGAGGAAAATCCAAATTATGTGATTCCTGAAGTTGAGGCCATAGCTACCGACAAACTTATTGAAGCGGAAAAGGCTGGCTACAACGTGATTCCCACGGCAAAAGCCGCTAGGCTTACCATGAACAGAGAAGGCATTCGCCGGCTCGCAGCGGAAGAATTGAAACTCAAAACAAGCCCTTACAAATTCGCCGAGACCAAAGAAGAATTTCTCGCTGCTATTAAAGAAATAGGAATTCCTTGCGTAACCAAGCCCATTATGAGTTCAAGCGGACGTGGGCAAAGCACAATCAAAACGGAAGCAGACATAGAGCATGCCTGGGAATATTCGCAGAGCGGCGGCAGGGCTGGCAATGGCAAGGTTATAGTAGAAGGTTTTGTTCCGTTTGATTATGAAATTACATTGCTCACTGTTCGCCACAAAGCCGGTACCAGTTTTTGCGCTCCTATAGGGCACGTGCAGATAGAAGGAGATTACCGCTGGAGCTGGCAGCCGCAAAATATGAGCGAACTGGCTTTAAAAGAATCTCAGCGAATCGCTAAAGCGGTAACCGATGCTTTAGGCGGTTATGGCATATTCGGCGTTGAACTGTTTGTCAAAGGCGATACCGTATTGTTCTCCGAAGTCTCTCCTCGTCCGCACGATACGGGCATGGTGACAATGATTTCGCAGGATTTGAGCGAGTTCGCTTTGCACGCAAGAGCGGTGCTTGGCCTTCCTGTTCCAAACATCGCTTTGCACGGGCCAAGTGCTTCTGTTGCGCTTCGTATAGATGGAAAAAGCGAGAATATTTCGTATTCGGGTTTGGAAGAAGCTCTCAGCGAGCCGGATACAAGCTTGCGCTTTTTTGGCAAGCCGAGCATTAACGGGCATCGAAGATTAGGCGTTGTGCTTGCGAGAGCGGCCACTGTGGAAGAAGCTATTGAAAAAGCCAAGCGAGCAGCGAGCAAGATTAAGGTTTCGCTGGGATGATTCCAAGCAAAGCCACAGGTATCAAACAGCCGCCTATTAAGTTTCCTATGGCGGCTATTACGCTGAAAATCACAGCGTCCATGCTCCAAGCACCAGCAATAGATATGTAAAATAAATCCGCTATGGAATGCTCATACCCCGAATTGATAAAAACCATAACCGGCAAACAGACAATCAAATTCTTGCCAACATGATCGTTTATATTTCTAAATCCTGTCACGGCTATGTACATCAATATGCCGCACATAATGGAAAGAACCAATACATCCAAAGCGGGCAAGGACAATTTATGCTGCACAAGAACATTAGCCTTAGCCACAGCGTCTGCTTTGCCGCAAAACATAAGCGCATATCCTATCAAAAGAGTGCCGATTAAATTGCCCAGATATACGGGCACTAAATTAGGCGCTGTTTTTACTGATATTTCTATCAAGTGCTGAACTCGCCCTGTGTATAGCCCAAAGCGGAAATGGCATACCATTATAAGCCCAAGGCTGAACAAAAATGATCCGACAACAGGATTCTCTGTATTCAGAAATACCGTGCCGCCTATAGATATAGCAATTCCGCCCAAAACAGAAATGCGAAATAAATCAATATAATGTTTCATAGTTTCATTGCCCGCTTATGCTAACCAACTTTGGCGTTGACATTGTTATTCCATTTGCTTCAAACAAATCTCTTATATTGTTGTTCAATTCGGAAAATATTATAGCCTTTTTTTCCGGTTTGTTCGTGTAAATGCAAAGCTCCATTTCCGAGGCATCATTGCCCAAATTCTTTGCCAAAACAAAAGGAGTAGGGTCATGCAAAACATCGGCGGTCTTTTTGGAAGATTCAATTAAAAGCTCGGTAGCTTTGCGCCAGGGAACATCATAGCCAACGCTGATAGGCATGGAAATTATAACTCCGGCTTTCTCATTGCCCTCAGTGCTGTAATTCACCACATTTGATGAGAGCAAAGTGCTGTTCGGAACGGTGATAACTTCTTTCCTGTTAGTCTGTATGCGCACTGCAAACGGAGTTTTTTCCACAACGTCGCCCACAACTTCGCCAACCCTAACCCTGTCTCCAAGCTTGAATGAGCGCATATATGTGAGCACCAATCCCGCCACGGAATTGGATATAACGGTTGTGGAGCCTAGCGAAAGCAAGACTCCCAAAAATACAGAAACTCCTCTGAACACCGCCGTTTCAGATTCTGGCAGCAAAGGGAAAATCATGATCACCATAAAGGCATAAGCCAAAATTTTGAACAGGTGCAGAGTGGCCGTAGCCCAATCCGGATAAAACCCCTTTATCACAAGATGGCCCGCTTCAATCTCGCACATAATAAATTTTACGATTTTTACTAAATAATGAGTTACTGCAACAATCACTATTATGCGCAGCAGTTTTGGAATATATGCAATAAAACTTTCCATTATGGATAAAAACGGGTTCAGCAATCCGTGGAAAAGCGCAAGCGCCAAACCTCTTGTGCCAGGATAAATTCCAAACAGCAATGTGATAGATATGTAAAGCGAAATCAGCAAAAGCGCATACATGGTCAGCTTGGAAAATAAAAAGCCGAAGTGCAGCATTTGCGCTTGAGTTAAAAGAGTATAATTGCGAATTTTCAATTCGTGAAATTCATTCTTGCCTTTGTTGCTTATAAACGGATTTATGCGTTTTTTAAATAATCTTATTATCATAGTGTAAGCTATAATTTGCCCAGCCACTACTGCAAGCGATAATCCTGCCATGCGAGCAAAATTAACCCAGTCAATATTTTTCCAGAATTCTAGCATATTTTTTCCACAAACTTCCTGGCTTCTTCCCTTGCAGAACAATCTACAAAAAGAACTTTCTCCAAATTCAATTCGCCGCTTTGCTCCGGGATTTTTTCCAAACAATGCTCAATGCCGCGCGGAATATCCAGAAATGCGATTCTTTCCTGGATAAATGCATTTGCCAGAATCTCGTTTGCAGCGTTCAGGATTGCCGCTCTTGCGCCGCCCGCTTTGCCAGCTTCGTAGGCTAGCGAAAGGCAGGGAAATTTTTTGAAGTCCGGTTCAAAAAATGTGAGATTCTGTATTTGCGGCAAACTTATCCGCTTTGTTTCCAAAGCGAGCCGCTCGGGGAAAGCCATTGCGTTCAGTATCGGGATTCTCATATCCGGCGCTCCGAGCTGCGCCATAAGACTGCCGTCTCTGAATTGCACAAGCGAATGGACAATGCTCTGCGGATGAACCGTTACCTTTATTCGCTCGTAAGGAATGCCAAAAAGAAAATGCGCTTCAATCACTTCCAAACCTTTGTTCATCATTGAAGCGGAATCTATGGTGATTTTTTTGCCCATGCTCCACACAGGATGATTTAGCGCATCTTTGAGCGTTATCTGCGAAAATTTTTCCTCTGGCAATTCTCTGAACGGGCCGCCGCTCGCAGTGATGTGCAAAGTCTCTACTTCCGCTGCGCCTCGACCTGCAAGGCATTGGAAAATTGCGTTGTGCTCGCTGTCCACCGGGGTTATTTGAGCTTTTGGATTTTTATTTAGAGCTTCTTTTATTATCGCTCCCGCCATAACCAGAGTTTCTTTGTTTGCGAGGGCTATTTTTTTGCCTTGCTCTATAGCCTTTAGCGTAGGCTCGCAACCAACCGAGCCGGTCAAGCCGTTTAGCACCAGATCGCAAGCAGAATCCGAGACCAGTTCCAGCAAGCCTTCCATGCCGGCCAGAACGTTTTTTCCTGTTATTTTCTTCAATTCCAAAGCGGCATTTTCATCGAAAAGAGCGAGTTTTGCGTTTGGATATTCTTTTGAAATTTCCACCATCTTTTGCACATTGCCAAATGCGGCTGCGCTGCGCAGAAAAAAACGTTCATTGTGCTGCTTTATCACGTCGAAAGCAGAAGATCCTATGGAACCAGTGGCTCCCAGCAAACATATCTCAGACATCAGGGTCGCGGAGTTCGGTTAATTGGTCAACATCCAAGAATCCGTGCCGGCGATAAACGATTATGGCAATGGCCAGCGCTATTGCCATTTCGCAAGCGGTGGCGGCTATGGCAAATATGGCAAAAACGGCGCCTGCTGTTGCATCTGCCGCTTTGTAATGCGCAAAGGCTATAAAGTTTATATTTGCGGCGTTGAGCATCAATTCCATGCTTATCAGAATGCCTATGGCGTTGCGGCGAGTGAGCATGCCATAAACACCGATTGAAAACAGCAAAAAAGCGAGCAGCAAACAGGCTTGCAGGGTCATTTGCCCTCCATGTGCTTATCTTCTTTGGGTATATATGCTATTGTTATAGCGCCTATCAAAGAGATTAAGAGGAGCAGGCTTATAGCCTCGAATGGCAGCAGGAATCCGGTTGAGCTTGGGGAGAGCAGTCTTTCGCCTATGGCAGCCAGGGAAGCAAAGTCTTCGGTTTCTGTTTGCACAATTGAATTGGTTTCTTTCAAAAGCAGCACTGCAAATACCGAGATTGCCGCGGCAAACAGCGCCGCTATTATTTTTCGCTGTTTTCCAGCTTCGAGGATTCTCTCGCCGAGCCGTACTGTCAAAAGAATTGCAAGCACTATAAAAACAACCACTCCGCCTATATAAACCATCACCTGAGCCACGCCCACGAATTCTGCGTGAAGCAAAAAGTAAAGCACCGCCGATGCGAAAAACGTGCCAATAAGAGCAATTGCGCTATGCAGAACATTTCTCACCGTAACCGTGAGCAAAGCGCCGGCAACCATAATAATTGCCGTTATGTAAAAAAGGATGTCTTTTAAAGGCAGAGAATCCATGCAGGGAATATAGAAAAAATTATCTATTTTACGAACAATGTCCGCAGAATTTATCAGAAGAAGGCTTGTTGTACGCTTGAATGGAACGCCAGATAGCGTTTATATTGATAAAGTTGCAAAAGCGATGGTTGCCTTGGAGAAGGAACTTGAATCTGAAGTTGAATTTGTAAATCCACCTATCGGTGGCAGCATAGCGGTCAAGTTTAAGAATGGAGAGGCGTATCAGTTTTTTAATTATCAAGATCCCAGGCGGGACAAGCCTAAGCCACCGGGTTACAAGCCGCCGGAGGTAGAGTACAAAAAACTTGAAGAAACCATAAAAGAAGACAAGTCTTCCGGACCTGGCGGGTTTGGGATATTCAATTTTTGCATATATGCCATATTGGTGGCTATAGCAGTGCTGGACGTAATTATTTTCATGGTTGTTTTTGCGAAGTTTCAATAATCTTTTTCAAGCGTTCTTTGTATAAATGCTCTTTTAAAATATGCTCTCTGGCATTCTTTGCTATTTCATTTTTAGCATTTGAATTATTTAAATAAAATTTTGCGAGTTCTGCATATTCTTCTGGAGAATCGGCGGCGCAAACTGCATTCTTTGGGAACAGCTCAAATAAATCGCTTTGAGAATCGCTAATTGCAAAGCGCTCGCATAGCGGAATGTCAAAAACCCTTTGATTCACAGCGCTTGGCATTTGGCAGCTTGTTATGTTTATGTGAATATCCCCTTGCGAGTAATGCGAGCATAAACCTTTGCGATAATCAATGTCTTGCAACGTTTTTATGCCGTTTCCGAACATGGACCTCCAGCCCTGAGCGTCTCCTGCGAATTGCAAACCCAATTCCAGCAAAGGTTCCAGGCACAAACGCCGTTTTTCGCTGCTGGCCAAATGAATGCAGTAGCTCGCAAACCAGGCTTCGTCTTTGGTGTCTCCTGGCATTTGCTCTGCGCTCATTTTTCCGGTTAAAATTTGAAAAGCGGCATTTTGGACTATGGGCAAAGCCTCGCCGCTATCGTATTGAATTCGCTTCCAGATATTGTCCAAAAAACTGCCAGCCATTGCGGAGCCGGTGAACATCAAATTGTAAACAGGCTTTTTGTTCTGCGGATAAAATAAATGCGAATCGCCTGCAAGCGGCAGCCACTCTGCGCCAGCAAAGCCTTTTTCTTTGAGCCATGGAATATAAGCTCTTTCCCAAGTCCACGCCAATATGTTTTCGCACTGCGCTTTGCTCAGCAAGCAAGCTATTGGTCGTGGGTCGTCAACAAACCAAATGTGCACGGGCACAGAGAATCTTCGGCAAACATTCAAAAGAATTCCCTCGGAATCTATGCCTTTTGCATTTACGCAAAGAACAAGGCTTGGCGTGCTTTTCTGAAACTGCTCCATAAGAAGCGATTCCAGCGCAGCAGGATTTTCGCTTTCCTGTGGAAGCGTTGTGCACGGAACGTTCAGGTCTTTCAGCGCATTTAAGATTTCTTGCTGGAGGAAGTGTGTGCCAAAGGGGATTGCGACTGAGAATTGAGAATTGAGAATTGAGAATTGAGAATAACTTAACAACTTTTTCAAAATATTTTCGGCTTCTTGCTCGCAGTACCTTGCGGAGGCGGGGTGGCGGATTATTGTTATGCGATCTGAGATTTGCGGCGAGGTTTGCCCGTCCCAGATTGGCAGCCCGGTCAATTTTTCTTTTGCGATTTTCAAGTTTTCTGGGAAGGCGTCGCATAGAATGACAAGCTTGATTTTGCCTGGCGGCAAGTTGTTCAGGAATTCCAAATGATAACCGAGACCTGTGCCAAAGGCAAAGATCACGCTGGAGATGTTTTTTGGTCTGAACCAGTCTCGTTCCTGTTCCGGCTTTATTGCGCTGTGCAAAAGCCGTTCAAAGGTATCGCTGCGTATGCGTGCGCTCAAGGCTCCGGAAGAGGCTTTGAAGTGCTCGCATTGCATTTTATTTAACTGCTTCGGCCGTTGGTATGCTTTTGAATTCGCGGGATTTATCGACGTGCTTTGAAAGTTGCGCTTTTATTTTTGAAATAGCCACATCCAGAGCTTTGCCAAAATTTTCTTCTTCTGCGGAAGCTGCAAGCGCATTGCCCTTAATTGAAGCGGTTATATCGACTTTGCGTTTATGCTCAACGCCGTTTGCGACTTTTGAAATGCCTTCTACCACAACGGAAAAATCGGTAACATTGGAAAAATGAGATTCCAATTTACCGAGTTCGGTTTGGATAACTGGCTGGAATTTAGATGCAGGCTCCTCTAAGTGCCTGACAGTGACGTTAATAGGAATGTTGCTCATAGCGGAAATATAGAAAAATCAATTTACTATATTACTATCATGAAAAAAATAATTCTCATTTCCGTGGCTCTTTTGAGCTTTATGTCTTGCGATTTAGTCGCAGACAAACAAAAACAGCAGGACGCTAAAAATAAAGCTGCTGTTGAAACGCCAAAAGGCCAACACAGCTATGCAATTGGCGCAGACATGGGCAGAGCAATCAAGCAGATAGATGCTGAATTGGATATTTCCATGATTATGCAAGGTATAAAAGACCAAATGGACTCCACAAAACCGCCTCTCATGAATGACAGTCAGGTGATGGTCGCTATGCAGGACCTTATGACGGAAATGCGCAAAAACCGCATTGCAAAGGATTCGCTCAAAGCCGTGGAAAATCTGGCCAAGCAAAACGAATTCCTTGAGCAAAACAAAAGCGCGGCTGGAGTTATCACCACAGAAGGCGGCTTGCAATACATAGTGCTCTCGGAGGGCACCGGTGCGGTAGCCCAAGATGGAGATTCCGTAAGCGTTCATTATTCCGGTTCATTGCTGGACGGCACGGAATTCGACAGCTCTGTTAAACGTAATCAGCCCCTAGCTGTTACTGTTACCGAAGGCAGATTGATCAAAGGCTGGATTGACATGCTGCGCTTGATGAAAAAAGGCCAGAAGGTTAAAGTATGGATTCCGGCTGATTTGGGCTACGGCGAACGTGGCAGCCCTCCGGTGATTCCAGGAAACTCCATGTTAGTTTACGAAATGGAATTGCTCGATATTAAACCTGTTAAGAAATGAGCCTTTCCATATCTAGGGGAGTGGCAGATAAAAGCCTTGTAAATCCTAATATAGAAGCGGTGCTCGCAGCAAAGCGGCTCCGCAAAGAATCCAGCGTTGAAGAACTGTTCAGCGGCATACTCAGCGGAAATCGCGTAGCTTTGGCCAAGGGCATAACGCTTGTGGAAAGCAGCTTGCCTCAGCATCAGGAGAAGGCTCAGGAGCTGATTCAGAAATGCTTGCCGCATTCCGGAAACTCTTTGAGAATAGGCATCACGGGCAGCCCTGGAGCGGGCAAAAGCTCGTTTATAGAAGCGTTTGGCATTTATTTAATCAAAGAACACAGTAAAAAAATAGCAGTGCTGGCAATAGATCCCACGAGCCAGCGTACAAAAGGCAGCATTCTGGGCGACAAAACAAGAATGAATATGCTATCCGCAAACACTGATGCTTTTATAAGACCTTCGCCCTCAGGCACATCGCTTGGCGGCGTAGCTCAAAAAACAAGAGAATCCATACTTCTCTGCGAAGCGGCTGGCTATTCCGTAATTTTGATAGAAACGGTTGGCGTTGGGCAAAGCGAGACCGCTGTGCATGGCATGGCAGACTTCTTTTTGCTTTTGATGCTCGCAGGCGCCGGCGATGAATTGCAGGGCATAAAGCGCGGCATAATGGAAATGTGCGATGGCATGGCTATAACAAAATGCGATGGAGAAAACGTTGCAAAAGCGATGAGTGCCCGTTCCGAATATCAGGGCGCATTGCATTTATTCCCGGCTACCTCTTACAATTGGGCTCCGCGCGTGATAGCGACTTCTTCTGTAACCGGAGATGGCTTGCTTGACGTTTGGAAAATGATAAGCGATTTTGAAAGCGTTGTAAAGCAGAACGGCTGGTTTTTCCAGCACAGAAAAGAGCAGCAGAAAAACTGGATGGAGAGCAGAATTCGGGAGAGTATAATATCTGATTTTTACAATAATCCTGTTATTGCAAAGGAATTGCCCGTGCTTGAAAATGCCGTTTTGGAAGGCGAAGAAAGCCCTTTCGCAGCAGCGGAAAAGCTTTTGAAAATTTATTTCAAAAAGCTCGGCGGCGGCCAGCGTGGATTTTTGGACGACATGTCCACCATGTAGAATTGCTTGCTCAGGTAGCTGTAATCCATATCGAACATGCGAAGAACGTAGCGAGCTATCCACTGGCCAAGCTTTAGCACTACCATTTTTCTGCGCAAGCGGCCTTGGCAGTCTCGGTTTAGAATATCCGGCAGCGTGTTGGTGGTCATAATTTCATCTATGAATGGGCTGTTAAGTTTTTCTCGAGCTTCCGGGCTGGAATAGAAATGCGTTACGCCAAAGCAGACTCTGCGCGGGTTCGCTTTGTTTTTCAGATATTCGCAGCATTCGACAATGGTTGAGCCTGTGCGAACCATATCGTCAAGGATAATTACGTCTTTTCCGTTGAGGTAATCTATGTCAACTTCGCTGGCTTGGTTCAAATTCATGCTCACTTCACGCTCGCCTGTGCGTTTTTTGTCAAGGATAACTCGTTTGCAATCGCTGAGGGCCAGGGCTTCTCGCACTCTGTTGCCAAAGGGCGCGGCTCCTTTGTCTGGGGAAACTATTACCAGATTGTCTCCGTCTTTGCCTGCTTGCACAAAATCCGATGTTTTGATGTAATGCGCATAAATTTCTGCGGGCACAAGGTTGTGGAAGTCGCCTTTGAATGTATCTCTGAAAAGAACCTCTACTTTTACGGAGTGGTTGTGGACTGTTATAACGGTATCAACACCGGCTTCTTTCAGGAGTTTTGCGTAGAGCAGCGATGTGAAAGCCTGTCCGTCGAATTTTTTCAAATCTGAAATATCTCTGTCTTTTTCAATATCTCCAAAGCGGTATGCGCCTCTGTCTTGCGCTGAGTAGAACAAATCCGGTTCAACCAGAACGACTTGTTTTGCGCCGTTGTCTTTTGCGGCTCTTGCGAGAATCATATTGCGCATTGCGCAGTCGTTTCTGCTTCTTGTTGAGAGCGAGACTGAGCATATTATTACGACTTTGCCCTCGAGGTAGCGACCTACTCGTTCAAGGTCTTCGATATCTGAGATATAGCGTGGGCAAAACTCGCTATTAGCATAAGTTTTGAGCGAGACTTCGTCTGCAATATCGCCGCGCAATCCTAAAAACTGCGCAACGTCCATTGCAAATGAATCGTCCGTGAAGGTACCGGTTACAACAATGCCGTCTGACATAAGGGGGAAAATAGAAAACGTTAAAACCTTCGTAGCCATTTGCGCCTGCGAGCGAAAAATCTAAGGTAGTTGCGGTTTTTTCTTCCCCGTAAAGTTTGTTGATACAATCTTGAATACGCAGACATTTTTGGCTTGCTCTTCGGAAAATGCAACATCCCTGCCAGCTTGGTGCTTGAACATAACCGATAACGCGCTGCATTTTTCGTTGAGATCATCAATAAACACGGCTTCCCCAAATCCTATAACGCTTGCAAAATAATAGCCAGAGCTGCATGGATTTTCTGAATGAATCGGCACGCCTTCATGCGACATTTCAAAACATACCTTGTTGTTGCGTTTCAGAATGTCAAGTTTTCTGCCTTCCAATGCGCTATGGAAATACAGCTCCAATGTGTTTCCTCCAAGAATTCTATACCCATAACTCAACGGCACAACATAAGGTGCGCCATCATCAACCATTGCGACATGGCAAGTTTTGCATTGAAGCAAAATTTCTTCAATGCCGTTTATATCCGTAATCTCTCGGTCTTTTCTACGCATGGTTATTATTACTTCCCCTTCACAGGCACTCTCAAAATCGTTTTCAATTTTGATTTATTTTCAACGGAAAAATCTTTGCTGTTATCCAGCCACCAAAAGCCTTCCAACGGCGGAACAACATAATCAAAATAGCCTTTGGGCACACTTTTTCCATTTTTGCTCATTTTTATGGTATATTGAATGCCACATAAAACTTCTATTACCTTTTTGTAATCCCTGATTTCAGGCATATCTTTTCTCCTTGGGTTTTTAAAGGAAATATATAAAATACGTAAGGCCTCTCCCTCTCTAGCCCTGAAAGGATTTCAAAACACCCACCACAGTTCCGCTAAATTTCTCCAATAATTTCAAATCCACCAACTCTGCTCTGTCATTTTTTGTATGCGTTATGCCTGTCATTAAATTTGAAAACATATCGCTTGCCGTTATCGCAATGCAGGGTATTTCTTGAAACGCAAAAATTCCGTGGTCTCCTGAATACCACTGCTCGCCCTCCAATATTTTGTTGCTTGCAATAATTTCTGCTTTCGTTTTTTCATCAAAATTATAAAATGAAAACATACTTTCTGAGCCTATATGCCCAACTCCGTCAATGTTTATCACAAATTTTACATTTAGATTATTTTCCTCCAAATATTTCAAATAAGCCAACTGACCAGATACTTCTGGGCTATCTTCCCCGTTAAACGGCACAATCTCAATCGTATGGTTGAATTTTTCCGTTTTAATCAACTTCGCAATTTCATGCAAAGCAAATATTCCCGAAGCGTTGTCTATCGCACCGTTTGTAAAATATTTGCTGTCCATGTGCGCAGCAATCAAAATGATGTCTTTTGACAAGCCTTCCTTTTTGCATATAATCTGTTTTGATTTCTTCTTGCTGGTTTTTGAATCTATTTCAATTGCGATTTCATCACTCTCCGCAATGTTGCCTAAAGACGAAACATAAGCTGACGGCGTTTTGAAATTTGCATCCTCAAAAACAGGGAATGGGTTTAACCCAGATGTCGGGTCTTGCCCGCTGATTGCTATAATTCCTTTCGGGTTAATGTTTTCAATAAGTTCGTATATCATTTTATCTTCATCTGGGAAATAAAACGGGAAATTTCTCGGCATTAAACTTGCTTTTGCCAATTCATCTTTGAAGACCAGAACGCCTTTGAAATCATTTACGCATTTTAATTTCGATAACGAAGAAACATATTTTATTGGGAATTTGCCTTTAAGCTCATTTGAAAAAGGACTTGGGAATATTTCAATTTTATTGCCGTTCTGCTCAACAAATGATTTATCCGCTTGCCATGCCGTGCATTCAAACGGCAGCTCAACAATCGCATATTCAAGCGATGCAAAAGCATTGCGCAATAAATTCAATACTTTGTTGTTTCCCTCAGAGCCAACAGGTCTCTCAACGCATATTTCGGCAAAGTTAAGCATATTTGTTCTACGTTTTTATTCTTGCAACCAACAGCGGAACAATTCCTGTAAAAATAACAACTATTGACCATAAATTTCCTGTTGTTATATTATATGCAATAACAACTTCATTGAATGTACCGCCTGTTAATAAAACAAGTGCCGTCTCAAATATTACTGTTAATAAAACCCATAATAATCCCATTTTTATATATGTCTTTCTTTCTCCATTTCCTAATCTTGGAATAAATAAAAACGACACAATAAATATCAATAAACACAAGATTATACCGCTAATTGGATTTGCAAACTTTTCTCCAATCGCAGGCGCAATAAGTTCTTGTCTCAATCCTCCATTTAATATCGCAAGTGGAATAATTGACAGCCAGATTAAAATTGATTTTGCTAACATTTTTTCTCCTTTTCGGTTAAATATAGAAAAGGGGAGAAGTCTCTCCCTCACTCGCACTGCGTTGCTCGCTACCCACTCTTGCCCTGACTTCGTGGCGAAAACGTCTGAACCACGATTTTCCCGATTTTAGGATTTACAGGATATCAAGCAAATAAGGATCTTTAAATACATTGAACGGAATGGAAGAAGCCTCTGATAGTTGCGAATTTGCAATCTCTCGCCGTTCATAAGCTTTACGGGGGGTAGAAACTTATAGGGTAGATACCTCTGTAATAACATAGGGGAAAGACCTGGGCGAATTTAACTTCACCCAAAAAAGAGAGCTTGCTCCGCTTCTTGGCAGAGCAGGGGCTAGGGCTTAACTCCTAGCCAAAAAAGCACAGCTGTAAAGGTAATGCCAACTACCCATAACCACAAACAGCCTGCACAAAACTTGGCTTCGCTCTTGGTCATGGTAAGGCTTTTGAAAAAAAGCTCCACCGCCTTAATTACCGGGAATTCGTTTTTCATGTGACCTCCTGGGTTCTCTTAAATGCCATTTATTTTTACCTAAATACACCTGTTCCATTATTTTTGCGACTTTGAATATATCTGCATATTCTTCCGCCTGCTTACGGGTTGGAAGTGTCGCCACAATTTCGTAATTCGTAAATTCCTCCGCAAAACGCAACATTCGGCGAATATTGGTCAATTCAAACGAGCTCCCATATTTATCTTGCAATTGTTGCGACTTCTTTGTGAGTTCTTTTCTTTTGGGGCTTAGAATTCCGAAAAATGGAAATTTGTTTTGCATATACGCACTCCTCTTGCTCGCCTGCTGTGCATTGGCGTTTTCTTTGAATGCTTTGAATATTTGCTTGTAGTCAATTGATTTGAGCATAGCGGTAATTTAGAAATTTACAGTCACTCTGTTTTCACTCCACAATCTCTATTTGATTATTTTCTGGGTCCAAAATGCAACTCTCATAATAGCCATCTCCTGTTGTTCTGGGCTTGCTTATTATTTTATACCCGTCATTCTTCAATTGTTTTGTTAATTCATCTACTTTACTTTTGCCTCCAACGCTGAAAGCAATATGAATATAGCCAAGATTGTTCAATTCTTTTGCAACGGCATTTAATTTTTCTTTTGTCATAATCTCTATACGAGTGCTATTATCAAATTCTAAAAAATAAGTTTTTAATCCTGTATTTGGATTATGATACATTTTGTTTGCTTTTGCTGCAAAATATTTTTCGTAAAATGTTTTCATTTTTTCCAAATCATTTACATACAAGGCTATGTGGTTGAGTTTCATTTTAGTTCTTTAATTTCAAGGTTTTTGTATTGGCATTAACGCTAATAGCTACTTTCTGGCAAGCTGACTCTATAAGGGAGCGAATTTCGGAGAGCAAGGACATAAATTTTAAAACTCCGCTCTTTTCCTGCGAGCCATGTCAATATTTTTTCTAGCATCGATATTATGTGGTTCAATTCGTAATATTGCTTCATAGTCTGCAATAGCCCTGTCATAATCTTCCATCAAAAGATATGCATTGCCACGACCGAATAGATAGCTTGGATAATCAGGTCTAAGCAAAAGAGCTAGGATTTTTTCAATTATCATGGCTGTAATATAGAATTTTTCTTTTCTATATTACCCGAGAAAGGAATTTTACGCAGGAAAAATGGCGAGGATTAAATGGATATAGGTGAAGAAATCGCAGCGGCTTATTTGCAGTATATTAAAGAATGCGAATTTATTCGGCAAAATTTTTATACGCCAGATACACAAGGCGAAATTGATGTTATTGGAATAGACATCAAGAATAAAAAAATATATGTTTGTGAAGTTGCCATTCATTTAGTCTCAGGCTTAATGTATGTAAATAAAAATGCAACCGATACCATCAATAGATTAGTCAAAAAATTTTCAAAAGACATTGAATATGCAAATAAATTTTTTCACGATTATGAAAAAATAATAATGCTGTGGAGCCCGATAGTAAAAAACGCAAAGCCAAGTTCAAAAAACAATCAACTAAAAGAAGTTGAAGAAGTAAAAAACACAATCAAAGAAAAATACAATGTTGAGCTAATTACAATAATAAATGAAAGTTTTATGACTTGCTTAAAAGAGTTGAGAGCATTTGCGAAAAAAGAGACAAAAGACAATAAATCGCCTATAATTCGTTTTATGCAAGTAGAAGAATATCTTAGAAAGCATCTAAAAATGTAAAGGAATCTTTTATGCCTGCAGAAGAAAAAAAGTTTTTTACAATATGCGGGAAATGTCCATCAATAAAATCAATCAAACGCATTAGCATGAGTAATTCAGAATTTTCTCATAGTTGTAGGGATTCAATATACATAATGACTGATAACAATAAAATTATATGCAATTTTCATCGTTCTAAATCCCTGCATAGCTATAAAGGCTCTTATGAAGTAAAGCAAGACATATTTGAAAATTTTACAAACGCAATTTTAAATTCAGAAATATTAGAACTGGTTGAACAGGATGAATCTGAGAGCGAAATTAATACCAAAGATATTATTTATGATTATGAAACTGGTCCTAGCGTATTCATCGAATTTAATGAAAAATTGCCTTCTTCTGTAATAATATCTCTAGATGTTCAGCGCAGACTTTGTGATTTTATTGAAAGATATTTTGTTCCTGATTTAAAAAAATGGAATGCTGACATCCCTCAATAAAATCGTTTTATTTCTGCTTGTTTTGCCTTTGGTTATCTCTATGTCGCTTTTGGGAATGCCAAGTTCTTCGGAAAGCAATTTTTTTAAGTCTCGCTTCACATCTTCCGGCAATTTGTTATATTCAACGCCGGAAACCGCCCCTTCAAGAGAATAAAGATGAACAAGGCACAAGTTTGAATAATGCGATTTTAATTTGACAAATGCTTTTTTGCTTCCGACTTTCTTTAATTCTTCCGCAGTAGTAATGCCAACAGATTTCAGCTTTCGCTCTATTT
>Ga0209755_10000258_pt1 | contig 103730 bp, 97 predicted proteins | sample TergutCo191P1_FD_187301 | JGI IMG/M metagenome (GOLD analysis project Ga0209755, IMG submission 187301) | Cornitermes sp. P1 segment gut microbial communities from Petit-Saut dam, French Guiana - Co191P1 (SPAdes) (version 2) | ecosystem: Host-associated > Arthropoda: Insects > Digestive system... | reverse complement strand
CATACCGTCGGAAATTACGATAATACGCCTTGTGGCAGTGGCAGGCACACCAATTCCGGTAAGTAATTCCTCAGCACGTTGCAAGGCTTGGGTCATATTTGTGCCGCCGCCGGGGGTAAGGCTATTTATTCTGGTAGTGATTTGAGCCCTATCCGCATACCCTGTAAAATCAAGAATATTTGCATCAACTACACTGTTTCCGTAAGGAATAACCGCAATTTGAGTGTCTGGGTTGCTGGTAAAAAGCGAATTAACTAAAGTCGGCATATAACTACGCAACGCAGTCATAGGCGAACCAATCATACTGGCAGATGTATCAATTGCTATTACAATGTATTCCACTAGTATTCTTTCAAATTCAACAGAAACATATATGTCTGCAAATCCGCTGAGGGTACTTACATCCACGATGCTTGGCACAGTTATTTGCTGCTGACCGGAGCCGGGAGGGTATGTTACAGTACCATTTACTGTCCAGCTTAAAACACGGTACTCTGGGTCTGGGTTTGCTGTAAACACGAATTCATAATACGTAATCCCCTGTAACACCATAAAGGAAGCCCAAGCATTAGAACGATGATTTAATATACTATCAGGGGGATCACCATATCTTACGGTAATGCCACCGCCAGTGCCGGAAATAACATTGGCAGAAACACGAAACGGCTCTGGAGTATACGGTTGCCATTGTGCGTAAAGAGTTATATTTGCATATAGGGGTGTATTAAAAACAAATTGAGTGCCTCCCGTTGGTGCTGTAAACCAACCCAAAAAAATGTGCCCAGCAAATACAGGATCGGGTACAGGCTCGGAAATCGGATTGCCATGAAGCACTCCACGCTGAAAATCTGCATCGCCATTACCTGGTATAAATGTGACAATTCTACCTACTGGTATGGTTCCATAGCCGTCGCCATCGCCAGGCCCAGGAAGTCCTCCTGGGTTAGATCCTCCTGGTGTAGATCCTTCGCCGCCGGAACCGCCTACAAGAAAAGCCTGTACCTGCACCTGCGGTGTTCCCCCAAATACCATAAAAACAACTAACAAAGCAGCTACAACAGCTCTAAATCTAATTAATCCCACAAAAAATACCTCCCTGTATCAACCCACTCCTAAGCGATTAATCAAAGTATCATACACACTATTCATAGTCGAAATCATCCTGGCATTTACCTGATACAACTGGCTGAACCGTGTCATATTAAGCAATTCCTCATTCATATCTACATCAGAAATAGCCGCACGCTGGTTTTGTGTAGCGATCAGCCGTTCGTGATAACTTAACCTAAAGCGTTGCGATGCCCTTATATCTATAGCCAAAAAGCCCGTGGTAGCTATTATGTAGTCTTCAAGGCGCCCTTCTCTGAACAGCGATTGCGAGGTGTTGATATTAAGAAACCCTAATATAACATCGTTAGCGCTTTCGCCTCTGGTTGGGTCTGTGTCGGTTCCAAGCAAACTGGGCTCGCGTAGCAGAAGCGGGTTTACGTTAAAATTTAAACTGTTAAGCAAGCGAAAATCGTCGTTTGCAAAAGTGCCGTCATCAAGAAGATTACCGCCCCTGTCTGTCCATATGAAGAAATTGCGGTTGCTTTGCCCATCTGCGCCGTAGCCGTTGCGGTGGCCTGGGTTTCCTTCTATGGGGCGACCCTGGGAGTCGTGGCCTTCGTTGACGGCGCGAACAAATACGCGCACCATCTCGTTAAGGCGGTTTTGATAGAAGGGGATGCCGCGGAAGTTGGTGGTATCGCCCGGCAAGGCGTCTCTGGCGGCTATAGGCCGTTCAGGTAAACTTGATGGAATAGTGACTGTGCTTGCTTCACCTGCCGCCGGAAGTTCGTTCATTACTCTGTCAATAAGGTCATCATATTCGTCATTAGTGTTTTCTGCTGCCGCAAAGGCTGCTGTTATGTAGTTGCGGATTTCGTCTGCATCTATTGACATATGTCCGTCGTTTATGTTTTCGATTATCGCGTCAATAATCGTTGGTATGGGCGCGATTGCGGCAAGTACAGCTGTGCCGTCTCTGGCATCCATAGCGCTTATTACATTTTCCAAGTTCTGTGCGGCAAGGTTTCTTTCGGCTACAGCCATAAATAATTCACTGCCAAGGCGCTGAAAGTCCTCTGGTGGGCTGGTAGGCCCTAATAGGTCAAATTCAGCTTGAAGCTGATCTATTCTTGTATTGGCCGCCGCTATAGTATTCAAAAAAGGTTGCACCGCAGGCAGACCAGCACCAGGATAGTATTCTCCGGGCGTACCAAGCTCGCCAGGCACCCCTACCTGCCCAGGACTAGCCGTCCGCCAATTCCCATTACCATCCCGCACATCAATAAGCCCTTTAAGCGTACCCTGCAAATGCGGGCTAAATATATTAAAATGCGCACCGTTCGCAAAGCGTATATCGTACAAACCGTGTACGTCCATTTCGTTACGCTCTTGCCCTATCGGGCGTGGCACTAATTCCAGCCTTTGCACTCTATCATGATTAATAAAATCGTATCCGTTTATAGAAACCGCAAGCCGCCTGTCGTTATCTATGCCGCTGGTAGCGCTTACGTCCCGTTCTTCTACTGTTATATTTACAAACTCTGATAAGCGGTCAAGCAGTAAATTCCGCTCGTCCCGCAGGTCGTTTGCAAATGCGCCGTCAAATTCAAAACTGCGTATTTGCTTATTTAGAATAGAAATTTGCTGACCCAGGCTATTAATTTCCGTTACAACAGCCCGCACCTCGCCGTTTATGTCACGTTGTTGATTTTGAAGCGCGGTTGCGTTAGAGCGTATCATATTAGCCAGGGTATCCCCAGCGTTAATTACGTTTAAGCGGAAGGTGCTGTCGTGAGTGTTGCCGGTAAGCTCTTGTATACGGGAAAAGAATCCGTTAAAAGATGCCAAAACACCGTCAGAAAGCTCGTTAAACATCGTCTGTATTAGCGATAGTTGCGGAACTTTAACGGCATGATCGCCAAAAACTGCGTTTTGGCTACGGAAGCGCCTATCTATAAACTGGTCACGCATTTGTTTTACGTTTTGTACGGAAGAGCCGGTACCAAACATACCGCGCCCGTTGCGCAGATTTATTGCCGGGTTAGCAGATTGAACCGTAACTTGCCGGGAAAAACCAGGTATACCCATGTTAGCTACGTTATGACTGGTAACGTTTAAGTTGGCACGGGCTGTATGCATACCCGAGTTAGCTACGCGGAAAGTGAAAAATGAACCTCTCATGTCTTTACCCCTTTCATAACTAGTATATCGGCAAGCAAAGTTCATTATGTAATGTTACCATTTAAAAAAAATTCCGTCAACATCCTTAATATATGCTATAATCCCAAAAAGGAGGAATCCAAATGCTAACAGCCCACGAAAGAATACGCCGCATACTCGCCCGGGAACCCGCTGACCGCATAGGTGTTTTCGAGCATTTTTGGAATGATACCATAGGCCACTATCGCAATCAAGGCCATATCCCGCAAGACGAGTCCTTTGAAGAGCATTTTAACTTGGACATAATGCTAAACTGGTCTTTTAACCTAATGGCTGATTTAGATTTCAAAAACGAAATACTAGAAGAAAACGACGAAACAATACTAATAAAAGACGGCAACGGCGCAATATTACGGCGCCACAAGCTACACGACAGCACTCCAGAGCATGTAGACTTTACAGTAAAATCAAAAAAAGACTGGGAAAGCGTCCGCGAAAAACTGGCGAAAGTAGACGAGCGCCGCATCGACTTTGCGGGCTACCGCGAAACCCGAAACACCGCCAAAAAGGCTGGTAAATTCTTTATGTGGAGCGGGGTCAATGTCTTTGAGATGATTCACCCGCTGTGCGGGCATGAATATATGTTAATAGGCATGGCGGAAGATCCGGAATGGCTGGAGGATATGATAAACGTCTACGCCGACTTAAACTTGCAGTTGCAAGAGATTCTTTTCAGCAAGGAGGGTTTGCCGGACGGCATATGGTATTATGAAGATATGGGCTTCAAAAACCGTCCTTTTATATCGCCTAACATGTACCGCGAGCTGATATTCCCGGCGCATAAGCGCAGTTTCGACTTTGCTCACGCTCGTAATTTACCTGTAACTGTACATTCTTGCGGCTTTGTAGAGCCTCTTTTGCCGCATATGTTAGACGCCGGGCTAGACTGCCTGCAAGTAATAGAAATAAAAGCCGGCATGGACTTACTGCGCATCTACGAAAACTACGGCGATAGGCTATCTTTAATGGGCGGCATAGATGTCCGCGCTTTATATACCAACAACAGAGCCATAATCGACAAAGAGCTTGAAGCTAAAATACCGATAGTCAAACAAGGGAACGGATATTGTCTACATAGCGACCATTCCATTCCCGTAACGGTAGAATACGATACCTTGAAATATTTTATAGAAAAGGCGCTTTCGCTATGAGGACTAAAGCAGATACTTCTGCAATGTAGTAATCAGATCATTATAATCTACCGGCTTGCCTATGTGCGCGTTCATGCCGGCTTCGTAGCATTTATCTACGTCCTCTTTAAATACATTGGCTGTCATTGCCACTATCGGAATATGCTTGTCCAGTACACGTATACGCCTGGACGACTCTAGGCCGTCCATTTCTGGCATTTGCATATCCATTAGTATAAGCTTGTATTTGTCCGGATTTTCCCGGAACATTATTACCGCATCTAGCCCGTTTACTGCACAGTCTATTTCTATGCCTGTGTTCTCTAGTAGACCTATTATTATCTCGCGGTTGACCTCTACATCCTCTGCCAATAGCACACAGCATCCCTCAAAGGATATTTCTTGCGCGGCTATTTCGTAGCTTTGCTTGGACGGATGTACAATTCCGTCGTTTATGTTTATGCAACTCGCTAAATCTGACAAAAACAGCGGCTTGGGCAAGAAGTCGTTTATACCGCTATGCTTGGCCTCGTCCTCTATTACGCTCCAATCGAAGGCCGATACTATTATTATAATCGGCTCTTTTTCTCCCTTAGAACGCAGTTTTCCACTTAATTCGAGCCCGTTCATGCCCGGCATTTTCCAGTCTACAAAACAGAAATCGTATACATTGCCCGCGTTTACCATTTCCATGGCAGTGTATCCGTCGCTTGCTGTGTCGCAGTCTATATTTAACTCCTCTGCCAGGGCCTTAAAGTATTCCAACATTCTTTGGTCGTCGTCTACTACCAGGATGCGCATATTCTGACGGAAGATGCTTGGCTTTTCGGTATCGGTAAGCGCGGGCGCCATCAGAATATTAAATATAAATCTGGAGCCCTGGCCTAGCGCAGAGTCTATTCTTATATCCCCGCCCATCATTTGTATTATACGCTTGGAAATTGCAAGCCCTAAGCCTGTACCGCCGTATTTCCGGGTAATACTTCTATCGGCTTGCTCGAAAAAGTCAAACAGACGGCTTTGCTGTTCTGGCGATATGCCTATTCCTGTATCGTTTACTTCTATCCTTATGTTACAGCGGCCGTCCTCTTCCTCGCCCATATATCTTGCGTCTAATGTCACCTTGCCTTGTGCCGGTGTAAATTTTATCGCGTTGGAAAGTAGATTAGTTATTACCTGCGCCAGACGCTGATCGTCACCTCTTAGGCCGCGGGGAATTTTCGTATCTATCCGTACGCCAAACTCTTGGTTCTTTTCGTCTACCCTAAAGCTTACTACGTCTACTACCTTCCGTAGCATGTTCTCAAAGTTAAATTCCTTATCAAATAGCTCAAACTTGTTGGCTTCTATCTTAGAAATATCTAAAACATCGTTTATAACGCCCAATAAATGCGTAGAGGCGCTTTCTATTTTATCAAAGGCGTAATCTTTTCTGCTTGAGTCTGTGGCGGCCTTTCCTATTGTCAACATGCCTATTATTGCGTTCATAGGGGTTCGCATTTCGTGGCTCATGTTTGATAGGAAGGTGGTTTTGGCCATGTTGGCTTCTTTGGCTTTATCCAGTGTCTCGTTAAGCTCTTGGTTTACTTCGTTGCGTATTATCGCGTTTGCAAAAAGCAGACAGCTTGAGCGCAGAGTGTTTTCCTCGGTTTCTGTAAATACCCGCTCGTGTTTGCAGTCGTCTAAGCCTACAAAACCCCAAAAGGTGCCGCTTACGTATATCGGCACTATTAGGGCGGCCTTTACGCCGTGCGGTTCAAAGTCCGGCTTCATTTCTGGGCTCATTTCCCGGACAATATTATTTATACAGCGCCCGCGTGCCAGCTTTTCGCGCCAGTTATGCAAAACATCGTCGTAGGCCACGTTGTACGCACCTACAACGCCCTCCATACTGTAGCTTTCGTGTTCTACCCATTCGTATAGATGAGAACAACAAAGTACATCGTCTATCATATGGTTGTTCCATATATATACGCGGGTAACATCTATGGCACTGCCTATCATTCCTAGACTTGTTGTCATGGCCTCGCCAAAATCATCGTTATCTGTTTCTAGCAGATGGCTTATTGCGTTGTTTACCGAGCTTAGCAGAAGATCACGGTATTTTAACTCTTCGGCTCTGCTTTGTAGGGTATCCCACATCTGCTGGATAGTACAGGAAAGCCCGCCTATTTCGTCCTCGCGGCCTAGGCCGTAGATGCTTACTTCCCTAGAATTTGCACCGCTTATTTGCGTAACGCTTTCCGCAAGCCTGGTAAGCGGGTTAAGTACATGATGCCGGGTTACAAAAATAATTACAAACATATACAAAATAAGCGCAACAAGTATAATAACGGCAAAAGGCACAAAATCACCCGCTCTAAACAAAGCGGCGCTGTTAAACAAAGTGATTAGCATCCAGTTAGAATATGCTATGGGGATAACGGACGCGTAGCTGTAGTTTCTGCCGCTAAGTGCAATTACCTCCAGTCGCATTCCTTTATCAAAGAAGCCTTCATGCTGGCTTAAAAATTCAGTGACATAACGGCTCAAATTTTCGTCAACAGTGCTGATGTGCCTAAACTGGCCATCCATGTGTATATAGCCCCTATTGTCTATAATGTAGCCTACTTTATAATCCGGCTCGTAATGACCAAACATATCGTATAGTACGCTGTCTATCATAATAGGCGTGGCTATAAGCCCTAAAATTTGCCCGTTAATTTCTACTTTATAGTTTATCCAAAGCCGCCAGATATTGGCTACTTTATCTATATCAAAGTTAAAGGAATGTGTGTTGCCAGAGGCTACAAGCTCAAAAAACCATGCGTCCATGGGCTCGGCATATGACATTTGGCTGTGCGAGCCAAAATCCGCAAAATCTAAGTGCGGAAGTATTAGGTATTCATTAAAAGAACCGTACATGGCGATATATACTTCACCAGTTTGTAAAAGGGGCGAAAAGTTTTTGATAGCGTGAAAAGCGGCCTCTTTTTTGGCCGGGTCAGCTTCATCAGCCAGCCAATTTTGCACGGCGTGGTAGTTGGCAAGTTGCCGTATTAAAACCAGCTCGCGGTTTACGTGCAGGTTAAACTCGCCCATAGATTCCATTGAGTAGATATGCGCAAGCCTACGGGAGGCCGTAGAAGCAACGCTTGTTATTGCGAGGGTGGCTATAGCGCTTATTATACTTAAAATAACGAGCATTGAAATGATATTGATATAGTTTACGCGGCCAGAGATTTTATTGCCAAACAGAGCTTTCTTCTTCATATTCATTGCCTCCTAAACACCAATAAATTAATTAAAAGACTGGCTAAGCCGCAAATAAAGATAAGGACAAAAAGCAAGGTAAAGCCGGCATTTTCAATAAGTGGAGCAAGCAGTAACATTATACCGGAAGAAACAGCCAGCGAGATAGTGGTAAGCACCCCAACATAAAGCGGCAATTTGCCCGGCGGTGTCACCTTATCCAGCATAAGATTTGCGGTAAGTATGTAGCAAGTACTGCCTAAGTTAGCTAAAACCCAGGCGACCAGCAGTAGTGCAAAAGAATTACTGACAAGGGCCAGCAGACCTGCGGCGGCCACAAGGCAAGCGGCAATTACAGAGGTGGGCATGGGGCCGTATCTATCTATTATAAAACCAAAACCGACATGACTTACAGCGCTAGAAGCAACGGCCAGCGCTGTAAGCAGGGCTATATGGGCCTCAGTCGCAGAAAAGTCTCTAATCGCATAAAGAGTGTAATAGGGTAGCAAGGAGTTAGCCACCACCAGAAAGGTAAACATAATTATCATGGTACGAAAGTGTGCATCTTCTTTTACTGAGCTGGGAATGCCCTTAAGGTATTCCAGTATACTCATGGGAATGCGGGGTTGTACATCTTCATGTTCGCGCATCATAATGAACATAAAGGAATCCACCATCAAAAACAGACAGCCTATGGCAAATATTATCAAAAAGTTGTATGGGAACAGAATTCGATTAAGTATAACAGGAATAAGGGCAGACATGCCAACGCCTATACCGGCGCCTATAGCGAAGCCTATGCCGCGTATAGCGCCGCGTTTTTCTGGCGGTAACAGTTTTAGCAATAGCGGCGTAAAAAATACGCTGTAAGAGCCCACAAAGATATTAAAGATACCCCAAAACAGCAAAAACATCCATACTAATAAGGGCGGATTATTGGCAAATAGCGGAATACTAAGCACAAAGGCCAAAAATATAATCCGCTGTAAAAGTAAAATTTTACCAAAGGTTTTGCCCATTAGTTTAGCGCGTGAGGCGATGGAACCAAACAGCGGTTGAGAGGCAAAGGTACAAACAAAGGCCATAGAGGCCGCCATAGCTATTTGGAAAGTAGAGGCATTAAGTTGTTCCAAAAAGAAGGGTATAACCGTTGCGATAGAAATTAGCGTCATAGCTGGTACAAAGAGTATACCATCGACAAAGAAAAGGCTCAAATTGTAGTTTACGTCTTTTTTACTGCCGTACATAGAGGCTACCTCCCGTGTGTCAATATGTAAATTGTACCACATTTTAAAATAACCTTCACTAGTGTTTACGATTTTGGTATAATAGCTTAGAGAGGAGATGGCTTATTTGGTACGAGCTAGAGGCATACACGAGCAAAAAAAATATTTTTCCCTTATGCTGGTTCCTTCTTATACTTCCGGCAAAACACGTAGCATTCGCATTTCACATAGAAGCATATACGCGGTATTATTTTCGATAGCGGCTATAGCCGTAATTTTGACCTTACTTTACGCGCAGTCAATGTTTACCGGGCGGGTGGCCAGGTACGCCACCAGCTCTTTAGAGGTAGCGCAAGCGGCCTATGCCAATTTACAGCTATCAAGCTCGCAAGAACTTAGCTTGCTTATGGATAACGTAGTTTTTCTGCAAAACTCCCTAAGGGCCGAACGCCTAAGAAGCGAAGAAGGCCTCCAACAGCAGCAGTACGCCTTTTTAGAGACTTTAGAGGCTATTTGGCTATACACAGAGGGGCTGGAAATGCGTCTGCGGGGCTATGAAGCCTACAGGCAAGAGATAATAACACAACTAAGCGAAAGTGAACATATACCAGTCGTTAGAAACTTACTAGTAAATATAAGGCAATCGGAAGAGGACTTGCTTATAGGTTTGGACGAGTTGCAAGGCTTTTCCACCATTAGCCGAGCGGGTTATGATGAAGAAACTCAGTTAATTTACTACATAATCAAGCTTGAAGCGGCTTTGGAGGCTCAGCATGTTCTTTTTACTGAGTTAAAGGAAAAGGTAGACGGCGCCATCCCCTATATTTTGCGCGACAGATACGGGCCAGATTTATTGGAATGGTCGCATGTAAGGAATATTTTGCCCCGCAACACGCCGGTTATGATTACCGATGTGCGCACGGGCACAACATATTGGATAAACAGCTTTTCCCACGGCAACCATGCGGATGTGTTTCCGGTAAGCCCAGAGGATACGGCCGCCCTGCACAGTACCTTCGGCGGGCGCTGGACTTGGGATACCCGGCCTATATGGGTACATGTGGGCGAACGCAAGATTGCGGCCTCCATCAACGGAATGCCGCACGGCGGCGGCGGAAACAGGGGCAATAATATGAACGGCCATGTGTGCATACATTTCCGAGGTAGCAGAACGCATAATGGCAGCCTGGGGCATGAGCGGGATCATCAGAGATCTGTTACTGAGGCGTATAGGGCTGGGCTTAGGCGGTAGTTATTGTATAATTACCCGTATGTCGCCCTCTTTGCGGCTTAGGCCTATTCTGTCAAAGTATTCTAGTAGCGATAGGGCGAATTTGCGTGAGGTTCCTAACGCATCGCGAAATTGCGCCAGGCTTGCCGGGGCTATTTTTTGGAATGTTGCTTTTGCGTTTTCTACTTCCCCGGCCGTGAAGAATATGCCTGGGCTTGTCATTATTAGGGAGCCTTCTGTCAGCATGGCTTCTAGTACTTGCTTGGCGGCTTTGCTTTCTGCTTCTTGTAGACCTGCTTCAAACTGGGCGCGTATTTTCTTTTGTTCCGGAGTGTATTTTGACTTGAAATCTGGTAGGGCTATGCGGCCTTTATCGCTAATGCTTAGAAGATTTTTATAACTTTGAAGTAGCTGGTCGAACAGAGCGGGCTTTATGCCGACTGCGGCACGGCTACGTAGTTCTTCCTTTCGTATGCCTTCTAGTAGCGGGTTTTCTTTGTGATAGTCTGTAAGGATTTTTGTTATGCTTGCGCCTAGTTGCCCGTGGCTTGTTGATGTTATTGCGTTTTGGGAGCCTATTCGGATTATTTGTCCGCTTGCTGTTAGGGCTTCTATTTCCTTTTCAATATTTTGGTGGCTGGTAAAACGTTTTTGGATTTCTGGTAGGTGGGCTAAGCCCTCCATAGCTTGCATGATTTGGGAGCCGATCCCTCCTTGTTCTAGTGTTCTTAGGCTTTCTATTATTTCTGCGGCTTTTGTGCGGCGGTGCTTTTTGGGGGATTCGTCCAGTACTACCCCGCCGCCTATTGTCTCTACTGGCGAGTAGAAGCGGATTACAAAATTATCAGAGCGCTTGACTGTTACTTCTTCCTGGAATATCAACTGCGCATAGCCGGAGCTTCCCGGGCTTAGCTGGTCTGTGCCTAGTAGTATGATTTTGCATAGTGTATTGCTTGTGCCGTGGTAAAAATGCACCCGTGAGCCGTTTTTTAGGCTTCTGGGGCTGTTTTTTATTATTTTTAGCTTTACGTCTAGTAGGCGGGTGTTTTGGAAGGCTTCTGGCGGGGCTAGGATGTCGCCGCGTTTTATTTCGTTGCGGCTTATACCGGAAAGATTGACCGCTACCCGCTGTCCGGCTACTGCTGTTTGGGTGTCTTGGTCGTGTACTTGTAGTTTGCGGGCTTTGGTTGTTGTTTTTGCTGGGTATATTGCTACCGGGTTGTCCTGGTTTAGTGTTCCTTCTATTAGAGTGCCGGTTACTACCGTACCAAAACCCTCTACTGAGAATACGCGGTCTACTGGGATTCTGAATGGTAGGGTTATTTTGCTATTAGCTTCGTTTTGGTCTATTTTGGCGTAGATTTGGCTTTTTAGCTCGTTTATACCCTCGCCTGTGTGGGCTGATACGAATACTAGCGGCGCGTTTTCTAAAAAAGTGCCTTTTACCCTTTCTTTTATTTCTTCGCTTAGCATATTGCGCCATTCTTCGTCTACTGAGGGGAGATCACATTTGCTGATTACAATTATTCCGTCTTTGGCTTTTAGTAATTGCAAAATGTCCAGATGTTCTTGCGTTTGCGGCATAATGCCGTCGTCTGCGGCTATTACCATTAAAACTAGATCTATGCCCCCCGCGCCCGCTAACATGTTTTTTATAAATTTCTCGTGGCCGGGTACGTCTATTATTGAGGCCTTACCCGGTAGATAGGCGTAGCCTAGGTCTATTGTTATGCCGCGCTTTTTTTCTTCCTTTAGGCGGTCTGTGTCTATGCCGGTTAGGGCTTGTATTAGCGCTGTTTTGCCGTGGTCTACGTGGCCTGCTGTGCCGATTAGCATATAATATCTACCGTCCTTACATCCAACAAAAAGCGATCCTTCGATACCCTGCCTATAATCGGGGGATCCATTTCGCGAAAATGCCGCTCTACCTCCTGGGCGCTTTTGCCTGATATGCTTATCGCCAGGGCGTATGTTTCAAGCTCATCGCCGGGCAGTGCGCCGCCGCCTACATAGCTTGTTTCCTTCACAATTATTGAGCCGGGAAAGTGGCTTTGCAGAGCTTGCGCTTTCTCGTATAACTCCTCTGGCGTGGCCTTTAGCATTTTCTGTACCGGAACATCATTTTGCAAGCGTAAAGTTGCCTCTAGGGCGGCTAGGCTTAGCTTGTCTATACGTAAGGCCCTGGCTAGGGGGTGGGCTTTCATTTTTTCTATATAATCCCGGCGGCCTATGGCTATTCCGGCTTGCGGACCTCCTAATAGCTTGTCGCCGCTGAAGGTTATTATGTCGGCTTTTGAGAATTTCTCTTTTTTGTCAAGCACAGAACCGCTACCCAAATCTTCTATCAGCGTAATATTATGGTTTTTGGCTAAAGCGGATAATTCTTCCATGGAAGGGGAGGAGGTAAAGCCTACTATCTTAAAATTACTGGCGTGTACCCGTAAAATTACGCTATCTGGGCTTATTGCTTTTTCGTAATCTGCTAGATGGGTCTTATTGGTGGTGCCAACCTCCACCAGGCGGCATCCCGACTGCAACAGAACCTCCGGAATACGAAAAGAGCCGCCTATCTCCACAAGCTCGCCCCGCGAGATAATTACATCGTGCCCGGCGGCCACTGCCGATAATGCAAGCAGTATAGCCGCGGCGTTGTTATTTACCGCCATGCCCGCCTCTGTGCCCGTTAGCTTTGTTAGTAATTCTTCTATATGAACATGGCGGTTGCTTCGCTTGCCTGTTGTTAGGTCGTATTCTAGGTTGGAATAGCCTTTGGCGGTTTCCACTATGGCATCCAAGGCCTCTTGTGCCAGGGGTGCGCGGCCTAGGTTTGTGTGCAAAATTATTCCGGTGCCGTTTATTACGCGGCGTAAGTTTGGGATTTTGTTTGTTTTGTACTGCTTGGCAATTTGCTGTGCTAAATCTTGCGGGCTGGGAATAGCCTCCACCCGGCCTTCCAATATAGCGCCACGCAAATTTTCTAAAACCGCTTGAGCCGCCTGGGTAAGAAGAGGGTTGCGCTCTATGCCGCTTAGCTCTAGCAAATCGTCTACTTTCGGAATTTGTCTCAGTAGGTTCATAGGAAAAATCTCCTTGGTTTTTTCATAATTTTAGATCATTTTCAGAAAATTGCAAGCTTGACCACAAGACATTCTTAATTTAAAATGTCATAGTCAATTTCAAATTTCCCAAGGAGGATGTATTAATGGTTAAAAAATGTTTTATGGCTCTAGTAATGACTTTCGCGTTCCTACTAGCGGCGCCATTCACAGTAAACGCGGAGGAAGCAACAAGGGTAACAATCTTACATACCAACGACATCCACGGCAGATTTGTGGAAAGCTCAAGCGCTATGGGCATAGACCTAATAGCCGCTATCTACTACCAGTGGGAAAACGCGATACTGGTAGATGCGGGCGATACCTTCCACGGTGTGCCTTTTGTAAATTTCAACCAAGGCGAGAACGCCGCAGAGCTTATGAATCTTGCGGGTTACAGCCTATTTACACCCGGCAATCACGATTTCAACTTTGGCTACAGAAGGCTTCTTGAGCTGGAAGGCATGGCAGATTTCGGCTTTATTTCCGCCAATATTTATCGCGGTGGCGAGCTTCTGTTTGACGCTTATAGCCTTGTTGAAGTTGGTGGGCTTACACTGGGCTTTTTTGGTCTGGCGTATCCCGGCACCCCGCAAGTAACGCACCCTGATAATGTGGCGGGTCTGTATTTTTCTGATCCTGTAGAAGCCGCGCAAGAGGCCGTAGAAGCTCTGCTGGCTCACGAAGTGGACGTAATTATTGCCCTGGCGCATTTGGGCATAGACGGCGCTAACTGGACTACAGCCCTTGCCCAACAGGTAGAGGGTCTTGATCTTATAATCGACGGCCACAGCCATACTCTACTTCCCGAAGGCCAGCTAATTAACGGCATTTTGGTAGCGCAAGCGGGCGACCATATGCGCAATTTGGGCGTGGTAGAAATAGAGCTGACTGATGGCGAATTGAGCCTAACAGCATCTATAATCAGCCAGGAATATGCCTTAGAAAATTTTGAGGCAAAAGCGGAAGTAACAGCTGTTATAGAAGAAATGTCAGTAGCGCTTGACTTGGTGCTGGATGAAGTAGTAGCTTACAGCCCGGTAGCATTTTCCGGCGACCGCGACTATATCCGTAGCCAAGAAATGCCGCTTGGTAATTTAATAGCAGATTCCATGAGATGGGCTACAGACGCAGATTTTGCTCTGGCCAACAGCGGCGGTATTAGAGATGATTTACCCGCTGGCGACATCACAAAAGGCGATATAATTACCGTGCTGGCGTTCTTTAACTATGCGGTGGTAATACAAATCACCCCGGCCGAGCTACGCGCCGCGCTGGAAAACGGTGTATCTAACATGCCTGGCAACGGCAGATTCCCACAGATTTCCGGTTTCTCCTTCGTATTTGACCAAGGCCTGGAAGAGGGTAGCCGCATAATTAGCATAAGTGTGGACGGTGTAGAGCTTGATTTGGAGGATAATTCCACCGTTTTCTACCTTGCTATAAATGACTTTATGGCGGCTGGCGGCGACGGTTATACTATCTTTGAAGATCTGCCACGCGTAAGCGAAGCAGGTAGCCAGGACGAGCTTCTTATTGCTTATCTGGCAGTAGCCGATATAAGTGAGCTTGACATTGAAGGTAGGATAATCAACCTTTACGGCATGGAGGCAACAGAAGTTACAGTTACAGAAGAAGAACCGGAAGTAGAAATAGAAGTAATAGTAACAGTCGTTGAAGTTGAAGAATTAGAAGAATATGTTGTATATGTTGTTGAGCTAGTAGAAGTAGTAGAAGAGCCTGTTGTTATAGTACTAGGCGCTAACACAGGCGTAGTAGTAAACTGCTGGTACCTAAACGTGCGCAATGCCGGTTCTCCGGAAGGTGAAATAGTAGACGTAATCCGCGTAGGTACAGTAATCAACATCCTAGAAACCAGCGGCGGATGGCATCGTATGGATAGCGGCTGGGTTTACGGCGGCTATATAGAACTTAACTAATCACAAACAAAAAAGGTCAGTTGGTGACTGTGAGTCACCAACTGGCTTTTTATTAAGGAGAGCTATCAAATATGAAATACAAAACAAATGGCGTATGCTCTAGCCTAATAGAGCTAGAAATTCAGGATAACACAATAAAAAAAGTCCACTTTGAAGGTGGATGCGACGGCAATTTAAAAGGCCTAAGCCTACTGGTAACAGGCATGAACCCACAAGAGGCCGCAAAGCGCCTGGCGGGCGTTGACTGCAAGGGCAGAGGCACCTCCTGCCCAGACCAGCTATCTAAGGCTCTAACTGGCTGGATTCAGAAAAATCCTTAAAGGTATGCATTTCGTCCAATTCCCTAAGCAGGGCATCGGCTTCGTCCCATTCTTCTAATAGCTGATGAATTGTTATTAGATTTCTTAAACAGTTAGAGTAGGTCAAGTTATTTGAACCTACCATTTTGCCTATTAGTTTGTGTAGCCTTATTAAAATCTCTTTAGCCTGCTGGTATGTGCCTAGCTTTGCCAACATACTAGCGGTTTTTGTTCCCAAATTTATGTATGAGCTGTGGGTGTATCCCAAACTTTGCCCCAGCCATTCCATTGCGGATAGTAGCAATTCACAGGCCTCGCTATTGCGGCCGCATTGCTCGTAAAGTTGCGCCAGATAATAGCCGGCTCGCTGATGCTTGTCCACATCTATAAGCGCCAGCCCGCGCCAAGCCGCCTCTGCAAATGGCAAGGCGTGTTCGTATTCTTCCAATAATTCATGAGTGTGCGCCAGAACATGCAGACAGTTAAAAAGATTTTCGCCGCCGCCCCGCGTGTATATGTGCATGGCGCTATTAAGCGCGGGAAGCGCCTCACGATAGCGCTCTGCGCGTATTAGCGCTCTGCCCATATTATATAGCGAATCGCCAAGCTCAAGATGATCGTGCGGTAGCAATTCCTTCCTAATTTGAAGGGCTTGTATAAATATGCGACAGGCAGATTCATGTTGATCGTAGGAAGAAAGAAGCGCGGCAAGATTAGTTAGGCGCGTAGCCACAAGCAGATCTGCCCCGTTATTGGCAAAAGTATGCTGAATAGACTCGGTATAAAGCTCAATAGCACGATCAACAAGCCCCGCCGCAGAACACGCAAGGGCTGTATTATACAGATCGTCCGCGTAAATAGGCCGGTTAGTGGAGGTTATATGCTCTAAAAGCAAGGCCTCGCCCAAACGGGCCGCAGTAGCGTATTCCTGCCTTTTATATTGAACAAACAGCCGCTTACGCAATCTGTTTGCCTTATTTATTTTGCCACTTCTATTCATGACGTTCTCCTTTTACTCCGCAATGTTCCTAAAAATAATCTCGTCATGACGGACATAGTTTAAAAGCTCACGCGCAAGCCGCTCTATATGAGCGTCGCTTCCGTAAAATGCCTGCTGCTGCCGCAAATCGGCGGCCACCTGCTCTTCGGCGTTAAGCTCTGCGCTAAGACGGTCAAGTTGCAAGCGATAATCCTCGTAGCGCGAAAACTGTATGGCCATTAGACCAATAAACATTCCCACAATCAGAATCCAGAACGGGACATAAAAAATCATACGTGGCTTTCTTTTTCTTCTCACTAACTACACCTTCTTAAGTATCACAAATAAACTTCTACGGAAATCCCTGGCTTTAATGTATGTAACGCGCTTGATAAAACGCAAAAACTTCCTAAGGGGCGGCCTGATTAATTTAAGCGCCCAACGGATCGGCGTTAGAATAATACGCGCTACGGTAAATAAAACCTTTTTAAAAAATTCGACAACCGCTACAGAAACCTTCATCACAAGCGGACTAAGGCTACAGAAATATATTACCACGCCAAGCGCCGCTCCCGCAATAGAAAAAAAACGAATTTCGCCATAATTCCTATGCAACATAAAGTAGAACATGAGTAGCGTAACAACAAGCCAAAATAAAATATCCTCAAACTGAACCACCCAAGGGCGATGCGGAACAGTCTTACGGGCTATCCGGAACAGGTCGTAAACAAAGCCCAATAAAAAGCCCAGCGCCACCGTGCTTAAAAATAAAGCGGCCTGCCCGGACATGGATAGTATCATCATCTAAACAGCTTCCCAAGCAAGGACGATCTGCCGCCCTTTGAATACCCGCCGGAATCTTCATAGCTAACAGAATTTACCTCTCCGTCAATGGCAAGTTCACCGTTTTCCAGGTTAAGGCGGTTTACGTGTAGGTTTATGCCCTTTATTACAAGAATACCGAGTTCAGTTTCCGCTATGATAGTCTCCTCGTCGAAGGAAATTACGTCTAGCACCCCCGTAGCGGCAAGACTTTCGCGGCGTATTATGTTTATTGCGTGGCGCGTTAGGTTTTTTTTGGTTTCGTCTGGCATGGTTGCTCATCCCTTTTTGTTTTATACTATTCGTGGGGGGATGGGGTTATTCCAAATATCCTTTATTTTTGATAGTAGTGTTTGTAGCAAGGTTATGCTATCATAATCTATAAAAAAAGGATAAAAAGTCAATGACCGCAATGATGACCCAATACCTTAATATAAAAAAGGATAATGATGATTGCCTACTACTATACCGCCTAGGCGATTTTTACGAGCTATTTTTTGAAGATGCCCTAACAGCATCACGAGAGCTTGACATAGCTCTAACAGGCCGCAACTATGGCGAGGCAGAAAAAGCTCCCATGTGCGGCGTACCCTACCATGCCGCTGATGGCTACATAGCCCAGCTAATAGAAAAAGGCTATAGGGTAGCGCTATGCGAGCAAATGGAGTCTCCCAAACCCGGCCAAAAGGGTCCGGTAAAGCGGGAGGTAGTGCGCATAATAACCCCTGGCACAATAACAGATTTTAATATGCTGGAAGAGGGTAAAAATAACTATATACTATGCCTAGCAATGTCCAAAAAATTCTGCGCTCTGGCGGCGGCAGATATAACAACAGGCGGCTTTACGGCCACCCACTTCCCCCTGGAAGAGGGTGAAGAAGTAAAGCGCATAATAGACGAAATGTCACGCTTTTACCCGGCAGAAATTTTATGTTCAGAAGATTTTCCTTATATTTCACAGCTAAATCAAGCTTTTTCACTTAAACCTGTCACCATGCCAAGCTGGTCTTTTAGCCAAAGCTTTGCTTACAAAACCTTATGCACGCACTTTCGCACCATGCATCTTGAGGGCTTTAACTTAAGCGAAAGCTCTAAGGAAATTACCGCGGCGGGGGCGTTAATCACATATCTGCAAGAAACCCAAAAAGGCGCTCTTTCCCAGATAACAGCGCTTAAAGCATTTGCAAGCGATAAATTTCTGATAATGGACAAAAACACCCGCCAAAATTTAGAATTATGCGAAACTTTACGGCCATGGCGCAAGCAAAATAAAAAGCATACCCTACTCGGAGTGCTAGACCATACATGCACAGCCATGGGCGCCAGACTACTGCGTTCTTGGGTAGAGCTACCCCTACTAGACGTAGCCGCAATAGAACAACGTTTGAACGCCGTTGAAGAATGGCAAACAAAATCCTTTTTAAGAGCAGAATTACGAGACTCCCTGCGGGATATTCATGATATAGAACGGCTAATGGCGCGTTTAGCCGGGGCAAACGGTAACGGTCGCGATATGGCGGCTTTGCGGGCATCTTTAGCGCAATTTCCGTATCTAAAAGAAAAGCTACGCGAAACAAAAACATCGCTAAACAACTCAATGAATCGCAGTTTTGACGATATGAAAGACATTCACGACCTACTAACACGCGCATTAGCCGAAGAACCGCCACACAGCCTAAGAGAAGGCGGTCTAATAAAAGCCGGATACAACGAAGATTTGGACAAACTACTAAGCATAAAAGCGAATGGAGAAAAATGGCTAAGCGAGCTAGAAGCCAGCGAAAGAGAAGCCAGCGGAATAAAAAGTCTAAAAATTCGTTATAATCGCGTTTTTGGCTATTATATAGAGGTAACAAAGGCAAACTCTGCGTCTGTACCAGAGGGCTATATCCGCAAGCAGACCCTAGCCAACAGCGAACGCTACACAACAGAAGAGCTAGACAAGCTTGCCGAGACAATTCTAAACGCAGACGAAAAACAAACTGAACTGGAATACCAAATATTTGAGGGCTTACGCCAGGAAATCGTCAATAACATAGAGCGTCTGCAATTTATGGCAAGCCTAATATCCGCGCTAGATTCTATCCAGTCTCTAGCGGAGGTAGCAGACAACAACCGCTACTGCAAGCCCATGATAAACGACGGCGAAACAATATACATCCGTAGCGGGCGGCATCCGGTTTTAGAGCAGATTTCCGCCTTCGTAGCAAACGACACCCACCTAGACGCGGGCGACAGACGTTTAGCCCTTATCACGGGCCCCAACATGGCTGGGAAATCCACCTACATGCGCCAGGTAGCCCTTATTACGCTAATGGCGCAAATCGGCAGTTTTGTTCCGGCAGAAGAAGCCTCAATCGGCGTAGTAGACAGAATCTTTACACGCATAGGAGCCTCTGACGACCTGGCCAGCGGCCAAAGCACCTTTATGGTAGAAATGACAGAAGTAGCGCATATTTTGCATCACGCAACACGCCGAAGCCTTATAGTAATGGACGAAATAGGCCGCGGGACAAGCACCTACGACGGCTTATCAATAGCCTGGTCGGTACTGGAATACATAGCGGACGAAAACTGTATAGGCGCAAAAACCCTATTCGCCACGCATTATCATGAGCTTATTCCGCTGGAGGATCGCCTGAACGGAGTACGCAACTACTGCTTTACGATTAGTGAATCGGAGGACGATAACGTGCAGTTTTTGCGTAAGCTAATAAGGGGCGGCGCGGATAAAAGCTACGGTATACAGGTGGCACGTTTAGCCGGGGTGCCGCAGGTGGTACTAACACGCGCTAAGAAGGTATTAGATTCCCTGGAAAGAGAAAGCCCCGATGTGGAGGTAGCACGTGCGGTTTTCTTTGGGGAGGAGAGTTATGAGCAACAGAGTTTGGAGTAAGGAGGCTATTTTATGTTGACAATACCCGAAATTAAAAATGCAGTTAATAAAATCGCACCGGAATATCCCATAAAACAAGTACAACTTTTTGGTTCATATGCTGACGGATTTGCCAACTCGGAAAGTGATGTTGACGTTATGGTAGAATTTTTGGAATGGCCGGTTTCGTTATGGACTTACTGCGGTTTTCAACAAGCATTATCTGAGCTTTTGGGTGCAAAAGTTGACATAATTAAGTATCCTTTGTCAAAAGAGGCATCAGATGAAATGGCTATTCAGAAAGTGGTGCATTTGTATGGTTGAACAAAATAAGAGAGATGTTGTAATTTTAAAGAAAATTTTAAAGGAAATTGATGACATAAAAAGATATACCGCCGGAATGACAGCCGAAAACTTTTACGAAGATGATAAAACACAAAAAGCAGTCGCAATGACGCTTATTAATATTGGTGAATTATCAAAGGCATTTTCTTCTGAGTTTATTGAACGTAATAAAGAAATTCCTTGGAAAGCTGTACAAGCGACACGTAATATTGCGGCACATAATTATGAATATTTTGATATGCAGATTGTATGGAAAACAATCGAAGATGATTTACCTATATTGAAAAAGCATTTGGAAAGCTGTAAAAATGCCTAAAAGCGACAGGAATAGGGTAAGGAGAACAAAATGGCACTAGGTTTTAGCGAAATACGTAGCAGAGCAACCACCTTCGCATACGAATGGAAAAAAGCCTCCTCAGAAACAAGCGAGAGTCAGACCTTTTGGAACGAATTTTTTGAGACATTCGGCATAAGTCGCAAGCGAGTGGCTAATTTTGAGCATAGGGCAAAAAAAGTAAGCGGCACAACAGGGCGTATTGACATGCTTTGGAAAGGTGTCCTTTTAATAGAGCAAAAAAGCCTAGGGGAAGATTTAAAAAAGGCGCATCAGCAGGCAAGGGACTACTTTCCCGGCCTAGCTGACGACGAGCTTCCCAGATACATATTGGTATGCGACTTTCAAAATTTCCATTTATACGATCTGATAAGGGGAACAGAATCCGAATTTACTCTATCAGAATTACCGTCTAAAGTAGAATTATTCGGTTTCATGGTGGGTACCCCTTGGGAGAAGCCTAGCGAAGCCGAAAAGGTATCCATACAAGCCGCAGAAAAAATGGCTAAACTGCACGATAGCCTAAAAGAAATTGGATACACAGGCCGAGATTTAGAACAATATCTAGTACGGCTACTTTTCTGTCTATTTGCCGACCACACAAGTATTTTTGATAAATACAGCTTTCACGAGCTTATAGCAAGCACAAAAGAGGACGGTAGCAACCTTGCATCTACTTTGGCAGATTTATTTGACCGTCTTAATACTTCGGCAGAAAAACGGCTTAAAATTGAGGATAGGCTATCGACTTTTCCTTATGTAAACGGGGATTTATTTGCAGAGCGCTTGCCTGTAGCCGGTTTTAATGAGGATATGCGCAAAACTTTACTGGAAAGCTGTGCTTTTGACTGGGGTTTTATTACTCCGTCCATTTTCGGAAGCATGTTTCAAGCAGCCATGTCTGCGGAAGAACGGCGTGAAATGGGCGCGCATTATACAGAGGAAGCGAATATATTGAAAGTTATAAATCCGCTTTTTATGGAGGATTTATGCGCTGAATTTGAGTTAGTAAAAAGTAATCGCAGAAAGCTTGCGGCTTTTCATGAAAAACTCGCCAGTTTGCAATTTTTAGACCCGGCCTGCGGAACAGGCAACTTTTTAATAATCGCCTACCGCGAATTACGCCGACTAGAGCTTGAAGTACTGGAAGCCCTAAAGCAAGGATCAAGCGTGCAGATGGCATTGGTGCGGATACATCTTCTAAAATAAACGTAAATCAATTTTATGGCATAGAAATAGACCCCCTGGCTTGCGAGATAGCAAGGGTAGGGATGTGGTTGTGCGATCATCAGTGTAATATGGAGCTTTCGGCAAGGTTTGGGACGTACTATGCACGCCTACCGCTCAAGGAGGCGGCAGTTATATATTGCGGGAACGCACTGACTATGGATTGGCAGTTGGTGACTGTGAGTCACCAACTGGATTATGTTTTTGGGAATCCGCCGTTTTTGGGTTATTCAAACCAAAACAAAGCTCAAAAAGAAGATATATTATCAGTATATGTAGACAAGGAAGGAAAGTCATTTAAAACTGCCGGAAAAATCGACTATGTTGCATCTTGGTATTATAAGGCGGCTGAATTAATACAAAATACAAGTATGAAGGTTGCATTTGTTTCTACAAACTCCATAACTCAAGGAGAGCAAGTTACATCTGTATGGAAGCCACTATTTGAAATGTTTGACATAACCATTAATTTTGTGTACCGTACTTTTATATGGACAAGTCAAGCAAGAGGAAGAGCGGCTGTTCATTGTGTTATTGTAGGGTTTAGCCATAAACTAATTGACTGCAAAAAACGCATATTTGACGGTGATTTAGAGATAGAAGCTCAAGAAATCAACCCTTACTTGATAGATGCGCCGGTAACTTTTATAGAAAACAGGAAAATTCCTCTTTGTGATGTTCCGTTTATGGTAACAGGTAATCGCCCGGCAGATGGAGGGCATTTGATAATTGAAGATAAGGATTTAGAAGATTTTATAAAAGCTGATCCGCTTTCAAAGAAATATATACGCCGATTTATGGGGGCAACCGAGTATATAAACAATAAAAAACGATGGTGCTTATGGTTAGTTGGAGTGCAACCTTCAGAACTAAAGAAAATGCCGGAAGTCATGAAACGTATTACATTATGCAAGAAAGACCGTGAAAATGCACCGGATGAGGGAAGGCGTAAACTGGCTATGGCTCCCGCACTATTTAGAGAAACTCTTAACCCAGATAGTTTCATTATAGTGCCAAGCACATCGTCAGAAAACAGGGCATACATTCCTATTGGGTTTCTGTCAAGTGATGTAATCTCTTCAAATGCAAATCTTATTATTCCAAATGCTACAATTTATCACTTTGGCATATTAACAAGCAGTGTACATATGGCATGGATAAAAGTAGTATGTGGTAGATTAAAAAGTGATTTTAGATATAGTAAAGATATTGTCTACAACAACTTCCCCTGGCCAAACCCCACAGACAAACATAAGGACTCCATAGAAACCGCCGCACAAAAAGTTTTAGACACCCGCGCTATGTTCCCTGATGAAAGCTTAGCTACTTTGTACGACCCCGCTTTAATGCCGCCAGAGCTTGCTAAAGCGCATAAAAAGCTGGATGATTGCGTTAAAAAAGCTTATGGGGGTAAAGGTTTTGCTAACGAAGCGGATAGGGTTGCGGATTTGATGGAGAGGTATAGGGAGCTTATAGGAGATAAAAAATAATGGTCAATACTTCTGAAAACTTGCAACAAAATAAAATCATTCTCTACCAGTCAAGCGATGGTATCGTTAGTGTTGATGTAATTTTTGAAGATGAAACCTTTTGGCTAAATCAAAAAGCTATGGCTAAACTGTTTGATGTTGATATTAAAACCGTCAATGAGCATCTACAAAATATATATTTAATTCAAGAGCTTGATAAAGATTCAACTATCCGGAATTTCCGGATAGTTCAAAAAGAAGGAAAACGCGATGTTACAAGAGAATTGCTATTTTACAATCTTGATGCCATAATATCCGTGGGTTATCGTATAAATTCAAAAAGCGCAACCCAATTTAGAAAATGGGCAACAGCGACTCTTAAAGAATATATCATAAAAGGTTTTGTGCTTAACGATACTATGTTGAAAAATGGCAAACCATTTGGGCAGGATTATTTTGACGAACTTCTAGAACGGATTAAAGAAATTAGAGCAAGCGAACGCCGTTTTTATCAAAAAATAACTGACATATACGCAGAATGTAGTTATGACTACAACTCTAATAGCGAAGAAGCAAAAGCTTTTTTTCAAGAAGTACAAAACAAGCTACTGTTTGCAATAACAGGCCATACTGCTCCAGAGTTAATTGCTAACAGAGTAGATAGCAATACACCAAATATGGGACTAACTACATGGAAGAACGCCCCAGAAGGAAAAATCCTTAAATCAGATGTTAAAGTCTCAAAAAATTATTTAAATAAGCAAGAAATAACCAGATTAAATGATGTTGTAAATATGTATCTTGATTATGCTGAAAACCAAGCGAGACGAAATAAACTTATGGCTATGAGGGATTGGGCAGAGAGGTTAGACGCATTTTTACAATTTAATGAATATGATTTGTTAAATAACAGAGGCACTGTCGAACGAAAAGTAGCTGATGATTTAGCAAAATCTGAATATGCGAAGTATAGAGTATTACAAGACGATAAATATGTTTCAGCTTTTGATAAATCTACTGCAAAATATTTTAATGGGGGTAGCTGATTATGAAAATACAATTAATAAGACATGACTATCAGGAAATAGCAATAATCAAAACAATACATAAATCAACAATTAAGGAACCAAAATCATTAGATGAATTTGATATAAATATTATAGATTTGCGATCTAAAAAGTTATGGCAAAGTAAAACTTTTAGGAATTCAATAAACGAAATATTTAAAGTAGATGCAACGCCAGATTTGCAAGATATATATAATATGGTACTTAATTCAAAAAAATCTACAACAATTGTGTTGATTCCTAAGAATATAGACGTATCGTACAATTATAATTCATCAAAATTTCATAAACTTATGAATTTAAAACATTGTTACGGCGCTATAGAAAATATCTTACGCACTCTTTTAGATGTGCCGACAAATATAAATTTTGAAAACACAACTACCAATATAAATGATCAAAGTTATAATGCGGCTTTTTATTTCAACATTCAAGCCAACAGCAAAGCTATTTTATCACTCTCTGAAAGTAGCAATAAACCAACTACATTAAAAATGGGTGAACGCCTAATATTAACAACTTTAGATATTAAATTAGGCGATGAACTACACCTAAACACTTTTTTAGAAAAATGCAAATTAATTACTGATGTAGAAGAATACCCAGAATGGCTACATGCTTACCATATACTTGATGATGAATTACAGCAACAGCGTGTAGAGGAACAGTATGCGGTTATTGAGCAGGCAAAAAACATAATAAATATCGCTGAAGATAAACTTAAAAGCAATTTAGATTACAAGTCAATTTTATTTGTTAATGAAAAAACACTAGAAAATCGTGTTAGGTGTATACTAGAAAAAATATTGGACATAGATTTATCTACTTTTATTGATGAAGGTAAAGAAGATTTTCTTGTCGAAGTAAAAGATGGTCTGGAATTTATAGGAGAAATAAAAGGGGTAACGGCAAATATTCGGAGTGAAAATATAGCTCAGCTAGAACATCATTATCGAAGTCGTTTAGATAAACTTAGTGATGAAGGCGCAGATAAAAATGTTAAAGCGCTATTGATTATGAATCATTCACGCACTAAACCGATAGGCGAAAGGCAACCTATCCATGATGAGCAAATTAATTTAGCCATAAGAAATCAATCTCTCATTATAGAAACAACTACATTGTTATATATTTACGAAAAATTTATTAATCAAGATTTGAAGCCTGAAAGATGTGTAGATTTATTTTATGAAAATAAAGGATTGCTAACTAAATCACAGATTGATGATTATTGTGGTTAAGGAATAGCGATGGATAAATGGTGGAAACAGCTAGAAAAGGAGGATTGTAAAAGGGAGGCTACAGTGGAATTTTCCTAGCTTGTTGCTTTTGTTTTTATATCTCTGCCTAGTCTTTGCATAAACCTATGAACCACCTCATCAAACTCTTTGTCGAGTTCTTCATTAGTCATTTTTAGATAACGCAAAGAATTTGCATCTTTTATTTTTCTAATTTCTTGCATGGAAGCACTTTCTTTCATCTTATCCAACCCCTTCTAATAACATTGTAGGAGGTACAATACTAATTTCTCGATACCAGTTAATAGCATTTACAATTTTAACTTTATTGATAGTTTTTACATTTGCTAAATGTTTGAAATTCCAAGACACCATTATATCGCAAGTATTCTTCGGGTAACATGGTTAGCAGAGCATAACACAGATAAGGCAGTATATAAACCCTACTAGAACAATTACTTCACAGATTCAGATTTATGTTATAATACCAAAAAAACAAGGGGGTAACTCATGCATAAAAAATTCAACTACAAATCCATAGCAGATTTAGAACAAGACATCAAAAATTTCAACCTAAACCTAGGTTGTTCAGAAGATTTAAGCATACTAGCCAAGCCAGTAAAGCTTGGCAACCACAGCATACCAAACGCCCTAGTAGCCCACCCAATGGAGGGTGGCGACTGTAACGAAATCGGCGGGCCAAGCGATCTAACATTCCGCAAATACGAGCGCGTAGCTGAGGGGGGCGTGGGGCTTGTTTGGCTTGAAGCCGTAAGTGTCAATCACGAAGGGCGTTCTAACAAGCGCCAGTTATATCTTAACGAGAAATCTCTGCCTGGCTTCAAGGAATTAGCCGCAAGAATATACAAAGCCGCCCAGCCAATAAGACCTCTTACCATAGTACAGCTTAACCATAGCGGTCGCTACAGCAAGCCGGAAGGCAAACCCGCGCCCATAATAGCAAGCCATATTCCAGAGCTGGACGAGCGTTTAAAAATCGACAACACATATCCCTTAACAACAGACGAATACCTTGAAAGCCTAATTAAAGACTTTGTAGCCTCTGCCCTTCTGGTAAAGGAGGCCGGCTTTGACGGCGTGGATATAAAAGCCTGTCACGGCTATCTTTTACACGAGCTACTATCCTGCTTCGATAGAGACGGCAAATACGGCGGCAGTTTTGAAAAACGCAGTAAGCTAATGCTAGATATTATCGACAGAGTACGCGAGGCTATTCCTGACCCGGAATTCATAATCGCCTCACGCATCAACATCTACGACGCCTTGCCCTTAAGCAACGGATGGGGCATGAACGATCGTGATCCTGACATGCGCGAGCCCATCAAACTTGCTCAAGAGCTAGTAAAACGCGGCGTCACCTTAATTAACATCACCATGGGCAACCCCTATTTTATTCCGCACATCAACCGGCCATACGATAACGGGGCCTACTACCCCAACGAGCATCCCCTGGAAGGGGTGTACAGGCTAATCCATTATACCCGCGAAATGCAAAAGGCCGTACCGGAAGCGAAATTCGTAGGCGTAGGCTATAGCTGGCTAAGGCAATTTTCGCCCAACGTAGCGGCGTGGATAATACAAACAGGCGGGGCAAGCTTAATAGGCTACGGGCGTCAGTTTATCGCCTATCCCGACTTCGCCAAAGATATTTTAGAAAACGGCGGCCTGGCCAAAAATAAAGTTTGTACAACTTGTAGCAAGTGCAGTATGCTAAAGCGCGATATAGGCACCTGCGGATGCGTGGTGCGTGATTCAAGCGCGTACTTACAGCTATACAAAGACACCTACCAAAAAACCGCCGTAGTAACCGGCGCAGGCAAGGGCATAGGCAGAAGCATAGCAGATAATCTAGGAAAGCAAGGCTACCGAGTAATCTACGCCGATATTGCCCCGCCGGATGATCCTTCGCTAGAATATATCCGTTGCGATATATCAAACAAAGCCGAGCGCGAGGCCTTACTAACTACAGTCATAGAAAAATACAGAAAAGTTGACCTACTAGTAAACAACGCCGGCGTAGCGCCGCTAACACGCTTAGACATCCTAGAAACCACCGAAGAAAGTTTTAGACGGCTAATGAACATTAACTTAGAAGGCACCTTCTTTATGTGCCAGCTATTCGCCAATCAAATGTTAAAACAAGCGCCAAACGGCGGCTACCGCATTATTAATATCGCATCAATTTCCAGCTACACAAGCTCTACCGCCCGCGGGGAGTACTGCATCTCTAAAGCGGGGGTATCCATGACCACCCAGCTTTTTGCAGATAGGCTTGCGGAATCTGGCATAGGAGTATTTGAAATAAGGCCGGGCATAATCATGACAGACATGACAGCCGGTGTAAAAGAAAAATACGAGCGCCTTATAGCGGAGGGCATAACGCCAATAAAACGCTTCGGCCAGCCGCAAGATATAGCCGACGCAGTAACAGCCATAGCGCAAGGCAACTTCGACTTCTGCACAGGGCAAATATTTAATGTAGACGGCGGCTTTCATTTACGGAGGTTATAACATGGGAAAAACATATAACACAATAGTAATAGGCAGTGGATGCGCTGGTTTTAAGGCGGCAAACAGCCTATACGATTTAGGGGTAACAGATATAGCCCTAATAACCGAGGGCGTTAATATGGGAACCTCTCGCAATACCGGCAGTGACAAGCAGACCTATTATAAGCTGACTCTAGCCGGGGACGAGCCGGATTCCGTACAAGAAATGGCCTACACGCTATTTGACGGCGGCAGTATGCACGGCGATACCGCCTACGCTCAGGCGGCAAGCTCCGCACAGGCCTTTATAAGCCTGGTAGAGCTTGGCCTTCCCTTCCCCAAAAACCGCTACGGGGCATTTGTGGGCTACAAAACCGACCACGACCCCAGACAACGCGCTACCTCTTGCGGGCCGCTTACCTCTAAGCTAATGACAGAAGCGCTTGAAAAGGAAGTCAATCGCAAGGGCATAACTCTACTAGATAACTTGCAAGTAATTAAGCTACTGGTAAAAGATAATAAGATACAAGGCCTAGCGGCAATAGAACGCGACGGCAAAGGCTACAAGACCATAAAAGCCTCTAATATAATACTGGCCACAGGCGGCCCTGCGGCTGTGTATTACGATTCCGTTTTCCCGCACAGCCAAACTGGCTCTACGGGGCTTGCCCTGGACGCCGGCGCAACGGCCACCAACCTACAAGAATGGCAATACGGCCTAGCCAGTACAGACTTCCGCTGGAATGTCTCTGGAACATACCAGCAAGTACTGCCAAAATACATTTCAATAGACGCCGGAGGCAACACGCACGAATTTTTACGCGATTACTTCGACGACACAGGCGAGGCACTTAACATGGTATTTCTAAAGGGCTATCAGTGGCCTTTCGATGTACAGAAGGCCGAAGGCTCTTCCCGTATAGACCTATATGTAGCAGAAGAAAACGCCAAAGGCCGCACGGTATACATGGACTTTAGAGAAAACCCCAGCGATTTAGATTTTGACAAACTATCCGAGGAAGCCCACACCTACCTAAAAAGATCGGAAGCGCTGTTCGGCACGCCTATCGAGCGCCTGGCCAAAATGAATCCAAAAGCGATTCAGCTATACAAGGATAACGGAATAGACATATACAAAGAGCCATTAAAAGTGGCAGTCTGCGCCCAGCATTGCAACGGCGGTATTTCTATGGATGCCAACTGGGAAAGTAGCGTTAAGGGGCTATATGTAGCGGGGGAAGCCGCCGGAACATTCGGAGTTTACAGACCGGGCGGTAGCGCGCTTAACGACACGCAAGTAGGCGCAATACGTGCGGCAGAGCATATCGCCGCTAAAAAAGATAGTTCTTCTACGGAAGTTACTTTTACACCGCCCGTAATCAAGCGCGCCCAGCAAGCAGACTGGCAGGCCAAGCAAAAGGAAATTCAAAAGCGAATGAGCCAACACGCCGCCTATGTACGCGATCCGGAAGAAATGGCCAAGCTACACAAAGAGCTATGCCAGCTGAAAGACAGCTTCTTTGAGGATATGGCGGTGACATCCGATTCAGAGCTTCCTGCGCTTTATAAATGCTACGATATGTTGCTTACACAAATAGCCGCGCTATCGGCAATGATGTTTGCGGCCAAAGAGATAGGAAGCCGAGGTAGCGCCTTTGTGAAGGGTGCGAAAGCGGCTGGTACGGCTTTTAATGATAAGGTTGTTGTCACCTCAAATGCTAAGTCTTATTTTGAGGCGGTACGGCCAATGCCTGCCTGCGATGACTGGTTTGAGAGTGTTTGGAATGCCCGGTAGCTTGAGGGTGTGTGGACGTTAAGCCCCCCCCCCCCCGAAGAAGTAGATAAAATGAGAACGTGGAGCGAAGTCAGACCCCAGCTTTACACGCCCGAAGAAATAAGGGAGAGTGATTTGCGGGTTGCCATTATAGGCGAACTTATAAAAGCACGGAACGAGCAAGGAATATCACAGCGAGAACTGGAACAACTAAGCGGCATTAAGCAGCCTGTTATATCGCGAATGGAAGCAGGGGTAGCGCCTTTGTGAAGGGAGCAAAAGCGGCTGGTATGGCCAATGCCTGCCTGCGATGACTGATTTGAGAGTGTTTGGAATGCTCGGTAGTTTGAGGGTGTGATGAACGTCAAGCCCCGGAGGAGGGGATAAATTTTTTTCTACGGCAAGGCGCACGAGCGGGCTAAACTGCGTGCCACTGGCACGCAAGCCCCCCGCGCTGTTGCTCAAACAGGCGATTTGCCTAGCAATAACTACACAGTCAAAAGCTCAACTTTTGGCAAGGTTATGGAAATAAACATTTCGACAAATAAAAAGCTCGGCTGATAATTTTCAGCCGAGACTGTGATTGTTACGCCAATTTATACACCGAATTATGTCGACATGTTTGCAGAATTGTCCATCATGCATACTGCTGTTTTTTGTTTTACTTTCTTTTCTTTCATCCTCCATAATAATATCCATTCCTTTCTGCCTTGCGGCCACTAAGCTCACCAACAGAAGTCCATTGCAAGAGCTTTACATGTCTGTTTGCGGAAGCACTACAAAATTATATACATTTATGGTATAACAAGTTATAAAGAGGGTGTAAAATTTATGGAACTTAGAGTCTTACGATACTTCCTAGCAGTAGCAAGGGAAGAAAGCATATCGGCAGCGGCAGAATCCCTACATATGTCGCAACCAACGCTATCTAGGCAGTTAAGGGATTTAGAGGAAGAGCTTGGCAAGCAGTTGATAATACGCGGCAACAGGAAAATAGGCCTAACAGACGAGGGTCGCTTGCTTCAAAAAAGGGCGCAAGAGATGATTGAGCTTGCGGAAAAAACTCAGTCAGAGATAAGCAAATCGGACGATTTAATAAGCGGCGACATCTATATAGGCGGCGGGGAAACAGAGGGTATGCGGATAGTCGCTAAAACGATACGTAAATTGCAGAGCGATTATCCTAACATTCATATTCATCTTTTTAGCGGGAATGTAACGGATATACTGGAAAAGCTTGATAAAGGTTTATTAGATTTTGGAATTTTAGTGAACCCGCCTAGTATAACTAATTATAATTTTATTAATTTGCCGTTTAGGGATGTAACAGGCTTGCTTATGCGTAAAGACAGCCCACTAGCCACCCGGGATACCGTAAAACCTGAGGATTTAAACGATATACCGATTTTAGCATCACGCAATGTAACAGCACGCCGCAGAATATCCGCCTGGCTAGGCAGAGATTTTGATACTCTTAATATAGTGGCGACATTTAATTTAATTTTCAATGCCGCGCTTTTGGTAGAGGAGGGGATAGGTTGCGCAATATGTTTGGATAAGCTTGTTAGATTATCAGAAAAAAGCCCCCTATGCTTTAGGCCGTTTGAGCCCAAGCTGGAGGCTAGTCTTTGTATTGTTTGGAAGAAGAATCAGGTGTTTTCTAAGGCTTCGGAGAAGTTTAAGGTCTATTTGACAGCTACTCAAAAACCAAGCATAATAACGACATGAATAACATCCGCGAACGCATAAAATCTAACGAAATCGACAAAACTGTCAATACCGAAAAGCAAAATCGGCATATCCGCAATAGCGATAAATATGTTGAAGGGCGTAGCTATTTACTTGATGATGTTAATGCGCAAGAGCTTGTTGATAAATATCACGGTACAGGCGAGATTGATGTTACAAGAAAAGGTATATGGAAAAATAAAGAATATGTAACAGTTGACAGAAATATTGGGGTTGATATAAACCCTGATACTGGCGTGGAAACAGCTTCAAATAGGTTCACAATACATTATAGCAAAACAGGGACACATATTGTTCCCGCAAAAAGGAGGCCATGATTATGAAACTATATGAATATTACGGAAAGCGTATAAAAATAACGGATGTCGATGGACAGACCTTTATAGGGCTTGGAGATAACTATACATCTGAACTAGATGATCCAGATGGAGTTGCGTCTTTAACGCTTAATCCAGACAACAGGGATAATGTTTTAATTAGTTTTACAGAAAGCGAAATTGCTTATATTGAAGTGCTTTCAGTTGATGCTCCAATTATGGCAAATGTAGTGTAATTGCTTTTGTCCGAAAATTATGCCTCGCCGTTTTGTCACAATCGGCGAGGCTTCAGAGAAGTTTAAGGCATATCTAACTGATCACGCATATCTTTAATAATCTTTTCTAACTCTTCGCTAGTTACACCTTCACCCTTTCTCAAAAAACTCAAAAGCCAGCGGTAGGCACTCTTCCCAAAACTTCCAGTCATGAACGCCCGGCCATTCTTTATATTTGTACTCGCTAAGGGAGGCCTCTAAAGCCTTCATGTGCTTATCAAAATCCCGGTTGCTATCTATCAGAAAGTCCTCGTCACCGCAAGTTATTAAAACCCGGCATTGCTTTTCTTTTGGTAGCTTGGACATTTTTTCTGATAGCTTAAATAGATTAGTGTTATCCGGCCATGGTTTCTCTGTATCAAGTATAGCCTTTGCTTCTATTGGGTCGTAGATTCCGCCTTCCTTTGCTTCCTCCGACATCAATATTACCTCCGGGTTTAATGCGCCGGAAAAGCCTGCACAAGCTTCGTAAAAATCAGGCCTTGATAAACCGCATTTTACTGCGCCATAGCCTCCCATAGATAGCCCGGCCACAAAGGTTTTACTGCGCTCGTGTTTGAAGTTGAAAAGCTCTTCGCAGATTTTTGGCAGCTCTTCTGTTACGTATGTGAAGTATTTGCTTCCATGCCTCATGTCGCTGTAAAAGCTTCGATGTACTTCCGGCATTACTACTATATAGCCTCTGTCCTCTGCGTAGGACTCTATCCGGCTGTTGCGACCCCATGCGGTGGCATCGTCGCTTAGGCCATGTAGCAGATATAGAATTTTATCTGGCTTTGGCCTTGGCGGCGGTATTCTTGTACCTTTTCTTTCTGGTTCTTGCGGGATAATTACTTCTACTCTTGTCCTAAATCCTAATGATGACGGAAATATCATCGCGCTAATGTGTGCCATTTTAATCCCCCTCTTGAATATCCTTTACTATAGCCATGCCAACTACATTTACACCTTCGTCCATCTGTATTAGCTTAACGCCCAGTGTAACGCGACCTTTTACGGATATATCCGCTACGGCCATTCTTATAATAACCCCCTCGGAGTTAATTAACATTAGTTCATCCTGTTCCATTACTGTAGAAATACCTACTAATGCGCCGGTTTTCTCCGTTGTTTTGTAGACTCGTGAGCCTTTACCGCCACGGCTTTGTATACGGAAAGCGTCTGCCTCTGTGCATTTGCCAAAACCTCCTGCGGATACGAATAGGATATTTGCGGTATCTTCCACTACATCCGCGCCTATTATATGATCGTTTTCGCGCAGGCGCATGGCTCTTACACCGCTGGCTGTACGGCCTGTTGGACGTACATCGCTTTCTGGGAATCTTATGCCTATGCCAGAGGCCGCCGCTAATATTATCGACTGGTTGCCGTTGGAACGCAGTACCGTTATAAGCGCGTCGTCCTCGCGGATATTTAAGGCAATAAGCCCGCCGCTACGGATATTTGAATATAGGCCTATGCTTGTCTTTTTGATTATCCCTTTGCGTGTCACCATAGTCAGATAACTGCTTTCGTCTATAGCGTCTTTTGCTACCGGAATAATTGCCGCTATACTTTCGTCGTTATTTAGATTTAATAGATTGACTAGCGCCATTCCTTTGGCTGTGCGGCCTGTTTCTGGTATTTCGTAGGCCTTAATGCGGTACACCCGGCCGTGATCTGTAAAGAATAATATAAAGTCGTGGGTGCTTGCCACTATTAGGTCTTTTACTACGTCCTCATCACGGGTTTGCATGGCCATTACGCCACGTCCGCCCCTGTTTTGACTGCGGTAGCTGTCCAGTGACATTCTTTTGATGTAGTTTAGGTGGGATAGGGTTATTACCGTTTCCTCTTCGTCTATTAAATCTTCGGTAAGGATTTCGCCCGGGTCGTGCAATAATGCTGTGCGGCGCTCGTCACCGAATTTCTCTTGAATTGCGGAAATCTCGTCCCTTATAACCATGTATAGCTTGCTTTCGTCTTGTAAAATTGCGCTAAGTTCTCCGATTAAGACTTTTAGTTCGTTAAACTCGTTTTGTAGGCGGTCTTTTTCCATGCCTGTAAGCGCACGGAAACGCATTTCTAGTATAGCTGAGGCTTGCTCGTTACTAAAACCGAAGTTTTCTTGTAGTCTTTCCCTTGCTGTGGGGGTGTCTGGGGACGAGCGTATCATCTCTAATATTTCGTCCACATGATCTAGGGCTTTTAGTAGGCCTTCTAGTATATGGGCGCGTTTTTGTGCTTTGTTTAGCTCGAAGTTGGTTCTGCGAGTCACTACTTCCCTCTGATGCTCTAAATATTTTGAAAGAAGCTCGTGTAAATTCATTATTTTGGGCTGGTTGCGATCTAGCGCCAGCATTATTATACTAAAGCTTTCTTGCAGGGACGAAAATTTGTATAGCTGGTTTAATACTACGTTTGCGTTTGCGTCCCGGCGTAGTTCTATTACTATGCGCACGCCAGCCCGATTGGATTCGTCTCTTATATCGGTTATTCCGTCTACTTTTTTGTCTTTTACTAGCTCGGCCATGCGCTCTACTAGTTTTGATTTGTTTACTTGGTAGGGGATTTCTGATACTACTATCATTTCTCGACCCTGACCCATTGGCTCAATTTCTGCCGTTGCACGTAATACGCCCCTGCCGCGGCCTGTTCTGTAGGCCTGGCGAATTCCGGCGTTGCCCAAAATAGCGCCGCCGGTCGGGAAGTCTGGCGCTTTTAGTATGTCTATTAGGGTGTCTATATCGGTTTCCTGGCCAGCTAATTTATCGTCTATTATCTGTAAAACAGCGCTGATTGCATCTTTTAAGTTATGCGGCGGTATGTTGGTTGCCATGCCCACAGCTATACCGGAAGAGCCGTTTACCAGCAGATTAGGGTATCTGGCAGGGAGTACGGCTGGTTCTTTAAATTCTCCGTCATAGTTGGGGTTAAAATCTACGGTGTCTTGTTCTATGCCTCGTAGCATTTCCATAGATAGGCGGCTTAAACGTGCCTCGGTATAACGCTGGGCGGCCGCTCCGTCCCCGTCCATAGAGCCGAAGTTGCCGTGGCCGTCCACTAGCGGATAACGCATAGAGAAATCTTGCGCCATACGCACCATTGCATCATAAATAGAAGAGTCGCCATGGGGGTGATATTTACCCATGGTATCGCCCACTATACGGGCAGATTTTTTATGTCCTTTGGACGGGTCTAAGTTAAGCTCGTCCATCGAATACAAAATCCGGCGATGCACAGGCTTTAGGCCGTCCCTTGCGTCTGGTAGGGCGCGGGCTACTATAACACTCATTGCGTATTCTATATAACTCTCTTGCATTTGCTTGGTTATATCTACGCCTATTACCTTATCTTGATTCATATATGACCTCTTTTACACGTCTAGGTTGCGTACAGTTGCGGCAAATTCCTGTATAAATTCTCTGCGCGGCTCTACTTTTTCGCCCATTAGCTGAGTGAATATTAAATCTGCCGCTATGGCATCGTCCATATTAACTTGCATCAGTACCCGGCGTTCCGGGTCCATTGTTGTATCCCATAACTGATCGGCATCCATCTCTCCTAGGCCTTTGTAACGCTGTATCGGCTTTATGCCCTCCCGGCCTATTTCACCTAAGATGCGGTCAAGCTCTCTGTCGGTGTAGGCGTAGTATTCGCTTTTGCCTTTTTCCACTTTATATAGCGGCGGCCTTGCTATATATACGAAACCGCCGGAAATTAAATCTGCCATAAAACGATACATGAAAGTTAAAAGTAGTGTTCTAATATGCGAGCCGTCTACATCAGCGTCCGTCATTATTACAATTTTATGGTAGCGTAGTTTTTCTACGTCAAAATCTTCGTGTATGCCCGTACCGAAGGCTGTTATCATGGCCTTAATTTCGTTGTTAGATAAAATTTTATCTAGCCGCGCCTTTTCTACGTTCATTATTTTACCGCGAAGGGGCAAAATTGCCTGGTTTTTAGGCGATCTAGCACTTTTAGCGCTACCTCCGGCAGAGTCACCTTCCACCAGATAAATTTCGCATAACGCCGGGTCTTTTTCAGAGCAATCTGCCAGCTTGCCCGGCAGACGGCCGCTTTCCAAAACGGATTTACGGCGTACAAGCTCACGGGCTTTTTTAGCGGCATCCCTAGCGCGGGAGGCCATCAAGCCCTTTTCTACTATAATCTTAGCCTCTCTCGGATTTTCTTCCAAGAAGTAAGCAAAATGTTCCGCAAAAACGCCCTCTACGGCGGTACGGGCCTCGCTACTGCCTAGCTTGCCCTTTGTTTGACCTTCAAATTGCGGATCTTCTATCTTAATGCTAATAACCGCCGTCAGACCTTCACGAACATCTTCGCCGGTTAAATTGCTGTCGTTTTCTTTAAGCAAGTTAAACTTACGGGCGTAGTCGTTAATTGTTCTTGTAAGCGCGGTACGGAAGCCCACTAAATGTGTGCCGCCGTCTATTGTATTGATGTTATTTACAAAGCTGTAAGTATTCTCAATAAAGCCGTCGTTGTACTGTAAGGATACCTCTGCAAGTACACCTTCTTTTGAGCCTTCGCAGTAAAAAACCTTTTCTGTTAAGGCTGTTTTGTTTTTATTTATGTGTTCCACAAACTGCTTAATACCGCCCTCATAGTGATAAGAGCGTGTACGGTTAGGCTCTACCCTCATATCAGTTAGGCTAATTTTTAGGCCTTTGGTTAAAAAAGCCGTTTCTTGCAGTCTTTGCTTTAGAATATCAAAATCAAAATCGACATCCTCAAATATAGTGGCGTCCGGCTTAAAGTGGACGTATGTGCCTGTTTCTGTGGTATCGCCTACAACTGTAAGGGGCATAGTGGTTTCACCACGCGCAAAACGCAACTCATGCAAATTGCTACCGTCATGAACACGCACAGTCAGCCATTCTGACAGGGCATTAACAACAGAAGCGCCCACGCCATGCAAGCCGCCGGAAACTTTATAACCGCCAGAGCCAAATTTACCACCAGCGTGCAATACGGTATAAACAACCTCTACCGCGGGTATCCCGGCCTGTTGCTGAATCCCAACCGGTATGCCCCTGCCGTTATCGTGTATAGATATAGTATTTTCCGCACGTATTTGTATGTCAATTTCCGTACAGTAACCGGCCAGCGCTTCATCTACGGCGTTATCTACAATTTCGTATACCAAATGGTGCAGGCCTCTGGGCCCTGTACTGCCTATATACATACCGGGGCGTTTACGTACCGCCTCTAGCCCTTCAAGAATTTGAATGTTATCAGCTGTGTATTCCACTTATTGCTCCCTCCGTCATCTTCATTGTTTTTCCGTCTATATTTTTAAGAATGTCCTCCACGCCGGTGCATGTAAGAACTGTCTGTAAGTCTCCTATATGATTAAATAAAAATTTCTGGCGGCTTTCGTCAAGCTCAGATAATACATCATCCAAAAGCAAAACCGGTGTTTTACCTGTACGGCCTTTTATCAGCTCTATTTCTGCTAGTTTTACTGATAAAGCCGCTGTGCGCTGCTGCCCTTGTGAACCGTAAGTGCGTACATCGTTTCCATTTATACTAAAAGCAACATCGTCCTTATGAATTCCTGCGGAGGTACTGCCCAGCATTATATCCCGCTCCACAGTCCTTTTTAGCCGTTCTTCGTAGTTATCTATAATTTGCGGGTTATACTCTAATAATAATTTCTCTTTGCCGCCGGTGATATGGGCATGTATATCTGCCGCTATTTCGCTAATATCTTCAATAAACCCGGCTCTATGTTCCATAATTTGCATACCGTACTGACATAAAGGCGCGTCCCAAACTTCCAGGGTAGCTTTTAGTGACCTGTCCTTCGGTATGGCTCTAAGAAGGTTGTTACGCTGTTTTAGTGCCTTATAATATTGCCGCAAGGCATGATAGTAGACAGAATTTAACTGGCAAAGCTCCACATCCATAAAAGCTCTGCGTTCGCCTGGGCCGGATTTTATTATACGCAAATCCTCTGGGGTAAAAATAACCACCAGTAGCAGACCAAAAAGCTGGCTCAATTTCTTTATAGGGATATGATCGACGGCAATACCCTTTTTTTTGCCTTCCTGAAAGATATGGACATCTATCAGAAATTTATCCATAACCGCTTGCAAATGAGCTTCCCCGCAACCGAAGCGAATAAGCTCTTTGTTATGCTTAGCCCGTTGAGATCGCCCTGTGGCACAAAAATAGATGGCCTCTATAAGATTAGTCTTGCCGTTTGCGTTGTCTCCGTAAACAATATTGATGCCATTTTCTAATAATACTTGCAGTTTGGCAAAGTTCCGAAAATTTTCTATAGAAATCTCTTTTACATACATTCCAGATTATCCACGTAAACGCAGGGGCAATATAAGATATTTTGCCATTTCGTTATCCACCCCGCGGATAATACAGGGGCTTAGGCCTGTGTTGAAACGGACAACCACCTCATCTTCTTCTATTACACGCAGTGCTTCTATCAGATAGCGGGGGTTAAAGGCAATCTCAAGAGTACCGCCGTCCACCTCTGCCGGAACCTCGTCGTAGACTGTACCCATTTCGGTATTAGAGGTTATGATGACGGAGCTTTCTACAATCTCAAGCTTGACCGGGCTTTTTTTATTACTTTGGGAAACAAGAGTGGCACGTTCCAAGCCGCTTAAAAGATCCTGACGCTTCATGGTTATATTGGTGCTAAAATCTTCGTTAAAAATTTGATCGTAGCGGATAAACTCGCCTTCTAAAAGCCTGGAAACAAAACTAAACTGCGGAAGATCAAACACAATACGCTTGTCTGTAAAGTGGAAAGAGACATTATCATCAGTATCAGTAGGCAAAATACGGCTAAGCTCATGAAGAGCCTTTGCCGGTATAACAACAGAAGCGCTTGAATCTGACATTTTAACATCTTCCGGTAAGTCTAGCTTACGGTAAGAGATTCTAAAGCCGTCTACGGCCACTATATTAAGGGCGTTGTCTCTATATTGCAAAAGCTCTCCCGTCAAAACCGGCTTAGAGTCCTCTGTTGCTACAGAAAATATCGTTTGCCTTATCATTTCGCGTAGCTCTTTTGCCGGAATTGTATAGCCCTCAGTGCGCTCCAAGCTTGGCATAACAGGAAACTCTTCGCCTGGGCTACCCATTATTGTAAAACGAGCCTTTCCGCTTTTGCATAGCGTCTCGTTTTTATCACTTACTTCTATACTAATGTCCTCGCCTGGCATTTTTCTTACTATCTCAGAAAACAGCTTGGCCTCTAAGGCCACACTTCCCGCAGAATTAACTTCGGCTTCTATGGTGGCTGTTTCTATGCTCATTTCCAGGTCGTTGGCTGTTAAACGTACACCGTTTTCGTCCGCCGTTAGCAGTATACATTCTAAGATGGGTAGGGGCGTGCGGGCAGATACTGTCCGTCCTACGAGATGTAGCCCTTCCACCAGCCGCTCTTTTGCACAGCGGATATTCATTTAAAATCACTCCTAATAATTATATTTAAATAGTAGCAGTAGTAGTAGGGGCGGTGGATATGTGTAAATGTGCCTCTAGCCCTGTGCTTACCTGCATTTTTCTATTGGAAAAGCCTGTTAGAAAACCCGGTATAACTATCGGACTTTTCCGACTTATCCACTAACCTTCGCCTTGTATCTTTCTTTCTAAGTCTAATATTACATCTTGTAGCTGTCTGTCGTATTCAAGCTCACCAGCTATTTTTTCGCAACTGTGCATAACTGTAGTGTGGTCGCGCCCGCCAAAGGCATCGCCAACCTGCGGCAAAGATGCATCCGGCAAAATTTTACGACATATATACATGGCAATCTGCCGGGGGTAAACAATGTTTTTGGTGCGTCTGCGGCCGTTTAAATCTTCCACGGTTAAGTTAAAATGCTCCGCAACCATGTCTTGAATATATGATACCGAAACTTCCGGTTTGCTTGCGCCCTCTAGCTGATCTTTTAGTGCTTCTTCGGCTAGTTCCAGGGTAATGGGGGTGTTAGAAAAGCGTGAGTACGCCGTTACCTTATTAAGCGCGCCTTCCAGATCGCGAATATTAGAGACTATATTACGGATAATAAGTTCCTTAACTTCGTCCGGGATAGTTAGGCGCTCCATGGCGAGCTTTTTTTCCAGTATGGCGGTACGGGTTTCGTAGTCGGGTAGGGTTACATCTACGGTCAAGCCCATGCCGAAGCGCGTAGTTAGCCGCTTTTCTATGGAAGTAAGTTCCATAGGCGGCAGATCGCTTGTTAGTACAATTTGCTTGCTGTCGTCGTATAGGGTGTTGAAGGTGTGAAAAAGCTCTTCTTGCGTTTCTACTTTGCCTTCTAAAAACTGTATATCGTCCAGTAAAAGTACGTCTATACTGCGGTACTTTTGCTTAAAGGCCATGGTGGTCTTTTCCCGTATAGCGGTAATGAATTCGTTGGTAAAGGCTTCGGTTGATTGGTAAAGGATATTTAAATCCGGATCCTGATCCCTAGCGAAATTTCCTATAGATTGTATAAGATGGGTTTTGCCCAGGCCAACGCCGCCGTACAGATAAAGCGGGTTGTAGCTAGATTTACCCGGTGCTTCCGCAACAGCCTGAGCGGCCGCGTAGGCCAGCTCGTTACTTTTGCCTTGTACGAAGGTTTCAAAGGTATATTTGTGACGCAAATTTGTTTTTGCGTATTCTTCGGCAGATTTTTGGGCGTCTGGCCCGGTACCTTCTGGGCATGTTAAAGCGACCTCTATATCCAAATTGGTGGCAGAGCGCACACAACGGGTTATTTCATATAAGTAGCGGCTGTTCATGGTGGTCATAAGAAAGCTGTTGGGGGCTTCTAGGGTTAAGATGTTATTTTCTAGGCTTTTGGGAATTAAGGTAAGAATCATGGAGCTGAAAGTTACTTCCGTAAGCGCTTTTTCAAGAAGGTTAAGGCTATCAGTCCAAAGTTTATCTATATTCAAGTAAGGCCAACCCCCCATCGAAAAAAATTTTATACCCAAATTATCCACATAGTTTTCCACAGGCTGTGAATAAGTGTGTGGAATCCTTATGGATAACTATAGCAAAATTTTAAGGGATAAGCAAGATGTGCAAAAAGGCTTCGGTTAAAATTTGCTAACCGAAGCCTTTTTGTTTAGTTACCTTTGTTTTTGTCACACGTGGGCATTTCTGTCATGCGTAAATAAGTGCATCCATAAGGGATCATACGAACCTTGCGTGCTTCGGCTATGGCCTTTCGGCTTCGGGGCTCTGGCAAACAAACACCATGCTCTTCTGGCCAATCTATAGGGGCAAGCATGGCAGAAATTTCTACCGGTGTATTGTCGGGCGCAAAGGGATAGTCGCCAATAGGGTTTTCAGAAACTTCAAAGTTTTGGTCTGTAAAGCCATAGTTCCAATCAGAGATAGGGGAAATTTCATAATCGCAATAAGGAAATTTACGTTCAACGCCATTGGTAGTGTATTCTAACTTCTTAAATTCAGATTCCACCGCGACTGAGTATAATAGCGGGCCGCGCCAAAGAACGTGCATATCTCGTGGGCGCTGTTCCAGCTTACAGTCATAGCTATATTCTACCTCAACTACCTCGCGACCTTTCCATTCTTTTTCGATAAGATGGAATGTGCCGGGCTTAGCTTTTGCGCCGTTTACTTGTGCGCCATCCGCTCTGGAAGGAATACGCAAAGCTAACTCGAAGGAAACCGCGGCATCCGCCTCAATAATATAGCGGGCGGTGTTACGGAAAGGGTACTCCGTCTCTAAAGTAACGGCAACTTTTATGCCGTTTTGCTGGAATGTTACTTTTGATGGCGCTATCAAGGTGTTGGCAATTCCCTTTTCGCTTTTCATAAATGTAGACATTGCAAATTTAGGCCAAGCTTGGTTAAAGTTAGCTGTGCAACATCCAAAGTTTGGCTCTAGGCCAAAAAGATGTGCGTCGGCACCGTTGGTGCCAAAGACTATATTATCCTCCGGCAAGCGCTGGCAACGTATTTGGTTTGTTTGCTGGTCATATTGATGCGTCCACATATCATGGCTGTTTGTGGCAGGTAGGGCGTTAAAAGCCAGCACCTCAGTTTTATCTGCCCAAAGCGGGTTTCCGCTAATAGATAGCAGATGCTCGAAAGAATACATAGCTTCAACAACGCTACAAAGCTCGGAACCTTGTACCGGGCTATCACCGGCAACACATTCATCGCCAGTAAAGTGATGCACAGCCATGCCGTGGTATTTTAACAAGGTATCATGCGCATTAATCGCAAAGGCATCTGGATCGCCGCCAAGTAAGCGCGATACCAGCGCCTCTTGCTTTAAGCACATGGCCAAATTTACAACGTGGGTCAATAAAGTCCAATAGCGATTAGGTTCCTGGTCTAGGTATGGTTCAAAAACCTGGGTATAATCGGTACCTTGCGCCCTTAGCTTATAGGCTAAATCTATTAGCCATTGTTCTTCTTTTTTCTGGTATAGCCAAAAGATAGGTATTAAAGTCTCGTACCAGCGCGTAGATGCCCAGTTGAATAGTGTATGCTTACGGATATGAACGTCCAGACATTTAAGCCCGTCGTAAACTGCGTCCGGAACCCGCTTATCGCCGCTTAAATCCGCATACATTGCTAGTACCTTAAGTATTAATATAAAAGCCCAAACATCGTATGTAGCGCGGGCTTCTGGCTTGCAGGGGCAAAGCCAGCCGTCAGATTCTTGTCGCTCCAAAATGCCGTCTATGTAGCGCTTTGCACGTTGCTTTAAATCTTCGTCATCCAATAGGTAAGCGAGGGGGATAAAGCCGTCTAGCCAATAGGGTACTCTCTCCCAGCCGTCTTGTTCCCCGCCAATCCATTGGCTGTCCCTTATATCAGGCCAAACTTTGTCTAGGTTGCCGCTTAGGCCTTCTGCTTGGATTTGTAACTGTCTTAAAAGCCAGCCCTTGGGCTTAACTTCTTCTTGGGAAAATGGGGTGAAATGTAGTTTTTTTAGCAATTGAAACCCTCCTTAATTAAAATGCCTTCTGGTTTAGGTGCGGGTGCCCGTCTCCGTAGGAGGGGATAAATTTTTTTCTACGCCAAATCACAACTCGCACTTGCGGGCACTTTGCGCCCGCGTTGCTCAAACAAGTGATTTGGCTACGAAAAAAGTTTATCCCCTCCTACGGTTGAAGCAACCTACATAACATACTTGTTTAGTATGTTGCTATTGATGGGGTGGGTCAGCAGTCTCCGGGAAAATCGCCGAGGTTCTAGGAGGAATGAGTGATAACTTTTTTCGTAGGTGAATCGCTTGTTTGAGCAACAGCGTGGGCGTAGCTCACGCGCCTTGCGAGTTGCGATTTGCCGTAGAAAAAAATTATCACTCATTCCTCCGGGGGCAAAGACGGGGCTATCCCCCAACGAGACAGCCCCCCACTAAATACTATCAGTTAAGGCCAAGAATCGTAAGCGCCTCTTCCTGCAAACGGTCAAAAGCATCATCAACCGAGTACTCGCCAATACGCATAAGTGAAGATATTGGCAACAAAGAAGCCGTAAGGAACTCTGCCCATTCCGGGAAAACCGTAAGAGGCCTACTATTACCCTGAGCAAGTGAATTAAAAATCATATCCTTCTCTGGCTGAGTTAAACCTTGGAACAAAATATCCATATTATATTCCGTAGCCAACTTACAAACCTGCGGCCCCCAAGTAAATTCTTGATACTTAATAGAAGAAGGAACCTCACCAATAAGCCAGTGCATAACCTCTTTGGTAGCCTCAGGATGCCTTGTATTTGCATAAGGAATATAAACATCAATATAACTTACAGTAACACCACCCGGAGTTGGTGCAACACCAAAGTTAATTCCACTTTCAAGAATAGCCGGGTGCATCCAAGTACCGTTAATCATCATGGCAAGACGTTCGTCTGCAAAAAGCTGTGCAACAGGCGCAGTCATTATTGTAGAGCCGTCCGGTATAATTCTGTCAGTATGCATGGCATGGAAAACAACTTCGTGAATATCGCGTATTTGACGGTTGTCAAACTGCGGGAACAAATCGCCTTCCCTCCAGTAGTCTAAACCAAGTGGGAAAAGAAAACAAGCGGTACGTTCCAGCTGAATATCTGCCCAGCCGCCGTACACACGATCCATACCTTCGCCGTGGGTAAGTTGTGCGGCAATGTTAAACCACTCGTCCTTTGTCCAAGTGTTGTTCCAGTCTAGGCTAGGCGCTTCAATGCCGGCCGCTTCAAACATATCTCTGTTGTAGTAAACAATCAAAGAAAATACGCTGATAGGAAGCCCAAATAATCTGCCGTCAATAAATAAATTTTCAATAACGCTCCAATGAATGGAATCTCTGTCGATGTTTGCTGTCATGTAGTCAGTAATGTCCAAAAGCAAGCCCTGTGCGGCAAACTGCGGATAAAACGATGTGGATACAGTTGTAATATCCGGGCCCATACCGGCCGCTACCATAGTAATTTTTTGTGTGGAAATATCTTCCCATGAGGCGGCTGTGTTGTTTAAGTCAATTTGAATGTGATCAAAGGTTTCGTTAAAAACATCAACGATGGTATTGTGCCCACCGTTAAAGATGCCGGTAAGTAGTGTTATTGTAACGGGGGCATCGGCTGTTGCTCCCCCTGCCGGTGCTGTTGCAGCTCCTGCTGGTGCCGCCGTGCCTCCTGCCGGGGTACCGCCCCCCGCTGGCGAACAAGCCGTAAATAGCATTACAAAAACCAAAATAACTGCGGTTACTTTAATAAATTTTTTCATGGATAACCTCCTATATAATTTTGAAGGCTCTTTAGCCTTTGATACCACCCAGCATAATGCCGGAAATAATATAGCGCTGGGCAAACAGATACAAGATAATAACGGGCAACAGAGCAATAGTTGATGCCGCCATAAGATAATGCCACTCAACAAGAAACTCTGACCTAAAGATGTTAAGAATTAAAGGAACAGTCATAAGCTCGCGAGAGCTTAAGAAGAGCATGGGCGGAAGGAACTCGTTCCACTTCCACATGAAGGATAGCACTGCAATAGATACGGTCATGGGCACAGCCATAGGCATGATGATGTTCCACCATATTCTAAAATGGCCGCAGCCGTCCACATAGGCGCTATCGCGGTAAGCGTTAGGTATACGCATGATATACTGGCGCATAAGGAAAACGTTAGCCGCTGTCCCGAATAGGGGAGGTACAATCAGGGGATAAAAGGTATTAATCCAGTTTAAGTGCCTAAAAATCACAAATAGGGGGATAAGAGTAACCTGGAAAGGAATCATAATGGTAGCAAGCACAAAGATAAACAGAATGTTCTTGAAGCGGAAGTCAATCTTTGCGAAAGCGTAGGCAACAAGGGAACTCATTAAAATATTCCCGATCTGCGAGGTTATAGAGATAAAAAAGCTGTTCCCCATAGCACGAAGCATACCGGCATGTACCCAAACATGAAGATAGTTTGAGAACATAGGCGGGTCTGGAATTAAGACGGGCGGGTAAGTAAAAACAAGCGAAGTATCCTTCAAAGAGGTAGATAGCATCCACACGAAAGGAAAAATTGCCGAAATACCCAAAGCAATCAATAAAATATGAATTAGCGTATGTTGCAAAACCATAGCCCTACGCATCGTAAGTCACCCACTTTTTTTGTAAAGCAAACTGAATACCAGTAACAACAAACACAACCGCAAACATAAGCCAAGCGTAGGCGGAAGCTTCGCCCATTCTAAAGAAGGTAAAAGCGGTTCTATAGATGTGCAGTACTATTGTGTTGGTAGCGTGGCCGGGTCCGCCCTGTGTCATAACAAAAGCGGCGTCAAACATTTGGAAAAAGCCTATAAACTGCATTACTACAAGGAAAAACAAGGTGGGCGTAAGCATGGGCAGGGTTATGTACCTAAGACATTTTAGCTTAGATGCCCCGTCAATTTTTGCGGCTTCATAATACGTTTCGTCAATACCCTTTAAACCTGCGGCTAGTATAATCATGTTGTAGCCCATAGCCTGCCAGATTGCCATAAAAGCTATGGAAGGCATAGCCCAAGCAGTGGAAGAAAGCCATGGAACAGGGGCTATTCCAACTATCGCAAGTATATTGTTAAACAGGCCAAAATGCCTGTCGTAAAGCCACGACCACACGATAACAATAGCCACCGTAGTTGTAATGTTTGGTAGGAAAAATACAGTCCTGTAAAAAGGCCCGCCTCGCAAACCTGCCGTACTTACCCCTAAAGCTAAAAGCAGACCCACAATGATAGAGCCGGGTATCCCAATAAGCACGTAAGTTAGCGTGTTAGACCATATAATGCCCAGCATTCTGTCGTTAAACATAGTCCTGTAGTTTGCTAAACCCACCCATTCCCAGGGTGTAATCATGTTCCATGATGTAAAGCTGATGAAAAGCGAAAAGATAATAGGCACTATAGCAAAGAAAAGAATGCCCAACATAATAGGCGAAATCATCAGGTAGCCAACAAGCGCATCTTTTTGACGAAAGGTCATACCCCGTCGCTTCTCTTTTCCTGTTTTTGTACTTGTCGTAGTCATGGCAACTCACCTCCTTTTCCGAAATTATATTTCAATTTTAACAAAAAATTAATGAAATATTCCAAGGTTTTATGCACATTATCAGGATGCCCTGTATATCTTGTAGACATTTCGCGGAATTTTATTGTACATTAGTTATATAGGAGGTGTGGTCATGTCAAGCTATCGGATTATACGCAACTCTATCATAATTTTCCTGGTACTTATTGCAATGCCTATCTTGCTCATACTTTATTTGCTTAATAGTATGTATACAAGCACACTAATAAATATTTCAGCAGACGACAGACTGCATCTGCTAAATAACATCAGCACATCTGTGGATAACGACGTACAGCAAAGGATGCTATCTGCCATAAATGTAGCCGCAAACATGGAAATATTATCTTTAGCAAACCGCTGGCACAGAACGCAATATATAGTGCCTAGGCTGGCGCTGGATACGCAACTAAGGTCTAGGCTAAGCCAGCCGGTTTTGCTAATAAACAAAAGTGAACTAATAACCTTCTATTTTAAGGACAGCGATGAAGTATTTGTTTTTGGTGAAAGTAACTTCCTAAGCGCGGCCTATGCCCGCAACACATCGTGGTACAAAAAAGCGCTAAATAACCGAGGCAGAATGATTGTAGATTCCTCCATAGGTGAAAACGGAAACTCTGTATCTTTTGCGATAAACCCAAATACAATAATTGCCAATAACCAAATAGAGGTAATTTATTTTAGGTTTAACGTGAACTTTATACATGATTATGGTTTGGACCAAGGTGGAATTATAATAGCTGGGCCAGAGAGGGATATTATATACTGCTCGGTTGGTTACAGGCTGGGTTATAGCCTGGATGATTTTCCGTTAATTAGGGGTAGCTCTACAATAGAAGCAATAAACGGGGAAAAGGTGCTAATAACCAGTGCCACTGCCCAGCGGATTGGTTGGACTTTTATAAGCATAGAATCTTTTCGCCAAATAACAGGGCAGGTAAGGGGGGTTACGATTTACGGATATATAGCGGGTAGTTTATATTTGCTATGTTTTGTAGTCTTTTCGTTATTGTTTTATAAAAAGACGATTAAGCCCGCTCTTATGCTAGAGTTACAAGCAATGCAGTATCAGATAACGCCGCATTTTATTATAAATACTATAAATTCAATTAAAATAATGGCGATGATTGCAAATCAGCGCAATATAGAGAAGATGACGGAGGCTTTTATGCGGCTACTTTCCTCTATATTAGGCAAGCAAGGCACCGAAAGCAGTGTTAAGGAAGAAATAGAAAACATTAAACATTATATACACATAATGAAAGTGCGTTTTGGTGAAAAATTTGCTGTTGAGTATGATGTAGAGCCGAGCATAGAGGAACTGCGGGTACTAAGTTTTCTTTTGCAACCTATAGTGGAAAACTCTATTATTCACGGATTTAACGAGAAGGAATCGGACTGTATGATAAGTATTAAAGGATATACAAAAGGGGATAGGTTATTTTTTGAGGTATGGGACAGCGGCTCTGGCATGAGCAGTGTAAAAGCGCGAGAGCTTCCATTAAGAAATCAAAAAAACGGCAACGGCTTCTTAAGTATGGGTGTATACAATGTAAGCCGGCGAATAAAGCTTAACTATGGCAGAAACTACGGTTTACAGGTTGAAAGCAAGCCAGAGGAATCCACTTGCGTAACTTTTGAATTGCCGATAATAAGGCCGAAGGCAGGTGAAGGCAAGTGATAAAAGTAATGGTTGTAGACGATGAAAAAATTGTCAGGATGGGTTTACAAGCCTTGGAAAACTGGGAAAGCTTTGGTTTTTCGTTTTGCTATGAGGCTTCTAACGGCTTAATGGCGCTGGAAATATTGAAAAAAGACCCAGAAGTCCGAATAATATTAGCGGATTTGCAGATGCCAAAAATGGATGGTTTACAGCTTTTGGAAAAGATAAATAAGCAGGGGCTACCTGTTGAGGTTATTGTATTAAGCGCCCATGATCGTTACGACCTGGTTAGACAGGCCTTTAGGCTGGGTGTTTCAGACTATGTGATTAAAACTGAAATGAACAGAGCAGAAATATTGAAGCAACTAAAAAACGCCGCCGCAAAGCTAAATATTCATATGACTGCAAATTTTAGCAGACCAGTTTTGCTGGCAAAAATGTTTATAGAGGAAAGATTATTTGATAAAGCTTTATCCCTTAGCGTGGTAAGTTACCATGTTGGCCTTAGTGAAAATCATTTAAGCAGTATTTTTGCAAAACAGACAGGTAAAACATTTACAGAATACGTAACAGATTTGCGAATAAAAGAAGCCAAGGTACTACTACGGGATACGAACATGAAAGTATACGAGGTAGCAGATAAAATTGGCTTTGCCAATGTGGAGTATTTTAGCAAAATTTTTAAAAAGCATACGGGGAAAAGTCCGAATCAGTATTTGTAATGGAGGGTTTAGGGATTCTGCAAGAACTGGTATTTTGATCGTTTTACCATCAAACTTAGTTTGCAGTTAATAAAAAATGGCAACCCATTAGGGTCACCATTTATAGAAACAGGGGATGAGAGAATCGAACTCCCACTAAAGGTTTTGGAGAAGAACAATTGTTCGATACGATTCTCAACAAATCCAACACACCCCCGAAAAGTCGATAACCCTTTCGACGACCACTTGCCGACGCTCTTTGTCAAAGAAATTGTAGGCTATTTCTCAACAAAATGCAAGCATAGAAAAGATGGTCAGAACTTTAAAATTTATGATTTATTCCAGCCTGCTTTAAAGTACCATTTGCTGTATATTTATCGTTTGTACCATAATCCAAGGTTACTTGTCTATTTGTTATCGGGCTGTACCATATTTCATGATCGCCTTTACCTTGCCGCACAAAAGTACAACCATTTTTTTGGAGTAGTTTGATAATATCTTTGCCGTAGCCAGTCCCCATTATGATGCATCTCGTGTAGCACGTATCGTTTTAGTGTACTTAGTAATAAATGTAAAATTAATTTGCCCAATATAATTACAGTTTGCTTCAAGCATATCTGGCGCAATAAGCTGTACTTTTTCAATCAAGGCATCCAGAGAATTGGAATCAAGCACCATCCCCGGTACATCTTCGGTTTCAGTGTGCCAGCGATTTGACTCGTCACTCCATACCAAATTAATAGTACAATCCATTTTTATATCTCCTCTCAGGCTCAAATATTCTCAAAAAGATTTTTTTAATTAGCTTCTTCCCATGTAATAAACATAAGTAATCATGCTCCTATATGAGATAAGTATACTACAATTAAATTCGTACTGCAAAATACAAAAGTAGGGGCTGTGGACAAAACGCCCACAGTCCCTAAACATACCTAAACCATAATCGTTTTCAAACTGGATTCTAGTAAATTAACAGAATCCTTCTCAATCCCATCTAAAATATGTGAGTAGGTGTCCATAGTTGTAGAGTAATGGGAATGACCTAACCTCTTTTGTGCTATTTTGGGATTAACCCCAGCTTTTAGCATTAACGAAGCATTTTCGTGTCGCAAATCATGTATACGTAAATGCCGTAAGCCATTCCGTTTCAAAAATCTTGTAAACCTCTGCGTAAGGGAATCTGGTAGTACCGCTTCGCCATTATCCTTACATACCACAAGATTAGTGTCGTGGAAATCTCTGCCATGTTTCAACTTGCGTTCCAAGTAACTAACACGCTCACGCCTTAACAAATCCATTAATACATTAGGCGCATCAATTTTCCTTATACTGGCTTCTGTCTTTGGTGCTTTGACTATGGATTTTGAATCAATATGGATAAAATTTTGGTCGATAGTAATAGTGCTGTGTTCAAAGTCAATTTTTTCCCAAGTCAATGCTAGTAGTTCTCCCCTGCGAAGCCCCATAGTTACTAGGATTGTAATAGGTAATTCAAAGTCTGTACCCCTAACTGCATTAAATAATTGCGCCAACTCTTGTTCAGAGTAAATGTCAGCCTGATACCTCTTGCATTTTTTCAGTTCTATATTCTGCGCCGGATTTTTCTTCAAGAGTTCCAGTAGTACCGCTCGTTTAAGAGCCGCATTAAAGACAATATGAAGATTTTTGACAGACTTAGCGGATAAGGGCTTATCGCTTAATGATGATTTTTCGTACAGGCTATTGTAAAATTTCTGAATAGCCAGCGTTGTTAAGTCCTTCAATTTGAGTTTTCCAAATTGGGGGATAATGTAACTCTCAAGGTTACGGCGATAGCCTTTAATAGTAGTAGGCGACTTGTGCTGATTATACACTTCCAGCCATTGACGTAGATAGGCTTCAACTGTGATGCTAGAGTCTTTTGTATAATCTTGGTTATCGAGTGCCGTAAGCATTTCTCGTAAAGTTTGTTCAGCCACCTTCTTAGTAGTACCAACTGGCAGAGTTTTGTAATCACGTAGCCGCTCACCATTCGAGCCTACACCACGATTAACAATCACTTGCCACACATAACCGTCTTTACGGTTTCGTTTCCGTACATAACCACTCATAATATTTCTCCTTCATCTAATCCAAAGCGATAACTTTTGACTTCTTAGTGTTGAGCCAATCGGTAAAATTCGCTTTGGAAACTTTATAAGTGCGTCCGATCCGAATATAGGGTAAGCCCCCATACTGGACAAGTCGTAAAGCTTTTACATAACCAATGCCCATAACGCCAGCAATGTCACGAGCATCCAGAACGTCTGGTAGGTTGGCAAGGGTAGCCTTAGCCATATAAACACAACCTTTCTCATTTGCCAGAAAATGATTTCCCTCACCAAGCAAGGAAAGGCTTGATAAAAGGGAAACTGTAATTTGCAGTTTTTTTGCTTGATAGTGCAGATTAAACCCACCCAAGAAGCCACCATAAACCCTCGATAAGGTATCTGGATTTGTAGGGGGGTATAAATGTATAAATTTTAAAAGCTTCTCCCCGAAAAAACGGTACTAACCATTTAATAGCAATCCGTAAATTTGCGGGTTCACGGGTCTAAGTTCCACAAATCCCGTAAGTACAAGGTTTTTTAAGCCCGTGACTCGCGAATTAGACGAGTTAGGGACGGGTTGCCACGGGTTTGCAGTGCAGTTGTTAATCGTCCTCATCATCTTGCAATATATCTAACAAGTTAGTTCTTTCCAGCATTTTCTGTGGTTTATTAGGGTTGGGTTCTTCATTTGAGTTTGGTTCACCAAAGACCCGTAATCCATATAATTTAGACTTAGCTGTTGCCTTACTAGAAGTTTTTCTGCGTATATAGTTACGATCAGCTTCATGTTCAAGTAGATTGCGTTCTTTCCATTTTTTAATAATTACATCTACATCTTTAAACTTGCCCTTTTGTAAAAGTTCTTTCATAATGTCAGTATCGACATAAATAATTTCGTAACACAGCTTACCATCTATATCTTTAGCCTGTTTAAGTGTCTCTATAATGCCCCATACATCTTTATGAGAATCTTTAGTAGTAGAGCCAGATTTATCATTGGGGTATACTCTGCTAAAGTACGCCCTGTAGACATTGCACTGACCTATAATGTAATCAAAGGCTACTTGTGCAAGGTCTCTGCTGTCTGCCGTTTCAATTTCGTTCTGGACAAGCATATCTAAAATCAGATCGTAGGATAGATCAAAGCCCAAGGCTTTATTTGCAAGTTCTACTGTTGCTAAGATAACGCCATACTTAATAGAAAGACGCTCGCTAAATGCGTCCTGTACCTTTGAGTGTTTTAGAAATATTTTACGATTCTTCTCAAAACACTCTACCGCTTCATCTGCTCCAATTTCTAATAAGTATTGAGCCAGCAAGACACAAGGCAAAGCGTAATTGCTTCTAAAAAATTTCTTTATCTCCTCGCTTTGCTGTGCGCCATTAGTCCACTTTATGTTGCCAAACTGCTGTAATCGGATTTCCTTGCCCGTTGCATGTTCTGCGCCATCAGACAAGCTAAATTCACCCGTTGAGATAATAGAGGTGTGATACTCTCCGGTACTTTTTAGAGAAGCGTCCTTATCCAGCCTCAGTTTTTCAACGCCAGATTCTACGGAATATATAAATGAAGAAAAATCCCTAATTTTTGCTGATTTAGCTTCATCAAAGCACACAGGAAGCCCTGTATTTCCTACCAAAAGCCCCATAAGTGCATTTTCAGTTCCGCTATATCGGCGCATTAAAGTATGTCCCTTGAACACAGGACGGCTACCCATGCCAACCGCTACAACGGCGAAGGTTGTTTTACCAGAACTTGAATCGCCAAACAAATGTACGAAAAGATTGTCACATTCGATCTCTGCCCCCACGAAGCCGACGAGTAAACCAGCCAGACCGACGGCGACAGAAAGTTCTAAAGCTGTGCCAGTGATGTACTCTTTAATAAAGATTTGATATTCTTCTATTTCGCCGCGTGGTTCTATATCCAGTCCACCTCTATATTCGGAAACAAAGCCAACACCTTCATGACCCTTAAAAACATAATACTCGCCATCTTCAGCTATAGCAGTGTCAAAGCCTACATGTTTATGCCCTATAGTTACAGGCACTTTTTTCTCTTGATTTTGTAGATATTTAAGCAGTGTATGGACGGTATGTTCGAGTGCGTCCATGCCTTTGCTGGCGTAAGTGAGCAGGACATTTTTTCTCAAATCAGCCCGTGGTAATGTTTCGGTCATTGTATAGCCGTTAAACTCATATTCGAGTTCGTAAAAAATTTCGTTGGTCTCATGGATTAATAAAACTTTCCTAATATATACACAGCGTCCGCATTTATCAAATACTTCTGAACCATCTTTAAGTATAGTGATAGTTCCGTAAAAGTCTTTACGTGCGCCAACGTATGATTTTCCTTTTGCCAATTCTTCACCTCCTGAAGTAGATATTTGGATGGTCTGGTGTAGACCATCCAAATATAATTGTAATCTGCTTATCTTTAATCCTCGCTAACAGTAGAGTTTAGGATAGTACGCAATTTATCGTAGCTAGTTGGAAAACATTCCAGAGCATCGGCTAGAAATTCAGGATTATTAAAAATGTCATTCACCAGCTCCTGGATTGCGTCTATCGCAGTATAGTTAATTTCGACTTCATCGCAGCCACCAACTTCGATAACCACGCTACCCTCAGCACCGCCAAAGACAGCAGATGCTTCAGCCTCACTGTTTGAAGCATAGGAGGTAAATGTCGGTAATCTAAGAAAATTACTATTATCTTCTTGGCTTCCGTTATCTAAGTCGTTACAGTTTCCGAAGTCGTTGTCAAATTCATCCTCGTACTCGCCGATTAATAGCTTCAAAATATCTACTATTACATCGAGAGTGTCAGGGTATTGGCTTAAAACACCGATTAGAAATATCGGATCGTTAAGCATATCGTTAATTAATCCCTCTACAGCGACCGCCGCTTCCTCGCAAAGTATAACGTCAGTATTACCGCTTAATGAGACAGCGACTTTTTTATATCCGTTGCCACCGATAGTAAGATTAGTTACCACACCTGACTCCCCATGGGACTCGTAAGATGCTGTATTATCAATAGTAAAGTTTGCTTTCATAAATATTTCCTCCTTAATAATGTACTGGCGGTTTTAGTTTTGCCGCTCAGTACGTGCCATCTTAGGCAATTTTTGTACTTCCACCTTACCCCCTGCTCGGGACAATTCGAGTAGACCATTCAGAGGCGGTAGTTTCCTTGGTGCGCTTATGCGTCACTTCGCTGGTGCTTACCGTTGGGGTGGATATGATCGTACATATCGACAGAAATATGTCGGTAGGTACGATATTTGCTGTAAAACGGTTCGTAAGGTAAAAATAACCATTTATGTTGCCTACTGCCTACGCAGAAAAGCCCCGCAAGGCTTAATTACCTTACTGGGCTTATGATAGCATAGCACTGTGTTAATCAGTAAATAGGAATCTATCTGGGACGCAGAGGAAGAACTCTGGGAAAGGCGTAATTTAAAAGTGCTATCGGTAAAAAGAGAATTTAAATTAGGACACAACCATTTTTATATGCCGTGTTTAAATTACTATGAAAGACGTTGTTTAACTCCTCCGTTGCTTTTTCTGTTGTAAAGATTTCTTTATCGTTCTCCATATCGCATATGGTTTTCCTAAGGCTAATAAAAAATTTTTTTAGTATTTCGTTGATGGCATCTTCCAACTGCTCTACTGCAAGGTCTGTATCATCTTCAGCCTCAACGGTATAGCCAGTATCATCATCTGCACTATTCCTATTGTATAATAGCTTATTTCGTAATCATGTACAGCATAGGTCAATCAAATCATTGCCTACGATGCCTTTTTTTTCATAATTATCCATTTCCGCACATATGCTTTTCAATGGAGTGATTGAATGTACTACATATTCTATTTTTTCGTGCTGGTCGCAAAACTCTAATGCATTATTATCTCTTACATCTTGTTTATTGCCGCTTTCTGAAAACAAGATAGTAGCTTTTCCTGCTATGTATTCATCTAGCATGACCTCTATAAATTTGGCGTATTTAGAATATTTTGGACTTATGCGGATGAAACATTTATCAGAATTATAGGCGAAGCAAGCATAAAACATCATCATAATTTCCTTACCTTTTTTCGTTACCACCAACCGCTCATACACTTTAAAATTTAGAAAAATCCACATATTGCCCAAGTTATCTGTTGAAACTCTATCTGTGATTTTTTTATGAGTACATGTCAATTCTTTGAGAAGTTTTGTACATGTACGTAGAGATACCTCTACGCCCCAATAATACTGAATGTAGTGTTGTATAAGGCCATTTGTCCATTTATAGTAAGCGTAATATACTTCTTCATTTTGTTCGTTTGTTATTGCTGGTAAATGAAACGGCTGTTGTGATAGTATCTTCTTTAATTCGGCTCTTATTTCTTGCGTTATTTTACAGCGTCCTTTTCGCCTATCTTCAAAAGGGTTAATTGCAGAATATGTAAGCTTGTCTACAGCATAATGTAAAGCAGAGCGTGTTGAATTATATTTTTCTGCCGCTTTCCTATAGGACACGCCATTTAGCAAAATTTCTTTAATAGGTTCAAGTTCAGAAGTCTCCCCTATGCTTTCAACTAACTTCCTATAATTTGATCTTCTCTTCTCCGCTTTTGTGTCTATAGATTTACTCACGAGTTATCATTCTCTCTAAGTTTTGTTTGAAAATACCAGCGAAATTATATCGCTTTTTAGTATCGTAAAAATCATTTTGTTTAATTATATCAGTAATTCCCACAAAAAATAATACCCTCCAAATTGCGGCGGGTATTGTTTTTTTGAATTATTGCTTCTTTACTGGCTTACGCTGGTAAGTTTTTGCTTTGGACGAAGCGGTATAAACTGCGACCGCAGAAGTTACGCCCATTGCGGCGAATTTGACAGTGGCTGTACTAGCCGCCATTGTAGCCATAGCTAATAAACTAAGTATCATTACTATGCTCTCCCTCCCCATAATCTTCCAGTGCAAAGAGCAGGGCTAATGTTCCTGCGAAAAATCCAACGAAATAAATCATAATTGTACGCCTTCCTTCCATATAAATAGTGATGGTGAATCAAATCACTTTTTCTTTGGCCTGTGTGCCTGTTCAGTGCTGGTATTTTTGGTATCGTCCCTGGTATTTTTGTCCCCAGTAGATACTGGCTCTGGTAGTTTGAACGGCACAAGCGTCCAAGAGCCATCAGCACGAAGCTTACCACTTAGAGGGTGTAACCCTTCCGTTCCGCATGGTGCGGCTATAACGTGGATTTTATCTTGATATTCACGCAGAAGGCCAAAAAGCCTGTTCTGGTATAAAGCCGCCCGCTTGTAGATTTTAGCCAATGTTCCAATAGCAATAATGCATATGTCGGAATCCTTAACGGCTTGTAAAATCTGCTGTTCGTTGTCGCTAGTGGTTAGAGCCGTAATATCAACAGATTTTGACAAATCAAGCTTTTGGCAACGATAGCTGAATAGGTTGACGCAGATAAAAGACCCATAACCCAATGCCGCTAGATTATTTTGGATTAGTAGGCTGGTCATATCGCCCTTTGTAATATCAGCTTTACTAGCATTTGACATGATGATACAGGCACTTTTTTTGCTAGAATCCCATTCACGGCGTAGAGCGTAGCGGTGTGTGCGATCCTCGTTGAATGTAGCAGTAATGTGGATAGTGCTTGATTCGGTTAGCATTTTGGTTACTCCTTCCATAGTAGTTGGGCAATATAAAAACAGCCAACCACTTTTTAGGGTTAGCTGTCATAAATAATATTTTGAAGTATTATAAACTCTAGGGGTAAGTTAATGACCTAACTATCCCTAATATCAAATCTTCATTATTGGTGAATACTGCTCTATTACCGCCGTGTCCTTCCAAATCAAAGAATATTTCTTTAGACATCCAGCTATCATGTATCCATGAAATTCTTCTTGGCGTTTCTAGCATGTAACCCTGTGTTCCATCATTAAAAACAAACTCTTGCACTATTGTATCATCTTCTATAAGCATACTGATGTGACCTACGGTAAGCCCACTTATGTACAGATAAACAGTACCCAAGAAAGCATCACCCAAGACCATTACATCTTGCCAGCCATCTTCAAATGTTCGTGCCTGATAAGACCAAGTGGAAGGTATGCTTAATCTAAAGTCATTGAATGGGCTTGTTATAGTTACCAAGTCTGGAGAAGTTACATTAATAGGCTCTGTGTCCTCTGTTTGTGTCATTTCCACAGTAACATTAGTAAACGGATTTGTCAGCGTTCTTGCTATAGCGGTTATAATTGCTTCGTTGTTTGTAAAACATGACCTAGCTCCATCATGAATTAAACTAAGGTGCATCCATGTATCATCACGTACCCAAGAAATGTGCGTAGGATTTTCTAGCTTAAATCCTATATGCCCATCGTTAAACACAAATTCTTGAAATGAGTCAGCATCATATACAACTTCCATAAATCTTCCTGTTGAGTCTACTATATCTCCTATACTTAAAAACTCACTCAAACCCATAGATATAGGATCAGCCACATCATTACTGCTAAAATTAAGCGAACCCCACCTACCATACTCATATTCCCATGTAGGCGGAATACTAATTAACATATTTTCAACTTCTAGTGTAACCCAGCCTTCTATATCAACAACGACATCTAAAACAGATTCTTGTTCAACCTCTTCAATGTCAATCGCTCCTGTAATAGAATTAACCCAAGCATAGGCGAATACATTTCCGCTATTAATAAAACTTATTTCAAAGCAATAGAAACGTATATCATTCTCATTTCTGTCAAGCATAGCACGGTAGGCTATTTCTTTACCGTCCCCAAACACTTCATTTAATAAATCTCGTGCTTCTTGGACGGTAAGCACATTTTGCTCTTGTATGAGATTTTCGGTTGGAGTGGCTACGGGTTCTGCAGTTGCGGGAATGTGTTCCTGTAAATCAGGTTGCGCTGGACTATCTCCGCAAGCAACGGCTAAAGCAAACACAAAAGTTAAAACCATTAGAAATAAAAACTTCTTGTATAGTTTTAATAGCACATTTATCAATCGTTTCAAAATTATGGACGAACAACAGGGATATAAATCGCAAATGTAGAAGCTATCCTTCTATTGTGTGGAGCATAAGCAAGTATGTAGTCACCATCTCCTTCATAATGAACAAATACGTAAGTGTGATAAGTAGCACCTGAACGTAGTTGTGCATGAATTTCATCTGTAAAAGCATTGCGGTTGGCCGAAGCATTAAGTATAAATTCTATAATATCATTCGTTCGTACTGCTGGTCCAACAAAATTTCCTGATGGATTAATAATATTACCAGTAATATTCCTTAATCCCCAATACGGACTGTGTGAACCGTGTGGATTTGTCACGGATATAGGTACTCTGAATATATTCCCTGTTTCATAGGAAGCAAGGGGATTTTCGCTTGATGACCAAATTATTTCATTACCTATTACATGTTCAAGGCCATGTTCGCAAATAAACCTATCACCTAATTCCAATCTAACATGTTCTGATGGATTTTCTCTAGTATCTACAAATGCGGAGCGACGTCCTCCCCCTGTAGCATTTGAAGTTCCATCACCAGATCCAATATATGAAACAAAAAACATCAAACTAAAAACACCTGTTAGGATAATTTTTAAACGCTTATTCCATTTATGGTATCTCCACATTAGAAAAATACCGACTGGAGCAAATAAAAATAGCATAAGCACTGCGACCCATGCTCTTTGATACCATTTTAATATAGAATCTTGCAAGGGTTTGGCTGGTATAATATCTTTATCCATTATAAAACTCCTTTATTATTTACTCTAGCCCTACGGACTAACTTCATAACCCAGCTATAGGTATAACCATACTCCCGTGCCATTTCCTTTGCGTCACGTCCGTTACGGTAACACCTTACTATATAACTATGCACAAAATCATCAACAAATAGCTTCTTAGGCAAGTTAAGATACCCGCCGTAATAATGAAGGTAAAGCTTTTCAACAGCTTCATACCCAAGTAAATTGCAAAGCTTCTGGTACTCACCGTTAAGGCAATGGCTCTCTATCTTGACCCCATCCGCTTTCATAGATTCTAAAATTTTCATTGTATCAATATGCGCCACCTCCACCCCAATAATAATCAATCTTGAAAATAAAAGCATACTGCCCAGTACATAGGACTAATGCACCATGTCAGTCCACTTTTTGTACGGAACATATACCCCCTGCGCCCTACGTGTATACACTACGGGCTTACGCCCGACCCTACGCCTTTACTATGTTCCTGTGTTAGAAAATCTTTAATAATAATCGTTCGTCCTACTCCTAGCTTGTTCATTTCACGTAAAAATAGCAGATAGGCGTATTCGCTATGCTCGTCCATTAGTAACATGACAAAGCTATCGCTTGCCTTATCCCATATATAATCAATGGCTAAGTATCCGCTCATGCCTATAAATCTACTATTATCAGTAAAATATTGGTAATGGTAGTCTGGGAGAAAACTGATAATTTCTTCAAGCCAGAATAGATGCCCTTCTAAAAACAAGGGTTTATCTGTGTTTGGCGTATAGTCTGGAAAATAATCTGCGATGTATTTTTCCATCTTGCGGCTAAGTTCGGTTACATCTAATCCTTTAACATCAAGTCCTTTTACCATAGGCTCAAATCCTTTCTGTATACCTCAGAGTCTTTTGTGAAGTCTTTTATTAAAATATTAATGTCGTCATTAGTAGTGGCCGACCATTTTGTTACGTACAAGAACAAGGCTTGTGTTTGAGGTTCATCCATTACAAGCGTCACTATATAGTTTTGATTTGCTTCACCGCCGACTTCGGCTAATTCAATAATGCCAGAAGCCCCGCCAAACCACTTACCCCCATGAAATGGCGGCTTTTCTATCTGCTGAATAATTAAAGGATCAATTTCACTAATAGCAAATAGGAAAAACTCGGAGAAAATTCCCCTGTCGTTATTTAGTATTGTATATCCAGTGAAGTGTTCAGTTATAAGTACTTCCATTTCCTTGCTGACTTCAAGCATATCTAATTCTTTAATATCCATACGCTACTCCTTATGTAAATTCTCTTGATTCTGTGGGCTATCAATACGCCTAAGTTTAGTTACCTTGGCGTTTTCATGAACCATAAAAATTTTCTCTGTCTCGATCTGTGCATTTTGTAGTATCTGGATCGCGTCGGTCACAGAATTAAATAATTCGGCGTACATAATAGATTTATAATCCGGCATAAATCACACCTCCTTCCAAACATGAAATATTATAAAAAATAGACTGCCTAAAGGCATGAACCTTTAGGCAGTCTGACAAGTACACAATAATAATATCTATTTAAAATCCAGTTTAATCCTAAATCAGTCGTCGCCCGTCGCCGACGACTGCTATCAAGCAAGCTACCCAACACATCAAATTAACTACTCGCCGCCATCTTGACGGCATAATACCTAAAAATAACTGAAACTTATCAATACCAATCAATAATAAAAAATGGCAACCCACTAGGGCTACCACCTTAACATGCTTGGTTTCCCAAGCCTTTCACTCTATCAGGGGATGAGAGAATCGAACTCCCACTAAAGGTTTTGGAGACCCTTGTCATACCACTTGACCAATCCCCTATATAATGTGCAACGGAGCTATTATATACATGCTTGTTAGATATGTCAAGAAGAAGAGCTGGGGCGAAGTAAGACGAATCGCTGGTGATTATCAGCGTCGCGCAAGCTGATTAACATAACATTTCTATAAGAAAGTCCGTGGCAGATTTCGTATTTGTCTCCGAAATCAATAGGAAGCTCAGGTGATATAAACTCTACATTAATATAGTTTTGATTTTGCATTAGTGCGCTTAGTTTATCGTCGGCTGGGTTATTGTCTTGTGAAAGCAAAGTTAGCTGGTTGGTAGTTGTGTCTATGCTGAATATAGCATTAAAATTTGGACTGTCTATGGTCGCGTCAAAATATAAGATGCCATCAAGCCAAAAACGCCGGCCGCTTGATGCGTGGAAATCTATGGTTCCTAGCTGTATAATTTCGCTAGTATTAAAATAATAGCGATAGTAAATTAAAGTAGTGGAGCCACCTCCGGCGGTGGGTATATCCCGGTTCGGTTGTGGGTGCGTTTCCAAAATAGCACTATCCTCAAGCAAGGCGAAAATAGAAATATAGCGATCTGTTGGGAAAATTATCTCGTTTTCTAGGTAAAGTGGGTTATTTGCAGTATTCTGACATGCCGTTAATGCTATAATTCCAATTACTATTACGAGCATTGTAGCGATTAAGGGCTTACTCATTCATAGGCCATCACTTTCTCTGCAAATTTGTAAAAGGAATAATCCCCGCCTTCATCTAAACCTTTGCCGATTCTGTTCCAGAAACAGACCGGGATTTCATGGTGCCTTAGGTTCTTCTCGATGCAAGCGGTACATTCGTTATTTTGATTTTGTGGGTGTAGATCGCAGTTTAGGTCTTTGCATGTGCAAAATTTGGGGGAAGATGGCATATGTATGGCTCCTTTTTTATTATATGGGTGTGTTTATACAGCACAAAGCCGCCCTGCTGGACGGCTTAACTTACACTGCATTTGCCATGCTGGGAACATCGGCGGTAAGTATTTCAATGTCCGTAATATCTTTTTTTGTAAAACCGAATAATACATTCTCTTTGCCGTCTACTTCAACAGATATAGATTCGATTCCGTTGGGGTCATCAAGTTCAGATGTATAATATGCTACATGTCCAATAAAAATTTGACCATCAGCTGTTGTTATTTTTACCCGTTTTCCCCAGTAGTCGTAGATTTTCATTTAATCACTCCCTTGAAGTAGGGACTATGTGTGTCCCTGTTTTACTATAATGAATTATAAATCTATTTGTGGGTGTTTCTTTGTTTGTTTCTAGGTTTATATTGATTCCAATAATTTTGTCAGCTATTACAAACTCCTTGTTTGTCCAGCTACCGTTCCATGATAATTCTAGCTCGCCTGTGCCGTGGTATTTATCAACAAGTTCTTGCGCATCAGTACCGTCAAGTAAATAGCTACGCCCTTCAATATATCCTTCGTTATTACGGATATGTCGAATTTGCTTTTCGGTATTGACAGTTTTGACGGTTTCGTTAGATTTTATGCGTTCGCGGAGGTTATTCATGTTGTTATTATGCTTGCTTTTGAAGGAGATGTCAAATTGGTTTGATTAAATACAAAGCCGCCCTGCTGGACGGCTTTAGTGGTTTTTGTTTCAGCCCATTTGACTGTGGTTATTCTTATTTTTAACTGGTAACTGGGTGGAGCTGGTTGGGGTGATTGTAAAAAAATAGCCCTGCCGCTGTGGTTTGGGCAGAGCTTGGAATTTGATGCATTTACTGCAAATAACCTACAAAGGCATAGCTTGTGTTCTGTTGCATAAAACCAGTGCCGCCAGCGCCGATACTTACCTCTACTTTAAGTTGTCTTACACCTTCTACATTTACCGTTATTTCTCTTGGTAAATCTGTAGCGTTTAAATTAAATGTTTCTATAATTCGTCCATCACCAATAAAATTAAATGTAGCATTAAATTGTGCGGTACCGTCTATGCGCCCAATATACCCCGTTAAAGTTCTAAAGTTTCCTTGCAGATTATGAAGAGAATGTGCTCGTAATCCATTGAGAAAAGAACGATAATCGAACCGTATAGCGTTGCTGTAATATTCCCCACCCATTCTGATATTATCGACTACTCGGACATTCCAAGAAGCACCTCTTGTGCTGTTACTACCCCAATCAAATGGTGCTGCTGCTGCGGTTAATGGTGTCCTTTCGTTAGTCACTGGAGGTTGTTCTGCAACTCCAGCCAATCCAAAATTCAAAGTACGAGTTTCCTCATTCCACTGAGCATTAGCTCCCATAGCATGTAAAACCACATTTACAGGAATATACACTATACCGTTGTAAGTAAGCGGTTCTATTATTTGGCCTTCCGTATTCCTAACCACAAACTCATTTCCAAACACTGTTGTACGTACACCACCAAAAATTGCTTCTATTGTCTGGGGTGTTGCGGCAGACACTGTTACGGTACCTAAAAGTAAAACTGTTACTAAAATACCCATTACCATACCTTGCATACGTTGTTTCATTTTCTAAACCTCCTACATAATCACTACACTACAGTTACGATGTCAAACTTTATGAAAAATTCATAGGAGCCTTTCATAAAGTAATTTCCTCCTCCCTGTGTTAAATTTCTATCATAAGCCGCATGGCGCGGTTGATGTAACAGAATATCTAATGTGTTACATAGTCAAGAAGCCGCATAATCACGGCATAAAAAAGACGAAGATGAAAAAATCATCTTCGCCAGCAAAATAAAAGGGCATCTCTACTCCGCTATTTTACGGGACTAAAGACGCTCATGTAACACATTAGATAGTATGTTAAGCAAACCAACAAAAAACTACAACCCCAAAAGGAGGAAACCCAAATGGCAATGACCGAACCTATCCGCGACAAACACCAAGTAAACCAGCTACTTATGTACTACTACAACAAAGGCCAAATGAGAAACTACCTATTAATAACGCTATGCATACATACCGCTTTAAGAATCTCAGACGTTTTGCGCCTATCCACAGACGATGTATACGACTTCCAAAACCATCGTATCCGTAGAACAATTACTATAATAGAGAAAAAAACTAAAAAAAGCAAGACCATTGCGCTAAATAAAAATATTATTAACGCTTTATCAGTCTGCTTTCCATCTGCTAGGCCAAACACAGCTCTAATCCGCAACCCTCAAACCAACAAAGCCCTAAGCCGAGTACAAGCCTACCGCATTATCCGTAGCGCCGCAGAAAATCTTGATCTTTCCCAGCGGGTATCTTGTCACTCACTTCGTAAAACCATGGGCTATCACGCTTGGAAAGGCGGGGTTTCGCCTGCTGTTATAATGGATATTTATAACCATAGCTCGCTATTCGTCACGCGCAGATATTTGGGGGTAACACAGGATGATAAAAATGCTGTTTATGTAGGTCTGCGCTTTGTGGGGTGTAAATAGCCCCCACAAGAGTTAATTGACGAAAAATAGCTCTTGTGTTAGTTTATACACGGAAGATTTTAATTAGCCTAGCCGCTTGACGGTACAGGCGTTATTATGTACAATACGCAAGTCATATATAATAAAAGTGAGGTGAATAATAGATTATGAAGCGGACATATCAACCTAAGAAGCGCCAGCGTAGCAGGGAACATGGCTTCCGTAAGCGTATGCGTACTAAAGGCGGACGCAGTGTTTTACAGAGAAGGCGGCGCAGAGGCCGTAAGGTGCTTAGCGCTTAGGGTCGAGAAATTTATGGAATCTATTAAGAAAAGCGCTGACTTTCAATTAGTATACAACCACAGGCGATCGGTTGCTAATCGCCTGCTGGTGCTGTATGTACGGGAAAACGGGCTTTCGTATAGCCGTCTTGGTATTTCTGTTAGCCGTAAGGTTGGTAAGGCGGTTAAACGTAACCGTGTCAGACGCTTAATTAAGGAGCAGGTTCGTATTAATGAAGCCTTGTTTAAACCGGGCTACGACCTGGTTACGGTGGTGCGGGCGGCTGTTCCTGACGATGTTAGTTTTAGGCAAATTGAAAGATCCTTGTTTGATCTATTAGGTAGGCAAAAGGTAATTGAATAATGGTAAAAGTTCTGTTGGCATTGCTACGCGGCTATAAGAGGTGGATTTCTCCGCTGTTTGGCCCACGTTGCCGGTTTTATCCTAGCTGTTCTGAGTACATGTATGAGGCTATTGTTAAACACGGTATGTTAAAAGGCCTTGCTATGGGCTTATTTCGTGTTTTACGGTGTAACCCGTTTTGCAGGGGCGGTTATGATCCCGTTCCCTGACTAAGGAAAGAGGTATAATGATTTGTTTGGTTTAGCTTTTTTTGGCGGACAACGCATGGTGCAAAATGAACCAGGTATGTTCATTGGCCCTATTGCGGCGGCTTTTGGCTTTATTATTGATTTCATCTTCAATATTGTCTATAACTTTACTGTTTATCATTCTTTGGGGCTTTCTATTATTCTGCTTACTCTTATTGTTCGTAGTCTTATGTTGCCTTTGGCTGTTAAACAACAAAAGTCTATGATGGCCATGCAAAGGCTTAATCCTGAAATGCAGAAGATTAGAAGTAAGTATACAGATAAAAAAGACCAAAAAAGCCAACAGCAAATGAATGCCGAAATTCAAAAGCTTTACGCGGATAATAAAGTTAATCCTTTAGGCGGGTGCTTGCCTTTGTTGGTTCAAATGCCTATGTTTATTGGCCTTAGTTTTATTATGCAACAGTCTTATCTGTATGTTTCTAGGCTTAGTGATTTGTATACGCAAATTTCTCAGTATCTTATTAATCAGGTGCCCGGTTATACCAATGTTATTGTTCCTTTGGCAGAGCCGCGGGTCACTCAGCGTATGCTGGATAACCAGGAAATTAATATCAGTATAGTTTCTCATATGAATAGGGTGCTTAACGCCTTCGATGCCAACGACTGGTATACTATTTTTGCGCATGTTCCGGCGCATCATGCAGCCAACTTGCGCTATTTGTATGAGCAAAAAACTGCCATCGAAACCTTTATGGGTATGCCGCTCACCGAGGCCACAGGCCTTGGCTGGCCAGGTATTATGATTCCTATTTTGGCGGTGCTTTCTGCTGTTGGTACTTCCTACATTACCATGAGAGCCTCTGTTATTACAGACGAAAAACAAAAAGCTCAACAGCGGATGATGATGGTTATTATGCCTATTATGATGGGTGTTATGACAGTTGGTCTACCGGCTGGTGTCGGTATATTCTGGATTACTAGCTCTGTTTATCAAATTGGGCAACAGTTAGTTATGAATAAGAAAATGGGAATTGGGCTTTTGCCAGAAAAAAAAGAAGCATAGTGAAGCTAATTTCAGTCCGAAAGAAAAATGCTTGAGGACGGAACTAGCGATAGGAGGAGGGACACTATGGATACAGTTGAACGAGCAGGCAAAACAGTAGATGATGCGATTGAAAATGCGCTTAAAATTTTGGGTGCAACGCGGGATGAAGTTGAAGTTACAGTAATAGACGAAGGCGCTAAAGGTGTTTTTGGTCTTTTTGGCACCAAACCCGCACGGGTATCTGTTAGTAGAAAACTTGGCCCTGTTGAAGTAGTTGAAAAATTTTTAGATGAGTTATCCACGGCCATGGGCATGGCTGTTCAGGTGGAAGTCAATCGGAAAGATAAGCATTTATATGTAAATTTGATAGGGCAAAATATGGGGGTTCTGATAGGGAAACGCGGTCAGACTTTAGACTCTCTACAATATCTTACTAACCTTGTTGTAAACCGCTGTGGGGTTCCTGAGTTTAGTGTTATTTTAGATACTGAAAATTATCGGAAGCGTAGACGCGAGACTCTTGAGGGGCTGGCTGTTAGCCTGGCTCGTAAGGTTAAGGCCACCAAAAAGAATGTTGTGCTAGAGCCTATGAGCCGCTATGAACGCCATATTATTCATATGGTACTACAGCGGGATAATGTTGTTAAAACTTTTAGTGAAGGTAACGAACCTTATCGTAATGTGGTGATTGCCCCGAAATGAAAAGTGGAATGAAAAATGATACTATTGCCGCTTTAGCCTCTGGCTCAGGAGTGGGGGCGGTTGCTGTTGTACGGATGTCTGGGGCTTGTGCTGAGCTTATTCTTGGGCGGGTGTTTGAGCCCTTTCCCCATTTACTAAGCTTAGAGTCGCATAGGCTTTATTATGGGATTTTGAAAGACGAAGCCGGTCAGACTGTTGACGAAGTTATGTGCGTGTTAATGCGTGCACCGCGTTCTTATACGCGGGAGGATGTGGTGGAAATTTTCTGCCATGGCGGTGCGGCTACTGTGGCCTTGGTGCTGGATACCCTCTACAAGAACGGAGCGCGACCTGCTGAGCCCGGCGAGTTTACTAAACGGGCATTCTTGAATGGTAGAATAGACCTCGCTCAGGCGGAAGCTGTAATGGAACTGATTAATGCTAAAACTGATCTGGCCCGCCGTGCGGTTTTACGAAAACTGTCCGGCGGGCTTTCTCGTAAAGTTGCTGGCGCCCGCGATAGGATTCTTGGTTGGCTGGCTCATATTGAGCTTTCTATTGATTATCCGGAACATGAGGAAGAGGCCATGAATCTTGCTATGGTCTTGGAAGAAGGCGCGGGGCTAGTGCAAGAGCTTGAGGCCTTGCGAGCCACGGCGCGGCATGGCCAGCGGATTAAGTATGGGGTTCCTACGGTTATAGTGGGGCGGCCTAATGTCGGAAAGTCGTCTTTGATGAACGCTATTTTGCAGGAGGATAGGGCTATTGTTACGGATATTCCCGGCACTACCCGCGATACCTTGACTGAGGCTGTTACTGTGAAGGGTGTTCCTATACTCTTAACCGATACCGCTGGGATTCGTGAGGGTGCGGACCAGGTGGAGCAGATTGGTGTTAGCCGCTCTGTAGAGCAGGCGCAAATTGCCGAGTTGGTTTTGCATGTGATAGACGGCTCAAGCCCGCTTACTGATGAGGATATGAAAGTTGAAGATTTGCTGGAAGGGCAACGTAAAATAGTTGTGCTTAATAAATGTGATTTGCCGGTTAAAGTAGAACTTGAAAATGCTGTTAAAATATCGGCCAAGACAGGCGAAGGGCTGGAAGAACTTTACCGCATGGTAGAGGGCTTGTTCCTTGAAGGGGATATTTCTGCTGACGGTGATATAATTACCCAGGCGCGGCATGTTTATTTATTGGATGAAATTTTAGGGCATTTGCAAAAGGCCTTTGAGGACATAGCAAGTGCTGTGCCGGAGGATATAATATCTATCAATTTGAAATCGGCTTACGTATTGCTGGGCGAAATGATAGGCGAGGCTGTTGGCGACGATGTACTTGATAGAATCTTTTTAGAATTTTGTGTAGGGAAGTAGCCATGGATAAATATAATATAATCGTAATAGGTGGTGGACATGCCGGCTGTGAGGCGGCGTTAGCGGCGGCGCGAATGGGCGCACAGACTGCGCTTTTTGCTATTAGCCTAAACAGTATTGCCGATATGCCCTGCAACCCCTGTATAGGCGGCAGTGCCAAGGGGCATTTGGTGCGTGAAATAGATGCGCTTGGCGGGCAAATGGGCAAGGTGATTGACTACACATTTTTGCAGAGTCGTATTCTTAACCGTAGTAAGGGCCCGGCGGTTTATTCTTTGCGGGCGCAAGCGGATAAGGCGCGATACTCTCAGTTGATGAAGCATACTTTGGAAAATACTCCGGGCTTGACTTTGCGCCAGGCCGAGGTAACGGAAATTTTGACGGAGCAGGGCAGGGTAGTTGGGGTGCGTACAGAGTACGGTATAACTCATAACTGTGATGCTGTTATTGTATGCGCGGGTACGTACTTGAAGCCGCGCTGTTTGTGCGGCGAGACTATAATCGAAAGTGGCCCCGGCGGTATGAGGGCTTCGCAAAGTTTGAGTGGCTCTTTGGCGCGGCTGGGCTTTAGCATTAGGCGCTTTAAGACAGGAACCCCGGCGCGGGTTCATCGTGCTAGTATTGATTTTAGCAAAACTATTCCCCAGCCTGGGGATTCCCCGGTTTTGCCATTCTCCTTTGAAACTCCGGTTGAGGATGTGCAGATTCCGCAAGTCACCTGTTATCTTACCTATACTAATGAAGAAACTCATACAATAATTGCGGAAAATATACATCGTTCGCCCATGTATTCTGGGGTTATTGAAGGGGTGGGAACCAGGTATTGCCCTTCTATTGAGGATAAGATCTCTCGCTTTGCGGATAAGGAGCGGCATCCGGTTTTTATTGAGCCAGAAGGCGCGGGAACCGAAGAGATGTATATACAGGGCATGTCAACATCTTTGCCGGAGGATGTGCAGGTGGCTATGTACCGTTCGATTGCGGGTTTAGAGAACTGCCGTATAATGAGGAACGGCTACGCTATTGAATATGACTGTATTGATACCACGGAATTATCGTTGTCGCTGGAAGCCAAGGCGGTAGGGGGGCTGTTTTTTGCCGGGCAAGTTAATGGCTCGTCTGGCTACGAAGAAGCGGCGGCGCAAGGGCTTATGGCCGGAATAAACGCGGCGCTTCTGTTAAAGAATGAGCCGCCGCTGATTATCGACCGGGGTACGGGCTATATTGGGGTGCTGATTGACGATCTGGTGACAAAAGGTACGCCAGAGCCCTATCGTATGATGACAAGCCGTGCGGAATTCCGGCTATTGCTTAGGCAAGATAACGCAGATTTACGATTGACAGACTTGGGTTATGCCGTCGGGCTTATCCCAGAGGAACGCTATCGGAATTTTATAGCTAAAAAGGAATGGATAGCAAATGAAGTAGAAAGAGTAAGGACAGTAAACGTGAGCCCGAACGAGGTAAACGATCTACTAGTCGAAAAAGGAAGCACGCCACTAGGCACTGGCGCAAAAATGGCAGAACTGATAAAACGTCCGGAGTTGGACTATGCACTTCTGAATGGGGTGAAGGGGACTGGTCCCCTTCCGGGGTGTGGGGCGGAGCCCCGCGGTTTTGATTTTTGGCAAGAGCAAGTAAACATTCAAATAAAATACGAAGGTTATATACAAATGCAGATGGATCAGGTGGAGGGCTTTAGGAAGTTGGAGAAGCAGACAATACCGGCGGACATTGATTATGGTAAAATTAGTGGAATGCGGATAGAGGCCAGGCAAAAGCTTAGCGCCTTGCGTCCTGAAAATATTGGACAGGCTTCACGGGTTTCCGGGGTTTCGCCTGCGGATATTAATGTTTTATTGGTGTACATGAAACAGTTTAAAGAGGATCGGCATAATATGTAGTAATGGGTTTGCCGGTTTACATAGTCGCTGTTTTATGGCGGCGTTTTTTAGGAGGGAATTTATTTTGCAACCCATTTATATAGATTTTGTAGTCACTAAGAATGAGGATATGCGGGAACTGACCATCCCCACAATACCAAGTGGGATGTTTTCTTTTACCCGGCCACATATTTTCCATTTACTTACGGAGGAAGGGGTGGCGGCCATGTTTTTACGAGCTGTGGCCTCGGATGTAGAACAGGCGCGTGCCTTTGTCAGTAAAAACAGCGCTGTGGATTTGGACGCGCTTCATAATATAATGGGGCATTCTGCCCTACCAATAACCAGCATGAAGAAAGCCAGTGCCGACCGAGTAGAGCGGCGCACAAAGACGCAGACGATTTTATTGCAAAACTGTATTTTACATTTACACATGGTGGAAGAGCCGGATCAGTTTGGCCCTTGGAAGATATACGGCGTAGATAAGGAAGCAAGATGAATGGATTAGAATTAAGTGCAGGGCAGTTGGCTCAGTTTGAGGTTTTCAAGGAGAATCTGCTGGATTGGAATACGCGGATGAACCTAACGGCTATCACTGACGATACCGGCATCTGGCAAAAGCATTTTGCGGATAGCTTAACGCTTTTGCCTTTTTTGCCGGTTGGTGAATTTAGCATGATAGATGTAGGTAGCGGCGCGGGCTTTCCGGGAATACCGATTAAGATTATGCGGCCGGATGTTGACTTAACTTTGTTGGACTCTACCAGAAAGCGGGTTACTTTCTTGGAAGATAGCGTAAGGCGTTTGGGCTTGGAGTCTGTGGATTGTGTTCATGCACGGGCGGAGGAGTACAGAGGTAGTTTTGATGTATGTACCACCCGGGCTGTTGCCCGCTTGGACAAGCTTATAAAGTGGTGTATGCATCTTCTTAAACCCGGCGGAGTTTTTTTGGCCATGAAGGGTTCGCAGGTTGAGGCTGAGCTTGAAGAGGCTATGCCTGTTATAAAAAAGCTGGGTGGGGAGCTTGTTGAAGTGCGAAAAGTAGAGGTTGTGCCGGGCCTGGTCGCTCGCTCCGCTCACTGCTCGGCCATGCAACCGGGCTTGCTTCATTCTGTGGTGGTGATATGTTATACTGGGGGTAAAAGGGAAGGAGTGAAGCTCACATGAACGATTTTATTAACACGATAGTAGAAAGAAGAACTATTCGTAAATACAAAAAGAAGCAGATTGCGGATAATGAGTTAAATGCTATTTTAGAAGCCGGACTACATGCGCCGAACGCGGGTGGCAGACAGTCCGCAATAATAGTAGTTAGCCAGGACGAGAATACAAACCATGACTTAGGAAAACTCAGCAAAGCGGCTATGCCTCCGGTTAAGCCTAGCATGGGGAATGTATCGTCTGAGCAGCCAAGCATACTGGATGATGAGAATATAACAAGTGCATTTTATGATGCACCTACACTGCTAGTTTTATTTGCTATAAAAGATAACTACAATTTAACAGGCGATTGCTTTGTTGCGGCACAAAATATGATTATGGCGGCGCACTCTTTAGGTATAGGGTCTTGTATGGTAGCCCGCGCCTCAGAAACTTTTGCAAGCGGAAGAGGGAAAGAGATAAAAGATGGATGGGGTATAGGTGAAGAATTAGAGGCAAGGGTTTTTGTTACCCTGGGGTATCCGGAGGGTGATGCGCCTAAATATAAACCTAGGAAGGGTAGCCGTGTTATAAGGGTTTGAGTGAGAGAAGCGAACGACCAGCCCCGGAGCTGGGAGTGATAATTTTTTTCTCCGCCAAATCACAACTCGCAAGGCGCACGAGCTACGCCCGCGCTGTTGCTCAAACAAGTGATTTGGCTACGAAAAAAGTTATCACTCCCAGCTCCTAGAGATGGTGGTTTGCTGGTAATTACAGTGCCTGGCTGATCTTTACAATTCGACCAGCTCTCGGTACACCTTGTACCGTAAGCTTTATGGGCAAAAACCACTCAACTAGGATTGTTATATCTAGGAGAAGGAAGGAGGTAGCTAGATGGCTACTAATAAAGAAATAGATAAGGATATGGCTGACAGGTTATTTGAATTGTTAATAATCGAGAAGATGAACAAAGGTTACAAAGTAAAAGGTTTGGATAGATCAATAAGAAGAGCCAAAGCCGCAATGACTAAGGAGAGCATCGCTTGGGTAGAAGAGCAAGTTGCGGCGGAAGGTGACGAGGGATAATAGCTGAAGGAGGTAGCTAGATGGCTAGTGATAAAGAAATACGCAAAGAACAAAAACGGCAACTAATGCAATTAAAAATGTTAGAAAAAAATCAAATGACGCTCGAAAAACTGATAGTAATGACAGAGGCAGAAATGGAAGAAGAGGATGTAGCATGGGTAGAAAAGAAAGTAGCTCAGTTGAAGGGGGATAATTAATTAGTTTATGCCAAGAAAAAAAACCACAAAAGAAATTCCAATAGAAGAAGCCCAAATAATAGAACAGCCAGTACCCGTAGCGCTGGAATTAAACTACATGCCCTACACAATGCATGTAATAGTCTCACGCGCAATTCCGGAGATAGACGGCTTCAAGCCCGCGCATCGCAAGCTACTGTACACCATGTACAAGATGGGACTGCTAAGCGGCGGGCGCATAAAGTCTGCCGATGTAGTAGGCCAAACCATGCGCCTAAACCCGCACGGCGATGGGCCTATCTACGAGACGCTTGTTCGGCTAACACGCGGCAACAACGCGCTACTGCATCCCTTCATAGATTCCAAAGGGAATTTCGGTAAGCAGTATTCTCGTGATATGGCTTTTGCCGCCAGCCGTTATACCGAAGTAAAGCTGGACGCTATCTGCCAGGAAATTTTTAAGGACATAGACAAAAACACCGTGGATATGGTGGAAAACTATAACGCCACCACCACCGAGCCTGTTTTATTCCCAACAACATTTCCTAATTTGCTGGTTACGCCAAACCAAGGAATAGCCGTGGGCATGGCCAGCACTGTGTGTAGTTTCAACTTAAATGAGGTTTGCCTAACTACCGCCAAGTGGATAACCAACCCGCGCATTAACATAATGGAGCATATGCCCGCTCCGGATTTTTCTTCCGGCGGCCAGTTGTTGTACAAGGAATCTGAAATTGAGGCCATATATAAAAGCGGGCGCGGCAGTTTTAAAATTCGCGCAAAATATCGCTTCGATAAGGCCAACTCTTGTATAGAGGTTTACGAGATTCCATACACCACCACCATAGAGGCCATTATTGACAAAGTGGTGGCCTTGGTAAAGGCCGGGAAAATTCGTGACGTAACCGACATACGCGATGAAACCGATTTACAGGGTCTTAAAATCGCGATCGACATTAAAAAAAGCGCTGATCCGGATCGGCTTATGCATCAGCTTTTTAATATGACCACCTTGCAGGACTCCTTTAGCTGTAACTTCAACTTTTTGGTGGACGGCCGCCCGCGCACTATGGGGATAGAGGAAATTTTGACGGAGTGGCTAAGGTTCCGCATAGATTGCCTAAAGCGTCAGACCGCTTACGACATAGACAAAAAAACTAGCCAGGCGCATCTACTGGAAGGGCTATCGTCCGTGGTGCTTGACATCGACAAGGCCATAAAAATTATTCGCGGGACTGAGAAGGAGAATATGGTTATTCCCAACCTGATGGACGGCTTCGGCATAGACCAGCCGCAGGCAGAGTTTGTGGCCGAAATACGTCTACGTAATCTTAACCGGGAATATCTTCTTAGAAGGGTAGGGGAGCTGGAAGGTCTACTTAAAGAGATAGCAGAGCTTAACGCCTTACTTAGCAGCGACGAGAAGATTCGCAAGCTGATAGCTTCCCAGCTAAAGGCCATAGCCAAAAAGTACGGAGTAGAGCGCCGAACAGAAATTATCCAGGAAGAAGAACAGCCCGTTTTTGAAGAGGACGAATTTATAGACGATTATAGCCTCAAGTTTTTCTTGACAGATCATGGATATTTAAAGAAAATCTCATTGGTATCCTTACGCTCGGCCGGGGAACAGTATCTAAAAGACGATGATAGCATTATGCAGGTGCTTGACTCTACTAACAAAGCTGAGGTTTTGTTCTTTACTGATAAGCAGGCGGTTTATAGGGCTAAGGCTCATGAGCTACCGGATGCAAAGGCATCTGCCCTTGGGGATTACTTGAGTAACCGGCTGGAACTCGCGGAGGACGAGCGCGTAATTTATATGGTGGCTACTACCGACTATAAAGGGTATATGTTTTTTGGTTATGAGAACGGCAAGGTGGCTAAGGTGCCGCTTAGTGGTTATGATGTTAGGCGGAAGAAGTTGCTTAATGCTTATTCGGATAAGGTTAAGCTTGTGGGGATTTGCTTTTTGCCGGAGGACGGCGATTTGTATATGATGCGCAGTAGTGATAAGGCGATGTTGCTTAATAGTGAGTTGCTTTCGCCGATTGCATCGCGCTCTACTGGCGGGGTGCAGGTGTTTACTTTGCGGAAGTATACTAAGATGACGCTGTTTAGGGTTCTTGAAGAAGGGGAAGAGTTTGAAGAGTTTAGGGTGGATAAGTTTCCGTCGGCTGGTAAGACGGTTAGGAGTCAGCTACAACTATAGGAGGAAAACAAAATGCTAGACGCAAGAGAACTACGTGCCAACTTTGAAGAAATAAAAAAAGGCCTATCCAAACGAGGCAAAGATTATCCCCTGGATAACTTTTTAGAACTAGACAAAAAGCGCCGCGCAATCCTAGTCAAACTAGAAGAAATGCGCGCCCGTCAAAATGAGGTCAGCAAAGAAATTCCCAAGCTAAAAAAAGAAGGTCTTGATACCACTGTTATAATGAAGGAAATGAAAACTCTATCCGAAGAAATAAAAGCAATAGAGCCGGAATCCCGTGCAATCGACCAAGAGATTGAAGATTTACTAATGGGCATACCCAACATTCCGCATCCGTCAGTCGCGCAAGGCGATAGCGATGCCGATAACGTAGAAATCCGCAAATGGAACGAGCCCACCACATTTAACGGCTTCGAGCCAAAACCTCACTGGGAGCTAGGCGAAGCACTAGACATTTTAGACCCGGCCACGGCGGCCAAAACCACCGGAGCGCGATTCATTTTCTACAAGGGGATGGGCGCTCGCCTTGAACGCGCTTTAATCAACTTCATGCTAAACACCCACATAGACAAGCACGGCTACACGGAGGTACTACCGCCCTACATCGTACATCGCCGTAGCTTGCAAGGCACAGGCCAGCTTCCGAAATTTGAGGAAGATCAATTCAAGCTTGAAGGTACCGACTACTTTATGAACCCCACCGCAGAGGTTCCTATAACCAATATGTACCGGGAAGAGATTTTGGACGCAAACGCCCTGCCAATCTATCATGCGGCCTATGCGCCAAGCTTCCGTTCCGAGGCTGGCTCTGCTGGGCGCGATACTCGTGGCTTAATTCGCCAGCATCAATTTAACAAAGTGGAAATGGTCAAAATCGTAAAGCCGGAAACTTCCTACGACGAGCTTGAAACTTTAACCGCCAACGCCGAAGCAATTTTGCAGTTACTAAAACTGCCTTACCGGGTAGTACGGCAATGTACCGGCGATTTAGGATTTAGCGCCGCTTTAACCTACGACCTTGAAGTATGGATGCCAAGCTATAACCGTTATGTAGAGATTTCTAGTTGCAGTAACGTTGAGGGCTTTCAGGCACGGCGTGCCGGTATCCGTTACCGTGACGAAAACGGTAAGGTGCAACATGCCCATACCTTAAACGGAAGCGGCCTGGCCGTTGGACGTACCACCGCCGCTGTTTTGGAAAACTTTCAACAGGCCGATGGCTCTGTGATAATTCCGGAAGTGCTACGCGGATACATGGGCGGTGCGGAGGTAATAAAATAGTGCGCACATTATATTGGTATTTCACTTTCGGTTTTACATTATTAATGAAGATACCCCAATACTATATGGTGGATACCTCAAGTGCGAGCGACATTCATAGAGTAACTGCCGGCTGGGCCAAGGGCTGTTTACGGCGGGCTGGTGTTACACTTCATGTAGAGGGAACTGAAAATGTTCCGCGAGACGAAGCGGTTGTTTTTGTGGCTAACCATCAAGGTAACTTTGATATTCCTACCATGATGGCCACACTTCCAGTACCGCATGGCTATATCGCTAAAATTGAAACGCTAAAAATTCCCGTAGTCCGGGACTGGATGCGTTATATGAAATGCGTGTTTATAGATAGGAAGAATATTCGTCAGACGGCCAAGGCCTTGCTTGAGGGGATCGAGATTTTAAAGGGAGGGCATTCGCTGGTGCTGTTCCCGGAAGGTACGCGAAGTAAATCTAGTACCATGGGCGAGTTTAAACCCGCAAGTTTTAAACTCGCCACTAAGGCGAAGGCGCCTATTGTCCCGGTTTCGATTAGCGGTACTTTTAGGGTTATGGAGACTAACAATAGCAAAATAAAACCTGCTGATGTTTATGTGAAGATTCATCCGGCGATTAGGACGGACGATCTTGAAGATTTGCCCGGCCTACCGGAGCGGGTTAAAGCGGTGATTGCATCCGCTCTGCCTCCTGCGCGGCCTTAGCGTATAATTCCAATAATCCTCTGTCGTGATGCTTGGCTTCCATTTTGGCAACGGCATGTGCGTTGGGTTTGCTCTCAGGATGCTTAGGTACAAAAATAGTACAGCAGTCATCGTAAGGGCGTATCGAAATATCATAAGTGCCGATCTGCCGGGCTATGTCGATTATTTGTTGTTTATCCATGGCCGCCAATGGCCGCAGTACCGACAAAGCGCTGGCGCTATCTATGGCCGCAATGCTTTGGGCTGTTTGACTAGCCACCTGTCCAACACTGTCACCAGTGATTAGGCAGTGGGCTTTTTCTTTTTCTGCGATAATGGTGGCTATACGTAGCATCGCCCGCTTTAGGAATAGCGTTAGCTTGGCTTCTTGTAAATTCTCGTAAATGTATAGCTGTGTGTCGGTAAAGGGGACAACGTACAGCGGGCTTTCGCCTATAAAGCCGCAGAGACGCTCCATGATGTCAACCACCTTGTCGCGGGCGCGTTCCGATGTATGCGGCGGCGAATGAAAATAGACCGGTACTATCTCCATGCCGCGCCGCGCCATCAGGTAGCCCGCCACTGGGCTATCTATGCCGCCGGACAATAGCAACAGCCCTTTGCCGCTAGAACCGTAGGGCAAGCCCGATTCACATTTGATAATATCCGTATATATATAGGAAGAAGTCCGTATCTCGACCCATACGATTGCTTGTGGTTTGCGAACGTCCACTGTTAGGCCTGGGCGATTTTGTAAAATATGTTCGCCCAGTGCGGAAGATATTTGCCGGGAATCTAGCGGGTAGCGTTTGTCTGATCGTTTTGTTTCTACCTTGAAGCTACCGCTTTCGTTTTTGAAAATCGTTAATGCGGCCTCTTTCAGATTTTCTAAAGAAGGATCTTCAATTTTTAAGCTGGGGCATATTGCCGCAATTCCAAAAATGCGTTTGATTTTTTCTATTATAAGTTGGCAGTCTATATCGCCCCGGCTGTCCTCTACTAGTAGCCGGCCTTGTTCTCGGCTGGTCTTGATAGCTGGGTCGGCTATCAGTTTATGAATTGTGCTGGCAAGCCCGCGCTCAAACAGTGCGCGGTTTCCTTTTCGCAGAGCGATCTCGCCGTATTTTATTAGTAGTACTTTTTTCAAAACGAAGCTCCTTTACTGATGCTTTTATTATTTCTTTTGCTTGCTGGGCTTCCTCTTCTGTGTTCATGACGGAGAAGCTTAGGCGTATTGCGGACTCTGCCCGCTGTTTGCTAAAACCCATGGCGCTTAGTGCGCTTTCTTTTTTTGCGCTTCGGCAGGCCGTCCCCATAGAAACGCATAGGCCGCGTGATGATAGTAGGCTGGTGAGTGTTTCCCCGCGTACTCCTAAAAAGCTTATGTTCAAAATGTAGGGCGAGGCTTTTTCTGATACTTGGTTGATGTGCGTATCTGGTAGCTCGTCTGCCAGACTGCTGATTATATTTTTGATGTTTTGTATTTTGCTTGAATCTGTAAAAGAATTACTAACAGCCGCCGCCATTGCTAAAATTCCTGAAACATTTTCTGTGCCAGGCCGTAGACGATTTTGCTGGCCGCCGCCGTACATTAGTGGCGCTAGTCGGATTTCCTTTCGTAACATTAGCCCGCCTACTCCCATGGGCCCGTGAATCTTGTGTGCGCTGAATGTAAAAATATCTGCGCAAGCCGGGGGCGGTATTTTGCAAAAGCTTTGCGCTCCGTCTACAAACAATATAGCATCCGATGATTTTTCTATGTTGTATATGTCGCCAGTCTCGCTACTTACTTGGCTTATGCAAATCATATCTGCGTCTTGCTCGAAGTCGGAGGTAAAGGAAACTTTAAAGCCGGGTAAGCTTGCCAAATAGTTAAGCGGTTCTATAACGGAAGGGTGTTCGTGATTACTGGCCAGTATGCGCAAATCGTTTTTATGGCCTCGGGCAGATTTTAGTGCAAAGGCCGCGCCTAGTATTCCAAGATTGTTTGACTCTGTACCGCCGGAAGTGAAAATGATTTCTTCGCTTTTACAAAAGAGCAGGCCGGCTAGTTGCTTGGCGGCGATTTTAAGAGCGCGCTCTGCCTCAAGCCCAAGCGCATGTGGTGAAGATGGGTTGCCGTAATCTTGTGTAAGAATTTCCTTGGCGGCTTCGCAAAGGGGGGTACTAGCGGCGTTATCAAAATATATCATTATTACCTAATCCTCTGTCAGCATCAAAATTTGTGTTAGCGCGGCAAGGGCGGCTGTCTCTGCCCGAAGTATTCGCGAGCCTAGGCTTACTAAATGAAAATTTGCTTCCCTCATTTTCGCCGTCTCTTTTTCAGAGAAACCGCCCTCTGGGCCTATCCAAATGGATAGGTTTTTGTCATTTTGTGATGAGTTTCTTCCTATTATAATGTGTTTTATTTTGCATTCAGTTTCTTTCTCGTGGGCGGCTATTGCTAGGCCGCTATTGTTTGAGATTGCTTCTTCAAAATTTGTTAGTGGATGTACCTTTGGGATTATCCCTCTCATGCTTTGCCCGGCGGCGGATTCTGCTATCTTGTTATAGCGCTCGGCCTTTGCGTTTTTGGCAACGGAATGCTCTGTCAGTATCGGTACGATTGCGTGTACCCCAAGCTCTACTGCTTTTTGAATTACCCAATCCATCTTATCCGATTTTAGCATGGATTGGTATAGGGTTATTTTGCAGGTCGGCTCGGTTTGGCTGGCTTGTTGGCTTTCTATTTTTAGGCTAAAGGGTTGTACCGACTCTACCACGCAAAAGTAGTCAACAGAAGCGCCGTCGCAAAGTGTGACTTTATCGCCCGCTCGAAGCCTAAGAACATTCTTTAGGTGATGGAGGTTATTTGGGTTTCCTACTTCGTCAACGAAAAACTTAGGCAATGCCAGCCCTCCAAATTCTTTTCTGAAATTAGCGAGTAGCTATTTGATTTATAGGCGGCAAGTACATCGCCCGATCGCTCGTCTATTATGCCCGATGCGATAAATAATCCGTCATCTTTTAAATATCGTTTAACCACATCCCCTAGGCCGATTATGACATCTGCTACAATATTAGCCAGGATAATGTCATATTTTTTCCCTTGTAGAAAATCTTCCTCGAAGATATTGCCGGTGTAGACTTCAAAACGCTTGGAATCTATGTTGTTCAAACTTGCGTTCTGGTTAGCGCAACGTGCCGCGCCGGGGTCTATGTCGCAGGCCGTGGCCGTTGATGCTCCTAGTAGTAAACTGATAACCGATAAAATGCCACTGCCGCAACCTATATCCAGAACGCGGGCGTCTTTTAAAGCCTTGCATTCCTCTAAGGTCATAATGCATAGCTGGGTGGTGGCGTGTAGGCCTGTCCCGAATACCGCGCCGGGGTCTATTGTAAAAACCGTCTCGCCTTGTTTGGCGGTGTATTCTTCCCAGAAGGGACGCACTACTATGGCCTTGCCTATCGTAAAAGGCTTGTAGGTCTTTTTCCATTCGTGTAGCCAGTCGTCATCGTTTACCGGGCCGTGGTTTATAGAAAAATCGCCAAAGTCAATTTCTGGGATATTTACCAAAAGGCTCGTTAGTTCGATTTCTAGCTGTGCTAAGATTTTGCGGCCTATTTCATCTTCCTGTAAATAAAAAATGACCTCGGCACCCTGCCGCTTTTCTGTTGCCTTCTCTTTGTAGTCCCAGTTAAGAGGGTGATCTAGTAAAAAGCGGTCTACTGCCTCGTCGTCAATTATCCTAATATTCGGAATATTATTAAGCATCAAAAGCCCGGTAATTGCCTCTATGCCCTCTGATGTTGTTTTGACCTTTACTTCAATAAACTCCATGTGGCTCTCCTATTGCTGTTTTCAATACAGCGGTTGTGCTGGACGTTTTGCGAAAGTGCTGTTATGGAAACAGTGATGTGTTCTTCTTTCCTAGCGTACCAACTTGTACAAAAAATGTCAATCCATTATAATGATGGTCGGAGGTGCATAAATGCATACAGCCTTATATAGAAAAAAGCGTCCGGCCAACTTTGGCGATGTGGTAGGCCAGGCTTCTATAGTCGCCACGCTTCGTAATCAACTGCGAAGCGCACAAATTTCGCACGCATATCTGTTTTGCGGAACCCGTGGCACGGGGAAAACGTCCACCGCCCGCATATTTGCCCGCGCAGTAAACTGTCCGCATTCAGGCGAGACGGGGGACCCCTGCAACGACTGCGAATCTTGCAAGGATATTTTGGCAGAGCGCAATCTGAATGTTATAGAAATAGATGCCGCCAGTAATAATGGCGTTGATAATATTCGCGATCTGCGCGAAGAGGTCAAATACCCGCCCACTACGGGAAATTACAAGGTTTATATTATAGATGAAGCGCATATGCTGACCACTGCGGCTTTTAACGCTCTGCTTAAAACTTTGGAAGAACCGCCGGGGCATATAATTTTCATTTTGGCCACAACAGACCCGCAGAAGATTCCGGCGACAATTCTATCGCGTTGCCAGCGTTATGATTTCAAGCGTATAGGCCGGGAAGATATGGTAAACACTTTGGCGGCGTATATGGCTAAAGAGAATATAGCGGTGGAAAAGGACGCATTGGAATATATCGCTTCCGTATCTGACGGGGCTATGCGGGATGCGCTTAGCATTTTGGATCAGTGTTTGTCTTTGAATAGCGAAATTAGCCTGGCGGTGGTGCAAGACTTGCTGGGCGCGGTGGATCATTCTGCATTATTTGCCTATAGCGGGGCTTTGGCTGGTGGAGATTCTGCCGGGGCGCTTGCTGTAATTGCGCAGGCTTCCAAAGAGGGTAGGGACTTTTCGCGCTTTACCTCTGATGTGATTATGCATTTTCGTAATTTGCTGGTGGCGGCGCAAATTACTAATAATGCCGATATTCTGGATTACGCACCGGAAACGATTGAGAAATACCGCCAACAAGGCGCATCGGTAGGGCCGCTTACGCTTATTGGTTATATACGGGAATTTTCTGAGTTGCAGAATAAAATGCGGTATTTGCCGCAAGAGAGGTTGGCTTTGGAGGTTTGTACGATAAAGTTGTGTTCGCCGTCTGCGCCGGTGCAGGTGCAAGTGCAGGTTCAGCCTCCGGTTTCGGTTCCAGTTCCAGTTCCAGCGCCAGCTCCGGTACAAAAACCAAGTGGGAATATTCCAGAAGGCTGGCAAGATTTCTGCTCTGGCCTTAGCATGTTACTGAAACCGATGCTTTCCCAGTGCAGGGTAGAGGCTGAGGGTAACAATATCAAGATTATCTGCCGAGATGCCGGCACTATGCAGTATATAAAAGACAACAAAGACAATATATCTGCTGAAATTAAAAAGCATTTTGAGCTTTCGGAAGCCCCACATATCATGCCGGAAGTAGAAAAAGTTTCGACCGATACTTTCAAAGAGGATATATTAACGCAAATAAATATGCCTGTAGACTTTGAGTAAAGAAGATTGATATAATTAGGAAAAAGGAGGTAGTACGATGGCAAAAGGTAATTTTGGCGGTATGCCGCCAGGCGGAATGGGCAATTTAATGAAGCAAGCGCAAAAAATGCAACGGCAAATGGCGCAAATGCAGGAAGAGCTTAAAACAAAAACCGTAGAGGCTTCATCAGGGGGCGGCGCGGTTAAGGTAATAATTAACGGTGACAAAATGATAGAGTCTTTAGAAATTTCTGAGGACGTTTTGGACGATGTGGAAATGCTACAAGATTTGGTAATGACCGCAGTAAATGAGGGCATGAGACAGATGGAAGAAATGGTAAGCGGCCAAATGTCCAAGCTAACGGGCGGCATGGGCTTACCACCAGGCTTGTTTTAGTGTACGGAGAAGCGCTAACACGGCTGATAGAGGAGCTTTCGCGGCTACCGGGGATAGGCGGGAAATCTGCCCAGCGGCTGGCTTTCCATATAATACGTTCCCCCCGGGATAGGGCAGAAGGGCTTGCGCAGGCTATAGTTACGGCGGTTGATAATATAAGATATTGCTCGATCTGCTGTAATTTGACTGATTCTGACCCTTGCGGGATATGCGAAAGCGCCAAGCGGGATTCTCAGTTGATAATGGTAGTGGAAGATCCGCGTGATATGGCGGCCTATGAGCGTACGCATGAGTTTCATGGGCTGTATCATATATTGCATGGGGTTCTGTCGCCCATGAACGGCGTGGGGCCGGACGATCTTAAAATTGCTGAGCTGCTGAGACGTATACAGGTTCAACAAAACCCGGTGACAGAGGTGATTACCGCTACTAACCCGACTGTTGAGGGCGAGGCTACTGCTATGTATATCAGTAAGTTGCTAAAACCTTTGGGCGTGAAGGTGACGAGAATAGCGCATGGGGTGCCTGTCGGCGGGGATATTGAGTTTGTGGATGAGGTTACGCTTACGAGGGCGCTTGAGGGACGGGTGGAGATTTAGGAAGGGAGAATAGAGCGTGGATAAAAGACATTTGCATTCGCTCTTGAAAATAAAAAAGGCTAATGAAGGAATGACAGTAAAGGAATTGCAAGATGAAATTCAGAACGCTTTAGCGGTAATGGCGCAAGAGGATGTAGCTTGGGTAGAGAAGATAGCGGGTATTAAGGCTATGTAAGGGAGTGAAAACAATGACATCAGATAATGAAATCCGAAAAGAGCAAAAGAGGATATTGCTTATGTAGAAAAAAAGGCAAGCCAGGTTCGTAGAGATTAAATATAATAGAAGGCATAATAGAAGAGGGGGCAGTTGGTGACTGTGAGTCACCAACTGCCCCTTCTTTATTTATTGCCCTCATACTAATCTGGGTGACAAGATTTGAACTTGCGACCTCTAGACCCCCAGTCTAGCGCGCTACCAAGCTACGCCACACCCAGTTAAATGCTTCCGAAGGAAGCGTGAAAATGCTTTCGTAGAAAGCGTGTAGCAAGGGCAAGTATAGCAAAAGGCCTTTAGACTGTCAATGGATTTTCCGTCTAGCGCGTCATATAAATGTGGATCGTGTTATTTAGATCCCGATGCGCTCTGCCGCCTACTGCTTCAATTATTTCTACAAATGATGCCATTAGGTTGCCATTTACAATCTGTGCGGGCGCTCTCATGCTTCTTCTTATGCCGTTTACTGTGAAATCGCTACTTCCTTCTGTAACTACAACCGTGACTGTTCCGCGCCGCATGGTTGCCGCCCTGGTATTTGCGTCCCAGCTTACGCCGTAGCCTAAGGCTCTAAACGTCTCAGCTATTGGTAGTAGCGATACGCCGTTTGATAGTATCGCGTCCTGGCCGCTAAAGTTTAAGCGTCTGCCGTTGATATTGACTGCTAGTGGCTCTATCACTGGTTCCAGGGCTACTATATCTACCTCAGGTAAGGTGTATGTAAGCATAGCTCCGGGTGCTACCGGGCGGATAGCTGGCTGTGCCACCGGTACCGGCGCTGGCGGAGGTGTAGCGCCTATGTTCTCGGCAGGGATTGACACTGTGTCTCTGCGATCATCTTGGTAGGTAAAGTCTGCCCATACGGTTAGGCTACGGTTTGGCATTGTGAAGGTGGTTTCTTCGTGCCAGTAGCGATTAGTTGTGCCGTGGCTGTATATCCAACGGTCAAAGTGATAATCGCGGTTAGGCCTGGCTCTTATGGTTACGCTGGCGCCTGCTGTGAAGTTGCCTGTGCGGGTAGCGCCGAAGGTTCCGGAGCCTATGGCGACATCACCGCCGTCACTGGCGCGTAGGGTTAGGGTGTGGACGCCTGGGGTTGGGGTGGGTGTTGGGGTAGGCGTTGGGGTGGGTGTTGGGGTGGGTGTCGGCGTTGGTGCTGGGATCGGAGTCCAGTTTGCCGTTAAAATTACGTCTATTGCTGGCATTGTGAATGTTGTGGTGGGGGTGCTTGGATTTACGAGTGTTATGCCACCTGTGCCAACTGTCCAACCTGCGAAGTTGTAACCAGTTCGTGTTCCTGCGCGGATGGTTACGGTTTGACCTGCAGTATAGCTACCCGCACCGGATTGGTTTGCGGCTGTACCGGCGGGGAGTTGGCTTCCGTGGATGGTTACGGTGAAGTAGGGGTCTGGGATGTAAGGTGGTGCTACCGCCCAGTTTGCTCTTATGTAAACAGCTTCGTTCGGCATATAAAAAGTAGTGGTTGATAAGGCCGCCGGGGTTGATAGTGCCGCCGGGGTCGATACACTCCAGCTTGTAAAGATGAAACCTTCGCGTGTACCAGCGTTAATTGTGACAGATTGGCCTGATGTTGCAGGGTTAGGAGTAGCGTAGTAGCCTGTAAAGACGTTTTCTAGATGGATTTGGTGGGCTGGTGTTGTTGCGTGTAGCTTTGTAGGTGCTATGGTGAATGTTGCTAACATCAGTACTAGCGATAAAAATAGTGAAAATACTTTTTTTGAATTGTTCATTTAATTTTCCTCCTCGATTTTTAGGTTTAGAATGGCGGCTTCATCTAAGCCCGATAGAAACTCCATGCGGATCATTACTTGAAGCCGCTTTAAGGAAGTTTTCAAGTTGTGAGCAGGGCTCATCGTTATAGGCATTTTCAAAATACTCCTTCCGCCATTTGGTGTAATCGTAAGAATATTTCATTAAAGCCGATATAAACATTTCAATTTCAACAACACCTAGATTTTTATTAAGGCAATCCATACCTTTTTTCATAACTGCTTGTTCTGCTTTAAGCATTTTCTATGTCCTCCCATATCCTAATAAAATCTATTGGATTTACTATTTTGATTGTATCACGCTTATATCTTAACAGACGCTTATCTGCTGTTATAAGGTAATCACATTCTGCTATAATTGCGCAGGCCGTATGTGAAGCATCCATGTATTTTATGCCTGTATCCATAATTTCAATTGCTAGTGGTAATACTTCGCTAAGTTTATCTTTGGCGACGTAAACAGTGGCATTATCAAGAAAAGTATATATTAATTTCTGCGCTTCCTTATTTGGCATCGCCGATAATTCTTCATATATGACAAATGAATTAACTAAATTTACTTTCTTATTGATAATAAGCGCTTGTATCAGCATTTTGGCTGATGACTCGAAAGTTATTGTTGGGCTTGATGGTGGATCAAAAGGTCTGCCATAACAACAGTTATCAAGGTATATTCTAAACATAAGCACCCCCTACACCGCCGCCGGGTCAATATACAAATGCCCAAAATCCTCAATAAACTCCTTACGTCCTTTAATATTATCGCCCAACAGAATCTCAAACATATCCTGTGTTCTAGCCATATCATCAGCTATAACCTGTATAAGCCGTCTACTTGCCGGGTTCATCGTCGTTTGCCACATCATTTCCGGCTCATTCTCGCCCAAGCCCTTTGAACGCTGAATCCTTATCTTGCCAGCTTTGCCAAGCTTCTTAAGTACCGCCGCCTTCTCATTCTCAGAATAAGCGAAGTGTGTTTCCTTCCCGGCGGTTATTTCATATAGTGGCGATTCCGCTATAAATACCTTGCCCGCGTCTATCAGTGACGGTACCAGTCGGTATATCATAGTCAATATTAAGGTGCGTATCTGGAAGCCGTCATAATCGGCATCCGTGCAGATTATTATGCGGTTCCATTTCAATTGAGTGATGTCAAATACATTCAGGTCGCGGTTATGCTTCGTTTTTATCTCCACACCGCAACCCAGCACGCGTAGTAGGTCTGTAATTATATCATTTTTAAAAATTTTATCGTAGTCCGCTTTTAGGCAATTCAATATTTTACCACGCACAGGCATAATAGCCTGAAATTCCGCGTCGCGTCCAAGCTTACAAGAGCCCAGCGCAGAGTCGCCTTCTACTATATAAATTTCGCGGCGTTCTACGTCCTTAGATCGGCAGTTTACAAACTTCTCTACCCGGTTATTTAAGTCTAAATTACCCGTTAGCTTCTTCCGTAGGGTTGTGCGTGTCTTTTCAGCGGTTTCCCGGCTACGCTTATTGACCAATACCTGCGAGGCCAGTGCCAGAGCATCATTTATGTTCTCGATAAAGTAAACTTCAAGCTGTTTCTTCAAAAAATCCGTCATGGCCTCTTGAATAAATTTATTGGTAATAGCCTTCTTCGTCTGATTTTCATAGCTTGTTACAGTCGAAAATGAGCTGGATATAAATATCAAACTATCCTCTATATCCGTAAAAATGATCTTCTTTTCGTCTTTTTTGTAGTGGTTATTAGCCTTTAAAAAACCGTCTATCGCAGAAACAAATGCAGACTTAACCGCCTTATCCGGTGCGCCGCCGTATTCTAAGTAGCTGGAATTATGATAGTATTCCAAGCGGCTTTCGCTGTTAGAAAAACAGAAGGCCATTTCAAATTTTAATTTATATTCCGGTTTATCGGCGCGGTCGCGGCCTACAGTTTCTTGCGATATGTGATGTGGAGCGGTCAGTGGGTCGTTCCCGGCCAGTTCCCCTATATAATCGGCCAGCCCTTGTTTATAACAAAAGTTAAAAGTCTCGCCGCTTTCTTCGTTTGTAAGTAAAAAAACTAAACCCGCATTTACGATAGATTGCCGCTTAAGAGTATCCAAATAATATTCTAAGGGGATAGCAATATCCGTAAATACATCCCTGTCAGGCCGCCAGGTGATTGTGGTGCCTGTCTCTTTCGCCTGATTTTTAGGTAGCTTCTTCTTGGAAAGGCCTCCGATATTTTCGCCCTTCTCGAAACGAAGCTGATATAGGTAGCCGTCTCTTTTTATGCTGACGTCCATATACTCTGAGCTACACTGGGTAGCGCATAATCCCAGGCCGTTCAAGCCAAGGCTGTAGGAGTAATTTTCACCTTCATCGTTATCAAATTTACCGCCCGCATAAAGTTCGCAGAAGAGTAGCTCCCAGTTATATTTTTCTTCTATTTTGTTGTAATCAACCGGCATTCCGCGTGCGTAATCTTTTACCGTTATGGATCTATCCGCGTGGCGCGTTATCTCTATTTTTGTGCCAAAACCCTCGCGTGCCTCGTCAATCGAATTTGTAATAATCTCAAATACAGCGTGCTGACAGCCTGTTAGACCGTCTGATCCGAAAATTACGGAAGGGCGCTTGCGTACCCTTTCTGCCCCTTTTAGGGCGGTTATACTCTCGTTTCCGTACATGACATTTCCCTTTCCTTTCTGTTGTTGTGCGTGATAAATATATAAACAAAAATTATTAATACCGGTAAAATGAAAAGTGCTATTCTGGCGACTGCAATTATCGCTTCCATCAGTTGATTTTGGTCAGGCGATCCTAGATGCTCAGAATTAGCAAATGCTAGGCCAAATTGCGCGGCGTTTACTATAAAGTGAGATAATATAGCAGAAAAAATAGAACGCGTAAAATGCACCATTAAAGCGAAAATAACACCCATTACAAAAGCGTAGCTAAACTGATGCAGATTCATATGGATTATACCAAAAAAAAGGCCGTTTACGATAGCACTTGCGGCTATATGATAACTTTCATAGCGTGCCTGTATGAAACCTCTAAAAACCAGCTCTTCGCAGATAGCCGGTGTAAACGCGATTACAAACAGGGCTACAGGAATAGGCAAAAGCGCCATATCGGACAATACGTAAATAACAGGATTAGGAATAAGCAAAGAAGTTAAGCCAGAAATCAGCATCATATAAGGCTGTAACAAGAGGCTGATAACAATAATAAGCAGAATATTAAACAAACCAAGCGGCCTTTTAGCAATAGGAACAGGTTCAGAGATGGCAGTAAAGATAAAAAAGGGCAATAATAGCCCTAAAACTTGATTTAAGACCATCATCCAGGGAGAGCGGACAAACAGGCCAATATCTGTTCCGTGCCAAAATTCCCAGTAAAAAAAGCGAATTCCGGCAGATAACAAAACGTTATATGAAAACAGAAACAGCATAAAGAGGTTGGCTACTTGTGGAGGGCTTTGTTTCATGTTCCTTCCCAGATGGCCCGCAGAGCGTCAATTACCGCTTCGTCTCTTTGGGAGCTTGCGACTATGGCAACGTAGCGATTTTCTGTGGTAAGGCCAAGCTCTGGGAACAGACGGCTACCCTCCATAGAAACGGCAACGGCTTCGATAGATTCCCGCTCTTCGTTATCGCAGTAGACAAAGCCGCCTTGCGGCTCTATGCCGGCGGCTTGTAGAAATGGCATTATATTTTTGAACATCATGGTAGGCGCTATGCCCAAGGCCTGGAAGCCATCGTCGTGTACTATAAGATGGGCTATGGCTATATCCAGCTCACGTGCGGCCGTCATGGCGGCAAAGCGTTGCATTTGCGCAGAGTCATGCTGAGGATCGCCGGATAGATTAAACATTAAGGCATCAACAGTCTCGCTGGAAGGATCATATACTATTGTCGGGTAAAGAGACTCGCTAATTAAATCCATAGTTTCGTGAAGTTCAAAGCCGGCCATCCAAGCGATGGTAAGCGCCGAGCGTGGGCGCGGATTGATTATTGTGTCGTTAATAAGGCTCCCGCCCATTATAACTACAAAGGCTGTCGCAATTATGTGGAATCTATAGTAATCCCATATATATTCCCGGCGAGTTTTTCCTTTTAGGCTCATTATTTTTTGCCATTCTGCTTTTAATCTTTCTTTTACGGTCATGTTCATTCTATTAGCAATCCTTTCAGTAAAGCCATTGCCCTGGGAATCGCATCTTGCGAGTCTTTCCAGGGAGCCTTGGCGTTTCTATAGTCAAATTTTTGTATAAACCAGTCCATATCGCCTTCGATTTTGGATAGCGCTCTCTTTTGCAAAGGAATAACCACCGCCAGAAAGCCTTCCAGTTGTTTGCCGCTAAGAGATTTTTCTGCCGCTGTAAGTAACTCAGCAAAGTGCGGTAGGCAGAAACCGGGCAAAACCTCCACTAGGGGAACAATCTCCTTCTCACGCGGCCACATGTAAAAGAAGGTGTCTATATATCGTTTAAATGTATCATCAATTTTTTCGCATAAAAAGCATCGTTTTTGGCGTTCTGTAATCTGTTTTGATAACTTGTCAGAGGCAGATTCATTTTGCTTAAAAAAGCCTGTTTTTTTGCCAGGAACGTAGTTATTGAAATCTTTAACTATCTGCTGAATATGAGTATGCAATAACAGAGCCGCGCCCAGACGGTTTTGTACGGCGTAGAGTTTATGCAAATGATCTTCACAGAAGCCGGCTTCGTTAGTTTTATCTCTAATATCCTCGTCCATGTAGGCCGGGCCCATTATGAAATCTACGGCGTTTTTATCGAGTTGTCTGTACATAGTGCAAAAGGGGCAGTTTCCCGGATCACGCAAAGCATCTAACACGGGAATGGTATGGATATGATCCTTCATAGAAATCTCCTTCTTTAATCTTATCCAGTATAAAAGCCGCCCTGCAAAATTGCAAGACGGCTTTTGTGAACAATTTTTAAATTTTTTAGAACGGGTTCTCGCTAGGGTAGGGGAGATTAGCGGGTTGGTTATAGGATACTTTACCAACACCAAGCACTTTCATTATGCTAAACAGGCTTTTGCCAACGTGATGGAAGGTCGCCGCGCTATGGTGCGGATAGCAGTCCTCTACCAGAACATGCCTGTAAAAGCGTCCCATTTCCGGAATAGCAATTACGCCTATGCCGCCAAAGGATTCTGGGTCAATGTCCTTAACCTCGCCTTGGGCGATATAGCTTTTTAGAATACCTTCGGCGGTGGCTTGCAGTCTAAAAATGGTGATGTCGCTAGGTTTAAATTGGCCTTCCAGGGTACCGCGGGTAATATCAGGCTCGCCGTCTGGCTCTAAGGCGCGTTTCATGATGAGCTGATGGCGCATTTCCGGTGCTTTTAGATGACAGGCCGGGGTATTTCCGCAGTGGAAACCCATGAACAAGTCGCAGTTTTTATAGTTAGCAAGCAGACTTTTGTTGGCTTCGTACATCTTTTTGGGTACGGTGTTGTTGATGTCCAAGATAGTAGGAGCGTCCTCAGTAACGGCTGTTAGTATGTACTCGGACAAAGCGCCGTAAATATCTGTTTCACAGGCCACAGGAATCCCTTTAGCCGCCATACGGCTATTTACATAACAAGGCACAAAGCCGAATTGAGTTTGGAAGGCGGGCCAACATTTACTGGCAAGGCTAACATAATTGCAAGCGCCGGCGTTTTTCTCTATCCAGTCAAGAAGGGTAACTTCAAACTGTGCCAAACGCGGTAAAACGCCGGGATGTTTATTACCAACGCCCAATTCTTTTTGCATATCGGCGACTACGGCATCAATGCGCTTGTCGTCCTTATGGGCGTGATAAGAGGCGAATAGATCCAGCTCAGAATTCTCTTGAATTTCAACGCCTATGTCATATAGGGGTTTAATTGGCGCGTTACAGGCCAGGAAGTCGTAAGGTCTTGGGCCGAAGGTGATAATTTTAAGTGAAGCCAGCCCAATTAAGGCGCGTGCCACCGGAACAAAGTCACATATCATGTCGGCGCACTCCGACGCATCGCCCACGGGATATTCCGGAATATAAGTGCGAAGATTACGTAAGCCCAGGTTATAGGAAGCGTTAAGCATACCGCAGTAGGCATCGCCGCGGCTATCCATCAGGCTACCGTCCTCGGCGGCGGCTACAAACATAACAGGCCCGTCAAACTTTTGTGCCAGTAAAGTCTCTGGCCCCTCTGGCCCAAAGTTTCCTAAGTAAACTACTAGGGCGTTGGCCTCGGCTTTTTTAAGCTCTGCAAGTGCTTTAAGGGTATCGCTTTCGCTTTCTACAATGGTGTCTGCCACAAAAGGTTTAGTCACGCCTTTTTTGGCAGAAAGAGCGGCCACTACTGCGTCTCTGCGATCTTTGCTAAGCTTGATCGGGAAACAGTCTCGGCTTACGGCTACTATCCCCAGTTTTACTGTTGGTAGGTTGTTCATGGTTGTCCTCCTCTTTTTGGGTTCGTTTTTTAGAAATTATCATATTTGGGGGGGAAAGGCAAGGTTTTCGGCATATCTAGTCGTCCAAGGACAACAAACCATACACATAAGCGCACAACAGCACTTCGAGACATCAACAACTGCGCCACGACCGCCCTGTGTAGACCATTCGTTGCCAAGTAAGGCGTTAGCAGGGCAGTTTACAACGCAAGCCTCACAAGAGCCGCATTTTGGCTCAATTACCGGATGATTTTTAGTCACTACCGGTGCATCGGTTAATACTGCGCACATTACGAAGGCGCTTCCGTATTTTTCTGTTACAAGTAAGTTGGATTTGCCGATAAAGCCTAAACCACCTATTCGTGCTATGGCTTTTAGCGGTAAAAAGCTGATGCCCTGTTGTAAATTAGGGTCAATGTAGGCTTGCTCGATATATCCGTTTTTTAGATTGCTTTCCTCAGATTGAGAAAGTGCTTTGAAACCTTTTTGGCGAATATATTCGGCAAGCCAGTCTGCTAATTTTTCGACTTTGAGTTCTTTGCTTAAGTATTCGTCGTTGTCGTAGTCAATTTCTTTACCGTTTCGGATAGCAATTACATATTCCTTTGACAAGGCTATGCAAAAAAGAATCGCCTTTTTAAAGCTAAGGCGTTGTTTGTCAGGAAATGAGCTTATATCTATGAAATTGACGGTATCTGCGCCTTGTTTGCTTAGTGATTCTTTTATTTCGTTGTTCATTTGGATTTAACTCCTTTACAGTTACAGTACTGACCCATACGAGCATACTCACCTTATAGCAGTTTCTCCAACAATTTACTTGGCGAAACCACAGAGATAGAAGAATCGCTTCGCAAAAAAACCTCATCACGAGTAACAATATAGTCTACCCCTGCTTGTTCAGCACAGGCAACAACAAGCGCATCCTCAAAATCATTTATCGAAAGAGACAAAGCGTAATTGCAATCTTGATGGGTAACGGAAATTACAGTGTAGTTTGCTAGAAGGAAAGAAAGCGCATTCCGTGCTGAATTTACATCGCGAGCCTTACTATAAATATAAAAAATATCCGTTACCGTATTTGCGGTAAAACAGCATTTAATTTCGCCTTTTTGTGAGCGCAACAAAAGCTCTTTAGCCGCTACATCAAATGGCTGGCGTTCCTGTAATGCGTCTAAAATAATATTCGTATCAAGCAGTACCATCATGATGTTAGCCTCGTTGTTTTAATATCGTCCAAATCAATATCGTTTGGCAATGTACCAAACAACTGCTCTATAGACGTAATTTTTTCCGGAATTTGCTTTGTGTACCACGGTTCTTTATTTAAACTAATTATTTTCGCCGCAGGCTTTCCGAGCTTTGTTATAATAATATCTTCGATTTCTGCAAGGTCTACATACTTGTCAACATCTACTTTAAGCTCTGATAATGCAACCATCATAATCAACAACTCCTGTCTTTTTCAGTGGAAGTTATATTATTAAACCATAGGCTGTTTTGTCAATATCCAAGCCCGTCTCCATCATACTGCCACCTAGGTTTAGCATGAATATAAACCGTAATCGCCTTCTGCGGACAACGATTAACGCAACGATAGCAAACAGTACAATTACCCAAATGCCTAACACGCCCCTCCTGATTAATTAAATTCTTCATAGGGCATATCTTCACGCATAGATTGCAAGCCGTACAATCATGATTAATCCTCAAACCGTCTTGCACCTTCTTCTCAAGCCGGTGCGAGGTAAATTCCTTTGTATCCTTCTGCCAGGGCTTCCCCTGTATATAACCCAATATTTTAGACCCCTCGGAAAATCCACGCCGTACTATTATGCCATTTTTAAGATTACTGCAAACTATATCCATTTTTATCCCAGTTTTTTTAATATACCTCTTCTGTGCTTTCTCACCAGGCGCAAACAAACGGCTTAATACAGGAATATTACCCATATTTTGTTGCATATTAAAATGCTCGGCATAAATAACCTCAACCGCCCCATCTTCAAACATATCAGTAAACACCCTAGCGCCATCGCCAGAGAATAGCATCTGCGTTACAAGAATAACAAGCTTCTTACCAACCAAGCCAGCCATATGCCTATGTACAAACTCTCGCATAATCCTGGGGACTCTTGAGTTGTATATCGGATAGCAAAATGCAAGCGTATCATGTTCCATAATTTCAGCCATAAAATCTACCTCAGCCTCGATAGAGATACAGCTTGCGTTCATTTTACCGCTAAATAAATCTGCTATATACTTCGTATTTCCTGTTCCTGAAAAGTATAGCGTCAGCATTATTAATTAACCACCTTCCCAACAGACATTCCCATAAGTACCCCGCGTTCATCAAATATCTCTGCCATAATAAAGGTCACTCCGTCAAATAAATCCCCAAAGCCAGTGCTAAACCCAATAGATTCAAGCCCCACGTTTTCGTTAAAATTACCCGCAACAAAAACATCCCCCGAAGGATGCAAACGTACCCGGTAAAACAAGCTCATATTACCAAGCGCAACATTTTGTACAATAGTTTCGGCGTTTCCGGGGTTAGCCCGCGTCTCTAAGGCTAAAGTAACCGCCTTGCCCTGTGCCTGCCGCCTTAAAAGTGCATAGCGCTGATTAGCCTGCGCCTGTCCCAAGGCCGGTAAAACCGGTAACAAGATAATCGAAAACAGAGCCACAGCAATTACAAGCTCTATGTAGGAAAAATTGTTAAACATAAGCCCTCTAATAAAAATAACCTACTGATTTGGGTGGGAAAGGCAAGGCCTTCACGTTTTCAGTTAAATACAAAACTGGCACCGATTGAAAAGCGGTGCCAGCTTACGTATTTTCGTAGTATTTAATTATTCAGTAACCAAAGACCATGTTGCAATATTTCCAGTTATTTCTACGTTTAAACCTTCTAATACAACATTTTCGATAACGTACATGCGAGCGGCTTGATCTCTGGCTCCAGGGTCGGTTACGCCTGGGAGAAATTCCGGACATGCAGCTAAAGTGTTGGCAATGTCATACGCCGGACTGTATGTAGCCGGTTCGTCCTCGGTTGCTGCTGTCTCCTGAAACATGGTATTTTCAACAACAGACCATACAGCGTTCCATAGGGCTAAATTAAAACTAGCCGATACGCTCATTGGTAAAATTGAAAAGACCAGCGTAAGTGCTAACATTAGTGTGATTTTTTTCCTCATAAATCATACCCCTTTCAATATTTGTGTAATGTTACTTTAGTTTCTATTTTTTGTCAATACCCAGCTATTTTTCCGAAAAAATAACCTACTAAACATATAGGTTTAGTAGGTTATTATATTTCTGTTTACCAGTCTACAAAAATGTTTCGTGATCTCGTATCTGCGCCGGTACTGGACTCTCTTGTGTTGGCGTAGATTCTTAAGTTTTGATTTCCGGTATTTCTAGGATCAAACTCAAGTATCCAGAGGCTAGATCTGTGTGAATCGCGCCTTGCGTTACCTACTCTTGACCCGTCTAATGTAGCCCAAACATGTTCTACATCAGCGTTTGTGCGTATTTCTACTACTACCCTGCGATTCACGCGAATACTAAATTCATCGCGAATATCTACTTCATGGATACGTGGATTCTCCACATCCCTTACAGTAACGCGGAAGGTTTCGGTAACAGCGCCGGTAGGGCTGTCTGTGTTGTTAGCGTATACGCGTACAGTTTGAGAACGGTCTGGACGGAAATCAAGAGTCCAGTTTCTTACTGTCGCGCTGGCGGTGCTGTGTCTTGCATTTATGCGGCTACCGTCTACTTCCGCCCATACATAGCGGGCATCTAGGTTGGTGCGGATGCTAACGTCGGTACGGTCTCTTCTATCGACAATAACAGAGTTTGGCGTGATTCTGGTAATAGCAGGCCGTGCAGTCGGCACATAAGGAGCGGTCAAGTTTACAGAAAAGTTTTGGCTAACAACGGTAGGTCCAAGTTCGTAGCGGGCGTTAGCGCTTATTGTAACATTGTGAGCTCTAAAATGTGTTGGCCTATATCTCATTTCCCAGGTACTTTGTGAGCCTGACTGGGATACGCGAGTGGCTTGGCGGTAAGATCCTGTGGCTTCTGGCCCCATCCAAACGGCACCGGCGTTTGCATCGGTTACAATGCGTAGTATAACAGAGTTAGGCTCAGTTGCTGTAATTTCTTCAATGCTATAGATGCGGTGTGCGCCTACTTGTGGAGTATGCTGGAAGCCGCCTTGTTGTACTTGTTGATCCATCATGCCTGCGGCGTTTACCGTAATAGGAAAGCTAATAACGGACGAGCCTTCCATAGCCTGAATCGTATTAGCATAAATTAGAATTGTTTGCGACTGCATAGGTGTTACTGTAAGGCTCCAAGTGGTTTGGTTGCCTAGGGTTTGTGTTTCAACGGCAGGTACATTCGTTCCGGCTATGTTTGCAAAAACAAAGTTTGCCCCTGTGGTAGAAAGTGTAAAAGTGACCGGTTGCCCCGCGTTTACAGTGCTTTGACTAACGCTAACAAAGGTAAAGGCAGCGGCCGGGTTCCCCGTATTGGCCGAAAGGGAAACAGGCATAGTCACGGCAAGCGCGGCTATACATAACATTGCAAGTAGCTTGTTTCTGAAATTACTTCTTAAGTTCTTAAACATAATTATCTCCTCTCATTTGAACAACAACGCGCTTCGCGCGTTTTGTCACTACAATGTTTGTCATAGGAAAGGGTTCAATTTCCTATGACATAAAAAAGCCTCATAACGCCCTAATTGTAAAGGCTGAAATTGAGGCTGTCAATAAATACTACGAATTGTCGATTAAATGACATATTACCTATTCATCATGCCCGGTAATCGGCTTCATAGTTGGGAATAAAATAACGTCCCGTATAGAGTTAGCGTCGGTCAGTAGCATAATAAGGCGCTCTACGCCTATGCCCATACCGCCAGTGGGCGGCATACCGTATTCCAGCGACAGAAGAAAATCTTCGTCAATGGCACTGGCCTCGTCGTCGCCGGCGTTTTTCATCTGCTCTTGATGCAAAAAGCGCTGGCGCTGATCTACAGGGTCATTAAGCTCAGAATAAGCGTTAGCAAACTCCCGACCTACAACAAATAACTCAAAGCGCTCGGTATAGTTTGGCTTGTCCGGCTTCTTTTTAGTCAAAAATGAAATTTCAACAGGATGATCCATTATGAAGGTGGGTTGTATCAGATGCTTTTCTGCGTAATTTTCAAAAAAAAGCTCAAGGATATGCCCCTTCTCGTGCCACTTTTGAACATGTAGCTTGTGCGCCTTAGCTAAGTCACGCGCCTGCTCGGTAGTTTCAATGGTATCAAAATCTACATCGGCGTAGCGTTTAACCGCGTCCACCATAGTAAGGCGCTCAAATGGCTTTCCAAGGTCGATAGTATGCTCGCCGTACTGGATGGTAGTAACTCCCAGCACCTTCTGAGCCACTTCCCGGAACAAACTTTCGCAAAGCTCCATCATGCCGTGATAATCCGTATAAGCTTCATAAAGCTCAAGCATAACAAATTCTGGGTTATGCCGCACGCTCATACCTTCGTTACGAAATACTCTACCCAGCTCATAAACTCTTTCTAAGCCGCCTACAATCAGGCGTTTAAGCGGTAGCTCAAGAGCAATACGAAGGAACATGTCCATATGCAAGGTATTGTGATGCGTAATAAAAGGCCGCGCAGAAGCACCGCCAGCGATGGTCTGTAGAATGGGAGTATCCACTTCAAGATAATCACGGCCATCCAAAAAGGCCCTAATCTCTTTAATGATAGCCGTGCGTTTGATAAAAACGTCCTTAATTTCAGGATTGACAATTAAATCCACATAGCGTCGGCGATAGCGCAACTCTTGATCTTTCAAGCCATGGAACTTCTCCGGCGGCACTTGCAGGCTTTTGGCCAGCAAAACGACTCCGGTAGCCTTAACGGAAATTTCTCCGGCCTTTGTCTTAAAAGCTGTACCGGCCACGCCTAAAATATCGCCAATATCGTAATGCTTAAAAGCTTCATAAGCATCTTCACCAATATCGTCCCGGCGCAGATAAACCTGAATACGCCCGTCCCTGTCCTGAATATCGCAAAAGGCGGCTTTGCCCATTACGCGTCTGCTCATAACCCGCCCGGCTATGCTGACAGCCGTATTTTCAAGCGCGGCAAAGTTATCTTTAATTTCCGCACTATGATGGCTTAGATCGTATTTCACTTGCCGGAAAGGATCTTGCCCGGCGGCTTGTAGCTCTTGCAGTTTGTCAAATCGTATCTGGGTTTGTTCGTCCATTTATGCAATCTCCAATATGCGATATTCAATAAGACCCATGGGCGCTTCCACAGAAACAACATCACCCTGGCCGCGGCCTATCAAAGCCAAGCCCAAAGGTGACTCGTTAGAAATACGATGGTTGCCGGGGTCAGCCTCGGTAGAACCCACTATTAAGTAATCCTCTTCCTCGTTCTCTTCCATATAAAGAACCTTTACCTTACTGCCTATGCTAACGACTTCGCCGCCCAGGGACTCTTCGTCTATAAGCTCTGCATTGCGAAGCATCTTCTCTAGCTGAACAATGCGTGCTTCTACGGCGGCCTGCTCTTCTTTGGCGGCATCGTACTCGGCATTTTCAGATAAATCGCCCTGACTGCGAGCTTCTTTAATTAGTTGCGCCACTTCGCGCCGTCTTACCACTTTCAAATCTTGTAGCTCTGCCTCAAGTTTGTTTAGACCCTCGCGGGTTAGCATTGTCTTTTTCTCCGACATTTATCGTCACTCCTATCCAGTTTATCTTAACAGTGCTGGGAGATTATACCGCCTAGATAGGGCATTGTCAACTTCTCCTTCTAGGGGAGCTTTTAAAGTCGCGTTTTGTAGGCACGTTGAGCCCAAAATAGCAATAATTTACATAGACTTTTTGACCGAAATTACGGATAATGTGATACGCAGAATTGGCTCTGCGTGACGCTTCACCGCGAAGAAATCGAACATACGTTTTAAAGCGGCGATGCAATTCGACAAGGAGACAGATAATGAGAGCGCATTCAGAATCGGCAGAAACAGCGCCGGTCAGCAGAAAAATCTACACAACCAGAAGAATAGCGTTATTCATGGCACTTATATTTTTCGTGTCCTCGTTTTCGACCCCTGTAACAGTATTCGCGGAAGGCGCGTTTATTGATACCGAAGGGGCATTTGTCGTGGAGCAACCAAGCGACGATGGTCAAGCAGATGTAACAGGCGATACACCAGAACCGCCACAGGAACCAGCAGATACAGACGATCCACCAATCGTAGACGATGATGATGACCAAGACCAAGACCAAGAAATCCCAGATGATAACCAAGACCAAGATCAAGACCAAGACCAAGACGACCAAGATCAGGATCAAGACGAACCAGACGACCAAGACCAAGACCAAGAAGATCAAGACGACCAAGACCAAGACCAAGACCAAGACCAAGACGAGCAAGAAGAACCAGAAGATATAGAAGTTCCAGAAGCCCCAACAGTAACAGAACCAGCTCCAGAGCTACCACCGATACAAGCCCCAACGGTTCCAGAAGTATCAGACACAGTAAATCTAATAACAATAGCAGGTTTTGAACATAACGAGATAGAAATACCAGTTACATACGGAACAGAGGAAAGCGAGCTAACATTCCCTGGGGAATTAAGAGCGCTAGTACGAACCGAAATAGCAGATTTTGAGGAAGTAGAAATAAACGGAATAATATTCCGGCAAGATGTAATCATCTACAGTTATCATTTTGAGGAAGTAAGAGTAATAAGATGGAACCCCGTCAGTCCATATGACGGTCGCAGAACAGGAAGCCACATATTCCTGCCAGAGTTTTCCTACAACATAGTAATATTACCGGAAGCGATAGTAACAAGAGCAAATGTAATAGTACAAGATCCAGTGTATCAGATATTAAACTTTGTAGCATTAGAAGAAGATCAAAGAATCCAAGAAGTTCCATTTGGCACAACAGAAAGAGATTTAAGATTCCCAAGAAGTCTAACAGCCGATGTAAGAATCATCTGTGTAGACGAAGCGACACAAACAGAAATAGCAGTAAGCCGCTGGGTATCGTATCCAGAGTTTGACGGAAGCGAGCCAGGCGTATACACCTTCACCCCAGAAATCGACTTTGAAGGCGACGCAAATGTGGCGAGCTGGCAAGATCTACCAACAATAACCGTGGCAGTACTAGGCCAGGTATTAGAAGTAAGAGAGTTTATAGCATTAGACGAAAGCATCACAAGCAAGCGAGTAAACTACGGAACACCAAAAAGCGCATTAGATTTACCAAGCAAGCTAGAAGTAGTTTTCAGAAACAGCGATGCAGATACAATGTTACAAGTTATGGAATGGGCTTCATATCCGGAGTTCGATTCCCGCGCAGTAGGCACCTATATATTCACCCCGGTATTTCCTGGAAATATTAATATTTTAAGGACTGCAACACTTCCAGAAATATCTGTAACAATTAACCACCCAGAGTACAACACCATCGTAGAATTCTTTTTACCAATAAGCAGTAACCAAAACGTAGAACACGGAACAGCAAGAGAAGATCTACCCCTTCCTGCGGGAATGGATGCAAGGTTTGCAGTAATAGGTTTTGAAGGCGAAGTTTTAAGAGACAGCATTTTCCCAGTAGGTCTAAACGGAATCGGCAGACTGGAATGGGTAGATGCAGATGTAGCAAACGTATATCCACAAGACGGTATTTTGCAAGATGAAAACGCAACTTTCACTTTCAGGGCAGAGCTATCTGGCCTGGCGGCGGGGATGAGCCTAGCGGTTTCCCCACCAGCCATTACAGTGACAGTAGGAGATGCGTTAATTGAGATTGTAGAAGTACCGGAAGAAGAAACATACGACCAAGTAAGAGTAATAGAATTCTTAGAACTAGAAGCGACAATAGCAAACCAAGCAGTATTTACCGGAAGCGACAGAAACGACCTGACCCTACCAGAAAGCCTAGAAGCACTTGCCCGTTTTTATAACGAAGGCGATTTTGTAAAAGAAGAACGTATTATAATAGGTAGAAACTCATACCAAACTGCAATTGAAGCAACAATAGAATGGCAAGACGCAGAAGGCATTTTCGCTTTCGCAAGCGGAACCTATACACTAACCGCACAAGTAGAACTAGCACTAAGCAACATCGCAGTAGAAATTGCAAGCGAAGCAACACTACCAAGCATCACCGTAGAAGTACGCGAGCCTATGTACAGCATAGTGGACATTGAGCTTGCGGCCTACGTAAGAAACCAGACAGTAGCAATCGGCACCCCAATAGAAGAACTAGTACTTCCGGAAAGTCTAAACGCCACCGCCCGCTCGTACGATCTGCAAGGCAATGTAGTGTACAGCCAGCTAACAATAGAACAAATAAGCTGGAACGATTTCGGCCTTTTCAACCCAGAAGCGGCAGGCAGCTACAACTTTATTATGGAAGCACTGGAAATTCCTGAGCAAACAGTTTTCGCCACACAGCTTCCGCAAATAACAGTAAGAGTACACGAGCATCAACTAACAGTAAGCCATTTCCTTCCATTGGAAAGTATTTCCACAGCATACAGCACACTAGCAAGCGATCTAAACTTACCAAGCAAACTGGAAGCAATTGCCAACACGTACTTAGACGGCAATCTAATGGAAGAAAATGTAAGTGTATGGGTAGCAGTAGACACATGGCACAATTTGGAAGAAATAGAAGAAAGACTCAGCCAAGGAGTTTACCATTTTATTCCATGGTTACAATTGGAAAATGACAATCTGGAAATTCCAGCCAGCGCATACGACAGCCTTCCAATTTTGAGAGTAGAAGTCCGCGAAGCAGTACCAACAATCGTGGAATTTATTAACAGGGAAAATATGCAAGTAACAGCTCTCTTCGGCACACCATTACAAAGCCTTAACCTACCCCAGGAATTGGTAGCAAGAGGAAGAGTAAACGGGCCAGAAGGTGGCTTCATAAGATGGGAATATTTTGAAGTAGGCCAAGACGTTTTCACATGGGAAGCAGATCAAAACTTTGACCCATACACGCCTGGCGAATATGTGTTCGTTTCCGTTTTAGCACAAGAGTTTTTAGAAAACACCAACTGGAACTTACAAGCCGACACAGTAATTCTTCCATCGGTGGTAGTGAACCTACTTCCAATTTTAGTAACAGGCTTTGCAAATATAGAAAGCCAAAGTTTACCAGTAGGTTCAACAGCAAACGAAATAGAATTACCAGAAACTGTTCAAGCTTATGTAAGCCGTTACGGAAACGAAGGCGAACTTCAAAATATAGAAATAGCCTGGGAAGGTCTTTACAACTTTGACGGCAACATAGTAGGCACACACATTTTCATCGGCAGGTTTATAAACGACAACTACATTTTAGCAAGCGAAGCACAAGCCCCAATCTTTAGCGTAGAGGTATTCCGTCCGGAGCTAGTAATAGCGTCCATCACCCTAAGCGCAGAGGTAGCAGACCAAGCAGTGGCCTTCGGCACACAAAGGGCAAGCGTACTTCCACAAGAGTTTGAAATATTAATAGAAGCACACGGCCCCCAAGGTATATTCAATTTAGAACGCATTATAATAGGAAGAAACTCGTACAGAAATATCTCAAACGCCATAATTACCTGGCAAGACGCCGATCCAGAAAGAAGCTTCGACGGACTAACTCCGGGTCTCTACGAGTTTGTAGCCGAAATAGATTTAAGCGCAATCGAACTCTCCTCCGACTATGCTTCAATAAGCCTGGCCGAAAACTTCACAGCGCCAAGTTTCAGAGTAGAAGTAGCGGAAGCAATTTACACAGTAGTAGAGTTTAAAGACCTAGCCCCAGAGATCGCTTTCCAAAGAGTAAGAGCAGAAGGCAACATCCGCTTCTCGCTCGATCTACCAAGAACCCTAGAAGCGACCGCCCAAGCCTTCGACCCATACGGCGAAGCAGTAAGCGAAAGAGAAGTAACCCTCGGCATAGAAGTACCAGCCGTTAGCGCATTAAGCTTTGCGGAATTAAGAACCGAGCAAGATGGTTACGGCCTTGTGCATTGGGCAGAAGATGCTACAGCAGACGCCGCCGGGGAAGATGGAGTTTATGTTTTCCAGGCAGTAGTGTTTGCACTGCCGGGGAATGTGGTGTTGGGTGATGCAACTGCTCCGACTATAGTTGCAATTACGGAGGAAAATCTATATACGATTTCAGTAACTTCGTTTGCTGCGTTGGAATCGCAAAGTGTAGCTTATGGTTCAGATTATAGTCATGTGAATTGGCCCACATATTTGATAGCTTTGGCTAATGTAATTAGTCCGAGTGGAAATATTTTATATGAAGGTAAACATATTTTAATAGGCGATACTAACGAACCAGTTGATTTGGATGTTTTTCATGTAGTAGGTACTTTGGTTTGGGCATATGACACCTTTAATGGATTACAAGTTAATCCACCTCAAACTTTTATTGTTAGCTTGCCGGAGTTTGTAAATTTCTATATTTCTACAAGCTATGCTGCTATTGTTTTGTCTGATACAGAATTACCGCCTTTAACTATAATAGTAGAAGAGCCAACAACAATAATAGTAACAGGGCTAAGATTAGGCGACGAGTATGACTACGACTACGCAGAATTAGATTTCGGAACAACACTAGCCTACATCTGGGGCGAAGGAACAGTATTGCCATCGACCTTAATAGCAACAGTAGAGTTAAGGAACGTGTTAGGCAACGTAGTAACAACAACAGAAGTAGCGCTAACAAGAAGAACAGACAACGAGCCGCTGTTAGCGGGACAGTTCAGATGGGAAAATTACGAAGATAGCCTACCGGCAGAAGATTATGCAAGAGGCGATCACAGATTTACACCAAGCTGGCAACTAGTAGGACATAGTTGGACAGAAGGTGCATTTAACGAGCTTATAGTAACAGGTAGCGAAGTAACAGAGGCGAACGAGCCAGACTTTAGGATAGAAATAGAAGAGCCAACAACAATAATAGTAACAGGGCTAAGATTAGGCGACGAGTATGACTACGACTACGCAGAATTAGATTTCGGAACAACACTAGCCTACATCTGGGGCGAAGGAACAGTATTGCCATC